>JAANMX010001211.1_pt1 | contig 30029 bp, 23 predicted proteins | sample 7279681 | NCBI WGS metagenome assembly JAANMX01 (sample SAMN14094542, study PRJNA606508) | bioreactor metagenome | isolation source: A lab-scale SPAN reactor treating ammonium-rich wastewater day 351 | place: Ireland: Galway | collected 2018-01-01 | reverse complement strand
CGTCCCGCGGTCCAATCTCAGGTCGACAGCACCCAGCCCCCCTCCGTCAGCCAGCCCCCCGCCGTCGAAGCACCGGCCCTTGTCCCGTCTCCGGCCGAGACTATCCAGCCCCCCTCCGTCAGCAAGCCCCCCGCCGTCGAAGCACCGGCCCCGGCCGAGACCATCCAGCCCCCCGTCAACAGGCCCCCCACCGTCGAGCCGCCGGCCTGTGTCCCGTCTCAGGTAGAGAGCAACCAGCCCCCTTCCGTCCAGAAGCCCCCAGCCGTCGAGCCGCCGGCCCTTATCCCGTCTCAAGCCGAGACCATCCAGCCCCGTTCCGTCAACAAGCCCCCAGCCGTCGAGCCACCGGTCCCGTCTCCGGCCGAGACCATCCAGCCCCCCGTCAACAAGCCCCCCGCCCCGAGCCCGGAGCCTGCCCACCCCGAACATGTCGCCAGCCTGATCAAACCTTTCGATCCGAAGCTCGACGATCACAAGACCCCCCCGGCTCCGACCTCTGGCGACGAACCGCGCCCTGTCCCTCAGCCTGCCACTCCCTCCAAGGTAGGCCACGAGCCCGAATCCGTGCCGAGCGGCCGCGCGCCCGAGTCGACCGCGGTGGGGCAACCTTCGGTGGAAACCCGAATCGAGCATCGCAACGACCAGACGGTGGTGACCGAGATCCGCAAGCCGGACGGCCAGCCGGAAACCCGCATCGAGACCCGTCTTCCCGAACCGCCCAAAGCTCTTGTGAGCAACACTCCCAAACCCGAAGCTGTTCCCAGCACCGAGCCGGCGGACAAGCCCGTCGAGCCGCAACCGACCGCCGTGGCTGCCAGGCCCAGGGTCGAGCTGCCCGACCTGAGCAAGACCCTGCTGCCCCCGGCCGATCCGGCCGTCGAGCCCACCCCCGAAGCCGAGGCGGTGCAGGCTGCCCAGGCTCCCCTTCCCAGGCGACCGGAGGCCGTGGCCACGCCTCGCCCGCCGGAGCCGGCTCCCTCGAGCCACAAGGTGGACCCCATCCAGACAGTGCCCTCCGATCCGCTCCAGCGACTTCCTCGCGTCAGCACGATCGCCGGCCAGCAGGTCGGAGCGGCCGCCAGCACAAGTCAGGTGACCCAGAAGCCGACCGAGCCCGTGGGCGCCGGTGCGACCACCGGAGTGCAACAGACTCTGGACCTGACCCTGCAGGGCAAGAACAACCAGGAAGGAGGCGGGCGCGAGCAGCGCGAGGATACTCCCTGGACCGAGAGCCGAAAGGCCGAGCAGGCGACTGAGCCCCAGCAGGCCGGCCCTACCCAGACCCGACCGGGAGCGCCGGCACGATTCGAGTTCCCGGCCGAGAGCGATCTCGCCCTCAAGAAGCTGCAGGGCGTGGGGGCCCCGAGCGGGCAGGTCGAGGCGCTCGCCAGCCGTCACGCCGCCCACACCATCAGCTCGCTCCTCAAGCGCGCCTACCGCACCAACGACCTGTGCAGCCTGGACGAAGAGAGCGCCATGAACGCTCTGGGCATCATCCTCAAGCTGGGCGGCGAGTTTACCTACGCCCACTCGGCCCGGGTGCTCGATCTTTCGATGAGCCTGGCCGACGAGCTGGGCATCAACGACTTCCGCACCCGCAAGCAGATTCGCCAGGGCGCGCTGCTCAAGGACATCGGCCAGGTGGGGGCTCAGCTCAGCCAGGCCAGCCCTGATGACCTCGAGCAGATCGGCGACTACGTGGGCTCCCAGCTCTCCAGCGGCTCGATGCGCAGGGCCGGGTTGCTGCATGACATCGGTAAGGTCAAGATTCCCTCTGAAATCTTGCACAAGTCAGGCAAGTTGAGCGAGGAAGAGTTCCAAATCGTGAAGCAGCACCCGATCTTCGGCGAGGAGATCGTGCGGCCGATCGCTTCCCTGCGTCACCTCTGCCCCACCATCCGCGGCCACCACGAGCGCTGGGACGGCAAAGGCTATCCGGATGGTCTGAAGGGCACCCAGATCCCGCTGGCGGCCCGCATCATCGCCGTGGCCGACGTCTTCGACGCCCTCATCTCCCCGCGCCCCTACAAGCCGGGGATGCCGCTCGAGAAGGTGCGCTCCATCATGCTCGAAGGCAGGGGTACCCACTTCGACCCGATGCTGCTCGACGCTTTCATGCGCGTGATCGACGACCGCTACGGTCGCCAGAGCGCCTGAGGCCTTTGCAGGCCCACCTGGTGGCTCTCGAGCGAGAGCGTAAGGTTCGCATCCTGTATGCCTGCGAGTCAGGAAGCCGAGCCTGGGGCTTTGCCTCGCGCGATTCAGACTACGACGTGCGATTTCTCTACGTCCATCCTGCCGAGCACTATCTCTCCTTTCGCATCGAGAAAAAACGCGATGTCATCGAGGTTCCCCCGAAGGGGGATCTGGACCTGAGCGGCTGGGACCTGCGCAAAGCCCTGCAGCTTCTGGTCAAATCCAACGGGGCACTGGTGGAGTGGCTCACCTCCCCCATCGTCTACCGCGAGGGGCTGCACGAGCTGCGCCAGCGGCTGAGCGAGCTGGTTTCGCCCCGGTCGCTGGGCTTTCACTACTTTCGGATGGCCCGCTCGGCGGTGGCCGACCTCAGCGGGCAGCAAGCCAGTCTGAAGCGCTGCTTCTACGCTCTTCGCCCGCTGCTGGCGGCTCGCTGGTTGGAGATGCGAGCAGGCCTGCCACCGGTGGCTCTGGCCGGCCTGCGAGCCGTGCTTCCCGAGGAATTGCAGCCCACCGTGGACGAGTTGCTGGAGCAAAAGCAGGCCAGCTCAGAGAAAGACCGGCACTCGCTCGACCCGAGGCTGCTCGAGTTTCTGCGTAGGGAGAGCGACCGGCTTGGAGGCGTGGTGGCTCGACTGCCAGCAGTCACTCCCGACCTCGACCTGCTGGACGGCTTCTTTCGCGAAGCGCTGCTGTAAACACCAGGGTCTGGCCACGAACCGTGGAAATTCTTCTTGGATGGGAAGAAGACTTCTTGGTGCCGCGGCGATCCTGCTGGTGGGCGCGATGCTGGGGGCCTGGGGCCTGCAGACCTGCCTTCGCCATGCCTACCACCCGCGCCTGATCGAGTATCGCTCCTACCGCCCTCCGCTGATACGGGCCGACGGGCAGATCACCGGACACAGGGATTTTACCTACCACTGGTATCACAACGGCCCTTCTGACCGGGTGGTGAGGGATGATTCGGGCAATATCCTGCAGGTCTACGATGTTCGATTCAAGGCCGATGGTCTGACCTTCAATGAGTGCGCTTACTCCTTCCAACAAAGTCTGCCAGCTGGCCACCCTGTCACGGTGGAGTACCCGGCCGGGAAGCCTGAGCAGGCCCGGGTTCAGGGGATGAGCAGCGAGCCGATCCCTTTCTGGACCGGCATCGCACCCTACCTGACAGCCCTGGCCTGGCTCACGCTGGTTGGCGTGGGCACCTGGCGATCGATGTTGCGGCTCTTGCAGCCCGCGTCGCGGGCAACCTGACTGTCTGACGCGCTCTACCGGGAGGTCTTCGGCCCCGAGGCGGTGGGCGGAGCCACCAGCGACGTCACTTTGAGCGAGCTGGACTGGTGCGCCTCGCAATTGAGCGACGGCAGGAGCGGTCTGCCCCTGCGACCGGGCGGGCTGCTGCTCGACCTCGGCTGCGGGCGCGGTGGGCCGGGATTGTGGCTGGCCCGCAGGCTGAAAGCCGTTCTGCTGGGTCTGGATATCGCACCCGAAGCGCTGGCTCTGGCCCGAGAGCACTCTCGTGGTTACCCGGCCAGCTACCTGCAGGCAGACTTCCACGCCACCGGGTTGCCCGGGGCCTCGGTCGACGGGGCCATCAGCATCGATGCTTTCTGGCACTCCAGCAACCTGGGCGCTGCACTGCGCGAGTCGGCCCGAATCCTCAAGCCGGGAGCGCGGGTGGTGTTCAGCCTGGTAGAGCGGGATCGGCTCGACCTGCACGGTCTCGGTCTCGAGTTGCTCGAAGAGCACTCCTGTCCGGGTTGGCGCGAGCGCCGGGAAGCGTTTCAGCGCGGGGCGGCCCGGCTCGGCCTCGTGCTCGCCGACCTGACCGGCTTTCAGCGCAGGCTGGTTTCGATGCAAAGGGAGCGCTGCGCGACGCCTGGAGGTCCAGCCGCACCCCTGTGATGTCGGAGGGCCCCTACCCCTGCCTCCGCCACCATAAGACATGGGAGGCGACTGAACCTCTAACACAATATGCTGGGGTGTCGCGCAGCCGGGAAACCCTGTCAAGGAGGTTTCCGGCTGCGCTCCTGGCGCCTGACAACCAGCGAGGTCAACGCGTGGAGTATGGTTTTCCCTGGCAGGCGTCGAACTCACCGGTCATGGCCTCAGCGAACCTCCCCATCGGCGGTCCTTTCCCTGCGGCGTCGGTGACCGCCCGCCATGCAGGCAAAGTGGAGATGGTGGAGCAGCTGATCCAGGACGGCGTTACCTTCAGCGCCAACCGCAAGCTGGCCGGGCTCGAGCTGCCGGTGACGCGCAGGCTGCCAGCACTCGAGGTGCTGGAGAAGCTGGGACGCCAGACTGTCTACTGCGCTCTGCCCGGCTTTGCCGCCGTGCCTCTGATGGCGCTGGAGGAGGTGGCGGTGCTGACCGGCAGGTTGCCGGCCGAGCAGGCACGAGTCCCCGAGCTGGCCAGGACGGTGCGCTCCCTGAGTCAGGAGGGATGGAGCTTTCTTTACCCCGAGGGAGAGCCGCTGGGCCCCCTGGGGGCTTACCAGGTCTTGCTCGAGCAGGGCCAGGTGCAGGTGGGCTCGCCTCACCATTCGGCTCTGGTGGATGCGGGCGGGCTCGAGCGCCTGCATCGTTTCGCGCGCTCCCCGGCCCTGGAGCTGGAAGCGGCCGGTCTGAAATTCTTCGACCGAGAGGGCCAGCCGGGGCGTGGCCTGGACCTGTTCGACCAGCCGGACGTGCGGGTGGGGCTGAGCCCACCGGGCGAGCCTCACGACCTGGACAAGCTCCGAACCAGTCGGGGGCTCCTGAACGGCGATCTGAAGACAGCTCTGGAGTTGGCCTCCAGTCTGCCCGATTTTGCCGAGAGACCGCCCCACGCCCAGGCTCTCACCCTCAGGCGACTGCCCTCGGCGGCCGCCCGCCTGATGGCCGCCGAGCAGCTCTCGCGCGAGCAAGTGCTGGACCTGGCAGCCTGGCTCACTCCCCCCGAACCGGATGGCTTGTGGGGCCAGGATCCCGAGCCAGTCATCCGGGCCCAGAGGGCGCTTCTCGAGCGACTCTGCCAGCTGCCCGCGCCTCCCCCCTCGGCCCGTCTGGCTCTGGAGCTGGCGCCCCACCTTTTCGGGCAGGATGCTCTACAAGTGCAGAAGGCCGCCCTGGAGGGCCTCGAACCCGCCCGCGTACTGGCGCTCCCCATGCGCTGCGACGAAGAGGCCTGCCAGAAAGCGCTCGAGCTGGCCTGCGCAGAGCCCTCGCTGGGAGAGGCGGTCCGGCTGGGACACGAGACGGCTGGCCCCCAGGCATCCCCGGTGGCCGCCTGGACCGCTTTCCAGGTGGCTCTCAAGAAACCCGCCAACTATCCCGCGGAGCTACTTGAGGAGTTGCGCTGGTCCCGCTCTCATGATCGCGGACGGGACATTGAGCTGATGGCCCGCAACTTGCTGGCCCAGCAAGGGGACACGCCGGTGGCCCGCCTGGGACAGGCTCTGGTGGCCTCCCTTTCCGGCGAGCAGGTGGGCCACGTGGTGGGCACCCTGGCCAACCGGGCCGGGGCCGCCGACGCGGACCTGGGGGAGCTGGCCATCAGGGCCCTTCCGAGCAGAGCGCCCGACGCCTGCCTGAAAGCCATTCGGCCCTGGCTGGACCAGTCTGATCCGGTGGCCTCGATGACCAGCTTGATCGAGCGGGCTGAATCGCTCGGTCCCGCAGTCTCCATCGCCTGCGAGAGTGTGCTGGCAAGATTTGACTCGGCCGATCAGGTGCTCTCGCTGCTGCCTCTGCTCAAACAACCGCTGCGAGCTCAGGGCGACGATGAGCCGCTCCAGGCGGCTCAGGTCAGCATCCTGATGGCTATGGCCCGGCGCCTGCAGGACTTTCCCGAGGTGACGGCGGCGGCCGGTCTGGGGCTGGAGCTGGCCAGGGGCTGTGAGGCCGTCTCGGCGCGCGAGAGTCTGATGACCGTGCTGCGTGCGCCTGGGACGCACATCTCCCTTCTCGCTTCCCAGGCCCTGCCCTGGAGGGACGCGAGCAAGGTCGAAGAGGCTCTCGCCTACCTGGAGGCTCGCCACCCGGAGCTAGGGGACCGTATCGCGTCGGCCCGCTGGGCGATGGAAGGCTGCCAGGCGGGCGGCACCTGGGCAGTGGCCCGCGCCTGGCTCGAGCCCTTTCAGCCGTTGGCCCCGGTGCAGATGGCTGGAAGGGCCCTGGAGATCTTCGACCAGATGCACTTTGATGCTCGCGAGCCGGACGAATCGGTCCTGGTCGACAAGCTCACCAGCGCGCTTGGCAGGTGCCCATCCCTGGACCTGTTCCGGGCTCTGGCACCCCGGGCCACCCGCCAACAGGCCCGGGCCCTGATGCGCCAGTGTCGCGCCGAAAAGCCGCACGAGCTGGCCGCCCTGGGCCTGAGCCTGGTGCAACTGGGCGCGGAGCGGTCACTGCTGAAGGCCGAGCTGGTCAAACTGCCCGCAATGTCCAGCCGACTCGAGCAACTCGACAGGCTGGTCCAGGGCCTGAGCGAGCCGGGCGTCTGGATCGAGGGCGCCAGGCTGGTCTTGTTGCCCGAGAAACTCGACTCACAAGCCCTGCAGGCTGGCGAGCAGACCCTCCTCAGGCAGCTCGACTTCGAACGCAGAAACGGCCTGAAATTCGAAGATGGGGAACGACACCAACAGATCCGGGTCATGTTGGGCCGCCTGGGCGAGCTGAGCGCCGCCTCCGAAGTCGCCCGACTGACCTCGGCCGAGCGCTCCGGGGCGGTGCAGGAGTTTGGCCGCCAGGTCATCATCGGGGGCACCACTGTGCGCCGCCGCGACGTCGGGGAGCAGCGGCTTTAGGCCTCTTCCTGTCGGCCCGGGTCTTGCATTTTTATTCAGAACAATGTATAAAAATACAAGCCCATGCTCAAAGTCTGCATCGTCGGCGCCTCGGGCTATACGGGCGGCGAGCTCATCCGCTTGCTGCTCGGCCATCCCCATGTCCAGATCACCGGCCTCTACGGCACCGCCGAGAAGGACCTGCTCGCCCTCTTTCCGGGCCTGCGCAAGCTGACCGATCTGGCGATCCGGCCGGCCGACGAGCTGCCCGGCGAGGCCCAGGCGGCCTTCCTGGCCGTGCCCCACGGTCAGGCCGCGCCCCTGGCCGCGCGCCTGCTCGACAAAGGCCTGAAAGTGATCGACCTGAGCGGCGACCTGCGCCTCAAAGACGACGCCCAGCACGAGAAGCACTACGGCCGGGACGAGTACGCAAAGCTGCGCCACGAGGCAGTCTACGGGCTTCCCGAGCTGAACCGCGCCGAGATCAAGAAGGCCCGACTCGTCGCCAATCCGGGCTGCTATCCCACTGCCTCCATCCTCGCTCTCAAGCCGCTGGCCCACCTGGCCCATGGCCCCCTGATCGTGGACGCCAAATCGGGCCTCTCGGGGGCGGGGCGCACGGCCAGCGCCACCACCCACTACTGCCAGGTCAACGACAACTTCCGACCCTACAACCTGGGGGTCCACCGTCACCAGCCCGAGATCGAGCAGGGCCTGGGGCAGAGCGTCTTCTTCTCGCCCCATCTCGCCCCCATGACCCGGGGCATCCTGGCCACCTGCTACGCGCGCGTCGACGGACCCGTCGAGGAGCTCTACCTGAAAGCCTATCAAACGGAGCCGTTCGTGCGCCTGCTGAGCGGTGACGAGCTGCCTCAAACCCGGGCCACGGCCGGCTCCAACTTTTGCGACATCGCTGTTCGCTACGACGCCGAGCGAAAGCTGGCCGTGGTCGTGAGCGCCCTGGACAACCTGGTCAAAGGCGCCGCCGGACAGGCCATCCAGAATCTGAGCCTGATGCACGGACTGAGCGAGACCGAGGGTCTTTTGCTGCCGGCGCTCTACCCCTGAAAGGAACCCGCCATGAACATCACCGCCCCCCGGGGCTTCCAGGTCGCCTCGCTGCACTGCGGCATCAAGCCCGAGAAAGACGACCTGATGCTACTCTTCTCCCAGACCCCGGCTTCGGTCGCGGGGCTGTTCACCACCAATAAGGTCAAGGCTCCGCCCGTCCGGTACAGCCGCGAGAAGGTCAAGGGAGGTATCGCCCGGGCCGTCATCGTCAACAGCGGCAACGCCAACGCCTGCACCGGAGCGCAGGGTTTCCAGGATGCCCGTGAGATGGCCTCGCTGACGGCCGAGGCGCTGAAGGTTCCTGAAGCCCAGGTTCTGGTGGCCTCCACCGGGGTGATCGGCCACCCTCTCCCGATGGACAAAGTGCGCTCCGGCATCTTGCGACTGCCCGAGGCTCTTGGAAAGGACGGCGCGCGGGCAGCCCTGGCCATCACCACCACTGACGCTTTCCCCAAGACGGCCGGGGTCAGGTTCGGGCCCTACACCGTGGGCGGCATGGCCAAGGGCGCGGGCATGATCCACCCCAACATGGCCACCACCCTCTGCTTTCTGACCACGGATGCCCCTGTCTCTCCCCTCGACCTGCAGCAAGCGCTGCGCACGGCCATCGACCTTTCCTTCAACTCGATCAGCGTGGACGGAGACACCTCCACCAACGACTGCGCCCTGGTACTGGCCAACGGCGCGGCCGGGGGCAAAGTGGATCTGAGCGAGCTGACCGAGGCCCTCACCACCGTGGCCAGCAGCCTGGCCCGCCAGGTGGTGCAGGACGGCGAGGGGGCCACCCGGCTGGTGGAGATCACCGTCGAGGGCGCCGCCAGCGACGCCGAGGCCAAGCAGGCGGCCTACTGCGTGGCCAGCTCGCTTCTCGTCAAGACCATGGTCCACGGGGGCGAGCCCAACTGGGGCCGGGTGCTTGCGGCGCTGGGCCGGGCCGGGGTGGAGATGGAGGAAGAGCGCACCAGCCTCTCCTTTGGAGGCGTCACCATCGTGCAGCAGGGCGTCTTCGTGAGCGGCACCTGGGAGGCCGCCGCCAGCGCCATGCAGCAGAAGGAAGTGCAGATCGGTTGCCATCTGGGACTGGGCGAGGGACGCGCCAGGGTGCTCACCTGCGACCTGAACGAGGCCTACGTCCGGCTCAACGGGAGCTACCTCTCGTGAGGCTGGTGCTCAAGTTCGGCGGCAGCTCACTCAGCCCGGCCGAGCTGGCCAGTCTCAACAGCGAGCTGAAAAAGCTTCAGCAGACCGGCCATCAGGCCGTGCTGGTGCATGGGGGCGGCCCCGAGCTCTCGAAGCTACTGGCCACCATGGGCCACGAGGCGCGCTGGGAGGATGGCCTGCGAGTGACCGATGAGGTCACCATGGAGGCGGCCGAGATGGTGCTGGCCGGCAAGATCAACACCTCGCTGGTCAGCCTGCTGCGCGACTGCCGGGCCCTGGGCCTGTCAGGCGTGGACGGCGCCCTGCTCGAGTGCAGCCGGGTGAGCGACAAGCTGGGTCTGGTGGGTCGGGTGGAACGGGTCAACGTGGCTCTGCTCGAGCTTCTGCTCGAGGCAGGCTACCTGCCCGTGATCGCCCCTATCGGCCTGGGCCCCGACGGAGAGCGCCTGAACCTGAACGCCGACACCGCTGCCGGAGCCCTGGCCCGCGCTCTCAAGGCCGAGCGCATCCTGTTCTTGACCGACGTGCCGGGCGTCATCAAAGATGGCGCCGTTCTCACCGAGTTGACCGACCAGGAAGCCGACGCCCTCATCGCAAACGGGGCCGCCACCGGAGGGATGATCCCCAAGCTGCGATCGTGCCAGGAGGCCGCCCGGAGCGGCGTACCGGCCCAGATCCTGCGAGCTGGAGCCTCGCTCCTGGAAGGCCTGGCGGGCCGAGAGGGCACGCTGATCACCGGAGGAGCCCCATGCTGACCTGGGAGAGTCTCACCATGCAAACCAACGAGCACTACGCCAAAGAGGCCGAAGAGTGCCTTTTCGCCAACTACAAGCGGGCCCCGGTGGCCTTCACCCACGGGCGCGGCGCCCGCCTCTTCGACGTGGAGGGCAAGAGCTACCTCGACTTCATCGGGGGAGTGGCGGTCAGCTCGCTGGGCCACGCCCATCCGGCCCTGGTGCGGGCCATCACCCACCAGGCCGAGCGCTACCTGCACGTCTCCAACCTCTACCAGCTGCCCGAGCAGATCCGCGCGGCCCAGGCCCTGACCCGAATCTCGGGCCTGGACCGGGTGTTTTTCTGCAACTCGGGCACCGAGGCCAACGAAGCGGCCCTCAAGCTCGCACGCAAGCACGCCGTCGAGCACGGCCGGGGCCACCGAATCCTGGTGGCCGAAAACAGCTTCCACGGGCGTACCATGGGGGCCCTGGCGGCCACGGGCAATCCCGCCTACCACAAAGGTTTCGAGCCCCTGCCCGAGGGCTTCACCTTCCTGCCTTACAACCAGCTGGCTGCCTGGCAGCAGGCCATGGGGCCGGATGTGGCGGCCGTGCTGGTCGAGCCCATCCAGGGCGAGGGCGGAGTCGTGCCCGGCACGCTCGAGTTCCTGCACGGCCTCGAGCTGATGTGCAGAAAGCAGGGCGCTCTCTTCATGCTCGACGAGGTGCAGACCGGCATCGGCCGCACCGGAGCGATGCTCAATTTCCACACCCACGGACTGTTGCCCGACGTGGTCACGCTGGCCAAGGGTCTGGGCGGCGGCGTTCCGGTCGGGGCCGTGCTGGCCCGGGCTGAGGCAGCCGCGGTGCTGGTGCCGGGTACCCACGGCTGCACCTTCGGCGGCAACGCCCTGGCCTGCGCCGCCGCCTGCGTGGTGCTCGAAGAAGTTGAGCAGATCCTGCCCGAGGTGGAGCTGCGCAGCCGCCAACTCGTAGGCGGACTCAAGGCCCTGCCGAAGGTCAAGGAGGTCCGCGGCGCCGGCCTTCTGCTGGGCGTCGAGCTGGAGGTGGAGGCCAAACCGGTGGAGCTGGCCTGCCTGCAGCAACAACTCATGCTCAATGCGGTGCGCTCCCACACCCTGCGGCTTGCTCCCCCGCTGGTCGTGACCCAGCTGGACGTGGAAGAGGCGCTCGAGATTCTGGGGAGGGTTCTGGCAGGATGACTCCCCGTCAGCGCGAGCGCGCCATCCTGGCCCTGATCGCCGAGCAGCCGGTGGAGACCCAGCAAGACCTGGTGATCGGTCTGGAGGAGCGTGGCGTGGAGGTCACCCAGGCCACCATCTCGCGCGACATCAAGCGCCTGGGATTGTTCAAACGGCCTACTCCGGAGGGCGGCTACCGCTACGCCGCCCCCGAACTGGCCAGGACCTCCCCTCAGCTGGTGGAGGGGTTCGTGGCCGGAGTCGAGCCGGCGGCCGCCATGCTGGTGGTCAAGACCCGGGTGGGCCGGGCCAGCGCCGTGGCCATCGCCATGGACGAGAACCCTCTGGCCGGGGTGGTGGGCACCCTGGCCGGGGACGACACCGTGCTGGTGCTGCTTCAAAGCCCACACGATCAAGAGCGCGTCCGGCGCGAGATCGAGAGGACCTACCTGTGAAGGGCACCCTGCTCCTGGAAGACGGCACCCGCTTTGCGGGTGAGCTGTTCGGACACCCCGGACCAGCTTTCGGCGAGATCGTCTTCAACACGTCCATGTCGGGCTATGAGGAGATCCTCACCGATCCGTCCTATCGCCGCCAGGTGGTGGTCTTCACCAACCCCCAGATGGGCAACTACGGCATCACCTTAGAAGACGGGGAGTCGCGCCGGCCCTGGGTGGAGGGCGTGATCGTGCGCGAGGAGTCGCCCTCGCCTTCCAACTGGCGCAGCCGCCTCAGCCTGCGCCGCTACCTCGAGGAGCACCGGGTGGCCGGCCTTTCGGAGGTGGATACCCGGGCCCTGGTACGCCACATCCGCGACCACGGAGCCCAGCGCTGCGCCATCGGACCGGCCGACCAGGACCTCAGCGCCGAGCTGGCAGCCCAGCCCTCCATGGTGGGCCTGGGACTCGCCAAAGAGGTGAGCTCGGAGCAGGTCTATCGCATGGGAGATGGACCTTACCAGGTAGCCGTGCTGGATCTGGGCGTCAAGCGCGGCATCCTGCGCGAGCTGGTGGAGCGAGGCATGGCGCTGACCGTCTATCCGGCGGGCACGAAAGCCGAAGAGATCCTGCGCACGAAGCCCCACGCCCTGGTGCTCTCCAACGGGCCCGGCGATCCGGCCGCCCTGACCGACATCATCCCCGAGGTGAGAAAGCTCGTCACCAGTGGTCTGCCTACCCTGGCCATCTGCCTGGGGCACCAGCTGACCGCCCTGGCGCTGGGGGCGCGCACCTTCAAGCTCAAGTTCGGTCACCGGGGCGGCAACCACCCGGTCAGCTGCACCACCACCGGCAAGGTAGAGATCTCCAGCCACAACCACGGCTTTGCCGTCGACCCCGACTCGCTGCCCCCCGAGCTCGAGGCCACCCACATCGACCTCTACGACGGCACCCTGGAGGGCTTCCGGCATCGCACTTTGCCGGTGCAGTGCGTGCAGTATCATCCCGAGTCGAGCCCCGGTCCACGCGACTCGCTCTATCTTTTCGACTGGCTCAAGGAGCAGCTATGCCAACGCGTGACGACCTGACGAAGATTCTGCTGATCGGCTCGGGCCCCATCACCATCGGGCAGGCCTGCGAGTTCGACTACTCCGGCACCCAGGCGACCCGCGCCCTCAAGGCGCTGGGCTACGAGGTCGTGCTGGTGAACTCCAACCCGGCCTCGATCATGACCGACCCCACCCTGGCCGACGCCACTTACATCGAGCCGCTGACCCCCGAGATTGTAGAGGCCATCCTGCGCAAGGAGCGTCCCGACGCCCTCTTGCCCACCCTGGGCGGTCAAACCTCGCTCAACCTGGCCCTGGCCCTGCACGAGAAGGGAGTGCTCGACGAGCTGAAGGTCGAGCTGCTTGGAGCCAGCGTGGAGGCCATCCGCAAGGCCGAAGACCGGGGCCTGTTCCGCGAGTGCCTCAAAAAAGTGGGCGTGGAGGCCCCCCGCTCGTTCTACCTCGACTCGCTGGAGCAGCTCGAGGAGGCCCGCGCCCTGATCGGCGTGCCCTGCATCCTGCGCCCGGCCTACACGCTGGGCGGAGGGGGAGCCTCGCTGGTCACCCGGCCCGAGGACTTCGAGCCCTTCGTGCGCAACGCGGTGCGCGCGAGCCCCATGGGCGAGGTGCTCATCGAGCAATCCTTGCTCGGTTGGAAAGAGTACGAGCTGGAGGTCATGCGCGATAAGGCCGACAACGCCGTCATCGTCTGCTCCATCGAGAACCTCGACCCGATGGGCGTGCACACCGGTGACAGCATCACCGTGGCTCCGGTGCAAACCCTGACCGACCGCGAGTACCAGCTCATGCGCCGGGCAGCCGTGGACGTGATCCGCGAGGTGGGCGTGGAGACCGGGGGCTGCAACATCCAGTTTGCGGTGGATCCGAGCCGCGGCCGGATGGTATGCATCGAGGCCAACCCGCGGGTGTCTCGCTCAAGCGCGCTAGCCTCCAAGGCCACCGGTTTCCCCATCGCCAAGATCGCCGCCCAGCTGGCGGTGGGGCTGACCCTGCCCGAGATCACCAACGACATCACCGGCTGCACGCCAGCCTCTTACGAGCCCTCGCTGGACTATGTGGTGGTCAAGATCCCGCGCTTTGCCTTCGACAAGTTCCCGGGCGCGGTCAAGCGGCTGGGGCCGAGCATGAAGTCGGTGGGCGAGACCATGGCCATCGGGCGCACCTTCCTGGAGGCGCTCCAGAAGGGCTACCGCTCGCTCGAGCAGGGCTACGACGGCCTGGATGACCGCCATCGCGGCGAGTACGACCAGCTCGCCCCCGACCAGGCACTGGGCATCCCCACTCCCGAGCGCCTCTTCTACGTGCGCTACGCGCTGCAAGACGGCATGCCGGCGGCCCGGGTGGCCGAGATCTCTGGGATTGATCCCTGGTTCGTCAACCAGATCGACCGCCTGGCCCACCCTCCTGACGAACCGGCCGCGCGCCGGCGCATGGGCCTGGGTCCGGGCGGTGCGGTCAACTTCCTGGCGGTGGATACCTGCGCCGGCGAGTTCCCGGCCCGGACGCCCTACTTCTACTCCTCGTGCGAGAGCAGCGGCGACTGGACCCCCCTGGAGGGGCGCAAAATCGTCATCTTGAGCAGCGGACCCAACCGCATCGGACAGGGCGTGGAGTTTGACTGTATGTGCGTGCAGGCCGCCCAGGCCCTGCGCGCGCGCGGCCTGCAGGCCATCCTGGTCAACTCCAACCCTGAGACTGTCTCCACCGACTACGACATCTCCTCGCGCCTCTATTTTGAGCCGATCACGCTGGCCTCGGTGAGCGCCATCCTCGAGCGCGAGCAGCCCGAAGGGGTCATCCTGCAGTTGGGCGGGCAGACCCCGCTCAAGCTCTCCCATAAGCTCAAGAGCCCCATCCTGGGAACCCAGCCCGAGGCCATCGACGCCACCGAGTCACGCGAGCGTTTTTCCCACCTGGCCCAGGAGCTGGGGCTGACCATCGCCCCCGGCGGCATCGCCCGCACCCTCGAGGAGGCGCGCGAGGTGGCCCGCACCCTGGGCTACCCGGTTCTGCTGCGCCCCTCCTACGTCTTGAGCGGCAGCGCCATGCGGGTGCTGCTCGACGAGACCGACCTCAATCGCTGGTTCCCCTGGGCCGCCCGGGCGGCCGAAGGCCACGAAGTGCTGCTCGACAAGTTCCTGGAGGACGCCCTGGAGGTGGATGTGGACGCTCTGGCCGACGGCCAGGACGTGCGCCTGATCGGCGTGATGGAGCACGTGGAGGAGGCCGGCATCCACTCGGGCGACTCGGCCTGCTCGGTGCCCTCGCGCAACCTGACCGCCCTGCAGCTGGCGCAGATCGAGGAGGATCTGCGCACGCTGGCCCGGCGCCTGAGCATCGTGGGCCTGATGAACGCCCAGTACGGGGTGCGCGGCAGCCAGCTCTACCTGCTGGAGGTGAACCCCCGCGCCTCGCGCACGGTGCCGTTCCTGTGCAAAGCCTACGGCCTGGACTTCGTGGCCATGGCGGTGGATCTCATGCTGGGCCAGAAGCTCACCAATCTGCCCGAGTGGGACCTCAAGCTCCCCTACTCCGCTTTCAAAGAGGTCGTACTTCCCTGGAAGCGCCTGGAGGGGATGGATCCGCTGCTGGGCCCGGAGATGAAGTCCACCGGCGAGGTGATGGGCATCGACCGCGAGCCCGGGGGCGCCTACCTCAAGGCCCTGCTGGCCAGCGGCCATCGCATCCGCCTGGGCGGGCGGGCCTTCATCTCGGTGCGCGACGAGGACAAGCGGGCCGCCGTTCCGCTGGCCCGCCGCCTGGTCAAGCTGGGCTTCAGCCTGCTGGCCACCGACGGCACGGCCGCCGTGCTGCGGGGCTCAGGCCTGGAGGTGGAGATCACGGGCAAGCTCGGCGACAGCGACCACGCCATCGCCCGCATGGAGCGGGGCGAGATCTCGCTGGTGCTCAACACCCCCAGCGGGGCCGAGCGAAAGCGTGACGCGGCCGACATCCGCATGGCGGCGGTCACCTGCGAGGTGCCCCTGGTGACCACGGTCGAAGGCGCCCAGGCCGTGGTGGAGGCTTTCGAGCGCTACGCCCGGGGGCCGCTGGAGGTGCTCAGCTTGCAGGAGTGGCACCGCTTGCGCTCGCCGGTCAGCGTCTGAGACGGCGGGACGTCAGGACAGCGGCTTCTGGGAGGACAGCATGCCCAGGGCAAGGCCGAGAACCCGTGCGAAATGAGCCTGATTGCGGGTCAGCAAGATGGCCGCACGCATATGCATGTCAATTTGCGCTTACGAAGGATCCAGGTGTTTCAGATTGCTCGGGTCCGTGTTCGATGCAGGGCTCTGAGTGCGCTTCGCTGCGGTCTTTCTTGTTTCGATTTTTGAACCGCCGGTTCATTCTTGGAAACTTTGTTCGCCCTTCGCCAACAGGCCCGCCCGCGAGACTACGGAGACGTTTTACGCGCGAGACCTGCGCGCCTGATACAGGCTGTAGTCCCAAGATCTCGCTTCTGGTCAATCCCCCACGGAGATCTCGTTGGCCAGCTCGTCGATGTCGTCGGCCTGACGGGGAAAATAGCGCGCGAGCTGCTCTCCGGCCTTCTCGATGCCCGCTACCAGGCCATCGGCGTAGTGCCCCTGACGGAAGTGGTCGAGCACCAGCCCGGTCACCCCGTCCCAGAAATCGGCCGGGACCTTGTGCTACCTCGGGAATGGGCGTCAACCCCGGGCTCCCCGCGACCGCTCGCGAGGCCGATCAGACGACGTCCGCAGCCGTCCCGGTGGTGGAAGCGATCCTGGGCGCAACCCTGGACGGGCAGGGGGACGGGCGGCGTCCACCTCAGCCGGAGAGCGAGTCGGAGACCTCCGAGCCAGGCCAGGGCAAGCCCGCGCAGACCCGGCACGAACCGTGATGTAACGTTCTGCCTGCCTGCCGGTCTGAGATTCAGGAACTCTGGTTGGAGGAAACGAGCACATGCTGAAACGATGGATCCTCACAGGAACGATTCTGGCCAGCCTGACGCTGGCCGGCTGGGCCCAGGACGGGCCGGAGAATGGTCCGGAGCCCGGCCCGCCAGAAGTCTCGATGATGGACGTCGACCGCCTGGCAACCCCCCTCGGGTTGTCTCAGGAGCAACGCGAGCAACTCAACCAGATCGCCATCCGTCACGTCCGCAAGATGATCGAGCTGAAGGGCAGGCTGCAGCTGCAGAAGTTCGACCTGGAGGTCTTGATGCGTCAAGACAAGCCCGACCCCGAGCAGGCTCGCAAACTGGCGGCCCAGGCCGAGTCCACCCACGCCGCCCTGGAGATGGAGAAACTCGAGATGCGCCTGGCCACCAAAGCGGTCCTGACCCCGACCCAGCAACAGAAGCTGCGCGAGCTCTCCCCGCCCCACAAGCGACCCATGCATCACCCCGGTCCTCCCGACGGACCGGGCCGGCGGGGCCCCGGCCCGCAAGAAGGCCCCCGGCCACCCGGTCCCGGTGCCTGGGACCGGGGGCCGCAGCACCCCTGATGTCAGACTTTTTTTCGCGCGCAGGGGTAAGCTGAACGGGTGAAGATCTCAGCGTTCCAGCAACAGGCCGGCTTTCTCGGGGCCAGGCAGCCTTTGTCGGCCGCTGGCACGCGTCCTGAAGCTGACGAGGCGGTCCCTCCAGCGAAGGAGAAGCCAGCCTTTACCCCGGAGCAGCTCAATAAACTGAACGACGTCCGCCGTCCGGACCAGACCTCGAGCCAGGAGCGGATCGAGCTGGCCACCCGTCTGACCGAAAGGCTGAACCCCGGCGACGCCGTCGACGCAGCCCGATTCCTGGTGGAGATGTCCAGCGGCGAGGGTAGCATCCGCTACATCAGCGGCGAGGTCGAGGTGGACGTCCAGTACCGCAAGCAGCCCCTCGAGCAGGCGACGGCTGACTTTTTGGCCATGCTCGACAGGCTCGGCCAGTGCCGCGGTCGGACCGCCGACAGCCGGGGCTGGGGCGACTCCAGCCGGGCCCAGTTCGCGCTAGCCGTCACCAACTGCGTGCTGGCCGACCAGCCCGAGCAAAAGGCAGAGTTCCTCAGCCTGCTGCACGACTACGCCGACCCTTATCTGGCTTGCAGTCTGCAGGGGTTGCTGGCGAGGGTTCCCGCTCAGCACCGCCAGCAGGTGCGCCAGGCGATCGACCGCGATTACACCCACAACGAGAAAGGCGAGCCCCGCCGGTGGGGACCGCCCCAGAACTGGCAGAAGAGTGCCCGGCTGACGCTCTTCATGGCCAGCAAGCTGGGCCCTGACCAGCCCCTGGAGGCGGCCCTCGAGGCCAGCCGGAGGCTCGGGCCCCGGATCGAGAAGCTGCAGGAAGCCGAAAAGAAGGTCTTCTCGAGTTACAGGGCCGACCCGGATATCTTTCGCCATGCGGCCGAAAACTACCGTGACCCGGGCGAGGACGCCTTCCAGGCCATTGAGCGCCAGCTCGATCAGATCGACAAGCTGGCCCAAAAGGGCCTCAAAGTGGTCGACCAGCGCCACCTGGTGGGCCACATCTCCCATTCGCTCAAGCAGTGGCAACCGGGCTTCCAGAGCTTACCCAGAGTGGTGGATGAGCTGCTGGCTGCCGACGTACCCATCGAGCACCTGGGCACCATCGGGCACAACCTGCACCGCCAGCATCGAGAGGGCGAAAGCGTGCGCCAGACGGTCGACCGCCTGGCCGACACCTTTCATGACCTGGAGAAACGGCTCGGGCAGTATGGCGAGAAGGCCCTCGCCGACGCCTTCTCGGCTTGCCTGTTCCTGGGCGGAGACGGGCCGGCCCTGCTGGCCGAAATTGCCGACCGGTGGGCCGAGCGCCACGACCCCAGGGACCTGGGCAACCAATTCTTTTTCCACGCTCTTACTGCGTATCAGAGCGGGGATGATTGCCAGGACCTCCTGAGCCGGATGGAGCAGAGCCTGGCTTTCACCGGCTCGGTGGGGGGGCTGCGCCAGCTCGATGACTCGCTGGATTGGCGGGTCAAGGAGGGCAAGGTGACCCCCGAGCGCCGCCGGGAGTTCGAGAGCCAGAAGCTGGCCTGGGTAGGGACGGCCCGACTGCTCGGGGAGCATGCAAACCAGGTTCCCGAGGCGCTGCTCGGCAACCAACCCCTGGACCTGCAGGGGGCCTTCCAAAATCGGCCCAACGCCGATCTGCTGACCCGACTGACTCCAGAAACCGTGGCGGAGACCGTCTCGGCCCTGGGAGAGTCCGAGCGCCTGGGCCGAAAGCTGGGCTATCCGAGGGAGCTGATCCTCCAGACCGTCCAGTCGGTGCTGCGCGAGAGCGGACCTGAAGCGGCGCGAACCCTGCCCGCTCTGCTCGAGGAGTTGTCCCGCTCAGAGAAGCGACCCTCTCAAGCAGAGCTGTGCGATATGGCCCGCGCAACCGCAGCCGGCGCGGCGGCCCAGGGCCTGTCAGCGGAGATCCCGCTGGTCGACAGGATCGCTCGGGTGGAGCACTCCCACTACCTGACCGGCAGCTATCAGGGCCTGCAAAAGGCAATCGAGCGCCTCCAGGTATGGCAGGACAGCGGCACTCTGCGCCAGGACGTCCCTTTCGATGTGCTCTCCAACTCGCTCGAGAGCCACATCATGCAGTTGCGCGTCACCGGCACCCCGGCCGAGAAAACCGTGGAGCTGGCCTTCGAGCGACTGCGCGAATCGGAATACTCGGCTGAAGGCTCAGCCCTGGGGCAAACGGTAGGTCTGCTGGGCGACAAGCTGGCCATCGGCCCGGTGCTCATGCGCCTGCGCAAGCGGACCTGAGGGGCTCGGCATTTGCTGTGCTGAGCTGAACCGCGACCCCGACTTCAGCGATGCGTTTCGCCTAGAAGCTCGGAGACCGAAAAGCGCGTCTCGGATTGGAAGCCAGGAGCGGCTTCCTGGCCTGGAGCCAGAATCGTGAGCCCGCGGTAGCTCCATCCGAAGATGGCCTCGAGGTCCGTACCGGGATGGGTGCGAACCTCGAGCCGCTGGTGAACCAGATTCAACAGCCAGTATTCCTCAATGCCAGCGCGGGCATACAGACTGGCCTTCTCGGCCCGGTCGAAGCTGAGGGAGGACTCGGCAATCTCCACCACCAGGTCGGCTCGGGAAGGGTGCCGCCGGGCCCTTTCTGCGTCCTCGAACGACACGATGGCGAAGTCGGGCTCGGGCTCGCTCTTCTCGCCCAGCGTCAACGGCAGTTGAACGCGCACCTCGTGCGTCTGCCCGAAGGCGAGCACGAACCGGGTATTGAGCTTGGCGATTCGGGAGGCATGAGGCACATTCTGAGGACTCATGAGAATGACCTCTCCCTCGATCAACTCCAAGCGCTCGCCAGGGTGAAAAACGCCCGCCTCGCCCATCAGGGCATATTCTTCCACCGTGAAGCTTCTGGGTTTGGCGTTGACGAGGGCCATGCCGACGATTTCGCCCCGGCCAGCAAAACAATCCTCTTCGAGCGCTCAGACCCATTCTACCTCACGTTTCCAGGTCGACCGTGCCCTGATGCGCCGCACGGCGGATCTTGTCGGTCACCAAGCGGCAGAACCGGTCATAGCCGGGCAGGAACAGTCGATAGACTCGAGCGTTTCGGTGACCGTCTGAGATCAGGGCGCTATCGAGCAGGCGGCCGCCGCGGCGAGCAAAGATGCGGACCTGCTCCCAGCGAAAGACGTAGGAGCCTTGAGAGCGGTGCATCTTCAGGCCCGAGCGGACCAGCTCCCACTCACTCGCTCCTCGCAACCGGGCCAGGGGAACCAGCCCCAACAAGAGTGCCGCGGCCAGTCCCAGAGGCACGTAGCCGATGGTAAAGCGAAGGTCGGGCTCGTTCATCTGCGGAGGAATGACGCTCAGGCCCCACAGGCCCAGGTGAGCCAGGTAAGCGGCCGTGGCCAACCCCAATCCGGCGATGAGCCAGAACCAGCGCCAGGAAGTCCGGAAGTGTAACGTTTCCTTGTCTTGCACTGTCACCACAGTAGATCGGACTCACAGGACAGCCAATGATCGGGGTCAGCTCCAACCAGCTCTTTATGAGAAAGCGCGGTCAACCACCGGCCTTCGAGCGGCTCAATTTTGCGCCCGAGCCGCCCGAGCGAGTTTGGCAGCTTTGCCGTTGCCTTTGACCTGCTCGAGAGCCCGGCGGGCGGCCGGGTCGGTCAGCGGACGGCCCAGCCGGGCCCCCAGCTCCACCAGCAGCTCGATCAGCTCGCCCGCCGGGGGAGCCTGGCCCAGCAAGCGCTCCAGCGCGGCGTGCGCCTGGCCGGCGTGGGCCTCCGAAAGCCGGGCCACCGTGCCCAGGGTGCGAGCCCAGCGACCGGGCTTGGCCAGCTCGGCCACCTCGGCCATGCTGTCGGCCATCTCCGCTCCGCTGAGCCGACCTTCCGTCAGGGCTCTGGCCAGCGCATCCACCGACATCCCTGACTGAGCCGGCTCCCTGGCGGCCAGTCCCAGAGCCAGCAGGCGCCGTCCGTAGGCATCCAGGGGACGGGGCTCGAGCAGGCTCTCGAGGTAGACGATGTCGGCCCAGTCGGCCTCCCACCAGTCCAGATTGTTGCCCAGCTCCAGGCATCCCTGAGCCCACCAGGCATGGCGCCCGGCAGGCCAGACGGTGGCCTGCCAGCGGCGGTCGGCGGGGCTATCGTCACCCGGCTTGAGCCAGATCTGCTGGCCAGGCAGCTCGAGCGAGCTCTGGGCCGGGCAGTCGGCCTCCACCCAGAGATGGCCGTGACGGGGGACGATGCGAAGCCTGCTCTGAAGAGCCCGGCCCAGGCCCGGGTAGCGAGCCTCGACCTCGGGGCAGTCGCTGGCCGGGCAACGGACCCGGGCCGCGGCCGCCCACAGGCTGGCCGAGGGGTTGCTCTTGCCCAGCATCCGGGCGGCGGCCGACCAGAGGCCGGAACCGGACCCGACTTTCTCGTCGCCGCCCAGGGCAAAGCGCAGCACGGCCCCTTCCTCCCCGGCCACCCCCCGGAACGTCTCCGGCGGACCGGGCAGAAGCCGGTGCAGGGCCTGAATCAGGTCCAGGCGTCCCCCCGGCAGACGCGCCGCCAGGTCGGAAGGCTCGATCCCCAGCGACGACCAGCTCGGCAGCGCCAGCAACGGTCCGACCTGGCCGGCCAGCACGCGAGCGCACAGCTCCTCCACCCGGGCGCTCAAGAAAGCACCCAGCGTGACCGGCTCTTGCGCTCGCTCCACCTGCTCGCGGGCGAGCCAGGCCAGGGCAAGACGGGCCATCTCGGCCTGACAGCGCCCTCCCGGTCGAGCCAGCTTCTGGCGGGCCCGCTTCAAGAGCGGCTCTCCGGCCTTGCCGGGCTTTTGATCGGACAGGCGCGACACCCCGTCCATGGCCCGCTCGAGATCCAGGGCGGGCTCTCCCGTCTCGAGCAAACGGGCCAGCAGCTCGAGCAGCTCCTCGGCATCGGCCAAACCTCGCACCCGCACGGGCTCTTCGGGCTTGACAGGCTGCGGCGCGGAGGCCACTCGAGCCGGCTCGGAAGCGCCCAGCCAGGCGCGTACGTCCGGAGCCAGGGTGGCCGACAGGCCCCCCAGGCGCTCCTCCAGCGCCCGGCGCAGCTCAGGGTCGGCCGGCGAGCCGTGACGCTGCACCAGCGACCAGGCCTCCTTCTGCACCTCAGCGGCGCTGTGAGAGAGCGCCTCGGCCGCCAGGAAGGCTTTGCGAGGGCTCTGGCTGCCGGCCAGAAGCTTGAGGGCCAACCGCACCGTGCCCTTCTCCCGGGCGTTGAGAGCCGGGGCCAGGTGCTCGCCGGGATCGGCCTTCAGCTCGGCCAGTGCCTTCAAAGCGAAGGTGACGGTGGGCGGAATGCGACTCGACAGCAGGCCTCGATAGCTATCCAGACGGGCCAGTCGCTCTTCCCGGGTGGGCTGCATCGACTCGTGAAAGCGCGAGAACCAGCCCGCTCGAAACTGCTCGAAGTCGCGCGCCAGGGCCTGCAGGCTGGCATCGAGCAGGCGCTGGCGATCCAGACGGCCCTGACCGGCCAGCTCGCGCAGAGCATAGGCCCAGCTGTCCTGCTCGCGGGTGTATTTGTCGTGGGCGGCCAGGCTGAGCTCGCCGCTGCCCTCCACCTCGAACAGCTGAAAGACCAGCTCCAGCAACTCCGGGTCGAGCTCGAGCATCCGCAGGGCACCGTTCCTGGCGGTGCCCACGATCATCCCCAGCCAGTAGCCCTCGCCTTCGGGGCGGGCGATGAGCCCCTCGCGCTCCAGGCGCCGGGCCAGCCCCCAGCGCGAGATGAACGGCTGTTTCTCCAGCGTCCAGTCCACCCAGGCGCTCAGCCAGTCGGGACGGCGTTGGCGCAGAACCGCAACCGCCCGCTCATGATCCCAGACCGCATCCAGGTGGGCCTTACGAAGCTCGCTCAGGCTGGCAGTGCCCAGCAGGGCCAGGGCTGCCGGCCCTCCCAGCGACTTGCTCGCCCCCAGCGGGTCGGACCGCCAGGCGGCATACATGCGAACGGCCACAGGAGCGGCCGCCCGACGCTCATTCTCATCGGCCGCCTGCAGGCACTCGACTACCGCCTGCTCGCCGCTCTTGATGGCCTGCTCAAGCTCCTGTGGGCTCATCCTCCCCCTCCTCCAGAAGCTGCACCGCCAGCACGTGCTTGCAGGGCCCTCGCTCGCCCTGGTGAGCGGCAAACCAGGGGCAGGTGCAGCGGCCGGAGCGCACCCGGTGCTCGACTTGACTGCCCCGCACCCAGGCCTGCTCCCCCTCGCGCCGCACTCCGCCGCTCTCGACCAGCTTGCGGGCCGCCTTGAGGCGAGGGTGCATCTCCTCCACCAGGCTATAGTCGTAAGGCAAGGTGCGATGGAACCACCCGCCCAACTCCAGGTCGTAGCCCACCACGCCCCGGCTGCCCAGGTGAGCCAGGGCGGAGAGAACCTCCGGCCCGGCCAGGCCCGAGCGTTCGCTCAGCTCCTCCACCGAGAGCACCGGCTGCCAGCTCAAGACCTGGCGCAGGCGCTCGCTAGCGGCCGGGCTCAACAGCTGCCCCAGCACCTGGCCCTCGCCCGAGAACCCTCGCCACACCTCGGGGCTGAGCACGAGGTGGAAGCGCGCCTCGGGGAGGATCAGCTCGAACGCCGAGGCTCCCCCGTCGTGCCCGTAGACGCGCAGACCGCGAGCATGGCGAGCGAGATCTTGCAGCACCTTCAGGCGTTGGACCCCGGCCACGCTCACCGCGCCAGGGGACTTGACCTGGCTCAGGCGAAGGCCGCGCCCGGCACTCACCACGTAGCCCGAAGACTCGCCTCTCAGCTCGCGCAGAAAGCGGCGCGTCTCGCTGGCGTCGATGTCGAAGAAAAGCTGCATGCGGGCCTGGTGGGCCTGGGCCTCGACAAACCCCTTCAGCCAGCGCAGAGGAAGAGGGACTCGTTTCTCGCTCACTCCGGCCAGCTCGATCCCTTCGCGCCCCACCGTCAGCACGCAGCGCTCGCCCTCGCCCAGAGCGGTCAGCGCGGCCCGCATCGCGGGGTTAAAATCGACGTTGGTGGTTCCGTGCGAGAGCAGCGCCCCATCCAGGGCAGCCGGCAGCAGGTCGACGCGCGCGTAGGCTCCGCAGCAGGCCGAGAAGCCCTCCAGCCGCAGCCGGTCGACCCCGCAGGTGATGACCGGATCGGCCTCGCGCAGGATGCGGGCGAGCATGGCCGCAGGCGTGTGAAAGCGAGAGCGCACCACCCGAGAAAGGGCCAGCAACAGGTCGGCCGTGCGCCGGGGAGCCGTCAGGCTGCCCTGAAAAAAACAGGGCAGCTCGGTGGCCAGGTGGAGCCTGCCTGGCGCCGCGCTGGAGGGAGCCGCGTAGCGGTATGTGTGCTCCAGGGTGACCAACAGGCTCCTGCTTTGACGGCTCTGGCGGCTCCCCTCCAGGCACGGCGTCGCGTGGCCGGAGGACAGTGCCAGGGGGCCGACCGGCGCCTTGACGCGGCTCGAGGGGACCCACGTCCGTAAGGGTTCTGAAGGATGGGGTGTGGAGGCAACGAGGTTCGTCTTCAGCAGCCAACAGCCCTGGGGCGACCCCTCCAAAAACGCGTCTTGAAAGGGAAAACGGGATCTCGAATGCAATAACTCCTGTCCCATGAAGATTATCGGCCAGCTCCGCTCCCTGGTGACCTCGGCCAGTGAAATGGTGATCAGCGGCACCAGCCGCCTCGCCTTTGAGGTGTACCCCCAGCTACCAGGCGGAAATGCCGTGATGGCACCGCTCGCTCTCTCCAGCGCTGTGGCGATGGCCTTCCTGGGCTCGCGCGGTCAGACCACCGCCGAGATGGGCCGGCCGCTCTTTCTGACCGAGCCCTGGGCTCGCCAGTTGGGTAAGCACGTCATCAAGCTCCCCTTCCAGAACAGCCTCTGGCACCACCCTCAGCATCCCTTTCAGCCGGCCTATCTGGCCGCCCTGGCGGAGAGCTTCAAGACCACGGCCCGGCCCCTCGACAATCCCGATGGCTCCGAGCGCAATCCTCTCAATGCCTGGGTGGAGTCGGCGACCCAGAAGAGGATTCCGGTCCTGTTCGGTTCCGGGGCCCTGAACGACGCCACCCGGCTGGTGCTGGTCAGCTCGGTCACCTTCTCGAGTCCGTGGGAGTGCCCGTTCCAGCTCAAGCCGGTCACCAACCCGTCCGGCCGAGTCACTCAGGACCCGTTCATGCACCTCAAGGGCAACCTCGGTTTCATGGGCAACGAGCTCTTCCAATTGCTGGAGGCTCCCTGCCAGGGAAATGCCATGTCGGTCTGCTTCATGCTGCCGCGCGAGCGGGCCGGGCTGAGCCGTATCACTCAGGGCCTGGACGCCAAGAAGTTTGCCGGCTGGGTCAAGGAGATCAAGGTCGCCCCCGTGGAGGTCAGCCTGCCCCGATTCCAGGTGGGCAGCAAGCTCGACCTGGCCGACGCCCTGAGATCCATGGGCCTGTCTCGCGCGTTTACCGCCGGGCAGGCCGACTTCTCAGCCATGAGCTCCAGCCCCGAGCTGGCCATGAGCCGGGTGCTCAACCAGACGGCGGTGGAGGTGACCGAAGCCGGCGTGCAGGCCAGCGCCGTCACGGCCGTGGTCTTTGCCGCGACGCCCTACGTCACCGACCGGGTCGCCAGCAACCAGCCCGACCACCCGTTCCAGTTCTTTGTGCGCGACCGCCAGTCAAGCGCCATCCTGGCCATGGGGCGAGGAGAGCAACCCCACTCCTGAAGTCGGCCCATCCGAGCCTTTAACCGCGAGCCTTCAGCCGCACCCCGCCCACCTGGACGAAGTTGCTGCCTACCTCGATGTTGACGGGCCGATCGGACCGGGCCGCGTCGCTCTTGAGCTGGTCGAGCTCCAGGTCCTTGGGCGAGAAAGAGATGGCTCCGTCTTCCAGAGCCAGATACACCTTGCTCGCGGCCTGGAACATCGGCAGGCCGTGGCGCAGATGGCCGAGAGGCTGGCTCTGGGCCAGCACGTCCCCGGTGCGGGGATCAGCGAGCAGCAGGCGAACCTGGTAGCCCTCCTTCTCGGAGCTGGCGGTGGCGTAGATCAGATCGTTGGTCAGGATCACCTGCTTGAGCTCAGTCTTCTCCGGGAGCTTGAGGCTCCACTCCTCGGTCCCATCCCAGCGAAGCGCTGTCATGCTCTCGTGGCGCCAGTCCTGCACCAGCAGACGGTCGTCCTGCACGAGCAGCTCGTCGGCCAGCCAGCCCTTTCGAGCCATGGTCACGGTCTTGCCTGACTTCTGATCGAGAATCTCGAGCCCGCCCGAGTGCAGCACCGCCATGCGTCCCTGGTCATCGACCTTGACCGCCTTGACGTGGCGCACATCGTTTCTCTGCCAGAGCTTCTGATCGCCGGTCAGGTCCAGGGCTTTCAGACCGTAGGAATCGTCACAGAAGAGGGTCTGACCATCGGGAGCCACCTGAGGCGAGAAAGCCATGTGACCCACCGAGCCCATGTGGGCCACGGCCGGGCCCTGGCCCGTGTCCAGGTCGTAGAAAGCCAGGTTGTACTCGGCCCAGCTCCGACCTCCGTCGCGACCCTCGGCCTTATAATCGGCGATCAGAGTGTGCTCGGGGCCGAACTTGACGGTTGAGGTGTTGGCCACGGGATCGGGACTGTACTCGGCCTCGGGAGGCAGTGCCAGAGTCTGCACCCCTTTCCCCTCATCGGCGCAAACCACCTCGATCAGGTTTTTCTGGCGCACGGCCAGGAGTTGGCCGTCCTGGGAGGCAGCCCAGCTGAAACGACCCGGCTCGGGTGGCTGGTAGTGCCAGCGCTCTTCTCCCGAATCGGGATCGCGGGCCACCAGACCGTCCTGGGTCCTGGTGACCAGTAGCGGCTCGCCGCCCAGCAGGCGGGTATCCGAGTTGGCCGGCAGGTCCAGGGCGTGGCGGCCGTGCTGGATCTCCACCTCGGGGCCCTCCACCACAGGAGCCCGCGCGCCAAAGAGCTGGCGAATGTCGTTCTGGCTGACTGCCGTCTGGGGTCGGGTAGCGTTCAACATGGCAAGAAGGTACTCCAGGTCTCTGAAAGAACGCTTAAGAAGAGACCTGAAACACAGGTTTTTCCCTGCTACACTCAAGACATGCGACCAAGAAGCCGAGGCATCATTCTGATCATCGCGCTGATGTTCTGCGCCATCTTGCTCATCATGCTGACCGCTGCCATGGGCGCCTCTCGGGGCGGGTTGCTGGTCAGCCAGGGCCACCAGGCCCGAGTGGCAGCGCTCTACGTGGCCGAAGCTGCCGTAGCTCACGCACTGGCGCAACTTGACCTGAACCCCGACTGGAAAACGGGCTTCGCCAATGTGCCCATGGACGGAGGGAAGGGAAGCTACACCATCCAGTTTCATCCCACCGGAGTGGGAACGGTCGGCCCCGACGAATCGGTCAACAACATCTCGGGTGGAGCAGTCCTGAACGGCCCGCGCGGTACGGCCACGGTGGCGCAGGGTACCGCCGACCTGGTGATCTTGGCACGGGTGGGGTTGGTCACGCGCCGGATCGAGGTGCTGGTGGCGCGGGGCACCAGCGGGCCTCTGGACGCTCCCCTGGTCGCCTCGCGCAAGATCGCCCTGCGCGGTGACATGAAGGTGGATGGGATCACTTCGCTATCGGATCCTCAGCCCTTTGCCGCGGGCCTGCACTCCAACGCCACCGTTGGCAGCGATCTGATCACCTGGGAGCCCCGCGATGCCGGTGACGCCGCCGAGGTGGCCGGGACGGTGAGCGTGGGGGCCTCTTCCGGCATCAACATGCCCGGCGCCACCCTGCTCGGCGCGCCGCCCACGAAGTTCAACGAGGCTCACCGTCCCCTGCCCAGCCTCGACATCCCGGCCTCGGTGGCCGGCAAGTCGGGCTCTCCGCCGCCCTCCATCGCTGCGGTAGGCACCTCCACGCTGGGAACGGGAACGCCTGAGGATTTTTATTCCGCCGGGCCCGTGAACGTGAACGGAGACCTTGTCCTGAACGGGGCCACGCTCTATGTCGAGGGAGATCTGACCGTGAATGGGTCCATCTCCGGAGACGGCAATCTCTATGTCAATGGACGCACCTCCCTGAGAGGGGATGCTCGACTGGTTCCCAATGACGACCGGAAGGTCACGGTCTACTCCAAGGGCAGCATCGAGTTGCTGGGGTTCGACGGGGATGCCTACCTGGACGCCCTGGCCGGCAGCGATCCCCAGTTCGCCATCTGGCACAGTGAGGCGAGAACCGCTCTCCAGGAATTGCAGGACATCTTTCGAGCCAATGGCCCCGGCTATCTGGCCGTCAACGAGTTCACTCCCGCCGGGGCGATCCGGGAAGGCTTCCAGGCCAAGCTGGGCAGCGACGTCACCTCCGCCGCCCCCCGAGGGGGCGGGGACAAGAACGTGCTGGGCAAAATGGCCACGCGCATCCTGACCCAGTCCGACCCGGGTCCAACCGGGCGCTTCCTGGCTCAAAAGCTGAACAACCTTTCGGACACCTATAAACTGGGGGCCGAAGGTGGGGGAGACGCGACTGTGGTGGCCGCTTTCAAAAGCGGCGGGGCGGTCAAGGGCCTGATGGACGGGGCCGGCGACATGGAGGACGCAGAAGCCATGAAGGGTGTCATGTCAGTTACTATGAGCGTGGACTACGATCACCTCGGCCAGAGCTACTTTCAGGGGGTTCTCTACACCAACGGCTACGTCTACGCCAGCAACGAGGTGAACGTGGTGGGGGCAGTCCTGGCAAGAGACGACGGAACTCAGACCGGAGCCACGGTGGACGGGGTGGCCCTGGAGCCGGGCGACATCATGCTGGCCAACCGCAGCCGCCTCACCTTCAACAAGGGGTTCTTCGACGGCTCAACCACAACTGCCGGCCCTGTAGGAGTGATCACCTGGATCGGCCGCTGAGGGCGTTCGCCCTGACCGAAGTCGTCCTGGCGGCGGGTCTACTGGTTCTCGGCCTGCTGGCCGTCATCGGAGCCTTCACCGGGACGCTGAAGCTCATGGCCCGGTCCCAGGAGCTGGCCGAATCTGCCGAGGTGGCCCGCGAGCTCATCGAGCGGACCAAGGCCATCGGCTACAATCTGGTTCCCCAGGGGGCCACCTTCGATGGGCGAGTCCCCACCGCGCCCGTGGCCGGATTTCCCCCCGCCCCCTACCCCCAGACCACGCGCAACGGTCGAGCCTACTCCCTGGTGGTGCGCACCAAACTCAAGCAGCTCAATCTCGTCTCCATGCAGGTCGAGGTCCACTGGGAACCCGATCACCAGACCGTGCTCGAGACCTATCTTCACCCATGAGACGAAGCGGCCTCACCCTGCTTGAGACCATGGTCGGGTCCTCCATTACCCTGGTCTTATTGACGGCTGTTTTCTTCGTCTTCCGGATGGGCGCCAGCGCCATGATGAAGGTGAGCACGCGCAACGAGCTGCTGCAGGGCCTTCAAACGGCCTCCACCTTGTTGACCCGGGACGTGGAGCAAAGCGTCTACGCGAGCCTGAGCCTGACCCCCGGAGGGGACGCCGTCAGTTTCCTGTCCGCCCTCGACGACAACGGAGACTTTCAAGTGGACGGCCTGGGGGCCCCTCTCTGGCAGCGTTATGTGATCTATTATCACGCTGCCGTCCCGGCCTCAGAGCTGCGCCGCCTGGAGGTGGAGCTGGCCGCTGGCTCGCCCGAGCAGACAGCTCCCGGACCCATCGAAGGCTATGGTCCCTCTCAACCGCTGGCGACCTATCTAGCGGGAGGACGAGTCATCGCCCAACACGTTTTCAGCGCGCGTTTTGGGGTGGATACGGCCGTCCCCCTCACTCGACCCCTGGTCATCGGCGAGCTCGAAGGGCGTCAGAGGCGCTACGGGCGCACCGATGCGGAGGTCCTTCAGATTCGCTGCTCGGCCCTGATCCGAAATTAACGACCACCAGCTAAAGCTGGTGGATTTGAGTAAACGACTGAAGTCGTTGGTTCCGGCTAAAGCCGGCTCAAGCCACCCGCCCATGCGGGCCAA
>JAANMX010001208.1_pt1 | contig 30068 bp, 17 predicted proteins | sample 7279681 | NCBI WGS metagenome assembly JAANMX01 (sample SAMN14094542, study PRJNA606508) | bioreactor metagenome | isolation source: A lab-scale SPAN reactor treating ammonium-rich wastewater day 351 | place: Ireland: Galway | collected 2018-01-01 | reverse complement strand
TTCCAGCGCATGAGTAGCGGCGGCCTCCGGCCGTCGCCGCTGGCCGGAGGCCAGCGAAACTCATTCGCGGGACGCGAATGCCACTACCCGCCGCAACGAACCTGAAGATTCACAAGCAGAATCAGAACGCCCCCGCCGGTTGGCGGGGGCGTCTTGTTTCCGTGTGATGGGCTACTTGCGCGGCGGGATCAGGCTGTCGCGTTCAACGGTGGTTTCTGCGGGCTTGTCCTTGCTTGCCGTTGCCGGCGCGGTGCCGTGCTCGGGCAGTACCACCTGTTCGCCGCCCTTCAGGCGGTCGCCCCAGTCCAGGGTCGGGTTGGCATCCATGATCTTGCGGAACAGGTTGCGCGCCCCGTAGTACTCGATCGCGAGCTGGAACGCGGTGTCACCGGGCTCAGCCACTACCGTGCGTTTCGGGAAGTAATCGCCGCTCGGCTGGGGCTGCGTCGTGCCCGCGTTCGCCACGGCCTCGGCGCCTTTCTTGCCGACCGGGATGCGGATGGTCTGGCCCTCCCGGATCTTGCTGGCGGTGTCCTTGTTCAGTCCGTCGTTCAGCTTGTAGATGTCTTCGCTGGTGCAGCCGTGCCTGGCGGCCAGCTTGCTGATCATGTCGCCGGGCTGGATCTTGTAGTCGATCACGCCGCCTTCCTCGGCGGGCTTGACCGGTTCGGGCTTAACTTCCGGCCTGGGCTCGGGTTTTACTTCGGGTGCCGGCTTCTCTTCGATCTTCGGCACCGTCAGCTCGTAGCCCAGCGGGCTCTTCATCTCGACGGCCTTGGGCTCAACGGGCGTCACGGTCTCTTCTGACGTCTGCTCCGACGCCGGTTCCTCGTGACTGGGGGTGAACAGGGCGGCGGCGAGCAGCCCTACCAGCACGAGACCGGCCGCGGCAACCATCATGGAAATGCGGCTTTTGGTCATGGGGTCCTCCTTGTCAGCTGCGTCTTGCGACGTTGGGTGGCGGTTCATCCGCCGAAGCACGGGCTCCGGGCGGTAGTCCTGCATTCGGCAGGGAGGCTTTGGCGACTTTGAAGAAAATCCGCGCGGGGCGAAATCGCGCGGTTACCGGACGTAAAACGAAGGGGCCGGGCACGAAGGCCCGGCCCCTCTTGCTCTGGGCAGCCCGTCGTTCGTTGAACTCAACCGGTCCGGTGCTGCTTATGCCGACGGTGCTATTCTTCGAACTTGACGATCCTGGTGACCTGGCTGTAGTTCTCGCCCTCGATCACGCGGCGCACCACCAGCCCCGGCCATTCCTTGGCGTACCAGGCGCGGGCGTCGCGCCCATCTTCATCCTTGTAGAGGTAGACGTTGCACTCGAACAGGCCGACGTCGGTGATGCGCAACTCGGTGCGCTCGAGGCGCGAGCGCTCTTTGGGTTCGAGGTGTTCATTGATGCTTTCGAACTTGATCTCCAGCTTCTGCGGCGTCTCGCCTTTGATCTTCTCCATCAACTGGGTGAGCTTGCTGACCTCCAGCTCGCAGCCTTCCGCGTCGGTCCTGGCGACCTGGTACTGCAGCACCTCGATGCTGCGCGTGCCGCGCTCGCCGCGTTTCGTGTCGATGTGATGCACCCAGGTCGCGCCCTTGCTGCTGAACAGGCGCTTGGGATCGATGGTCTCGGGCTCCGCTTCCTTCTTCTTTTTCTTCTTGCCCGGCGCCTTGTAGCCCGGGTCGCCCTCCACCCAGGTGAACTCGACCAGTGTGCGCGTGCCGAAGCGGTCGCTCTGCTTCACGATCAGGCCGGGGAAATCGATGCTGCGCCAGATGCGCGAGTCCCCGTCTTCCCGCCCGAGGCTGACCCACAGGATGCAGTCGAAAGTGCCGGCGTCGGTTTTCACCTTCTCCTGCTTGCTCTTGTTGTAGCCGGGCGGGTCCTTCAGTTGCGGCGCGTCTTCCTTGAAGTTGACCTTGACCTCAAACGCGCCGCCGTCGTTGGCCTTCTTGCCCGCGTCCAGCGTGACCTCGCCGACTTCGGCATGATCTTCGTAGACGTTCTTGACTTCGTACGAGTGGTAGGTGGGCGAGGTGTCGCCGCCCTCCTGGCCAGGCGCGGGAATGCGGTGCAGCATCCACTTGCGACCCGCGATGCGGTAAAGCCGGAAACTGTCCTTCTCTTCCTTCTGTTCATCCTTGGCGGCCGCCGGCGACGATTCAGGCAGAAACAGGAAGCCGGCCAGGACCGCCAACAGCAGCAGCAACAATTTGTGCATGTTAAACCTCCGGCCGCACCAACCCGATTGTGGGAGGTCGCGGAGTGTGCTGCAAGCACAGTCCCGGATTGCGAAACCTGTCGATCCACAAAATTTCGACATACGCGTGGAAATGTCAGTAACTTTCCAGGCTTACCAACACTCGTCAGCAATGTTGCAAGTTCTTTTGCCATCTGGCGTTAACCTGAAGAATCCCCTTGCCGCATGGTCACAGCCTGCCAGAGCTGGTTATGATGCGATACCCGAGCTGCGATCCGCGAGGTTGCCCATGCTGAAGAAGACCGCCGACCGCGAACACGTCCTGCCGCTGCTGGAGGAACTGGGCGGCGTCACGGAAGAAAACGTCCGCCGCGTCAGCCGGCAGACCGGCGTGCCCGAGGCCGAGATCTGGGGCGCCGGTACCTTCTACACCCTGCTCAAGGGCGGGCCGCGCGTTCGTGTCTGCAACGGCCTGTCCTGCCGCATCATGGGCAGCGACCAGCTCGCGGCCGACCTGCGCGCCAAGGGCAAGGAAGTTGAGGAAGTAAGCTGCCTGGGCCAGTGCGACCGCGCGCCCGCGGCCCTGGATGAGTCACTCAAGGTCTTCGACACCAGCCGCCGGCAGCGCAGCATTACGCCCGCCGATGAAAAGCTGCCGATCAACCTGGGTGGCAAGCACGACTTCAGCTTCGGCGCGCTCAAGCAGGCGCGCACCATGGGCGCCGACGCGATCATCAAGGCGCTGGAAGCTTCCGGCCTGCAGGGCCGCGGCGGCGCGGGATTCCCGGCCCACATCAAGTGGAAGGGCGTGGCGGGGCAGAAAGACCCGGTGCGCTACGTGATCTGCAACGCCGACGAGGCCGAGCCCGCGACCTTCAAAGACCGCGAAACCATGCTGCGCCGCGCCGACAAGCTGATCGAGGGCATGGCGATCGCCGCCCTGGTGGTGGGCGCGAAGGACATCTACTTCTACATACGCGGCGAATTCAACGCCGAAGCCGAGGCGGTGCAGCAGGCCCTGAAACAGGCCGCACCGCACGTGCAGGACTGGAACTGGCATTTCCACCGCGGCCACGGCGCCTACATCTGCGGTGAGGAAACCGCGCTGCTGGAAAGCATGGAAGGCAAACGCGGCATGCCGCGCCTGAAGCCGCCTTTCCCGTTCGAGGTCGGCTTCCGCGGCAAGCCCACGCTGATCAGCAACGTCGAGACCTTCGCCTGCGTCCCGTACATCATCAGCCACGGCGGCGAGGCGTTCAAAGCCCACGGCCGCACCGAGGCCGGCAGCAAGCTGTACTGCATCAGCGGCCACGTGAAGAAGCCGGGTGTGTACGAGCTGCCCTTGGGCGCGACGCTGGAAGAGCTGGTGCAGGTGGCAGGCGGCTACGAAGGCAACCCGATGGCCTTCAGCCCGGGCGGCGCCAGCAGCGGCTTCCTGCCGATCGAGAAGCGCAACCTGCCGCTGGATTTCAAGGGGCTGGCCAAGGAAGGCAGCATGCTCGGCAGCGCCGGCGTGGTGGTGCTGAACGACACGGTGGACATGGCCAAGGCCGCACAGTGGCAACTCGAGTTCTTTGAAGACGAATCCTGCGGCCAGTGCGCCCCCTGCCGCATCGGCACCAGGTACCTCCACAACCAGGTCGGCAAGTACCTCAAGAGTGGCGACCCGGGCGCCCTGAAACACGCCAATGACGTAGGCTGGGAAATGGAAGAAGGCAGCATCTGCGGCCTGGGCATGGTAGCTCACAAGCCCCTGGTCGACGCCATGAAGTACTTCCCCAAGGCCTTCGAGAAACGCACATGAGCACACCGACGTTTACCGTGTTGTTCTGCGACGGTGCTGTGAACAACGGCAAGTGGAATTTGATTGGCGTTTTCGACAAAGTGTGGCTTCCCAAGTTCCCGGGTTCTCTGCCCCTGTTCTATGTTTTCATCCAGATCACCGATTTGATCATCGGGGATGGCGCAGAAGTACGGATCGAGTTAGTGGATGCTGGCGTCGATGAAGATGGGGACATGAGAAACGACCTCGTCTGGAACGCTCGTTTCAACCTGAAGCGAGGCAAGGACGTCGGGAACACGGCTTTCCGAGGCGGCGTAGCAATTCCGGTTGTTGCCAGGGAGGGTCAGCTTGTTCAGGTCGACCGACCTGCTGATTACGAGATAAGAGTAATCTATCATGGTGAATTGCAGAGCTTAACGGTGTTGCCTGTTGGGCTGAAGCAGACGGGAGGCAGCTGATGACGGATACCGCGACGACCAAACCTGATCGGCCAGTAGCCGCCACAAATGAGGGCGAAGTTTACTTGTTGGAGTGGAGGCTTGATGTCGCGTCAGGCAAGAGCCAGATCACTCCTGACATGATTGAAGCCTTCAGAGCCAAGCAGGCAGATGCAGTCCATCGACGGGAAGAAGCTGCGATTGCTCGAAATGACAGGGCATTCAGAGAACTGAGTGAACTCGAGAGGGATGAGGAAGACGTTCCTGTACGACTCACTCGACCACAGTTCTTCAAAGACTGATCCATCCGGGAGATAGTCGAATGCCGGTTAAAGGCGACGTCTTCTGGATCCAGTTCAAGCGGGTCACACATCCTGATGATAGCGAGACCTACGACCGAAGACCGGTTGTCGTTCTGCGCGCTTCTGGCGACAACGTGTTGGTCGGGATGATCACCACGAAGGACTACACTGAACGTGGTGCGGTGAAGATAACGCCCGAGGACTACGCCGTTCGAGGAACGAGGGAGATCCACTACTTCCGACCGGATCGACTCACGACCGACCATGCCGATTGGCTGGAAGAGTTCGTTGGGAGACTAAAACCGGCAAAGATCAACGAATGTATCGAGGCGGTTTGTTCGTTGCTGAAGAGTTGAAAGCTCTGCCACCTGAGCACTCGCGTTCGGCAAGCTTCCAGAGAATCCATTCCGGACAGGTGCTGAGTTTGGAACCCCGTTTACATCTTGAGGTTTGATATACTGCCGTGATGGAGTCGGCGATGAGCGAAATCTTCACCATCAAGATTGACGGACGCGAGTGCGTTGCGCTGCAGGGCGAGACCGTGTTGCAGGTCGCCCGGCGCGAGGGCATTCAAATCCCCACCCTGTGCGACGACAAACGCCTCGACCCGGCCGGCGCCTGCCGCGCCTGCCTGGTTGAAATCGATGGCCAGCGCCGGCTGCAGCCATCCTGCGCCTGGAAAGCCGCCGACGGCGCGAGCATCAAGACGCACCAGTCATCGCCGCGCGTGCAGCGCCACCAGGACGTGCTGGTCAGCCTGTACATGTCCGACCACAAGCTCGACGAGCAAGGCCTGCCCGTCGAGACGCCCAACGGCAACGACCTGCGCGCCTGGGCCAAAGACTGCAGCACGCTGAAGCTCGAGCCCGTCAACGCCCCGCGCGTGGCGCGCCCCGGCGACAAGAATCCCTACATCGAATTCGACCCCGCGCTCTGCGTGCTGTGCGCCCGCTGCACCCGCTACTGTGACGAGGTCGAGGCCGTCAACGCCATCACGCTCACGAATCGGGGCAGCGAGACCACCATCGGCACGGCCGGTATGCGCGGCCTGCTGGACACCAGCTGCGAGCTGTGTGGCGGCTGCGTGGACACCTGCCCGACCGGCGCGTTGTTCGAGAAGAAGTCGCCCAAGACGACGCCCGAAGAAGTCACCAAGGTCCGCACCACCTGCAACTACTGCGGCGTGGGCTGCCAGATGGACTTGAACGTAGCCAAGGTAAACGGGCAGGAGCGCGTAGTGCGCGTCACCAGCCCCGAGCCCGGCACCACGGTGAACGACGGCAACCTCTGCATCAAGGGTCGCTTCGCCTACGACTTCATCCATCACGCGGACCGCATCACCAAGCCGCTGATCCGCGGTCAAGACGGCAAACTGCACGAAACCAGCTGGGAAAAGGCCATCGCGTTTGCAGCCGAGGGGCTGATGAAGGCGGCCAAACGCCACGGCCCGGGCGCGCTGGGTTTCGTAAGCAGCAGCCGCTGCACCGGCGAAGAAAACTACCTGATGCAGAAACTCGCACGTGCGGCCTTCAAGACCGGCAACGTCCACCAGTGTGCCGCCACGTGACACGCTCCTACCGTGGCCGGTCTGGTCAAGATGTTCGGTGCGGGCGCGATGACGAACAGCATCCCGGAAATCCGGGACACCGATTTGATGTTCGTGATCGGCTCCAACACCACGGAAGCGCACCCCATCATCGCGATGGAAATGAAGGTCGCCCGCCAACGCGGCGCGAAGCTGATCGTCGCCGATCCGCGCAGGATCTGGCTGGCCGAACACGCCGACATTCACCTGCAGCTCAGGCCCGGCACAGACGTGTTCCTGCTGAACGCCATGGCCAAGGTGATCGTCGATGAGAACCTGGTCGACCAGGAATTCATCGCCAAACACACTGACGGCTGGCCGGCGCTGCGCGAGAACCTCTCCAAGTTCACACTGGAGAAAGCCGAGCAGGTCACCGGCGTGCCCGCCGCCGACATCAGGCAGGCTGCCGTCTGGTACGCCACCACGCGCAAGGCCGGCGTTTACTACACGCTGGGCATCACCGAGCACACCCACGGCACGGACAACGTCTACTCGCTGGCCAACCTGGTGCTGATGACCGGCCACCTGGGTGTGCGCAGCGCGGGCATGAACCCGCTGCGCGGCCAGAACAACGTGCAGGGCGCCAACGACGCGGGCGCCAGCCCGGTGTTTTACCCGGGCTACCAGCGCGCGCAGGATGAAGACGTGCGCAGGAAGTTCGGCGAGGCATGGGGAATCGGCGAGGCGCCGGGCCCCGGCCTGAACCTCAACCAGATGATGAAGGCCGTCGAGCACGGCGAGATCAAGGCGATGTACGTGATGGGCGAGGATATCCTGATCTCCGAGCCCAACTGCAACGCGCTGGAAGAGGGGCTCAAGAACATCGAGTTCCTGGTGTGCCAGGAGATCTTCCACAACATGACGACCGAGTACGCCCACGTGGTGCTGCCCGGCGCCGTGTTCGCGGAAAAGGACGGCGTGTTCACCAACAGCGACCGCCGCGTGCAGCGGGTGCGCAAGGCCGTCAACCCGCCGGGCGAGGCACGCCCGGACTGGGAAATCCTGATCGAGATGGCGCGCGCCTGCGGCTACCAAATGCCGCAGTACCGCAACCCGGGCGAAATCTACGCCGAGATGGCAAGCCTCAGCCCCAAGTTCGCGGGCATCAGCCACGAGCGGCTTGACCGCACGCCCTGGGGCCTGCAGTGGCCCTGCGTCAGCGAAGACGACCCGGGCTCGGACTACCTGCACAAGGGCGGGCCGCTGATCGGCAAGGGCCTGTTCCAGACCGTGGAGTACCGCCCCAGCGCCGAGCTGCCGGATGACGCCTACCCGCTGGTGCTTTCCACCGGCCGCGTGCTGTACCAGTACAACGCCGCCACCCAGACCCGCCGAGATGCGGGCACCAACGCCAAGGCCGGTGAAAACTTCATCGAGCTTCATCCGGACGACGCGAAGAAGTACGGAGTGCAGGACGGCGAGCACGTCAAGATCGTCAGCCGGCGCGGCGGTGTAAAGGCGCAGGTCTGGCTGTCCGGGCGCGTTCAGCCGGGTTGCGTCTGGATGCCCATGCACTTCGCCGAGGCGGCCGCCAACCGCCTCACCAACGACGCGGGCGACGCGGTCACCGGCACCGGAGAGTACAAGGTGTGCGCGGTGAACCTGCTGCCGCTGAAAGAGAAGAAGCCGGCCGCTTCAGGCGCGGAGCTTGAGGCCGTGCGCCACCCGCAGGACTGAGACCGCCGGGGTGGTTACGGACTGCCGGTGAGGACTTAAATCGAAGCGGGGTGCGCTGATGCGCACCCCGCTTTGATTTGAAGACGAAGTCGTTCGAGGTGCTGGGCTCGCCTCAAAGTTCGGGCTTCGTCTTCAATACTTGAGGACTGGTGTCCTCCTTCCTCGTGCCTGTCGCCCTCGGGCTCGGGATTCCCTCCGGCGACACACACAGTATGCCCCATGAATGCTAATCAGCAAGGATTACCAAAAAACAAATTCAAAGTTGCCTTGCTAAATGGCAAGCTAGGTCCAGTCGCCTTGCGAAACGTGAAGCCCTGGAAATCAACGACACCATCGCCGCACGCATCACCGAGCTCGTCAACGAGCATTCCCAGGCCGGCGTCGCCCGCGCCGGCGGCGTCAATGAGTCCAGCGTCTTCCACTACCAGCGCGGCCGCCGCGTGCCCGCCGACTTCTGCGTGCAGCTCAGCGAGAACCTGGGCGTCAACCTCAACTGGCTGCTCACCGGCTCAGGCGCGCCCGAGGCCGGCGCCACCATGCTTGAGGCCGAGGCCGTGGGCGCCGGCATGGAGCGCATGGTGCGCATCCTGGGCGCGCTGGAAACCGAGGCCGAGGGCGCGCTCAAGGGCTCGCCCACGGTCGCGCGCCTGGAGCGGTTGAACCAGATGCTCAAGACCTGGGACGAAAGCCAGGCGCGCCTGAACGCCAGCCTGGTGCCCGTGGCCGAGCGCCTGGTGGCGAGCATGGCCGACGCCATGGAGCGCATGAACCTGACCCGCGCCGCCGACCTGAAGCCCGGCCTCGAATACCTCAAGCGCTTCGACCTGCCCACCGAGACCATCAACCGCATCGACCTGGCCCTCAGCCGCTTCGCCTTTCTTGACCTTGACTACGCCCGCGACTTCGAGCTGCGCCGCAAGATCCTTTGGCGCTACCTGCTCGAGGGCGGCGAGGACCCGCGACGGGTGCTGGAATACGCCTTTGCCGTCGTGCACTCGGCCTACGGCATCGGCCGCCACGCCGAGGCCGTACTGATGGCAGACGGCGTGCTGGCGGCCACGCGCATCGTGCCGGAAGGCGACCCGCACCGCCTGCGGTTGCGCATCGTGCGTGCCTCGTGCCTCGTCGAGCTGGGGCGCGTATCGGAGGCCGCCGCCGAGCTGACCGACGCCGTGCCGCGCCTGCCCGAGGAAGCCCGCAACCGCCACTGGGGCCTGCACCTGCGCACCCTGGTGCTGGCGGGTGCGATGCAAACCGAGGCCGCGTTCACGGTGATCGAGGGCTACGCGTTTGCGCCCGACGACACGGCGCTATTCACGCTGGCGCTGCTGGAGGGACGCGAGGCGCTGCTGCGGCGGGCCGTCAAGTTCGCGGAAAAGACCGGCGCCGTGCATCCGGACGTAAGCCAGCCGACGTTGTGGCTGCGCAGCCAGTGCCTGCTGCAGGCCTTGGGCGGCGATGCCAAGGGCGCCGTCAAGCGCTGGCTGGCGGCGGTCGAGAACCTCAAGTCGCAGCGGCAGCGCCGCGAAGCCCTGCGTTTCTACGAAGTCGAGCTGCTGCGCGCCGGCGGCCAGGAGCGCGCGGCACGCACGCGTCTGCGCCAGTTCTGGAGACAGTGGGACGCCGGTGAAGGGACTCTGCCGCGCGGCTTCTTCGACCAGGCCGCCGTGTACCGCGAGACCCTGCTGCTTGAGCCCGCGGATTCGCCCCTGCGGGCGCGCGCCAACGCCTGGCTGCGCCGCATGCTGCGCCAGGGCTACGCCTGCCTGCGCCCCTGGCTGGCGTAGGGGCGCGGTTTGCCGCGCCCGGCAATGGGTGTCCCATTGGACACGGCCATCCGCTATCATGGGCGCCTTGCTTCCAGGAGACGCCATGAACAAGTGGATTGCTGCCATGCTGCTGCTGCTGCCCGTCGCCGGCTGCGGCGGAACCCAGACCCAGTCCGAGCCGGACGATGACCAGTACACCCAGGAAGACCTGAGGCATGAGACCGGCGACGTGTATCGGCCGAGCAACAGCGGCAAAGACGACGACGGGGTGGAGAAGGGCAGCCGCGACAAGCCCGCCCGCACGGACACGGTAAAGAACGACGAGAGTCCAAAGAAGGATCCCGAGCCCAAGGTCGAGCCGAAGAAAGACCCGGAGCCCAAGGTCGAGCAGCCCAGGAAAGACCCACAGCCAAAGAAGGACCCCGAGCCCAAGGTCGAGCAGCCGAAAAAGGACCCGGAACCAAAGGTGGAGCCCAGGAAGGACCGCAACGACCTGATCGCCGTCTTCATCGCCAACGTCAGCGCCCGCATGGATGACCTCGAGGGCAGCAAGGCCTGGAAAGAGTTCCTGAAGGCGAAAGAGAAGTTCGACGACCGCATGGACAAGGCCCTCGAGAAGGGCAACGACGAGCGCGGCAAGGACGCCGAGGCCGCCTGGGCCAATGCGATCCAGTCCTGGTACGAAGTGCGCTACATGTACGAGCTGTTCCTGCACGTCAACCGCAAGGCCGGCAACGACTTCGAGCCCGGCGCCGGGCTGAACTTCGACGAGCTGCAGGTCTACAGCGACCAGCAGCTCAAGTCGGACGACTGCGCCCACACCTACGCGGCCTACGAGCTGGCCGAGCCGAAGATGAAGCAGGTGCGCCAGTTCCAGACCGACGTGCTGAAGTACGACCTGGTGGCAAGCAAGGTGTTCCAGGACGACAAGCAGGCCAAGAAGTGGGCGACGGAAAAACAGAAGTGGCAGGACGCCACCGAGGGCAAGTTCGACGACAAGGATCTGAAGAAGTATCGCGAATAAAGGGAACAGGAGCCGCAAGCGCCAGCGCGCGGCCCGATAGTTCTTGACAGGTCAATGGACGGGGCTAAACTTGCACCGTCAGCCAAACGGAGGGTCTCATGTCGGTCACTGTCCACAACCACAAGGCCAGCTAGCGAGACCCGACCCTTTCCACGTCAATCGTAAAGGCCGGTCCTCGCGACCGGCCTTGTTCTTTGGTGGCCCGGTGGCACGGGGTGTCCTCACCCGTGCTCGACATGGGTGGGGACACCCATGCCACTCTCGGCCACAGAAACGGAGGTGCGCCATGCGCAACCAGAACGCTCAAACACTTACGAACTGCCGCGGCCAGGCTGGCCGCGCCACAAGGGGAATTCAGACTTGGACAACGAAACCAAAGAAGCGCTGGAGCCGTTCATCGACCTGGCGCTGATCATAGAAGTGCTGTACCCGGTAAAAAGCGGCAAAGAGGCCACCGTGTTTGCGTGCCGGGCGCACCCGGACACCGGCTGCGAATTCCTGGCGGCCAAGGTCTACAAGCACCTGCGCGAGCGCGGCTTCCGCAACGACGCCGCCTACCAGGAAAACCGCACCGAGATGTACCACAACACCCGCGTGCGCAGGGCGTACCAGAAGGGCTCGGAGTTCGGGCTCGAGGTTCACTTCATGCTGTGGGTCGGCCAGGAGTGGGAACACCTGCGCAAGCTGTACGACGCAGGCGTCTATGTGCCCGTGCCGGTCAAAAACGTCGGCCGCGCCATCCTGATGGAGTTCTACGGCGGCGAGGAAGGCCCCTGCCCGATCCTGCAGCACGCGGAGGTGCCGCGCGAAAAGGCGGCCGGCCTGTGGGAGCTGCTGAAGGCCAACATCGAGCGCATGCTGCAGGCGAACTTCGTGCACGGGGACTTGAGCCCCTACAACGTGCTGGTGGACCTGGAGAGTGAGTCGGACCCGCTGCGCATCATCGACCTGCCCCAGGCCGTGGACGCCCGCTTCAACCCCAACGCGCGCGAGATGCTGGAGCGCGACGTCACCACCTGCTTTCGCCATTTCCAGAAGCTCGGCGTGCAGGACAACCCGAAAGCCTGGACCAGCGAACTATGGAGGAAGTGGAAACGCGCTGAGCTGTAGCCAACCAACCAGGAGGAGCATCTTCACAACACCAACGCAACGGGGCGGGTTCTAAACCCGCCCTTCTTGCGTTGTGTGCCGTTGAACCGGGCATCTGGTGTGCCGTCAGTTCGATGCGGCGGGTAGCGGCATTCTCGTCCCGCGCAAGAGTTTCGCTGGCCTCTGGCCTGCAGAGACGGCCGGAGGCCGTCGCGCCTCATGCGCTGGCCCGCCCGGCGCAGCCTGCTGAGCACCGTAGCCTCAGCTAGGCCTCAGTCGGGCGCCTTGCGTCGCTCGCCCGGCGCTCGGAAGCAGTTCCACGCTGGGTTTCCAGGCAGGCTCTAAGACTGGTCTGGCGGCGTACCAGTCCACTGCGGGCGGCCGTCCCGGCCATGACGAACAGAACACGGCCAGTCGTGCGCAGAAGTGATCCAAAATAATAATTAATATCGTGGGCAATAGTTGCGAATTGCCATGGATCGGAGTCTGGCCGTGGATGCAGGCGTGGAGCGGGGTGAACGATCAAGATCGATCACCCCGCCAATAGTGGTAATGCAGAAAAATGCAACGCAAGACCCCCGCATAAGGCATCGATAATCTCGTATGGAACTATCGGAATGGTCCTGAAGTGCCTTAAACAAGCGGTTAAGATCGATCTTGATCGATCTAAGCATTTGCAGCTGGCAACGAATTATTCACTCGCGCGCATTCGAGTGACTATAGTAGCAGCCTAAACCATCGTGCAAGTGATGTAGTGGCAATGGGATGCGAGGATGCCCCCATTCTGTCAGCATCGGGAATATTTGGCACAGAACATGCATTACAAGTACCTCAAAAATACGAGTACCAGTGGGGGTACTTGACCCTCCCGCATTCTTGGGGAGGGGCGCGTCACCAGACCAGGCAGGTGTGAACAGGCCACGCGCCTTCCGGCCACATGAAATGACCTGTCGCTCCAGGAGAGACACAAAGATGATAAGTGAAGTGACACGCCGTTCAGCCAGAGCGAATCGACTCGATTGGCAGCCGGCTGGAGGTTACATCGGCCGTAAGGCAGGGCTGAGTGGCCTGTCGAAGGTCGCGCTCCTGCTGTTGCTGGTGATCGGTGCCGGCGCTGTGTCAGCCCAGACGATCACGCTGTCAACCGTCTGGACGGGCAATACGACCGGCGGCAACGGCGGCAACATGTTCGACCTGGCCACCAATACTGCTCCGATCTCGATCAGCCGCTTCGACGTCAAGATGTCGTCCACTGCGGCGCAGACGGTGAACGTCTACTGGAAGGCGGGCACCTACGTGGGTTTCCAGACCAATCCCGGCGCATGGACTCTGCATGAGTCGGTCGCCACCACGGGTGCCGGGTCGGCAACCCCGACTCCGGTGGCCCTGACCACGCCGTTGGTCATCCCGGCGGGTACCACCTACGGCATCGCCGTCGTGGCTCAAACGACAGCGCTGCTGTACACGTCTGCAACGACGTCCCAGGTTTACTCGGACGCCAACCTGACCCTTACCGCCGGCGCGCAGGTCACGACGACATTCGGCTCGAGTATTGCGAACCGCATCTGGAACGGCGTGGTCCACTACGAGATCGCAGATTTCCCGACACTCGGTCCCGCAACTGGTTCGGGGTTCAACTCCGCGCGTGTGTACGACGCCTACCTGGGTGTGGCACTTTCCAACGCCACGCTGGTCGCCAATGACAGCAACGACCCCAACATCAACGTCACCGTGACACCCAATTCGGCCGCCCCGGGCGTGACCGCGCCCTCCAGCCAGGCCGGCGCAGCCGTGCCGCACAACATGACCTGGACCGGCACGCCCACCGCAGTCGGTACCTATACATACGACGTGCTGCTCAGCGACGGCACCAACAACCCCACCTACACCGTCACCATCAACGTGACCGACCCGGCGCCGACACTGGACGTGCCCAGCGGTTCGGCCTTCTCCGCTTCCCACATCTATAATGGCACCATCGGCGTCGCCCTGGCCAACGCTACGCTTGAGGCCGACGACCTGAACTCGCCCAACATCAACATCACCGTAACGCCGGTGAACCCGTGCCCGGGCGTCACTGCCCCCTCCAGCCAGGTCGGGGCCGCTGTGCCGGCAACCCTGAGCTGGACCGGCACGCCCAGCGCAGGCGGCACCTACACCTATGACATCAGCCTGTTTGACGGCACCAATACGACAAACCAGACGGTTACCTTCTCCATCGATGCGCCCGGTGTGCAACTGGGCACCGTCGGCACCGGCAACACCTTCCCCTTCAACTACTCGGCGACCAATGGGCGGTTCCAGACTGCCTACGGCGCTTCCGAGTTGAACCTGGCCGCCAACACGGTGATTTACGAGATCCGCGTGGCCGGCAACACCGTGGCCGCACCCGAGTACGGCAACCTTCGCCTCCGCATGGGTTACACCAACCTCGCGGTCAACGCGTTGACGACCACCTTTGACAACAACTACACCGGCACACTGACCGACGTGCTGGGCCCGGTGAACATCACCCCGAGTGCCGTACCGGAGCCGGCCACTACCTTCCAGTGGTACATTTTCCCGCTCAGCACCCCCTTCGTTTACAACGGCACCGATTCGCTGCTGATCGACTGGTCATACGACACCCGCAGCGGCACGGGTTTCAACATTTCCACCGCCGTACCGACCGGTGAACAGGCGCGCTCGCGCGTCTACGTGAACGGCGGCAACTACCTGTCCGCGACCGGTACCGCGGCAACCACGGGCGGCAACTATGGCATCCAGATGAAGGTGCTGACGCCCAACAGCGTCGCCTTCCTCGGCGCGGGCACTGACGGCGGACTCTCCGCCCCGCAGACCGACCTGGTTGTGATGGATATGGCTGCCGCGGCGACCACTACGGCCCGCGACCTGAACTCGGTGACTTTCACCCAGACCGGCACCATTGCCGACGCTGCGATCAGCGCCATCAAGCTGGTCCGCGACAACAACGGCGACGGCCTGGTGGATGCGGGCGATACCGTGCTCGGCACCGGCACGCTGACGGCGGGCCAGGTCACCTTTGCCGGTTCACCGCTGGTAAGCGTTCCGGACATCACGGGATCGGGCCCGGTTCCGCTGCTGCTGGCGGTGACCATCCCGGGTTCACTGACAACGGGCACCACGGCGAGCTTCGAAATCAGCGCGCCGTCTGACGTGAGCTGGAGCGGCGGCACGGACCTCACCCTCTACCCGTTCAGCTCCGGCGTGTTCACCCAGCGCATGGCCGGCACCTACACGATCAACCAGACCAGCGGCGACTTCAACGACATCGGCGCGGCTTTTGACGCGCTGGAGACCGTCGGCGTCTCCGGTCACGTGATCCTGGAAATCACCGACAGCGCGACCTACGTGGCCACCTCCAGTTACTCACTGGGCCTGGACGCCACGCTGACGGCGCTGGCCCCGGTGTCAGGCGCCTCATCCAGCGCCACCATCACTCTGCGCGCCGCCGCGGGCCAGACCCCGGTGGTGCAGGGCAACGCTTCCGGCGCCGGCCTGATCGGCTACACGGCGCGCGGCGGCATCGGAATCATGCAGTCGTATGTGAGCATTGAAGGCCTGGAGGTCACAGGCGGCCCGAACTTCGGCATCCTGATCCAGGGCAACGGCCTGTCCAGCATCGGTCTGACGCCCACGGACAACGCGATCCGCCGCTGCAAGGTCTACGACATTCCCAGCGGCCCGGGCATCGGCTTCTTCGGCCAGAACTCGGCGTACTTCACCAACGGCGTGATCGAGAACAACTTCGTGTGGAACTGCCACACCACGTCCATTCCCGCCACCACGGTGATCCAGGGCAGCACCGCGACCGCGGGCTGCATCGCTGTGCGCAACCCGGCCAGCGGCAGCGGCTCGATCCGCCACAACACCATCCTGCACACCAGCGGCGTGGCCAACACCTCGGGTATGGCCTTCAGTGCGGCCAGTACCACGTACGCGCTGAACGACGTGAGCAACAACATCGTCGTCGTCACTAATCCCACGCGCCACGCGCTGTGGCTCAACAGCGTCACCCACGCCAGCGTGCCGGCCAACTGGGACTTCAACTACTGGTTCGCTTCGCTGCACTGCAACCAGACCACACTGGCCACCTTTGCCACCTGGCAGGGCGGCGGGCGCGACACCAACGGCTCGAACGCCGACCCGGAGCTGGTCAGCACCTCGGGCACCATCGACCTGCACCTGCTGCCCATTTCGCCCTGTGTCGACCCGACCGGCCAGACTTCGGCCCTCGCTGTCGACATCGACGGCGACACCCGTCCGCAGGGCTCGTCCGTGGACATCGGCGCCGACGAGGGCAACTTCCCGGCGCAACTGTGGCTGCTGAGCAGCGGCGCCGCCCCTGCCTCCGCGACCACCGGCCTGGCCGCCGACCAGTGGCTGGGCAGCTTCCGCGCGATCTCGGTCAACTCCGCGCAGCAGGTAAACATTGCGACCTTCACCCAGGTCGGCAGCGCGGGCAGCGCCGGCTTTACCAACCTCAAGTTGTGGGTGGACACCAACGCCAACAGCCAGTGGGACGCCACTGACACCCAGATCGCGGGACCGGTCGCGAACATGACCGGGTCGACCGTGACCTTCACGGGGCTGCCGGCGTTCACGAACAACCAGGCGGCGCTGGTTTTCATCACCGCGCAGCTGGCGGTTTCCACCACGCCGGGCACCGCGCAGTTCGAGATCACGTCGTCCGGCGACGTCAGCGCCACCCCGGGCCCGGTCACCGGCAGCTTCCCGCTGCAGGGCGCACCGGTCAACGTGGTCAACCCGGCGCCTACCCTGACCCCGGCCACGGGCTCGGGCTTCAACGCCAGCCGCGTCTACAATGCGATGACCGGCGTTGCGCTGAGCGCAGCCAGCCTGGTCGCGGACGACAGCAACGACCCGACCATCACGGTCACCATCACGGCGATTTCGGCGGCACCGGGCGTGACCCAGCCCTCGAACCAGTCGAACGTCGCGCCGCCGGCCACCATCACCTGGACCGGCACGCCGACCACCCCGGGCTCGTACACCTATGAAGTCGAGGTTGACGACGGCTTCAACAACCCAATCTTCACCGTCACCGTCAACGTCACCAACCCGGCGCCCACCCTGACGCCGTCGGCCGGCTCGGGCTTCAGCGCCGTGCGCGCCTACAACGCGACCGTCGGCGTGGCGCTGGTCAACGCGGACCTGGTCGCGGATGACGTCAACAACTCAAACATCGACATCACGGTCACGCCGGTAACCCCCGCGGCCGGCGTCACGGCGCCCTCCAGCCAGACCGGCGCCGCCACCCCCGCGACCCTGTCGTGGACCGGCACGCCGACCACCCCGGGCAGCTTCACCTACGACGTGACGCTGGACGACGGCAACAGCAACCCGACCTTCACGGTCACCATCAACGTCAGCAACCCGGCGCCCACCCTGACGCCGGCCACCGGCTCCGGCTTCAGCGCACTTCGCGTCTACAACGCCGTTTCCGGCATTGCGCTGAACGCGGCCAGCCTGGTCGCCGACGACAGCAATGACCCGACCGTCTCGGTCACCATCACCGCTATCTCCGCGGCCCCGGGCGTCACCCAGCCGGCCAACCTCACCAACGCCAACGTGCCGGCCACCATCACCTGGACCGGGACACCCACGACCGTGGGCAGCTTCACCTATGAGGTTGAGGTCGACGACGGCTTCAACAACCCGGTGTTCACGGTCACCATCAATGTCACCAACCCGGCCCCGACGCTGAACCCGGCCACGGGCTCGGGCTTCACGGCCGCCCGCGTCTACAGCGGCACGCAGGGAACTGCCCTGTCGCTGGCCGACCTTGTGGCGGATGACACCAACGACCCGACCGTCAGCTTCACCATTACGCCGGTGAACCCGGTGCCGGGCGTCACGGCGCCTGCCAACCAGACCAACGTCGCGGCTCCCGCGACCCTGAGCTGGACCGGCACGCCCACCGCGGGCGGTGTGTTCACCTACGACGTGCAGGTGTCGGACGGCGTCAACTCGCCGACCTTCACCGTGACCTTCAACATTGCCTTCAACGGCACGGTTACGGTCGCCAACGGCAACCCCGGCGGCACCTTCCACTTCGGCAGCCTGGGCGCGGTGTTTGATGCCCTGGAAACCGTGGGCATGGGCGGACCGCTGATCGTCGAGATGTACGACGACGGCGGCAACTTCGCGGTCGATGACTCCTACCGCCTCGGCGTGGTGGGTTCCACCATCACGATCGTCGCCGTCAACGGCTTGAGTGCCGCCAATACGCTGACCATCAAGGCGGCCTCCGGCGAGACCCCGGTAATCTCGGGCAACTGCCTCTCCACCTACTCCACCAGCACCACCGAGATCGGCACCATGGCCTTCCGCAACGTCGGCAACATCACGCTGGAGGGGCTGACCTTCACCGGCGGCACCTACTACGGCGTGATGTGGTACGCCAGCATCACCGGCAGTGCCGACAACCTGGTGATCCGTGGCTGCAAGTTCCACGGCATCAGCTTCGGCTCGGCCATCTACATGTACGGCTCAAGCACAACGACGGGCCCGAACAACGTGCTGGTCGAGAACAACTTCTGCTGGGACGTCAACGGCGACGGCAGCGGTATCGGCGGCGGCACCACCGGCGGCCCGCGCGGCGTGATCGGCGCGCGGCGCCCCGGCACCAACTTCGTGGCACGCCACAACACCATCCTGCTGAACTCGGCGGGCGCCACGGCCAGCGCCTTCTACACCAACGGCACCAACGTTCCGCTGGCTGACGTCAGCGCCAACGTCGTCTACATCCAGACTGCAGGCTCGGCCACCTTCTACAACAAGGACACCAGCGCCGTTCCGCCCACCACCGCGAACCGCAACGTCGTGTTCCTCGGCGGCTCCGCGGCCATGGTCAACGACGCCACCCTCTCCACCTGGGCGCAGTGGCAGGCTTCCGGCCGAGACGCCAACGGCCTGAACACCGACCCGCTGCTGGTCAACATCGGCGCCGGCACAGAAGACCTGCACCTGCAGCTCACATCGCCGGCGATCAACCTGGCGGTCGGCAGTGCGGCCACGGTGGACATCGACGGCGACACCCGCCCGATCGGCACGGCTGCCGACTCGGGCGCTGACGAGGCGCTGGTGCCGGAAATCGAAGTGCTTGAGGGAACCAACAACGTGGCTGACGGCAGCACCTACAACGTCGGCAACGTGCCCACCACCACCGGACTGGTGGTCACCTTCACCGTCAACAACACCGGCGCCGCCGACCTGCTGTTGAACGGCGCTACCACGGTGGTCGCCACCATCATCAACAACCTGGACGCCGGTTCAGGCGTGCAGAGCCAGCCGGCGATCACCACGATCGCCGCCGCGGGCAGCACCACGTTCCAGGTCTTCCTCGACCCCACCATCCCGGGCGCCTTCTCTCTGTCGATCAGCATCGACAACAACGACCTGGATGAGAATCCGTTCAACTTCAACGTCGACGGCACCGCCTTTACCCCGAACGGCGAGGCCGAGGCCAACACCGCCACCGGCTCCAGCCTCAGCGGCGGCACCAACGGGCCCTTCACCATCGCCCTCGACCCGGGCACCGCGCTCGCCAACGTCGAGATGGAGCTGACCGACCCGGAAGGCGACAACATCAACGTAACCGCCATCACCCTGCTGACGGCGGCGCCCACCGGCATCACCGCCCCGGCAGTGCCCGGCGCGCCGGGCCAGCCCATCAGCCTGGCCTGGACCGGCACGGCTGACGCCTCCAATGCCCCGGGCGCCTACACCTGGGAGGTGGAGTTCGCCGACGTGGGCAACCAGACGGTGGTCACCGCGCAGGTCACCATCACCATCAACAACCTGCCTCCCAACCACGCCATCTCCGGCGCCACGGGCGGCGACGGCAGCGCGGGCAACCCCTACACTGCCGCCTACACCGCCACCATGGGCGCGACCGCGGACATCGACCTCGCCAGTGTCTCCGACCCGAACACCAGCCAGGCGTTGTTCCTGGGCAGCATTACCCTGGGCGGCGCCAACCCCGCCGGCGGCAACGGCTTCATCTTCAGCCTGGCGGGCGGTTTCCTGAACGTAGCCCCGACTGCGGCGCTGCTTGCCGCTGACGTCGGCACGCACACCTTCGACGTGGAGGTCACCGACAACATCGCGGTTGTCACCATCTCGGTGTCGATCGTGGTGAACGCGGCCCCGGCCTTCGTGAGTGTTTCACCGCTCACCGACGGCGAGCAGGGCCTGGCCTACTCGTTCCAGCTGGTGACCAGCGGCGGAACCGGCGCTCTGAACTTCACCCACACCGGCGGCACGCTGCCCCCGGGCGTGGGCCTGAACGCGAGCGGCCTGCTCAGCGGCACGGCGACCCAGGCGGGCGTCTACAACTTCGACATCACCGCCACGGATACACTGGGCGTCAGCGTCAGCGGCGCCTTCCAGATCACCGTTGACCCGCCTGCCACGGGCAACCCGACCATCACCTCGACGTCGCCGCTGCCCTCCGGCACGCAGGACGCGGTGTACGCCGGCTTCACCTTTACAGCCACCGGCGGCACCGGCAGCTACAGCTTCAGCGTCTCCGGCGGCAACCTGCCCCCGGGCCTGAGCCTCAGCGCCGCGGGTGTGGTCTCCGGCACGCCGACACTGGCCGGCAGCTATGCCTTCGACGTCACCGTGACAGACACGGCTTTTGCCACGGACACTGACGCGTTCCAGATGGTCATCAACCCGCCGCCGGTCGTGGGCGGCAGTGGCGGCGGCGGTGGCGGCGGCGGCGGCGGCTGTGTAACCGCCGAGTCCGGCACCGGCCCGTGGCTGCTGCTGGCGCTGATCGGCGCGATGATGATGCTCCTGAAGCTGCGCAAGGCACGCGAGTAAGACAACCGGGCACCACAAAAGAACCGGGGAGGCGCAAGCCTCCCCGGTTTCATTGTCACCCGCACAACAAGATCCGCAGGCGCCTCCGCGCAGCAGCCGGTACAGGCGATCCAAAATGCTCTAACGGAACACCGACTCAAGCACGAGCCTGCCGACGGCATAAAACACGAACAGGACAAAGCCGCCGAGCACCAGCAGGAAGGGGAAGAACACCAGCATCCAGAACAGGTTCACCCAGGGATTGGGATTCCCTTTCGGCAGCGCCATGACCTGGTTCTGGAAGTTCTTGAACATGCCCCGAGAATAGCCGATCCCCTCTATCCAGCCATTACAATTGCGTGCAGCGGATGGAGTCATTCGCATCTGGCGGCAACCCGGTGTGAGCGAGTTCGCAGCTTCGCCGCGCCGGCGTTGCTAGCATGCCGGAGTGCACGCCGAAAATGTCTACCTGTTTCGCCACGCGCTGCTGCGCGACGCCGCCTACCAGATGCAACTGCCCGGCGAGCGCGCCAGGCTGCACGACCTGTCCGCGCGGCTGCTCGAGGCCCTGTTCGGCGGACGGCCGCCCCTGCCGCCTGACCTGCTGGCCCGGCCGGCGATGAAACCCCAGCCTCACCCGACGGACGCGATCGCGGAGGAGCTGGCCGAGCATCTACACCTGGCGGACCTGCCTGCACTGCGGGATCTGCGCGTGCTCTACCTGCGGCGCGCCGCGGAACATGCCGATGCTGCTTTCCAGCACGACAGCGCTTTGCGCTGCTGGAAGCAGCTGGCCGAGATGCTGCCCGGCGCGGAAAGCATCGAGGCCCTGCGGCGCGCGGCTGCAACCGCGTTCTATTCCGGACGCATTGGTGAAGCCGAAAACCTGTCGCTGCAGGCTGCCGCGGCCGCCAGGCAGGCGGCGGATGAACGGGCTGCGGGTGTCGCGCTGGGCGGGCTGGTCACGGTGTATCTCGCTACCGCGCGGCTGGAGCTGGCCGAAAGTACACAGCAGGAGGCACTGGCACTGCACCGCCGCAGCGGCGACAGCGCCTCGGAGTGCGTGGCGCTGGGCAACCTGGCGATGATCTGCAACGAGACAGGACGCGTGCAGGAAGCGGAAGACGGTTACCTCGCCGCGCTGCAGGCCGCCCGGAAAGCCGGCGACAGGCGTTATGAGGGTGTGCTGACGAGCAACCTGGCAATTGTGTTGCAGACAACCGGCCGCGCAGCAGAGGCAGTGCGCATGTATCGCAAAGCGCTGACCATCCATCGCGAGGTGGGCAATCGCCACTCGGAGTGCGTGGCGCTGGCAAACCTGGGCATCGCAGCCAGGCTGGGGGAACGCCACCCGGAGGCTGAACAGTACTTCGCGGAGGCGCTGGCGGTCGCGAAGCAGACGGGCAACCTGCGCGTAAACGGCATGGTGCTCGATCAGCTTGCCGCGCTGTACCGTGACACCGGGCGGCTTCAACAGGCCGAACAGACTCTGCTGCAGGCGATCAGGATCCATGGCGAAGTGCAGAATCGCGTCGCCGAGGCCGCCGCGCGTGCCGGCCTGGTCCAGACGCAGGATGCCTGCCGGAAGGCAGGCATCCCCACGCCCGAGGCATCCGCGTAACGCGCGCCCGGCCTTACTGGTCCCTCCAGTACTTCAGCCAGGCTTCTTCGTACTTTTCTAGCTTCGCCTCGTCGAAGATTTCATTCACCACCTCATCGGCCGGGCGGCCTTTGACCAGTTCCCAGAACATCTTGCTGTAGTCCTTCTGGAAATCCTTGTCGCCGCCCTTGAGCGCGAAGTAGGCGATGCTCCAGGCCTGCGCGTAGTGGATGTTCACGTCGCCTTCGTTCCAGTCCCGGCGCGCGAAGTGGAAGAACCTGCTGAACTTCACGTGCTTGCCTTCGCGGATGGTCTCCTTGATGCGCTCATAGCGCGTGTAGTGGTCGCCGCGTGAGCGGATCAGCAGACCCAGCTCGATCTTTGCACCCTTGTTCTTCACGCTGGCGTGGCCCAGGAACTCCGCCAGGCCTTCATCCACCCAGACAGGGCGGTGTTCCGCCAGCATGTCGAAGAACTGGTGCCAGCCTTCGTGGAAGAAGGTGTCCACAGTGTCCAGCGCAAGCCCGCACACCTGCGACTTCGCGCCCTCCTGGCTGTAGAGCTGCAGGTACTTGTGGTTCGGATCATAGAAGCCGAGCGTGTGCTCGGTCCGGCCGTTGCCGCCGCACGCCCTGGCGAAAGCGTGGAAGTCCTCCTGCTTCGTCATGAAGAACACCTTGGACACCTTGCCCTTCGGCAGGTCGGCGTCCTTCAGGCCGGTGAAGCGGACGTACTCGTCACGCGCGAGCTCGGCCAGGTTGGCCAGCGAAACCAGGTCGGGGCTGGGCTTCAGCAGCTTCGCCAGCTTCTTCTGGTCGGCCTTCTTGCCCAGGTCCAGCTTGCCCGCGTACTTTTCCAGCTCGTCCATCTCGGCGGCTGTCACGCCCACATCGCTGACCACCAGGTAGTTGCCTTTCTTGCTGCGGTGCTCCAGCTTTCCGCAGGTCAGGGGCCAGCGCTGTTTGTAGGGGCCGTCAATCACCTGCTTCAGCTCGGTGGCGCGCTCGGCGTAGTCCGCGTCTATCGAATGCTTGAGTTCCTTCCGCGCCTCATCCCAGCGGCCGAACTCGTGCAGCAGGCGGCAGTACGAGATGCGGAACCAGCAGTCGGGCTCAAGCTCGATCGCCTTGCCGTAGTGCTCAAGGGCCTTGTCGTCCTGGCGCAGGTCGCGGTGGCAGTGGCCGACGTTGCCCCACCACAGCCACTCGTCCTCGGCGTCCATGGTTCCCCTGGCGGCCTGCAGCATGGCCAGGGCCTCGGCGGGCTTGCCTTCATCCAGCAGGTCCAGCGCGCGGTTGCAGGCCTTCACGCCGCGCAGGGAAGAGTTGTCCTGGGCCTGCACGGCGGAACGCCCGCCGGCAAGGGCCATGATCAGCAGAATCGAAAGCGTCGGGATCAAAGTTCTCATGTCGTCTCCTTTCACAGATGCACAGGATCGGACGCGACAAGAGTCGCTGCGATTACAGAAGCAGCGCCATGTTTATAGCGCTGCACATACGGCGCGCCGAACGCCGGCCTGGTGCCGCCTCGGCACAACCCGCCCCCGCATGGCTGCGCAGGAGAAACTGGTTCCCCCTTGCTATAAAATGACCGTAGTATAAAAACATACTGCGGTCAGTAAGTGGAGGCAGCATGGCTACCCAGAAGGCGCGACGCGAGCAGACACGACAGAGCATCCTGGATGCGGCCTGCGAGCTCTTTGAACAGCGCGGCTACGACGAAACCAGCGTCGACGAAATCGTCGAATTCGCCGACGTCGCCAAGGGAACATTCTTCCGCTACTTCCCCACCAAGCTGGACGTGCTGGTCGCCGTAAGCCGGCAGGCGGCAAAGGGCGACGGCGAAAAGCTGCTGGTCCAGGTTCAGGCCGCCGAGGACGGGCTGCAGGCGGTCGAGACCATCATGCGCTTCTTCTGCGCGTGGTTCGAAAAGAACCGCAGCCTGGCCATCCCCGTGATCCAGCACGCCGCCACGGGTTTCCTGCAGGGCGTCGAACACGACACGCCCAGCGCCTCCACGCGGGCGCTGCTCACGGCCGCGTTTGAGCGAGCGCAGGCGCTGGGCCAGGTGCGCACCGACGTCAAGCCGCGCCGCCTGGCCGAGATGCTGTCAGGCATCTCCGCCCAGGCGATCATGCTCTGGGCGCACACGGCAGGCACGCGGCGCGCATGGCCCTGGGTGCGGCAGTATCTCGACGTGTTCCTGCACGGTGCGCTGAAGCAGGCGGGGCCAGCCCGGAAAGGCAGGCGCGGATGATCTTCAGCTGGCCACAGGCATTCGCTGCGGGTCCCGCCGTGGTCGGTGGGAAGGGCTGGAACCTCGGGCGACTCCACCGTTACGGATTCAGCGTCCCCGATGGCGGCGTCATCGCCGTACACGTCTACAATCAGCTTCTGGACACGCTCGGCATCGAGCTGGAGCAGCTGGCCGGCATCGATGCCGACAGCGTACTCGATGCATCCGCCGCGGCGCTGCTGGAAGACACCCGCTCGCGGCTCACTTCCGCCAGTCTGCCCGAATCCGTCGCGCACGCGCTTGACTCCTTCCTGGATCTGCGTGGCCTGGCGCTTGCGCCCCTGGCCGTGCGTTCCAGCGCCTCGACGGAAGACGGCTCAGCCGCGAGCTTCGCGGGCATCCACCAGAGCTTCCTGAACGTGCGCGGGCGCGAGGCAGTCCATGCGGCCGTGCTGGGCTGCTTTGCGTCGCTGTGGACGCCGCAGGCCGTGGCGTACCGGCGCCGCATGGGTTTCCTGGACCGTGAACTCGGCTGCGCGGTGGTGCTGTGCCGCATGGTCCACGCGCCCGGAAGCGCCGAGCCGGCCAGCGCCGGCGTGGCCTTCAGCGCCGACCCGCACGGCGGCCGACGCGACGTGGTGGTGATCAATGCGGCGCGCGGAATGGGTGAGAAGGTCGTGCTCGGCAGCGTGCAGCCGGACCAGGTGGAGCTGCGCGTCCACGGGAACAACCTGGGCGTGCTGGCGCGCGCCGTCAACGGCCAGGCCGCGCTGACGCCGGCGCAGGAAACCGAGCTGGCCGGCCTGGTCTGGCGCATCCACTGGGCGCTCGGAGACGGGCACGACCCGCAGGACGTGGAGTGGGCTCACGACGGCACGAAATTCTGGATCGTGCAGTCGCGTCCCGTGACGGGTCTTCCACTCCACACGTTTGAGCCCGTCAGGAAACTGCCGGTGATCTGGTCCACCGCCAACATCAAGGATGCCGTTCCGGGCGTGGGTACCATGCTGTCCTGGAGCATGCTCAACAGCATGGTCGATCGCGTGATGTTCTCCGCCCCTCGCGAAGTCGGCTACCCGGTGCCGGACGGCATGCGTACCCTGAAACGGATCGACGGACGCGCCTTCTTCGACCTGACGGCCATGCAGTGGTGGACCTTCGACCTGACGGGTTATCGCCCGCACCAGACCGTCGAAAGCGTGGGCGGCCACCAGCCGGAAATCCCGCTGCCTGACGGCGACCCCATGAGAGGCCCGGATGGCAAGCGCCGCAAGCGCTACGCGATGCGGCTGGCGAAGCTGCTCTGGAAACTGGGCAAGCGTTTCCCGCCGGCCTCGCGCGAGCACCATGCGTACTGCAAGTCGCTGCGGCGCCGCGAACTCGCCGGCGTGGGCGACAGCGAACTGCTGGCTGTAAAGCGCGAGCTGGACCGGCGCAGCCACGAGATCGGCCCCATGGTCGGTCTGACCGTTGCGCGCACCGGGCTGTTCCAGATGCCGCTTGAGGCGCTGCTGAAGCGCTGGTTCGGCGACCGCGCGCACAGCGTGCTGTGGAGGTTGCTTACCGGCGGCGGCGGCATCACCAGCGCCGAGCACGGCTACGCAATCCACGACCTGGCCGAACTCGCGCGGGCCGAGCCGGGCGCCAGGCTGGCGCTCCAGAGCGCCGATGCCGACCCGCGCGAGGCCCTGCCGCCGACGTCGCCGTTCCGCCGCGCGTTGGAAGACTATCTCGATGAGTTCGGCCACCGGGCCATCTACGAAGCCGAGATGTCCAACCCGCGCTGGGCCGAGGACCCGCGCTTCGTGCTTGAGCAGATCCGGGTGCACCTCGAACAACCCGCCGGCCCCGACCCCCGCGCAGCTGCACGGGCCGTAAGCCGCGAGGCCATGGCCGAAGTACGCAGGAAAACCCTGCTGCTCAGGCCGCTGGTGAAATGGCTGACCGGCAAGGCGGTCGGCGCGTACGCCATGCGCGAAGAGGGAAAGTCGGCTCTTGCCGTAAGCGCCTATGCCACCCGCCACGTGGTGCTTGAGATTGCGCGACGCATGGTGCAGCGCGGACTGATCGCGTCACCCGACCACGTGTTCCACTTTTCCAGCTACGAGCTTGACTCCTTCCTGGCCGGTGAATGGGACGGCGCCGGAGCCCGGGAACTGGCGGAAGATCGCGCACGGCAAAGGGCCGAACTGCAGCAGCGGCCGGAGCCCCTGGACGTGATCATCGAGGGCGATACCGCCCTGCTGGCGCAATCCGCGAACCTGGTCGCCCGAGCGCACCACAAGGGCGGCTGGCGCGGGCTGGCCGTCAGCTCCGGCGTGCACGCCGGTGCGGCGCGCGCCCTGCGCCACCCCGGCGACGGCGCGCGGCTCAAACGCGGCGACGTGCTGGTTGCACCTTCCACTGACCCGGGCTGGACTCCGCTGTTTTTAAGGGCCGGCGCCCTGGTGATGGAGACCGGCGGCTTCCTGTCACATGGCAGTATCGTCGCGCGTGAGTACGGCATACCGGCCGTGGTAAACATCCCGGGCGCGCTCGGTCTTCTGCCCGACGGCGAAACAGTGCTGGTTGACGGCGACGAGGGTCATGTGATGCCGGAAGCCAGACTCAGTCCACTTGTTGGCTGATTGCGGCCAAAATGACAGGACGTTTTGAAGGCCCCGCATTGTTAGTCTCTCTGCTGTCATATTGGCACTCGCCGCGCCAAAAACGCCTGTTGGCACGGGGGTTGCATCATACGGCCGGAGGCAATCATGCGACTCGACAAGCTGACAGTGAAAACCCAGGAGGCCGTGCAGGACGCGGTTGAGCTGGCCCGCAAGCGCAGTCACCAGGCCCTGGAGCCCGAGCACCTTACCCTGGCCCTGCTGAAGCAGGACGACGGCGTGGTGCGCCCGCTGCTGCAGAAGGTCGGCGCCAACGTGGACCACGTGGCCAAGCAGCTCGAGGCCGAGCTCGCCAAGTTCCCCCAGGTCACCGGCGCGGCCCAGCCCTACGCCAGCAACGCCCTCAACGATGTGCTGCAGAAGTCCTTCGACGAGGCCGACAAGCTCAAGGACGAATACGTCTCCGGCGACCACTGGCTGCTCGGCCTGGTAGACCACGGCAAGACGCCCGCGGCCCGCATCATCAAGGACGCCGGCGGCGACCGCAAATCGCTGCTGGCGGCGCTCAAGGACGTGCGCGGCACCCAGCGCGTCGATTCACCCGAGGCCGAGGACAAGTACCAGGCGCTGGCCAAGTACACCCGCGACCTCACCAAGGAAGCGCGCGAGGGCAAGCTGGACCCGGTGATCGGCCGCAACGACGAGATCCGCCGCGTGCTGCAGGTGCTGTCGCGGCGCACCAAGAACAACCCGGTGCTGATCGGCGAGCCGGGCGTGGGCAAGACCGCCATCGTGGAAGGGCTCGCGCGCCGCATCATCGAGGACGACGTGCCCGAAGGCCTGAAGGGCAAGCGCGTGCTTTCGCTCGACCTGGGCGCGCTGATGGCCGGCACCAAGTTCCGCGGCGAGTTCGAAGAGCGCCTGAAGGCGATTTTAAAAGAGATAGAAGCCGCCGAGGGGCAAATCATCCTGTTCGTGGACGAGCTGCACACCATTGTTGGCGCAGGAAAAACGGAGGGGTCCCCTGACGCCGGCAACCTTTTAAAACCGGCGCTGGCGCGCGGCTCGCTGCGCTGCGTGGGCGCCACGACACTGGACGAATACCGCAAGCACGTCGAGAAAGACAAGGCGCTCGAGCGCCGCTTCCAGCAGGTCTACGTCGGCGAGCCCAACGTCGAGGACACCATCGCCATCCTGCGCGGCCTGAAGGAACGCTACGAAGTCCACCACGGCGTGCGCATCGCGGACAACGCCATTGTCGCGGCCGCCACGCTCAGCAACCGCTACATCACCGACCGCTTTCTGCCGGACAAGGCCATCGACCTGATGGACGAGGCCGCCAGCCGCATCCGCCTGGAGATCGACTCGCTGCCCCAGGAGCTCGACGAGCTCGAGCGCGAAATGCGCCGCCTGCAGATCGAGCGCGAGGCCCTGAAGAAGGAAAAGGACGAAGCCAGCAAGCAGCGCGTCGGCGCCATCGAGAAAGAACTCGCCGACCTCAACGAGCGCCACTCCAAGGCCAAGGCCCAGTGGCAGAACGAAAAGGACGTGCTGCACGTCGCCCAGAAGGGCAAGGAAGAACTCGAGCAGCTCAAGCTCGAGGCCGAGCGCTACGAGCGCATGGGTGAGCTTGAGAAGGTCGCCAAGATCCGCTACGGCGACATCCCCGCCAAGGAGAAGGCCCTGAAAGAGGCCGAGCTCAAGCTCAAGGAAATGCAGGGCGGCAAGAAGATGCTGCACGAGGAAGTCACGGCCGACGAAATCGCCGAGATCGTCTCGCGCTGGACCGGCATCCCCGTCAGCAAAATGATGGAGGGCGAGAAGGCCAAGCTGCTGAAGCTGGAAGACCACCTGCACCAGCGGGTGATCGGCCAGGACAACGCCATCAGCGCGGTCGCCAACGCCGTGCGCCGCGCGCGTTCCGGCCTGCAGGACCCCAACCGGCCGACCGGCAGTTTCATTTTCCTGGGCCCCACGGGCGTGGGCAAAACCGAGCTGGCCAAGACGCTGGCGCAGTTCCTGTTCGACGACGAGCACGCGCTGGTGCGCATCGACATGTCGGAGTACATGGAGAAGCACGCGGTCGCGCGGCTGATCGGCGCGCCCCCGGGTTACGTGGGCTATGAGGAAGGCGGCCAGCTTACCGAGGCCATCCGGCGCCGGCCCTACAGCGTGATCCTGTTCGATGAAATCGAGAAGGCGCACCCGGACGTGTTCAACGTGCTGCTGCAGCTGCTCGATGACGGCCGCCTGACCGACAGCCAGGGCCGCACGGTCGACTTCACCAACACCGTGGTGATCATGACCAGCAACATCGGCAGCCACATGATCCTGGAGATGAACGAGGGCGACGAAACGCAGGTCGAGCAGGCCGTGCTGGCCGAGATGCGCAAGCACTTCCGGCCGGAGTTCCTGAACCGCGTGGACGACGTGGTGATGTTCAAGCGCCTGAACATGGCGCAGGTGCGGAACATCGTGGACCTGCAGCTCAAGCACATCGAGAAGCTGCTGCACGACCGCGGCCTGAAACTGGAGGTAAGCGCCGCGGCCAAGGACGAGCTGGCCAAACAGGGCTACGACCCGCAACTGGGCGCAAGGCCGGTGAAGAGGGTGATCCAGCAGAAGCTGCAGAACCAGCTGGCCATGAAGCTGCTAGAGGGAGGCTTCAAAGAAGGCGACACCATCCAGGTAGACCAGCACGAAGGCTTCTTCACGTTCGCAAAGAAGTAGCAGCTGTTGTGGCACGGGTGTCCCCACCCGTGCCCGGCATGGTTGAGGACCTACGATTCACAGGCGCGAAGCGCCGGCACAACCGTTAGCCCCCGGCGTCAGCCATAGGTTTCTACACAAGTCCCGAAGGTAGATTAGACAGCCGGCTTGCCGGCGTCTCTCTGGTTAGCCCCCGGCGCAGCGCAG
>JAANMX010001205.1_pt1 | contig 30107 bp, 20 predicted proteins | sample 7279681 | NCBI WGS metagenome assembly JAANMX01 (sample SAMN14094542, study PRJNA606508) | bioreactor metagenome | isolation source: A lab-scale SPAN reactor treating ammonium-rich wastewater day 351 | place: Ireland: Galway | collected 2018-01-01 | reverse complement strand
ACCGAACGCCGGAGGCGTTCGGTGGGGGCTTCCACTGTGAAGGCGCTCCGCGCCAGTAAACTAAAGCGATGACTGTTTCGCCTTAACCCCGCAGTATTGGGCTGGAAGCCTGCCTGTGTTGCAAGCGCCCCACCCGCAACGGCCCCGCAGGGGCCCGCCAGGGTAGCCGGGGGCGTAAGCCCCCGGGAAATCGTAACCCGGAATCGCGCGCCCGAAGGGCCGCCTAAAGGCTACAATCCGTCAAATGGGCTCCACCTACCACAGCGTCCGCGTACATGTCATTTTCGCCTGCAAGGATCGCCAACCGCTGATCTCGCCCGAAATCAAAGCCGAGCTGTTCAGATACATCCACGGCGTCTGCGACAAGCGTGGCTGCAAGCTCATTGAAGGCGGCGGGATCGCTGACCACGTGCACCTGCTGATCGGCCTGTCGATGACGAAATCGATCGCCGACCTGCTGCGCGACATCAAGACCAACACTTCGCGCTGGATTCATGAAAAGTGGCCGCAGCAGGACTTCCGCTGGCAGGACGGCTACGGCGTGTTTTCGGTCAGCGCGTCGCTGATGCAGCGGACACGGGACTACATCCGCAACCAGGAGGCTCGGCACCAGAAGCAGACCTTCGACGAGGAGCTGGACGAGATCCTGGAGATGCACGGCATGAAGCGAAACCCGGATGGTTCGGTGTCGCATATTGAGGGAACGCTCTAGGCGGCCCTGCGGGCGCGCCTTTTTGGGCCATGCACACCGGGGGCTGACGCCCCCGGCTACCATAGAGGGCCCCTGCGGGGCCTAACTGCAACGGCAATCCCGCTCGTCTGGAGCCCCTGCGGGGCCTGTGCAGGCTGCCAGCCTGCCTCGCGCTGCACCTTGGCGCGAACCTGCTTGGCGACTAACCTTCGCGGCATGCTCTCTCATGCAGTCGAAATCATCGCGATGTGCGCGCAGCAGCCCGACGGGCTGCTTTCCGACCTGTGGCGGCCGTTTCAAGAGCCGATGCCTCCGCGAATTGAGACTGAGGCGCTGATGTCCGCCGGCGTGCACCTGCCGATTGACACGGCCCGTTACCGGGCGTTCTTCGCGACGACAAAGGGTTGGCCCACCGACGATTCGCCCGTGTGGCCGTTCGGTGGCTCACCGGCTGGCGGCCCCGCGGCAACCGGCATGACGGTGATCAGCAACGCCTGCGTCTCCGGGGCGCAGGCGGTGATCGAGGCCGTTGACGCCTTGCTGGATGACGATTGCGACCTCGCGGCCGTGAACGCGGGCGACTTCATCACCGACTTCGTCCGCGAGGGATTCGCGTCTCTGCAGGCGTCCGCAACGGACAAGGCAAAGCCGTTCGACCGAACCCGGGATGGCCTGACCCTCGGCACCGCCGACGCAACCATCGATATGCGTCGCGCGACACAAGGCTCAGGCTTCCCACGCATAATCGCCTACGGCTGCTCCAACGATGCGAACCATATCTCGGGGCCTTCGCGGGATGGCTCGGGGTTGGCTTTGGCTATTGAGCGCGCCTTGGTGGGCATTGACCGCTCCGAAATCCGCGCCATCTGCGCCCATGGCACCGCCACCGTCTACAACGACGCCATGGAGGCGCGCGCGTTTCACACCGTGTTCGGCGGCAACCCGCCGCCGGTGTTCGGCATCAAGGGCGCCATCGGCCACACCCTGGGCGCGGCCGGCCTGATCGAAGTGATCATCAGCGCGCTGGTCGCCACCGAGGGCGTGATCCCGCCCACGGTGGGCTTCGAGCACGGTGAAGAGGACTTCCCGCTCGATGTCGTCCATGGCGAGCCTCGCAAGATCAAACCGGGCTACGTGCTCACCACCAACTCAGGCTTCGGCGGCATGAACACCGCGATAGTTGTTGGTCCGGGACGGCTTGGTGGATGATTCGGGAGACTGTCGTGACTCGATTTTGGATTCTGGATTTTGGATTTTGGATTGATCCGCTTCGCGGCGTCGTCACTTCGATTGAATCCAAACTCCAGAATCGAAAATCCAGAATCAGCGAGGCCCCATGCCGCGCCTGATTGCTTACGGCCGCGTCTCCCCTGCCGGGCTGCTGTCGTGGGCGCCGGGCGGCGTGCTGCGTACCTCGTGGGCAGAGCTCGACGCCGGGCCGGTCGGGGAATTCGGCGTACCGAAACTGCGCGCGAAGTTCTTCTTCGACCAGCCCTTCACCAAGTACGGCCGTATGGACCCGCTCTGCAAAGTCGCCGTGGCCGCGGCGCAACTGGCCGTGAAGGCGAGCGGCGACCTGGCCGGTATCGAGCGCGACGAGGTCGCCCAGGTGGGCGGCACCATGCTGGGCTGCCTCGAGGTGGACGCCCAGTTCGAGGCCACGCGCCGTGCGGGCGCGCCCTCGCCGGCGCTGTTCGTCTACACGCTGCCCAGCATGTTCCAGGGCGAGATCGCGATCGCGTACCACCTGCGCGGGCGCTGCACGCTGCTCTCCACCGGCGAGCTGTCGGCCATGACCGCGCTCGCCACCGGCATCCGCTGGGCCGAGAAAGGCCGCGCCAAACACGTGCTGGTAGTCGCGGCCGACGCAGCGGGACCGGCGGCCTCCGAGCTGGGCCCAGACTTCACGCCGCAGTCCGCGGCCGCGGCCTGGCTGCTGACAGGCGACGACGGCCCGGGGCGCAGGCTCTCCGATGTGCGCTTCAGTGCCGGGCCCGGCGGTGCGCTGGTGCTGCAGGCCGGTGAGTTGGCATACGGCGTGACGTTCGTGGATACGCTTGAGCCGCTGCTGCTGGGCGAAGGCAGCCCCCGCGTCTACGCCGAACGCGGCGGACAGGGCGTGAGTTTTCAGATCGGCTGAACGGCCGCCACGGCGGGGTCGCGGCGCTACTCTGTCGCGAGCCGGTGGTTTTTCCACCACAGTTCGACCTTGCGCAGCAGCTCTGATCTCTTGGGGCCGCGCAGTTTGCCCAGCTCCTCCAGCGCCTCAGCGAGTCCTTCGCCCTCGAAGATCACGTCCTCGCCGCTCCACCAGCGCAGGCGCTGGAGCACCACACGGTTGGCGCCGCCCAGGTCAGACTCCATCGCCGACAGCAGGTAGTCACCGTAGCGCCGGCCCTTGAAAGTGTGTTCTTCACTGAGGCCCTTGCACAGCACCACCTTGGCCTTCTCGAGGTCTTCCAGCTTTTTGTTCAGCCGCGCGATCGCCTTGGCGCGGTCGGCATAGGGGGCGATCGGCGAGTAATTGAAGGCGATTGCCGGGTTTTCCACCCAGATCGCTTCACACCACAGTGAGGCGCAGCGGCGCAGGCGTTCTTCGCCGCGGCGCTGGGTGTCGGTCTTCTTCTGGTCGTCGCCCGCCTCATCCCCGAGCATGTAAACCGACAGCCGCTTCATCATCAGCCCCATTGCGCGCACGCCGAAAAAGCGGTCCAGCAGCGGCATCAGGCGCATGGCTCGCCGCACGGGGACCACCAGCTTGCCCTCGCTGTCCTCGGCCACGCCCTCGCACATCAGCTTCACGAAGTCGGACTCCTGCACCAGCGTGCGCAGCACCTCGAGGCGGCGGGCTGTCAGCTGCTTGGCGCCTGCTTCGGCCGTGTGCGCCGGCTTCATGCGCGAAAGGGCATCCAGCGCCGCGACCCTCACCTGCTGCTGCTCGCTGTCCAGCACCACGCAGGCGGCCGTGGCGGCGGCCGTGGTGTCCGCCAGAGCCAGCGCCGCAAGCACGGTTTCGGCCTCGCCTGCAGTGATGCGGTTGACCTCGACGCCAAGCTGCGCGGCGGTCTCGACGCTCATGGTGCCGAGCTCGTTGTTGCCGCGATCGCGCAGGGAGAGGTCGCTGGAAAGCAGAGCCTCCACGATATCCACCGCGCTCATGGCCGCGGGGGCCGGCGCCTGGGCGGCTGCGGGAACGTGCAGGCTGAGCGCAGCCAGGATCAGGATCGCGACCAGGTACTTCATTGCCATAGTGTGGCAGGCAGGATGGAGGGATTCCAGTGCGGTTTCCCGCGTCGCGTCGGTTGCTACACTGGACGCCCCTTGGGCAGGCCCCTGAGCGCGGATATGAAGAAGGCGATTCCGGTAGTCGTGATCGTGCTGCTGGCGCTGATCGCCGCGTGGGTGATCGCCAGGCTGACCGGTGACACCCCCCCGCCGCCCGTCAACACCTCCGACTACAGCGGAAACATCGACTTCAAGGCCGAGGACTTCATCCCCACCTTCGACCTGGACGGCGACGGCCAGGTCACGCTCGCGGAATTCAAAGAGCGCTACGGCAAGCCGTTGCAAGAGGGCCACCCACCGCTGATCTTCCATACCCACGCCGGCGGGCCCGAACTCTCGGCGGAGGAAGCCTTCACGAAGTACTGGGACCGCGACTCCAACGGCGTGGTGGACGCCGCCGACATGAAGGCGGCCGCCGACAACCGCTGGGTCAGCTTCCGCGACGACGCCAACCGCAGGGGCCTCAAGGCCGTAGATTTCGAGGGCCGCTACCTGGCGCTGAACCGCGCGCAGAACGGTACCTTCGAGGCCGAGTCGGGAGCCCTGGCGCGCAAGGAACTGCCCTACGCCGGGCGCTTCTGGGCCACGAAGTATTTCAGCCGCTGGGTGCAGTTCCGGCAGGACGACGGCTCATGGCTCACAGGCTTCGGCTCGGAGGCCAACGGCAGGCTGTACCTGCTGACGCCCGACGCCAGGCTGAGCGTGAAGGACCCCGCCAAGGTGCAGGTCACCGAACTGGCAGAAGACGTGCCGCAGATGCAGTACGCGCGCGAAGTGGTAAAGTTCCGCTTCGACGACGTGCAGGCGAACCTGCAGCTCGCCCGCAAGTGCCGCGAGTGGGGCATGCCGACCGAGGCCGGCATGCTGTACGCCCGCGTGCTGGTGTTCGAGCCCGCGAATCAGGAAGCCCTGGACGAGCTGGGCTACGAGGTCAGGGACGGGCAGTTCGTGAAGAAGGGCGAATGATGGAGGCCATCTCCGTCACCGAATTCTCCAATCGCGTCAAGCGCTGCCTGGAACCCCAGTTCAGCAACGTGGCCGTGACCGGTGAGCTCAGCAACTACCGCGGCCCGCACCATTCCGGCCACGTCTACTGCAACCTGAAAGACTCCGGCGCGCAGGTGCGGCTGATCATCTGGCGCGGCACCTTCGAGCGCCTGAAGTTCAAGCTGACCGACGGACTCGAGGTCACCATCATCGGCAAGCTGGATGTGTATGCGCGGCGCGGCGAGTACAGCCTGGTCGCCACCTCCGTGCAGCCCAAGGGCGTCGGGGGCCTGCAACTCGCCTTCCAGCAGATGTACGAGCGCCTGGAACACGAGGGCCTGTTCGACTCCGGGCACAAGAAGCCGCTGCCCGAATACCCCCAGCGCATCGCGGTGATCACCAGCCCCACGGGCGCGGCCATTCATGATGTCTTGACTACCGCGCGGCGCCGCAACCGGCTGGTGGAAATCCTGGTCTACCCGGCCAAGGTTCAGGGCGAAGGCGCGGCCGAGCAGGTGGCCCGCGCGATCCGCAGACTGAACGCGCTGAACGCGAGCCTCGGCATCGACGCCATGATCGTCGGGCGCGGCGGCGGCAGCCTGGAGGACCTGTGGGCCTTCAATGAAGAGGCCGTGGCGCGCGCCATCTACGACAGCGAGATCCCAGTGGTCAGCGCCGTCGGCCACGAGGTGGACACCACCATCGCCGACCTGGTTGCCGACTTCCGCGCGCCGACGCCGACCGCCGCCGCCGAAATCCTGGTGCCGGAACTGGCGGGCATGGTCGAGCTGGTGACCGAGTACCAGTTGAAACTCGGCCGCGGTCTGCGGCACACGCTGGAGCTGTGGCGCGGCCGCCTCGATACCATGCAGGAAAGGCTGACGGCGCTGGGCCCGCTGAATCAGTTGAGGCGCGAGCAGCAGAGGCTGGATTACCTGATGGAAGGCCTGAAGTGGTCGATGCACCACCGGCTGAAGGACCGCAAAGAAAAGCTCAACGCCCTGGGCGCGCACCTGGAGGCCCTGAGCCCACTAAAGGTGCTGGAGCGCGGCTACAGCATCACCCGCGACGCCGAGGGCAGGGTGATCAAGAAAGCCGGCGAAGTGAGCCCGGGTGACGTCGTCACCACCAGGCTCGCGGATGGAGTGATCGAGAGCCGGGTGACGAAGGCCGGCTAGCCCGCGGTGACGTGCGCTCAGGATCGGGCGGGCCTGGCTTTTCCCTTGCCCTTGCCCTTGAGGTTGCCTTCGTACCAGGCGATGTACTGCTTGGCGGGCACGCGTCTGATGGCCTGGCCGATCACGTCCAGCGCCACGTCCTCCAGCTTCTTGAAGCGGATGCAGCACTTGCCCATGTCCAGCTTCTTGCCCGTCTTCTTCCAGGCATCCCTGAACCACTTCTCGTGCTCGGGGTTCATGTAGATGCTCATCAGGTACACAGCCATGTGGTTCTTCTGGCTGGCGAGGGCGGCGAACGGCAGCGGCTGCCTGGGGTCGCAGTGGTAGCCGTCCGGGTACACGCTGTGGGGCACGCAGTAGTCGATCATGCCGTGCATCCCCTCGCGGTATTGTTTGTCCAGGTTCTTCAGGATGGCGTTACGCACGGCCTCGATGGCGGCGCGACGGTCCGCGGGCAGGCTGTCGAGATACTCCGCAACGGTTTTCGCTTTTGATTGCATGGGCAACAGTCTAGCGGCTTCGCACGCCGGGTTCCATGGCATGAAGTACGTGCCGGCCGCCGCGCGTTGGCCCGGCAACGTCGCCTTTGGCGACCGGGACGAAGAGACGCGAAGTCCGCCGCGCGCAGCAGTCGGTACGGGCATTTCCTGAAAAAGCTCTACTTCCGGCGTCGCTTGAACGCCGGATCTTCAGCGCCGGAAAGCCGCGCCGGGCGCGATCTGTCGAGTTCAATCTGCCAGATCTCAATCAGCAGAGTGCTTCCGTCGGGGCTGATCTTCCACCCGGCCGCGAGGCCGTCTGACGTATAGCGCATGCGTCCGTCCAGGCGCGTTCGCAGCCAATCGATGGCTTCCTGCTCGCTGGCGAAGTCGCGTGTGCCTTCCTGGTAGTCCAGGTGCAGGCCCGATGCAGTGGCGCTGCGGTGGTAGACGACGAAGTCGTCTTCGTTGTCATACGTGAGTCGAAACGTGTAGCTTTGTCCGGAGTTCTCGACCGTGCGGCGTGAAGGAGTCTCCGCGCTAACCTTCAAGACTTCGCTGCCGAGCTGGACGTTGAGGGTCTCGCCGTCCAGCGCGACGTTCTGGAAAGCGCGAGTCGAATGGTCCTCCCACCACTCGCGCCGACGCTCCTCGTAATGCTCGATCAGCTCGGCATCGGTGGGCTTGTCGATCAGCGGCGGCTGGGTGAAGGGCAGCAGCGCCGCCAGTGCCAGGATGGAAGCGATTGCCAGCGCCCACAAATCCTTGTGCGCCGGTGCGTCCAGCTGTGGCCTGCGCAGCTCCACCGGAAGCGGAAGACGCGGTTTGCGGCTGGCGACGCCAAAGCCGAGGTGGACCAAAGCCCACACGATCACCAGTGGGGCCGCCAGGATCGACAGGCAGCTGGTGCTGGTCACGATGCTCATGTGCGCGGCCTCAACTTCCGTGCGGCGCACCCCGCCCATCAGGTCCAGCACGTTCCACGGCGAAAGCCACAGCGCCACGGACATCACCACGTAGCCGTAGATCAGCACCAATGCCGTTGCGGCGAAGGGCTTGCGCCCGGTAAGCACCTGGGCCACGCGGATCATGATGAACACGCGCCAGGCCGAAACGATGGCGAGCAGCGCGTAGTTGGCCTTGACGGCCTCGGCCGGCTCCATGAAACGCTCGACGGGGATGGCGTACAGCCAGGCGATCGGCGCGGTCAGCCAGAACAGACCGAGGAAGACCCGGTAGCCGCCGAAGAACGGCGCCGCCGTGAGGTTCGCGCGCCGGGCCGCCAGCCACAGCACGCACCATAGAAGGAAGGAGGAAACCAGCGAGGCGCCCAGCGGCACCAGCATGATCCAGGGGCGGTGGGGGATGTACTCGGCGTCGTACTCGCGCGCGAAGGCGGCGCTGAACACGAACAGCAGGCCGATCCAGAGTGCGTGCTTCGAGCGCGCCAGGGTCAGGATCGCGTCGCGGCTCCCGATCAGGTAGCTGCCGAGCGTGGCTACTCCCGCACGTTCAGCGGGCTGCGCAGGACCTTCTTGCGGATCTGCGCCCGGCGCCGGCTCATCGGCTTCGCGTAAACCGCGGACACCAACCTGCTGAAGCCCGTCGTAAGGGTGACGGGGGTCAGGTGGCTGGGCCGGTACGTCACCTCGAACAGGTTGTGGTGCTTCCATGTGCGGTCCTTCAGCAGGCGGCCTTGCTCCGCCAGGCGCCGGCGCAGGGCGGAGCCGGGGAAAGGCGTCTGCAGGGTCAGTTGTACTTCGGCGCTGGGCCAGTCCTGCAGCAATTCTCCGAGCGCTTCCATGGACTGCTCCGTCTCGCCGTCGGCGCCCACCACGAAGCAGGCGTTCACGGGCAGCCCCTGGGCCTGGATGCGCTCAACCGCCTCGCGCATGCGCGCCAGCCCGGCGGCCTTGGGCCCCATGCCCGCGTACTCGCGTACCGGCGACTCGATGCCCACCAGCACCTGCGCGCAGCCGGCTTCGGCCATGTCGGCCGCGAGGGTGGGATGGTCGGCGATGCGGTGGTCGCACTCGGTGAACCAGGGCAGGCCCGCGTCTTTCAGTGCCTGCAGCAGCGGCGCGGGATCGGGCGCGCCGGCGAAGGTGTTGTCGTCGGCCAGCTCAATCACCGCGCGCGGGTCCAGCGCTTGGATGGCCGCCAGCTCGGCGCGGATGCGGGCGACGGGCTTCTCGCGGAACGGGCCCAGCAGCCGGCTTGCGGCGCAGAACTCGCAGGCCAGGGGGCAGCCGCGCGCGGTCTGCAGCGTGTAGCGATGGCGTTTGGCGGGCGGCAGCAGGTCCCAGCGTGGCAATCTTGACGCGTCAAGTTCGAACGCGCCGCCGCGATACTCGCCCCGCAGTTCGCCCCGTTCCGCCGCCCCCAGCACGGTGGGCCAGGCGCTTTCTCCGTCGCCGGCCACCACAGCGTCAGCGTGCTGCAGCACTTCGTCGGGCAGGGCGGTGGCGTGCAGGCCGCCGATCACCGTGGCGATGCCGCGCCCGCGCAGGGTGGCGCACAGGGCGTAGGCTTCCTCGATACTGGCTGTCAGCGCAGAAATCGCGACCAGCGCCGGGCGCTCGGCCGCAATGCGTTCGGCCAGCTCTTCGTCAAAGCAGGGTGCATCGTGATACGACTGGCTCCAGTGCTCAGGCGTGTGCGCCGCCACGGTGAGCAGCCCCAGGGCGGGCAGGGCGGCAATCGCCTCGCCGCGCCGGCGCAGGCCGGGCAGCGACAGACCCAGCGCCCGCAACTCAGGGTCCACCACCCGCAAGCCCGTAAACGCAACCAGCGCGACGTGGGGCATCGTCCACCTGTTACGCCGTCGCAAGCTCGACGGGTTCGGCCTTGGCCAGGGCGTGTTCGGGGAAGAGCTGCTGTTTGCTGAGGCTTACCCAGTGGCCGGGGCCTCGGCCGTTGTTCTTGAAGCTAACTTCCATGCTTAGCTGCTCGGTGCGCATGATCACGCGCTGCAGATTAATCGGCGGGATGCCCGTGGCCTGCAGGGCGTCCTTGATGGCCTGCACGTCGAAGGGCTCGCCGCTGTTCACGCGCCGGTGCAGCTTGCCGTAGCGCATGGCGCTGCTGAACCAGGTGAACGCGAAGCGCTTGATGCGCGCGTCATGATAGTGGTTAGTGCAGATCGCCGCAGGGTTCTGCTCGGTCGTGTACTCGGTGATAGGATCCGCGGGGTGCAACTGGAAGCGCGCGGCCGTGCGAGAGGCGTCGGCCAGAATCAGGTTCGTGGCCGTGCAGAACGGCCGCGTCTGCAGCAGCGAATCGGCCTGGCGCACCGAGGCGCACTCGTGCAGCAGGCGCCGGAACACCAGCGGGAAAGGCTGGCCGCGCAGGTGCTCGTGGCGTTGCTGGCCGTAGACCAGCATCATGGAAAGAGCCAGCCCGTGGGTATTTAGACCGGTGAGGACGCCCAGAAAGCCGGGCCAGGTGACGCCGGCGTAGCGAAATGGGGTCTGGCTCCGGAGCGAAGCGGAGGTGCCTGACCCCTTTTCGCTTGAGCCCAAGCCCGGGAGAGGGTCAGGCACATTTTCGCCCGTGCCGGACGAAAATGAGCCAGACCCTTGCGGCTCATACACCACCACGATGTTCGCCTCGTGCGCGATGCTGAGGCTGGGGAAATCGAGGTTGCGGCCGATGAGCATTTCGCCGTCGCGGCTCAGCTTGTCGTGGACGGCGATGGTGCTGCAGGCGGCGACCTTGTGGATGTCGAGGAAGCACTGGCCGACGAGGATTTCGTCGTAGCTGAGCTCGCTGGTTTCGCTGAAGCCGCGCATTTCTTCGCGGAACCATTCGGGTAGCTGCGGCTCCATTTCGCGGGCGATTATCAGGTCGCCGTTGAAGTCGGGCGCGAAGCAGCGCATGTAACTGTGGAAGGTGTCGTAGGCCTGGGCGCCCACCAGGTTGCCGAGCGCGCGGCCCATTTCGCGGTGTGTGCCGCGCACGTGCACCAGCGGCACGCCGTCGATCAGCTGCAGCGAGCCGTGCTCGATTTCCAGTTCGCGGAAGGGTGTGACGCGTCGGCCGCCGTTGAGGATGCGACCCTTGGCCATCTTGAAGGGGATGGTGAGTTCGCGGAAGGGGAGTTTTTTGATCCAGCGAGCCACGGCCTCTCCATAACGGCGTTATGCAAACTATAACGTCGTTATAAATTCGATTCAAGCGATTTCATCATACCAGTAGCGCCATGCCGTGGCGTTACTCGTCGAGCAGGCCGTACTGCTTGCGCTTTTCCCACAGGTTTTTGCGGCTGATGCCGAGGATGCTGGCGGCTTCTTCGATTTTGCCGTTGGTCATGCGCAGCACGTTCTGGATGTGCGCCTTCTCGGCGGCGGCCACCACATCCTTGAGCGAGCGGCGGTCGTCGCCGGGGGTTTCGGCCTCGGCGCCTTCGGGCAGTTTGGCGCTGTAGTCGCGCAGGAAGTGTTCTTTCTTCAGCACGCCGCCGGCCTTGCCGAACGCGATGGCGCGCTGCACGGAGTGCTGCAGCTCGCGCACGTTGCCGGGCCAAGGGTAGCAGACCAGCGCGGCCATGGCTTCGGGCGCGATCTGCAGGTCGGCATCGGGCGCGTAGCGGCGCACGAAATGCTCGACCAGCACGGGTATGTCGCCCTCGCGCTGGCGCAGGGGCGGCACGTTGAGGTCGATCACGTTGATGCGGTGGTAGAGGTCTTCGCGGAACTTGCCCTGTTTCACGCAATCGCGCAGGTCCACCTTGGTGCTGGCGATTACGCGGATGTTCACCTTCAGCGGTTTGTCGCCGCCCAGGCGCTCGATCTCGCGCTCCTGCAGCACGCGCAGCAGCTTGGCCTGGGTATCGATCGGCATGTCGTCGATGTCATCGAGGTAGATGGTGCCGCCGTCGGCCTGCTCGAAACGCCCGATGCGCCTTGAGCTCGCGCCGGTGAAGGCGCCGGGCTCGTGGCCGAAAAGCTCGTCTTCCAGCAGGTTGGGGTTGCTGATGTGGCAGCCGACCTTGATCAGCGGGCCCTTGCAGCGCGCGGAATGCTGGTGCAGCACGGTGGCGATCACCTCTTTACCGGTGCCGTTTTCGCCCTGGATCAGCACGCTGAAGTCGGACTCCGCGACGGTGCGGATGTTCTCGTACAGCTGCTTCATCTGGGGGCTGCTGCCGACCATCTGGTCGACCTTGAACTCGGTTTTGACTTCCTCGACCAGCTGCTTGTACTGGCGGCCGGTCTGCTGGCTTTCGCCGTAGCCGTTGACCAGCAGCACGATTTTTTCGTTGTTGAAGGGCTTCTCGACGAAGTCTTTGGCGCCCAGGCGCATGGCCTCAAGGGCGCGCTCGACGGTGGCGTTGCCGGTGATCATGATGCAGATGATGTCCGGCACCTTCTCGCGCGCGAAGCGCAGCAGGCTCATGCCGTCCATGCGGGGCATCACCACGTCGCTGATCATGCAGTCGAAGCGCTGCTTGGTGAGCTCTTTCATCGCGAGCTCGCCGTCCTCGACGGCCACGACCTCGTGGCCGGCCTCTTCCAGGTCTTCGGAAAGGGTCAGGCGGATGCCGCGTTCGTCGTCAGCAAGCAGGATTTTCATAGGCGTGCATCATAGCGCGTGACAGGTCAGCGGGCGACCCGGCAACGAAAAGGGGACAGGCACCGAGGTGCCTGTCCCCCGATGAAGCAGTTTACCGGCCGCGCAGCTTGGGGTTGAAGGCCTCGCGCAGGCCCTCACCCAGCAGGTTGAAGGACAGCACGGTGATCAGGATCGCGATGCCGGGGATCCAGGTCAGCCAGGTGGCGTCCTGCAGGAACAGACGCCCATCGGAGAGGATCTTGCCCCAGGTGTCCTGGTCCGGCCCCGCGCCGATGCCGAGGAAGCTGAGCGTGGATTCGGCCAGCACCGCGCCCGCCACGCCGATGGTTGCGCTGACCAGCACGGGGCTGATGGCATTGGGGACCAGGTGGCGCCAGATGATGCGGAAGTCGGAGACGCCCAGCGCCCGCGCGGCCTGGATGAAATCCTGCTCGCGCAGGGACAGGATTTCCGCGCGCACGAAGCGGGTGGTGCCCATCCAGCTGGTCAGGCCGATCACCGCCATCACGATGTAGACGTCGCGCTCGAACAGTGCCAGCACCATCAAGATCAGGAACAGCACGGGGATGGTGAGCATGATCTCGGTGAAGCGCATCACCAGGTCGTCCACGTTGATGGTGGGGATGAACAGCTTGCTGAGCGGGTTTTTGGATTCGCCGGCCGCGGCCTGGCTGTCGGCGGCGACCAGCAGGCTGGTGACGACCAGCAGCAGGTAGAGCAGCACGGCGGTCAGGAAGTGGCGCAGCAGGCGGTACGCGCCGTAGCGGGTTTCGCCGTTCAGCAGCTTGCCCTTTACCAGGGTTTCGAAGCGGTTGTCGCGCTCGGCGCGGAACTTTGAGACCACCTTGTTGCGCAGGTCGGCGCGCCGTTCCATCAGGTCGTTGGAGCCCTGCAGCTTGACCTCCGCGGCAGTCAGCTTGACCGCCTCGTCGTGCTTGGCCCGCGCGGCCTCCAGCGCTTTCTGCAGCTCGGCGGTCTTGGCTTTCAGGCCCTCGAGGCGCTTCTTGTCGCCCTCCAGCACGTCTTCCTCGACCTTGACGTCCTCGGGCAGGCTCAGCGACTTCAGGTGCTCGATGCGCTGCTCGCGCTCGGGGATGCCGCGCTCGACGATCTCGAGTTGCGCCTCGTGCACGACCAGCGCGTTTTCGGCCAGCAGCAGATCGATGGCTGCCTGCCGGTGTTCGATGTCGAGCTGGGCAGCGCGGCGGGCTTCGTCGCTGATTGCCGCGGGGTCGCCGTCCTCGATCAGCTTGACGGCGGAGCCGAGGTCGCGGATCGCCCTTACCAGCTCGTAGCTCTGGTCGGCGACCAGCGACGCGTGCTGGAAGGTGCGCCCTTCCGGCGTGCCGCTCTCGACGCCTCGGTTGTAGAACTGCACACCGACGAACAGCAGCATCACGACGCCGAACGCGATCGCCGACTTGAAGCGCTTGCCCATCAGGGCCATCACCAGCTGCACCACGAAGCAGCCGCCCGCCACGATCAGCAGCGGGTAGGCCGCGGCCTCCAGCTCGGCGGCCCACAGGATTCCGCCGGCGGCAGCAGCCAGCAGCATGGCCAGCAGCGGCAGCCGCACGCGCGAACGCCCGAAGAATCCGGCAATGCCGCCCAGCGTGATACCCAGCAGCACCGAGATGCCGACGGCCAGGAAACCGATGGTGAGGCTGATGCTGCTGCCGTTCCAGAGCCGGGCCAGCACGTCGCGCCCCAGGTCGTCGGTGCCCAGATAGTAGATCTTGCCCGGCGTGGCGCGGCTCTCGGAGAACGGCGGCAGGAAGGTGTCCTTCAGCTCGGTCCGGGTGTGGTCGGCGACCGCGCTGGGGTTCACGTCGAGATCCAGCGTGTCGCCGGTGACCTCGGCCTTCTCGATCAGCTTGAGCTGGTCTTCCGTGGGCGCCTTGCCCACGAACATCTGGCCCGAGGCCGCCGCGACCGCCAGCAGCACGATCATCACCAGCGCGAACACGGCCGGCTTGTTCCGCATGAAAAGGCGCAGGGCATCGCGCAGGGGCGAAGTGGGTTTGCGCACTTGTGTACCGTTGCTCATGGCGCTTCCCCTATGCCAGCTTCACGCGTGGGTCGGCCACGCTGTAAAGGATGTCCGAAATCAGGATGCCCACCAGCGTGAGCGCCGAGCCGACGAACAGGCTGGTGATCACGATGAACAGGTCCTTGGCCAGCACCGCCTCGAACACCCAGCGCCCGAGGCCCGGCCAGGCGTAAATCGCCTCGAACACCACCGAGCCGCCGAACAGGCTGGGCAGCAGGCCGGCCAGCATGGTGATGAACGGCAGGCTGGCGTTGCGCAGAGCGTGGCGGTAGTAGACGGTGTCGGCGTCGAGACCCTTGGCCTTGGCGGTGCGGATGTAGTCCTGGTCCATCACCTCCAGCATCTGGCCCTTCACGTAGCGCGAAAGCACCGCCACGCCGCCGAAGCTGCCGATCACCGCCGGCACAGCCACGTGCCACGTGGAATCCATGAACGAGCGCGCGCCCTGCAGCTCGACGCCCAGGGTGTAGGGCGAAACCACCGGGATGCCCATGGTGCCGTTCACGAACTTGATCACCAGGATCGCCAGCCAGAACCCGGGGAACGAGATCAGCGCGTAGCTCAGGATGGTGGCCACACGGTCCGGCACCTGCCCGCGCCGCAGCGCCGAGCCGATGCCCACCGGGAAACTGAGCGTCCAGGTGATGATGGTGGTCAGGATCACCAGTGGCAGGGTGATCAGCATCTTGGTCCACATCGTGGGCAGTACGTTCTCCTTGGTGCGCGCGCTGCGCAGGCGCCACTCGTGCGCGCTGTCCTGGCTGATGATCGCGCCGAAGTCGCTGAAGAACTGCCCGTAGAACTTGATGTACTTCTGCACCACCGGGTCGTCGTAGCCCATCTGGTCGCGCTGGCGCTCGATGTCGCTGGGCTTGGCCTTGGGGTCGAGCTGGCTGGCGAAAGGGTCGCCGGGGGCCAGCGCAACGATCAGGAAGCTCAGCACGCTGATGATCACCAGCGTGAGGCCCATCTGGATGAGACGACGGACGATATAGGAAACCATCAGCCTAATTCCTCTTCTGTTCGTCCGTGAACTGTGGGATTTCCGCGCGGCGCACCAGCTCCGGCTCGAAGAAGCGCCAGGTGGCGCGCGAGGTGTTGATGAACTCGTGGTCCAGGGGGCGGTCCTCGTAGATCGGGTTGCCCTGGGCATCCTTGCCGACCTCCTTGCGCCAGACCAGGTGGCGGTCGGCGATGGTGGTGGTGAACGGCGAGAACAGGAACACGTACGGGAAGTCCGAGGCGATCTTGTTGAAGATCTCGTGGCTCAGGCGCACCTGCTCGTCGTAGTCGTAGACCTTCAGGATGTCGCTCATCAGCTTGTCGACTTCCGGATTGCTGTAGCCCACGAAGTTCAGGCCGTTGGGCGGCGTGAAGTCCGTGCCCCACAGCTGGCGCTTGTCGAAGTCCAGCCCGCCGGACCAGCCCAGCACGCAGACGTCGAAGTTCATCGCCATGATGAAGCGCTGGATGTAGTCGTTCCACTCGTACTGCTTGTAGTCCACCTCCACGCCCAGCTGCTCCCAGCGCTCCTTGGCCAGCACGGCCGACTTCTGGCGCGAGCCCTGGCCCGTGGTGTTCACGAACTGCAGGCGCAGGGGCTTGCCGTCTTTGAACAGCTTGCCGCCCTGCTCGCGGTAGCCGGCCTCGAGCAGCAGTGCCTTGGCCTCTTCCATGTCGAAGGGCAGGAACTGCAGTTGCTCGGTCTGGCCCTTCTTGGGCCCGCTGCGCCAGGTGTGCTCGATGCGGTACTCCGGGTTGTACCAGGGCAGCACGGGGTAGCCGGGGCCGGAGATGCGCTGGCCCTGCTCGAACACCACGTACTTCAGGATGTCGTCCACGTTGATCGCCATGGACAGCGCCATGCGCACGCGCTTGTCCTTCAACTGCTCGCGCGTCATGTTGAAGCCGATGTACTCGTAGGTGGTGGGCTGGCGCTTGATGACGTAGTACTTGTCCTCCATCGCCTCGTAGCGCTGCACCTGGTAGTCCTTGGCGCTGTAGATGTCCATGCCGCCGCCCAGGAATACCACCTCGGAGGTTTCGCTGCCCAGCGCCGGGTCGAACACGAACCAGTCCACGTACTCGTACTCGGTCTTGCGGTTCCAGTAGAACTCGTTGCGGCGCAGGCGCACGCGCAGGTTGTTCTCCCAGTAGGGCTTGCTGTCGCCGTTCATGGGCTCCAGCAGCATCGAGCCCAGATAGCTGGGAGCCAGCGCGAAGTCGCGGTCGCGCGAACGCAGGTGGCTCATGGGGTTGTACTTCGCGCGTTCGATGCCCAGGTCCTGGGGGCCCAGGCCGCGGCGTACCGCCTCGTGCTCCCAGCACTTGAGGTTCCAGACGTGGTAGGGCAGCAGCGAGCCTGCCAGGTCGGCAAGGGCAGGCGAGTACAGCTCATCCAGCACCACCTGCACCCGGTAGCGGTTGTCGTCGAACACGCGCATGTCCAGGATGCTCAGGTAGCTGCTGCGGCGCGGGCTGCCGTAGACCGGGTCTTTCAGGTGCTCAAAGGTCAGCTTCACGTCGCGTGCGCCAAGCTCGGGGCCGCGGCCCCACCAGGGCCCCTTGGCGTCGTCGCCGAAGCGCTTGTCGTAGTTGATCGCGTCCACCTTCGCATCGGCAGCGGTCGCCAGGCGCTGGCGGATCAGGCCGATGGCTTCCTCTTTACTGTCCGCCACAACGTTGCCGGCCTCGTCGCCGTTTACGCTGGTGAGCCAGGTCCTGGCCGGGTCGCTGAAGAAGGGTCCGTCGGTCCAGTAGACGCCCTTGTGCAGCACGCAGTCGACCACCGGGTTGTGCTGAAGCAGCGGCGTGCCCGCCTGCCCCACGAAATCCTCGAACTGCTCGAGCCAGGCTTCCGGCGTGCCAACGCGCTTTTCCTCGGTCAGCTGTTCCCAGGCAGTCAGTGCGGCCTGCTTCAATTCCGGGTAGAGCTCGTGTCCCAGCCGCTTCTCCATGCGCGCGCGGAAATCAGGCTGCACGGCGCTGACGATCTCGCCGCTCACGGGCTTGTCCGAGAACGCAATCCTCAGCAGCTTCACGCTGGGCTGCGCCTCGACGAAGCTGCGCAGCTCACGGATGGCCCCCGCCGCCTCTGCCGCCTTGGCCAGTTCATCGCCGATCTCGAGCTTCTTCTCGCCCTTGTCGCTGACCTCGTCGACCAGCGTGCCGAACTCGGCGCGGATCGCGGCCTCGAGCTGTTCCGCGGTCATATCGCGGGGTACGGCGACCGTGACCTCGTGCCGTACCACCACGGTCTCGGCCAGCCAGGGCTCCAGCTCGTACATGCGGTTGTAGCGGATCAGGCCTTCGAAAAAGTAGTCGCTGATGGTGCTGTCCGTGGTCTTGGTGCTGGTCCACGGGTTCATGTCTTCCGGGTTGCCGCCCATGTACAGGATGATGCGGTTCAGCCGGCTTTCGTTGTTGCTGACGCTGGCGGTGCCGGGCACCCAGAACACCGACTGCGCCAGGAAGGCGAACAACACGATCGGCACGATGACCAACGAACGTTTGATCCACATGGGTACCACCTCTGGCGGATGTTCGGGGGTTTGCTTTGCTGGGCCCGAATCCGCTTCTTTTACGGACGCTCAACGAGTCCGCGAGTCTGGGGTTTTATGGCTGATCCTCGTCGTATTCAACGAATTCAGAGCCGTTTGAGGCAAGATATTGCCTCGCTGTTTCTGGCCGAGCTTAAAGATCCCCGCCTGAAAGGTGTCATATCCATCACGCAGGTCAAGGTCAGCAAGGACCTTTCCCACGCGCGCGTCTACTGGTCGCTGCTCGGCACCGAGTCCGACCGCCGCACGGCCGAGCGCTTTATCGAGAGCGCCCGGGGCTTCATCCAGAAGCGCGTGGCCTCTGAGCTCGAGATCCGCACCACCCCGCACCTTGATTTCATCTATGACGATTCGATTGAAAAGGGCGTCGAGGTGTCTAAGCTCATTGACGAGGCGTTAGAGGCAGACGCCAAGGGGCAGGACGAAGAGTAACCACGGGCCGGGACCACGCATGGCGCGATCCAGCATCCGCAAGTCGCCCACCCTCGACATCGACGGGCTGCTCGACAAGTTCGAGACCTTCCTGCAGAAGAAAACCCTCAAGCTCACCAGCCAGCGCCGCCAGATCCTTGAGAAAATCCTCGAGATGGACAAAACCCATTTCACGGCCGACGACCTGGTGGACCAGTTCCGGGACCAGCGCCCGCGCGTGAGCAAGGCGACCGTGTACCGTTCGCTGTCGGTGATGGTTGAGGCCGGCATCCTGGAGGAGCACCAGTTCGGCGACAGCCACAAGGTGTATGAGCTGTCGGAGGGGCGCCAGCACCACGACCACCTGATCTGCACATCCTGCAGCAAGATCTTCGAATTCTTCAACGCCGACATGGAAAAGCTGCAGGACAAAGTAGCGGCCAGCCACGGCTTTCACGCCACCCACCACAGCCAGAAAATCTTCGGCATCTGCGCCGACTGCTGGGCCAATGGCAACCGGTAGACAGGTATCAGGTGACAGGTTTCAGGTTTCAGGGAACTGCCCGCGTGGCAGCGTTTCCGTCTTCGGACGGACGGGGGACTGTCCCCGCCTTTGGGGACTGTCCCCGTCCTCGACATCCCGGCACACCCACGAAACCACACGAACTACTGCAACTGCATAAGCCACGCGGGGGCGCAAAGGCGCAAAGCTTCCCGCATGACTCGCACGCTGATTCTGTTCAGGGTCGGTCGTCAAACGCCAGGAACGCCACAGCATCCCCGTTGTCTGCAACACCACAGGCCAGCCGAGGTGCCGCAACGCTGGAGCCGTGGCGCAGCCTGGCGCCTCGGCGTTGTTTACCGCCCCGTCGGGCGGGTAGCGGCTACACGCCGGCCAGCCCTTAGCGCCTTCGCGCCCCCGCGTGGCCTAACTTTTTCTTCGCGAGCTTCGCCCCCTTCTCCTCATCGCGTGAAGATGCCTTTCCCTGAAACCTGAAACCTGCCACCTGAAACCTGTCCATCCCGGTGAGTCATTGAACATTGCCCACTGATCTCCGATCATTGCCACCATGCCTGAACGTCCCGACGACGACCGTCGCACCTTTCTGCGCATCGCCGTGATCGGCGGCATCGGCATCCTCACGGCCGGCGCGGGCGCCGCCTCGGTGTTTCTGCCGCCCAGGACTGGCGAAAGCGCCGGCGTCGGGCCGCAGCCGCTGATCCCCATCGCGCGTCTGGCCGCGCTGCTTAAAGAAGAAGTGTTGAGCCTCGAGATCAGCCTGTCAGTGCGCGACGGCTGGCGGCTGCGCACCAGGCGCCAGCGCGTCTACCTGCAGCGCGTGGCCGACGGCGACGAAGCCTCGGCCTTCAAGGCGTTGAGCGCGGTGTGCAGTCACGCGGGCTGCGGTATCGAGTACCACGAGAAAGACAAGCAGTTCTTCTGCCCCTGCCACGGGGCCGAGTTCAAGCTGGACGGCACGCTGCAGAAAGGCCCCGCCCCGCGCGACATGGACCCGCTCGATGTAACGGTCGCAGAGCACGAAGGCGCGGCCTGGCTGTTCGTGAACTGGCAGGAGTTCGTGATGGGCACTGAGCAGCGCACACCGCGAGGCAACGCGTGAGCGACGGGAAGCAGACAACCTCACAGATCCACGACGAACTGCTGAACGAGGTCAAGCAGGAGCTCGTGCGGCGCGGCACCACGCTGATTCCCGCAAAGCCGGAGCCCGCCGACGACACCCTCGCAAGCCTGGTGGTGAGCGCCCTGTTGGCTGTGCTGGCCGTGCTGGCCGGCAGCGGCGTGATGATGGCGCTGGTCTACACGCCGACCATGGAAGACGCCAACGCCTCCACCGCATGGTTCCAGGCCGGGGCCCTGGGTGGCGCCGTGCGCGCGGCCCATTGGCACGCCTCCAACCTGATGGTGCTGCTGAGCGGCGCCTACCTGTTCTACCTGGCCTGGCGCGGGCTGTTCCGGCGTCCCGCCCAGTGGCGCTGGTGGCGCGCGGCCCTGCTGCTGGGCCTGGTGCTGGCCTTCAGCCTTACCGGCCAGCTGCTGCCGTTCGATCAGCTCGCCCTGCACGGCACTGGCATCCGGCTCGGCTACCTGGCCGAGGCGCCGGTGCTGGGCCCCAGGCTGGTTGAGCTGGCGCAGGGCGGCGAAAGCATCGGCACTGCCACCCTGGCGCGCTTCTTCGGCCTGCACGCCATCGTGCTGCCCGCCCTTACCATCATCCTGCTGCGTTTCCTGTGGCGCGACAGCAAGGCTGAGGTCGCGCTGATGTACCACGCGGCCGTGGCGGGTGCCGTGCTGGTGCTGGTTGCGGCCGCGGCGCTGCTGATACCCGCGCCGCTGGGCCTGCAGGGCAACCTGTCGGAGCCCTACCCCGAGGCGCGCCCGGAGTGGTTCGCGCTGCCGCTGTACGCGCTGCTGAAGCTGCTGCCGGCCGGCGCGCTGCACCTGCTGGTGCTGTTCGTGATGCCGCTGCTGGGCGCGGCGCTGATCGCGGCGCTGCCGTTTCTTGAGACCATGGCCGAGCAGCCCGCGCGCCTGCGCAAGCCGCTGCAGATCGGGGTGATCGTGCTGGTGGTGTTCGGCCTGGCGTTCTCGGCCGTGCCGATCATCCAGGACATGAGCGCCAAAGAAGGCTGGTTCCGCCGGCCGGGCGTCGAGGACCTGATGACCGCCATGGGCAAGCGCAACGACGCGCTGCTGAACTCGGGCGAAGTTCCTCCCGCGGAAGCCCACAACCACGCGCGCGACCTGATGCTGCTGCACGAGCGGCTGGCAGGGGTGTACCCCGAAAAGATCGAGGAAAGCCAGAAGGCCGACTGGGACAAGCTGGCGCAACAGGGCGTCGAGGCCGCGCGCAAGCTGCTGCTGGCGCCGGACGCGCACACGCAGCTGAAGGCGCGCGAAGAGCTGCGTCAGGTGTGCGCCGACTGCCACAAGCAGCACGACAAGGAAGACGTGAAGATCGACCCGCCGCCGCGCTACGTGGCGCGCGACACGGGCGCACAGGCCGACCCGCCCAAGGCCTTCTTCTTCGACCAGGAGCAGCTGAAAACCCTGCAGCCGGGCGGCATCGACCCCAAGCGCAGCACGGTCAAGCAGATGGACCAGATGAAGTACCGCCTGCGCGACATCCTGATCGAGGCCGGCATCATCAGCGACAACCGCAAGCCCGACGCCGAGAAGCGCAGCGCGGCGCAGTCTCTGGTGGATCTGCGCGAGCTGACCAACATCGTCGCCGGCCATTACGACGACAACGCCGGCGCCTACTTCGAGAAAGCCAAATGGGACAAGTGGATCGAAGAGCTCCGCAAAGCCACCGACGAGCTGGCGCAGGCCAAAGACGCCGCCGACGTAGCCCGCAAGTCCGCGGCCGTGGGCAAGACCTGCGAGGCCTGCCACGACGGCGCCGACGAGCCCGACGAGCCGATCGAGTGGACGTTCAAGAGCATGCTGGCAGGGGAGTAGGCAGGAGGCAGGCGGCAGCGATGGAATGAGTAGAGAGACCGAAGCCCCAAGCCCCAAGCCCCAAATCCTTGTACCATCCTTGCATCTCGCCACTCGGGCGGTCACGATTCCTCCTTACGCGGGAGGAGACTGCCATGACCGATGCGCCCAAGCCACGGCCTGAAACCCTGCTGAACATCCCCGTATCCGGCGACGCGCCGGCCGTCGAGATCAAGGACCCGCAAGGCGGCGCTACGCTGCTCGAGCTGGGCGCGGGCTCGGAAAGCGTGCTGTCCCGGGTACAGAAGACCACCGGCGCGAACCTCGGCACCCAGCCACTTGAGCTGAAGTCGGCCGACATGCGCGACGCCACCACGCAGTCCGGCGCCACCACGCGCCAGGCCAGCACCAGCGGCTTCACCGAGCGCGTACGAACCGGCAACATCGTGAAGTACCTGCCTGAGCGCGAGCTGGGCCGCGGCGGCATGGGCGTGGTGCTGAGCGTGCGCGACAACGACCTGCGCCGCGAAGTCGCCATGAAGGTAGTGCGCAGCGACCGCGTGCGCCCCGGCACCGAAAGCGGCGACCTCGCCCTGCGCCGCTTCGTTGAGGAAGCCCAGATCACCGGCCAGCTCGAGCACCCCAACATCGTGCCGGTGCATGAGCTCGGCGCTGACGCCAACGGCCGCATCTTCTTCACCATGAAGCTGGTGCACGGCAAGCCGCTCAGCCAGATCCTCCGCGAGCTGCGCCTCGGCGACCCCGCCACCGAGTCTGAGTACCCGCTGGACCGCCTGCTGCAGGTGTTCATGAAGGTATGCGACGCCATCAGCTTCGCCCACGCGCACAACGTGGTCCACCGCGACCTCAAACCCGACAACATCATGATCGGCCGCTTCGGCGAGGTGCTGGTGATGGACTGGGGCCTCGCCCGACTGCTCGATCACCCGGAGCACGGCGCCGAGCCCACGGGCATCCAGACCGACAGCCGCGCCGCCAGCGAAACCGGCCGCCGCACCGGCCCCAGCGTGCACAGCATGGAGGGCACCATCGCCGGCACGCCCGCCTACATGGCGCCGGAGCAGGCCCGCGGCGAAATCAGCCGTATCGACCAGCGCACGGACATCTTCGCGCTGGGCGCGATCCTGTACGAAATCCTGGTGCTGCGCCCGCCCTACACGGCCGAGGGCGGCACCCAGATCATCGAGCAGGCGGCGCGAGGCCAGATGCTGACGCCCTTCGAGCGCGTGGCGGAAGACGAACAACTGCGCGCGCGCCTGAGCCGTCTGCCCGGCGGGCGCATCCCGCCCGAGCTCGCGGCCATCGCCATGCACGCCCTGGCGAAGCACCGTGAAGACCGCTACCCCACGGCCCGCGCACTCAAGGAAGACGTCGAGAACTACATCGCCGGTCGGCCCGTCAGCGTGCACCGCGACGTGCTGACCGTGCGCATGGCCAAATGGGTGCGCCGCCACCCGACACTCAGCATCAGCAGCGCCGCCGCGGCGGCCGTGCTGCTGGTGGCGGTGGCGACCATCATGTTCATCGTGGCGCAGGCCAGGCAGCAGGCCGTGCAGCAGCAGCAGCAACTGGTGGCAGCCAGCCAGGAAGCGGAGCAGGAGGCGGACAAGCGCGCCAGGGCCGAGACCGAGCTGAAAGACGCCGCCCTGCAGCGCGAGGCCGCGCTCAAGCGCCGCACCGAGGCCACCGCGCTGTACCGCGCCGGCGCCGAGCAGGCCACCCGCGCGCGCCAGATGGCGGCCGGCGAAGTGCGAAAGGCAGCGCGGGAGTCGGCGGAGGGCTCGCTGCGCAAGGCCGTTCAGACCGACGACAGCTATGTCGACCCGGTGTTCGCGCTGGCGCAACTGCTGCACTTCTTCGGCGACAAGCAGGCGCTTGAGTTCTACGAACGCACCAGCCGCCTCACCGCCGCCGGCCCCAGCAAGGGCGACCCGCGCGCGCTGGTGTACGCCGGCAACTTCGTGCGCGACGTGCAAGGCGACCTGGAAGCGGCCGCCGACTACTACCGCCAGGCCGGTGAGCTGGATGCCAACAACCCGCACGTGCTGGTGGCCAAGGGCATGCTGGCCTTGCTGAAAGGCGAGATGCCGCAGGCCCTGGAATTCGCCCAGCAGGCCCGCGCCAAAGACGACTCCCTGTGGGAGCCCTGGTACCTGGAAGGCTACGTGCGGGGCTGCGAGATGACGCCCGACGACCGCGCCGTTAACCCGCTGCACGATGCGGCCCGCGCCGAGGAGCTGTTCACCACGGCACTCGCGCGCAGCAACCGCGAGGCCGAAATCTATACCGAGCGCGGCAGCGTGCGCTTCAGCCTGAACCGCTACCGCGACGCCGAGCTCGACCTGCGCCGCGCCATCGAGCTCGCGCCCGGCAACCACGCCGCAAAGCTGAACCTCAGCGCCGTGCTGCGCACCCTGGGCAAGCACGATGAGGCGATTTCCCTCACCAGCGCCGCCACGGAAGCGGCGCCGGAATCGTGGCACGCCTGGGCGACCCACGGCCTGTGCCTCTACGCCGCCGACCGCGACGAGGAAGCGCTTCAAGCCATCGAGCACTCGCTTGAGCTGCAGCCGGATCGCCCGGCCGCGTACAACAACCTGGCCCACATCAGCCTGTCGCTGGGGCGTTACGAGGACGCGCAGAAGCACGCCGAGAAGGCACTCGAACTTGAGCCGAAGTTTCACCGCGCCTGGCTGCTGCTGGCCCATGCCCACGAAGATCGCAACAAGTTCGACGACGCGCTGGCCGCCACCGGTCACGCCATCGAAATCGCGCCCCAGGACGGCGTCGCCCATGCCAGCCGCGCGCGCGTGCTGCTTCGCATGGGGCGCCTGGACGAGGCATTCGAGAGCGCAACCCGCGGCTTTGAATGCGTGCCACCCTCGCCTTTAACCGCGCAGGTGCTGGGCCTGGTCGAGCACAAACGCGGCAACTACGCCCGCGCCGTCGAGCTGCAGTCGCAGTCGCTCGAGCTGTTCCCCGACGACTGGCAGGGCCTGCAGAACCTCGCCACCTCGCTGCAGATGCTAGGCCGCTTCAGCGAGGCCCTTCAACACGCGCGCCGCGTGATCGAGCTGCGCCCCAGGTTCGCCATCGGCCACTTCCGCGCCGGCACCATCCTGCTGCAGTTGGAAAACCCGGCCGCCGCCATCGAGTATTTCCGCAAGGCCAACGAGGTCGAGCCCGGCCACGTCGACTCCTGGGTCAACCGCGCCTCGGCGGCCAACTCCCAGGGGCTGCGGGAAGAGGCGCGCGACGCCTCACGCAAGGTGACCGAGCTCGACCCGGGGAACATCCTGGGCTGGGTGAACCTCGGCCGCGCCGAGCTGGCACTCGGCGACCGCGAAGCCGCAAGCATCGCGGCCGACAATGCCGACGCCCTGCTGGCGCTGGACGCCTTCACCAAGTCGGCCGCTTCCGAGCTGCTGCATGAAATCGGGCGCGACGCCGACGCGCTGAAGGCCGCGCAGGCGGCCATCAAGCTGAACGAGAACGCGCCTGACGGCTGGCGCGCCATGTCACGCGCGCTTTATGGCCTGGGCCGCGCGCAGGACGCGCTGACCGCTGCCAACAAGTATGTCGAGCTCGCGCCGCGCAGCCTGCAGGGCCTGAACTTCGTGGCCACACTGCTGGTCGAGCTCGGCCGTTACGCGGAAGCCGAAGAGGCCGCCAAGCGTACGCTTGAGGTTGACCCCGCCAACGCGCTGGCCCTGAAGACCCTGGGTGACGCGCGCACCAACCAGGGCCAGCACCGGCTCGCGATCGAAAGCTACGAGGCCGCTTTGCGCGTCGAACGCACGAACGCCTACACCTGGCTGAACCTGGGCGTGTGCTGGCTGCTGCTGGGCGACTACGACCGCTGCATCCCCGGCTTCAAGGAAGCCACTGTGCAGGACCCGCAGCTCGCCCCGGCCTGGGAGTACTGGGGCACCGCCCTGCAGGCGCAAGGCAGATCGGCCGAGGCGATCGAGAAGCTGCTTGAGGCGCTCAAGCTGAATCCGAATTCGGCCGGCGCGCACAGCGACATCGCCAGCGCCTACTACAACACCGGCAAGAAACAGCTCGCGGCCGAGCACGCCGGCAAGGCCGTGGCCCTCAATCCGCGCAACCCCAACGCCTGGTACCGCAAGGGCATCAGCCACTTCGACCTCGGCGAGTGGCAGCTCGCGGCCGAGGCCTTTGAACAGGTAGCCAAGCTGGCGCCCCAGAACCAGTACATGCCCTACTTGGTGGCCCAGTGCCGCGCGGAACTGGCCGAGTACGAGACGGCCAAGGAATGGGCCAACAAGGCGCTGGGCCTGGACGCCAAGCTGGGCGCGGCCCGGGTGATCCTCGCGCGCGCGGAGCTGGGCCTTGGCAACAAGGAGGAGGCGCTGAAACAGCTCAAGCAGGCGCTGGAAGACCAGGTGGACCCGAACTGGGCCCTGCAGCAGAGCTGGTGGGACGACATCAAGGAAGAAGAGGCCTTCAAGGCCCTGGTGAAGCAGTATCTGGGGTAGGGGATGGGAGGTCCGTCATAGGCGAACTCGCGCTTACTGATCAGCTGTAAAAAAGTTAACCACGAAGAACCACTAAGGACCACGAAGTTAAGCGTGACCCGCCGTTCTTCGTGGCCCTTCGCGGCCCTTCGTGGTTCATCGCAGTTGCCTTTCATAAGAGGCGTTTTCGGGTCCGTGGGTAAATGCAGAGATCCGCAGAACCCAAAAGAGATAAGACTGCGAAGGAACCACGGCTGGACACAGGTGGACACGTTCAAGAACCGACGACTAGCGTGTTCATCCGTGTTTACCAGTGGTTCCTTTTCGCTCGCCACCCGGGGATACACTGCGAGTAACCGCCATCGAGACAGCCGCGCTCGTGGCTGCTTCCGCCTGCCGCCTGTCGCGTGCGGCCTGCTTCCCTCGTAAAATGTTCGGTCCGGCGTTTACGGAATCGTTACAACGTAAACCCGTGTCATGGGTTAAACAGGCAGCGCGTTAGATTTGCCCGTGTTGCGGGACCAACCCGTAGACAAAGGCCATGAACGAGAACGCCACAACCGCCCGCGCCGTCACCGAGGACAACGATTTCCTGGTCCTGGATTCCATGGCGTCCATGCAGCGCGTGGGTGATTCCGGCGTCAGCGCTTTCTTCGAGGGCGGCAGCACGCTGATCGACCTCGACGGCGAATCGGAAGAACGCGCCCGTAAGGCCGCCGAGAAACATCGCGACGAGCTGGCCCACGGCCACCACGTCTCCGAGCGCTACAAGGTGATCGGTGAAATCGCACGCGGCGGCATGGGCGCCGTGCTGGAGGTGCAGGACAACGACCTCGACCGCCGCGTGGCCATGAAGGTGCTGCTGCGCGACACCCGCAAGAAAGACAGCGACAGCGGCTCGCCGCTGGATACCGGGCCGGTCAACCGCTTCATCGCCGAGGCGCAACTCACCGGCTGGCTCGAGCACCCGAACATCGTGCCGGTCCACGAGCTGGGCCTCGACTCCCAGGGCCGCGTCTACTTCACGATGAAGCGCGTGAAGGGCCGCAGCCTGCGCCAGGTGATGGACAAGCTGCGCCAGGGGCACGCTGCCACGCACGCCGAGTTCCCGCTCGGCAAGCTGCTGACCATCCTGCTGAAGGTCTGCGACGCGATCGACTTCGCCCACAACAAGGGCATTTTGCACCGCGACCTGAAGCCCGAGAACATCATGGTCGGGCAGTTCGGCGAGGTGCTGGTGATGGACTGGGGCCTCGCCAAGCAGATCGAGGCGCCGCAGAAGCCCGGCTCCAGCAAGCTGCCGGCCAGCGAGACCGCCAGCTTCACGCTCGATGTCGCGCTGGGCGCCGCCGACGAGGACTCGCGCGAGACCCGCGAGGGCACCATCAGCGGCACCCCCGCCTACATGGCGCCCGAGCAGGCCAAGGGCAACGTGCGCGAGCTCAGCCAGCGCACGGACATCTTCTGTCTGGGCGCGATCCTGTACGAGCTGCTGTGCCTGGTGCCGCCCTACCTCGCCGCCAACATCACCGACGCGCTTGACCAGGCGCGCGAGCACCGCCTGATGCACCCCAAGGCCAAGCTCGACAAGGTGCTGAAAGACGAGCGCCTGAAGCGCGCCTTCGGCCCCATGGGCATCGAGCGCGGGCGCAGGTATCCGCGCGAGCTGGTCAGCGTCTGCATGCGCGCGATGAACGAGCAGCGTGAGCTGCGCTACAACAGCGTGGCCGACCTGCGCCGCGACGTCGAGGCGTACATGACTGCCCAGCCGGTCAGCGCCCACCGCGACAACCCCTTCACCGCCCTCAACAAGTGGGCGCGCCGCAACCCGACCCGCGCCGCGGTGGCGACGCTGGCGCTGTTCTTCCTGCTGCTGGGCGGCGTGGTGTTCGCCGCCGTGCGCGCCAAGGTGGCCGCCGACCGCGCCGACGAAGCGGAAAAGACCCGGCTCGCCGTCGAGGAAAAGCAGGAGGCCATGAAACGCCAGCTCGAGGCCGAGGCCGACCTGCGCCGCGCCTCGGACGCCGCCAAGGAGAAGGCCGAGCGGGTGGCGCAGCTCGAGAAAGAAGCGCTCGAGCGCGAGCGCCGCGAATCCGAGGCGCTGGCCGCGCGCAATGCCGCCTTCGTGCCCTACAGCAAGGGGGCCGACCTGCGCTCGCGCAGCGCCAGCTTCACCGACTGGGAAAAACGCGCCCAGAGCTGGCGCCAGGCCGTGGAGAGTTTCCAGCAGGCGCTGCAGCTCGACGCCACCTTTGTTGAGGCGCACATGGAACTGGCCCAGGTCTACGCCGACCTCGGCTACGACACCGACGCGCTGTACCACTTCAAGCGTGCCGACGCCCTGACAGCCAGCCAGACCGGCCGCGGCCACGTCGAGGCGCTGATGGCCTACGCCATGTTCGACTTCCAGCAGAAGGTGCTGCGCGAGGGCATCCCCGGCAACTTCGACGAGGTGTTCCGCCGCTTCCAGCCCGTGAAAGACGCCGCCGAGCCGGGCAGCTACTACGCGCGCATCGCGCAGATCCTGCTGGACCTGGGCGAAGCCTTCCGCAATACCTCGGGCATCGAGTATGTGCGCGCCCAGACCGAGGCGGCCAGGCGCATGGCGGAGATCGAGCGCGAGGGCCCGCCGCTGTGGGAGGTCTACACGCTGCTGGCGATCATCGACCAGGGCGCCGGCTCAGGCGGCTCGGGAGAAACCCGCGACTACCTGCAGCGCGCCCGCGAGCTCAAGGCCAACCTGCCGATCCTGGTCTGGCTGCAGATCCGCCAGGGCGACCGCACTGCGGAAATGCGCGACCGCCTGGGACTGCGCGACTGGAACCGCTTCATCGAGCAGTTCCCCTATGACCCGCGCGGCTACTACGCGCGCGCCGGCTTGCGATTCCATTCGGAGGGTGAGCGCAACGCGGAACTCGAGACCGCCGACCTGAAGAAGGCCATCGAGCTCAATCCGCGCTACGCCGACGCCCACAAGCTGCTGCTGCGCGTATACGTGCGCGAGGGCGCCTACAAGACAGCCATCAGCCACCTCGACGCCATGCGCCGCTCCAGCAGCGGCCTCGAAAACGCCGCCATCGACCTGATCGAAGCCGAGCTCACCGCCAGCACCGGCGAATTCGAGCGCATGAAAAGCCTGGTCTCCGCGGCGCTGCTCGAGAACCCGGCCAGCGGCACGCTCACCATGGCGCAGGCCGCCGGGGTACTGCTGCGCGATCACGAGTACCAGGCGCTGGTCGACATGTGCGACGCTCTGGAGGCCCAGTTCGGACCCGAAACGCCCCCGCTGGTGCTGCTGTTCACGGCCCGCGGTTTGACCATGCTCGGGCGCTTCGACGAGGCCACGCAGGCAGTCAAGCCGCTGGAGGACAACCCCGGACTGCTGCCCCGGGAATGGCGCCCCACCCTGGCCAACTGGGCCGAGGACGCGCGGATTTACCCCGCTCTGCTCAGCTCGCTGCACAGCGTGCCGACCGTGCGGCGCCGCTTCGACATCGCGCGCATCCTGGCCATGGCGGAGCGCGAACCGGAGATCTGGATCTCCCTGTTCAATGCCGATGGGCCGCACCGCGAAGAAATCGTCACCTGGACCTACCCCGCCGACTACGTGCTGCGCGCCCGGGGCCAGGCCATCCGCGCCCGTCGCCAGTCCAGCCCCCAGCTCGCCAGGGCCCTGCGCGCCCTGGCGGTACTCGACCTCAAACAGGCCTTCGACGACGGCTACCTGAACCGCGGCCGTATCCTCAGCGACGAGTACCTCGCGCCGCTGACCACCGACCCCGAGCTGGCCAGGTATTTCGATGTGAAGTAGCAATGAGTGGCACCGGCAATCCAGCCCAATACTGCGGGGTTAAGGAGTTTCGCGGCAGACTCCGACGTGCAGATTGTATCGGCAGTCAGGCGCGGAGCGCCGTAACAATTGTTAGCCCCCGC
>JAANMX010001203.1_pt1 | contig 30124 bp, 22 predicted proteins | sample 7279681 | NCBI WGS metagenome assembly JAANMX01 (sample SAMN14094542, study PRJNA606508) | bioreactor metagenome | isolation source: A lab-scale SPAN reactor treating ammonium-rich wastewater day 351 | place: Ireland: Galway | collected 2018-01-01 | reverse complement strand
GGGCTCTGCGCGGTCTGATTGAAAGCAACCACAGGTGAACACAGGTACACATGTTCACCTGTGTTTATTCGTGGTTGCATTTTGCAGTTTGTTGTTTCCGGGCGGCGGCGAGTCCCCTGCAACAGACGCCGAACATGGTCCAACTGCCGGACTGCTTGCCTGACGCTGTACTAGCGGCTGGTGGCTGGAAACGGCGCCCATCCAGCCACTAACCACCAGCCACCGCTTCCTCATTTTCCCCACATTTCAGCCAGAAATCCCGCACAGGGGCCGGGCGTGTCGCGCCGATAGTTAAGGTATCCGCCCGGAGATAACCATGGACCCTGAACTCAAGATCGAGCAGCAGGCCACCGGCCGCTGGGCCATCGTGCAGGAAACCGCCTACGGCGAGCGCACCGTGCTGGAAGAGCACGAGACGGTGCAGGACGCGCAGTCCTCGCAGCGCCTGCCGCGCGTGTGGTAGGGACACGCTGCAGCGTGTCCCCGCACGGATCATCCGCCCTTCGCAGGGACACGCGGCAGCGTGTCCCTACTTCCATCGTCGGCCTCGTTTTGCAAACTCGGGTCATGAACGACTCGAGCGAAAGCACGCGCACACCCGACGTCCACATCAACCTGAACATCCGCGGAATGAAGCCTTCCGCGACGGTGGCCATCAACGAGCGCAGCAACGCGCTGCTGGCTCAAGGCCGAAACATCTACAAGCTGGGGCTGGGCCAGTCGCCCTTTCCGGTGCCCGAACCGGTGGTCGAAGAGCTCAAGGCCAACGCCTACCAGAAAGACTATCTGCCGGTGAAAGGCCTGGGCGCCCTGCGCGAGGCCGTGGCCGACTACCACCGCCGCGGCGAAGGCTGCGCGTCAACCGGCGACGACGTGCTGATCGGCCCGGGCAGCAAAGAGCTGATGTTCATCCTGCAACTCGTGTACTACGGCGACCTGGTGATCCCCGCCCCGGCCTGGGTCAGCTACGCGCCGCAGGCGAAGATCGTCGGGCGCAACGTCGCCTTCCTGCCCACCGACGCCGCCCACGACTGGATGCTCACGGCCGAGCAGCTGGACGCCCACTGCAGCGAAGACGAAGGCCGCCCGCGGGTCGTGATCCTCAACTATCCCAGCAACCCCACCGGCCGCAGCTACACGGCCGAGCAGTTGCAGGCGATCGCCGCCGTGGCCAGGAAGCACAAGCTGGTGCTCCTGAGCGACGAGATTTACGGCGAGCTGCACCATGAGGGCAGCCACCTCAGCATTTCGCGCTACTACCCCAAGGGAACCATCATCAGCTCGGGCCTCAGCAAGTGGTGCGGCGCGGGCGGCTGGCGGCTGGGCACTTTCACTTTCCCGCGCGAGCTGCGCTGGCTGCTGGACGCCATGGCCAGCGTCGCCAGCGAGACCTACACCAGCACTTCAGCGCCCATACAGTACGCGGCCGTGCGCGCCTTCCGCGGCGGGCCGGAAATCGAGCGCTACCTGTGGCGCGCGCGCAAGGTGCTGAAGGCGCTGGGCAACTGGATGGCAGGCCGGCTGAATGCCTGCGCGATCCGCACGCTGGCCCCGCAGGGCGGCTTCTACCTGTTCCCCGATTTCTCGCCCTTCGCCGAGCTGCTGGCCGAGCGCGGCGTGAAGACCAGCCGGCAGCTGTGCGAGAAGCTGCTGGATGAAACCGGCGTGGCGATCCTGCCGGGCAGCGAGTTCGGCCGGCCGGCGTCCGAGCTGACGGCGCGACTGGCCTACGTGGACTTCGACGGCGCGCGCGCGATGGCGATCCTGGAGAGCCGCGGCGAAGACTTCCAGGTGAATGAAGAATTCCTGGTCACCCACTGCCCCAACGTGGTTGCCGCCACGGAGGCAATCTGCGCCTGGGTTCAAACCTGAGCCGCTGGCCCTGCTTCCTGCGCGTGTGCTATGATGGTCGCCCGGGACACCGGGACTCCAGATGACGCAAGACAAGCCGACTGCCGACACGCAGATCATCAAGCTGGTGGAAGCAGCCTGGGAGGCCGACCGCCGCGGTGAGCGCATCGAGGCCCGCAACATGTGGGAAACGGCCCTGCGCCTCGCGCGCGAAGCCGGCGACCTGGAGAGCGAGGCCGACGCGCTTTCCGGGCTGGGCGTATCTGTTCGGTACGACTTTGACTTCACGCGCTCTGAGGCGCTGCTGCGTGAAGCCCTCGAGCGAGCTGAGGCCGGGGGCCACAAGCGAGCGGCTGTGCGCGCCCGCGCCAACCTTGCCATCACCCTGCGCCAAATGGGCAGGCTGGACATGGCCCAGGACGAGTCGCAGATCGCCGCCCGGCTGTATCGCGACATCGGCGAGCTGGCAGGCGTCAACCGCATGCTGCACCTGCAGTCGCAGATCCTGCAGGACCAGGGACTGCTGGAGCAGGCGCTGAAGCTGATGGAAGAGGTGATCGAGCTGGATGAAATCACCGGCGACCGCAGCGGCCAGGCGCGCAGCCTGGGGCTGATGTCGTCGCTGCTGCACGAGATGGGGCGTTACGACGAGGCGATCAGCCGCCTGCAGCAGGTGATCGCGATCTTCAAGGCGCTAGGCGAACCCTCTTTCCTGGCGCTGGGCCTGATCAACCTCGCGGAGGTCCACAAGTCGGCGGGGCGGCTCGATGACGCCATGGAGTTTACCGACGAGGCACTCCGAATCACCGTGCCGCTGCACATGCCGGGCCGGCAGGCGCGCGCACTGTCGCTGCGTGCGGCTGTGCTGGTGATGCTCGAGCGGCTGGATGAAGCCGCCGACGCCGTCCTGAAGGCCAACGATCTGGTCGGCAGCAACGCCGACGGCTACATGCGCCAGGCAAACGCGGTTGCGCTGGCCCGCATCGCCCTGCGCCGCCACAACCCGCGGCAGGCGCTGGAGCACGCCGAGCTTGCGGTACAGACCTCGCGCGAGGAAGGCTACCCGGTGATGCTGGTTGACTCGCTGTGGCTGAAGGCCGGCGCGCTGCTTCAACTGGGCGAGACCGATGACGCCCGGGAGGCCGTGATGGAAGCGATCGAGGTACTTGATCGCACCGACAAGCCCGAGCAGCAGTACCGGCTGAAGTGCACGGCCCTGCACGCCCGCATCGAGCAGCAGGCCGGCAACGCGGAGGACGCGCGCTTCCTGGCCGGGGAGGCCGAGGAACTGCGGGCGAAGCTGAACGTCACGGAAAGCAGCCACGACCCGGAGCTGCGCGAGGTGGCGCTGCAACTGCGCGAACTGGCGGCGGGTTAGCGGCCGACGATGCAGGGACACGCGGCTGCGTGTCCCTACCTTGCCGGCCTGTCGGTTATCGTGCCGTCGCCGATGCGCATGCCCAGCTTGCCGGGGCGGAAGGCCAGCTTCAGCTCGCTCATTTCCCACTCCGTTTCGCCGCGCTCGTTCAGCAGCAGGTCGCCCTCCGCGTCGGACTTCTCCCGCGGTTTGCCCTGCGCGTCCCGTGCGTAGCGGCGCACCACCACCTCGAACGACTCGCGCCCGGCCAGCTCATCCAGCAGCGTCTTCAACTCGTCGCGGTCCTGCACGCGTTTACCGTCAACACTCCAGAGCAGGTCGCCCACCAACAGGCCGAGCTCAACGGCCTGGCCTTCCTCAAGCACCTCGGTGACGATGGGCGCGCGCTGCAGGCCGGGCGCCCAGTCCGGGTGCTGCGCGGCCCACCAGGCGGCGTGGTTGACGACGCCGCGGGCGGGGCCGACCAGGCGGCCGGAAGCGTCCTTGGCCCGTGCCGGCAGGTAGCGGCGCACGCGGGCGCCCTGGGCGTTGACGCGGTCGATGTAGCGGAAGCCCTCAAAGCGCGCCTCGAACTCCTGGCGATAGCGGCGCAGCTCATTGTCGCGTTTGAGCCGCGCGGTCAGCAGGGCGCGGTGGTCGGCCACACCCTTGGGCCAGTCCGCGTCCATGCGCGCGGCGAACTCTTTCTCGTTCACGCTCAGCCCGGTGACGGCGAAGCCCAGGGCATGGAATTCCTCGCGCGGCAGGGCAAGCTGGTCGAGCGGCCAGCTGCGCACGCTGTCGTCCTGCGAAGCGGTCAGCAGCGTGAAGCCGTCCGGGTCGATCGACAGGCGTGACACCGTCTCGCCGTGGCCCTTCAACACGGCCAGGCAACTGAAGTCGTCCGTGCGCCAGACCCGCACGGTGCGGTCCTGCGAGCTGGTGACCAGCGATCTTCCGTCAGGGCTGAAGCGCACGGAGAACACGATGCCGTCGTGGCCGAGCAGCGTGTGCGCCACCTTGCGCTGCTCAAGGTCCCAGATCTGCACGCTGCGGTCGTCGTAGGCGCCGGCCATCAGCCTGCCGTCGGCGCTGAAGTCCACGGAGTAGCAGGTGCCGGCGTTGGCGTCGTAGCTGAGCCGGCCTTTACCGTCCGAGGCGCTTGAGACGATGATCGTGCCGTCCTGCGAGGTGGTGGCGACGCGGGTTCCGTCCGGGGCCAGCCGCACGCCCACGGCAAGCTGCGCGTGGCGGTGGGACTCGAACAGGTGCTCGAAACTCGCGGCGTCGTAGCAGTGGGCCGAGCGGTACTGAACCACCCAGAAGCGCCGGGCGTCTTTCTCGACGGCCAGGTCGGTGACGTAGTCGCCCTTGCGCAGGTGGGCCAGCTGCTCGCCGCTTGCGGCGTCCCAGATGTACACGCCGTTGCTGCCGCCCGCGACCACGCGGTCGCCCAGGAAGTCGGCGGCGAAGAACTGCACCAGCGGCGCGCTGAACTTCCGGACCGGCGCGCGGGTCTGCTCGTCCCACAGCACCACGCTGCCGTCCCAGCCCGCCGTCACGAAGCGCGCGCCGTCCGGGCTGTAACGCACGTCCATCACGTCGCCGCCGTGCCCGCGGAAGGCCTGGCTGCTCTCCTGGGGCACGGCCCACACCAGCACGCGCCCGGTGGTGTCGCGCGCGCAGATGCTGCGCCCGTCGGGCGCGAAGCTGACGGACTGGATCCAGTCCGTGAAGCCGGTAAGTGAAAGGGTCTGCTCGCGCGCGCGCACGTCCCACATGCGCATGGTGCCGTCGGCCGAGCAGCTGAGCAGCGAGCCGCCGTCAGGCGAGAACGCCAGACCCAGCACCGAGCTGGTATGCCCGATCAGCATGCCGAGCTGTTTGTAACTCGTTCCGTCGCGCAGGATGATCTGCCCCTGCAGGGTACTGGTGGCGAACAGCGAGCCGTTGGGCGCCCAGGCGGCGAACATCTCGTTCATCGAGGTCTGGTCCAGCAGGCCGCGCTTGAACTTGCGTTCCTCCACGTCCCACACCCGCACGAAGTAATCCTCGAACCGTATCGAGGTGCTCAGCAGTGTGCGCCCGTCCGGGCTGAAGCTGACGTACATGGGCTCGTGCCCGGCCGGGCCTTCGAAGCGGGTCAGCGCGCGGGTCGCCAGCTCGTAGAGCAGCACGCTCACGCCGCCGGCGGCCAGGCTGCGCCCGTCGGGGCTGAATTCCAGCGAGTTCACGCGCTCGCGCCTTTCGCCGCTGTTGAACTCCATGCCTTCGAAGGCGTACTGGCCGCTGCCCTCGTCGCGCTCCCAGATGCGCACCTGGCCGTTCTCGTCGCAGGCCGCCAGAAAGCGCCCCTCGGGCGAGAACGCCACGTCGTGCACCGGCGATGTGCCCAGCTGCAGAAGCTGCGCGACGTGGCCGGTCTCGACCGACCACAACCACACGCGGCCGTCGCTCATGCCGGTGGCGACCAGGCGGCCGTCGGGGCTGAAGCGCACGTCGAAGAACTGGTAGATCTCCTGGGTGGACGGCTTGTCGGGCGCGAAGCTCCAGAGCAGCTGGCACACGCGCGGCGTTGAAAGCAGCGCGCCGCGGGCTTCCGGCTGCTCGGCCGAACGCTGGGCCGCCGCCGCGAACGCCAGCGCCGCGTTGTGGTCGTGCTGCGCCATGGCCAGGCGCACCCGCATGGCGTACGCGTCGGCCAGGGTCTGGTCCCAGCCGGCGAGCGCGCGGTCCTTCTCCTGGGCCAGCTTGAGGGCATCGCGTTCCTTCTGCTCAGCCTGCTTCTCGGCCTGGCGCGCCGCCTGCTCGGCCTGCCGGGCCTCCACGGAGGCCTGCTCCGCCTGCGCGCGGGCGGCCACTGCGTCGGCCTTCTCCTGCTCGACCAGCTCTTTCTCCTGGCGAAGCTGCGCGTAATGGAACATCGCCCCTGCGATCAACAGGTAGAACACGATCGCCGCCGTGATCACCCCGCCCTTGTGGCGCGCCACCCAGCGCCAGGCCAGCTCGCGGGCGCTGTAGGAGTAGCTCTGGAGCGTGCGGCCGTCGCGGAAGGCCTTCACCTCCTCGGCGAAGTCGGCGGCGCTCTTGAGGCGCTCGGACTTGTCCTTGGCCATCGCGCGCTCGACCAGCGCCTCCAGCTCGGGCGGGCAGTCCGGCGTGATGGCCGACAGCCGCAGCGGCTTGCCGTGCAGCACCTGCTGGATGATCAGCCCGGCGGTGGGCCCGTCGAAGGGCGGACGCCCGGTCAGGATCTCGTACAGCACGGCGCCCAGCGAGTACACGTCCGACTGCTCGTCGATTTCATCCAGCTCGCCCCGGGCCTGCTCGGGCGCCATGTAGGCCGGGGTGCCGACGATGCTGCCGTCGAGGGTGAGCTTGTCGGTCTGGCCCTCCACCACGCTGCTGGACATGTAGCGCGTGGTCTGGATCAGCTTTTCCGCGACGGCGTCTTCCTGGCCCTTCACGCGGGCCAGGCCCCAGTCCAGCACGATGGTTTCGCCGTATTCGCCCAGCATCACGTTCTCGGGCTTGAGGTCGCGGTGCACCACGCCCTTGCTGTGCGCGTAGGCGATCGCGTTGCAGACGTCCACGAAGCTGTCCAGCAGCTTCAGACGTGCCGCCAGCTTGCCCTTCTTGTCGAGCGATGAATTGCCGGCGATCTCCCGCAGCTTGCTCGACAGCGTTTTGCCGCGCACGAACTTCATCGTGTAGTACAGGCTGTCGTCGTCGTTCTTGCCGATTTCGTAGACGCTGACGATGTTCGGGTGCTCGAGCTGGCCGGTGACCTTGGCTTCGCGCAGGAAGCGCTCGGTCAGGCCGCGCGAGCTTTCGGTGTCGGCGGGCACAGAGCCGGTGGGCATGCGCGACGGCAGCAGTTCTTTCAGCGCCACTTCGCGCCCGATCACGTTGTCGTGGGCCAGCAGGATGCGTCCCATGCCGCCCCGGGCGTGCTCTTTCTGCACGGTGTAGCGCTCGGCGCGGGCGATCGCGCGCAGCAGCTGCGAGCTGGGCTTCTTGCGCGAGCTCTGCTGCGGGCGCGCGGTGGGGCTTGCGCTGTCGGCCGCGTCGATCAGCGGCATTTCCTCGAGGTCGAGGTCCTTCACCATGCGGGTCGGTGAAATCGACAGCAGCGTGTCCCGCACGGCCGGGTGGTCGGCCTTGAGGCGGCGGATTTCGCTGAGGGTACGCACCGTGGTCTCATCGAGACCAAGGTCGCTCAGGCCCGCGTCGGCCTGCAGGCGGTCTGCCACGATGTCGACCAGGGAGGGGCTTATCACAGCCGTGCCGGCGCCGAACTCGTCGGCCCCCAGGGCCGATTCCACGCGCTGCAGGGCCTCGGCGCTGTCGGCAGAGGTGGCCAGTATCTGCGCGGCCTGGTCGGCGGGCAGGGCGCCGTGGCGCACGGCCAGCACCGCGGCAATCAGGCTTTTATCGACGTTTTCCATGGCCGTTATGGTTTTAGCGTCCCCCGGCCGCCTGTCAGCAGGGGCGCGCGGAGGCCGGTTAACATTTCCTTGGCATGCTCTTAATCCGGCGGGGTCCGCTCGCTATTGTCGCCGACGACACTGGAGCGACAGCATGGATGCCGGCAAGTGGTTCACCCTCGCCTACACCGTTCTCGGCGGCTTGGGCATCTTCCTGTTCGGCATGAAGCTGCTGAGCGAAAGCCTGCAGGCTCTGGCATCCGACTTCATCCGCAAGCTGATCGGCTGGCTCACCAACAACCGCGTGGTCGCCATGGGCGTGGGCGTGCTGCTGACGGTGATCGTGCAGTCCAGCAGCGTGACTACCGTGATGCTGGTCGGCTTCATCAACGCCGGCCTGATGAACCTGACGCAGGCTGTGGGCGTGGTGCTGGGCGCCAACATCGGCACCACCATCACGGGCTGGATCATCGCCGTGAAGATCGGCAAATACGGCCTGCTGCTGGTGGGCGCCGGCTTCGTGCCGATGTTCTTCGCGAAGTCGATGAAGTGGAAGGCCATCGGCAAGGTGCTGATCGCGCTGGGCATGGTGTTCATCGGCCTCGAGTTCATGTCGGGCGGCTTCAAGCCGCTGGCGGGCAGTGAGGAGTTCCAGGGCCTGATGAAGATCATCCAGGCCGACAACATCCTCTCGATCCTGGCCTGCGTGGTGCTGGGCTGCGCGCTGACCTTTATCGTGCAGAGCAGCTCGGCGATGCTGGCGATCACCATGTCGCTGGCGGCCACGGGCCAGATCGACTACCACACCGCGGCAGCACTGGTGCTGGGCGAGAACATCGGCACGACCATCACCATGCACCTGGCGGCGATCGGCGGCAACATCGACGCCAAGCGCGCCAGCTACGCGCACATCATGTTCAACGTGATCGGCGTGACGGTGATGGTGATCATCTTCCCCTGGTACGTCGGCGCCGTGGAGACCGTGGTCGAGGGCGTGCCCGGCATCATCTCGGGCCTGTTCAAGGTGGATGGCACCGGCGCCGCGGAAGGCGTGGACCCGCTGATCATGATGAAGATCGCCGCGGGCCACAGCGGCTTCAACCTCACCAACAACCTGTTCTTCCTGCCGCTGCTGCCGCTGCTGGTGAAGCTGGTGGTATGGCTCAAGCCGGACAAGGGCAAGCGCAGCAAGAAGCGCCTGAAGCTTTCGGGCAACATGTCCAACATCGCGCCCGAGCTGGCACTGGAAGAGGCCGAGGGCGAAATCCGGCTGATGGGCGACGTCACGCTGGACGCCTTCCGCGACGCCACGAAGTACGTGCGCCTGCAGGCCGACCAGCCTGACCTGTTCAAGCAGGTCGAGCACCTGGAGCAGGTCACCGACAACATCCAGATGGAAGTCACGCTGTTCATCACCGAGGTGATGCAGCTGCCGATGACGGCCGAGCAGGCCAAGCGCGGCTACGCGCTGATCCGCATCAGCGACGAGCTGGAAAGCGTGGTGGACTACTGCCAGAGCCTGACCAAGTACCGCTCCCGCATGTTCCGTGACAACCTGAAGTTCTCAGACGACGCATGGCAGGAGCTTGACGACCTGTTCGCGCGGGTCGGCGAGTTCCTGAAGGCGGCTGCCGAGTTCGTGATCACCCACCAGAAGGTGGATATGACCGACGACGAAGTGCGCGAGCTGGTGCGGCTGGCGGACGCGATCGGCGTGCGCGCCGACGAGATCCGCGACGCCCACCTGGCCCGCGTGCGCGAGGGGCGCTGCGAGGCGCTGGCGGGCATGGTGTTCAGCGACATCGTGGTCGCCCTGCGGCGCATCAAGAACCACACCGTCAACGTGATCGACGCCCGCATCGGCCGCTGGGAGGAGCGCCGCCAGGCCCTGCGCAACCTCGAGTCGGGCGCCGGCGAAAGCGAGCCCAACCTGGCTGCTGCCGCGGGGCGCGGAACAAACTAGGCTCTCCCGCGGTTAGCACCTGTACACAGGAGCCCCGCCATGGCCGAAATCACCATCCCGCGCGATTTCCGCGCCGTCGTCACCACGCTGCCCGCCCGCGTTGACAACGTGCTGGTGCCCCGCCTGCAGCAGTACATCAAGCAGCGCAAGCTGTTCGAGATCGACGGGCACCGCATCCTGCACCTGCACCAGGTTGAACAGATCGACTCCGCGGCCGTCGCCACGCTGCTGGACCTGATCAAGGTGGCCGAGAAGTACAACCGCCAGTTCGTGATCTGCGACCCGCCGCCGGTGGTGCGCAGCTACCTCGAGGTGTACGGCGCGGCCAAGGCCATCGAGCACCGGGTACTGAGCAGCGCCCAGGACGGCACCTACCACTCGGTGCTGCTGGGCTTCGTGCCGCCCTTCGTGCCCAACCCGGCGGGGCGTATCGACATTTACGCCGACGGCAAGGTGAAGAGCCTCGAGATGGGGCCGAAAGGGCTGCTTGAGATCGCGCCCGTGGACCTGAACAGCCACCCGCCCAAGGCGCCCAGCCGCGCCAGCACCATGGAAGTGCACGAGGGCGAGCGGCGCAACGAGTTGCACGCCGCGGCCTACGTGCTGCTGCGCCGCCACAACTGCGGCTGCGGCGCGACCCACAGCACCTTCGACAAGCTGCACCAGTTCCATGCCTGGCTGCGCGCCAAGGGCTTTGATTTCAAGGACCTGGAGCTGTGGGCCAGCGACGTGCCCACCGGCGTGGTCTCGGAGAAGATCACCTTCCGCGACCGCCTGCACTATGAGGAGTTGATGACACTGCTGAAGATCGACTCCGGCTGGCAGCAGATCGAGCCGCCCATGGAGCACACGGTGGAGGAATTCTTCTACGTGTATTAGCAGGAAGCAGGAAGCAGGAGGCAGGAGGCAGGAGGCAGGAAGCAGGAGGCAGGAACAGGAGCCGCAAGCGCAAGCGCGCGGCCGATGGCGTGACAGGCGGCAGGCGGCAGGCGAACTTCACAAACCGATTGCGGTACATCCTCCCCGACCTCTGACCTCTAACCTCCGACCTCTAACCTCTGACCTCCAACCTCCAATGGACGTCACAACGCCATGCCGGCGTTTCTGATTGTGGGGCGCCTGCCATGGAACACGGGCCTGAACTGACCATCGTGCTGGTGGCCTGCTTCGTGCTGGCCGTCGGCGCGGGCGTGAAGCTGGCCGCCAGGCGCTACAAGTTCCCCTATTCCGTCGCCATGCTGGTGCTGGGACTTGGCGTCGGCGCCCTGCTGCTGCTGCTGCGCCGCCACGAGCTGCTGCCCCACGGCCTGCAATCCATGGCCTCCGGCGCCGCGCTCAACACCGACCTGGTGCTTTTCGTGTTCGTGCCCACCCTGGTGTTCGAGTCCGCCCTGTCGCTCGACACCTACAAGTTCGGGCGCAACATCGGGCCGATCGCCACCCTGGCGATTCCCGCCATGCTGGCCTGCCTGCTTGCCACCGCCGCGCTGATGCTGGGCGTGACGGGCCTGGGCTGGCAGTGGTCGCTGCCGGTCGCGCTGGTGTTCGGCGCGCTGATCAGCGCCACGGACCCGGTCGCCGTGGTGGCCCTGCTGCGCGACGTCGGCGCGCCCAAGCGGCTGGCGCTGCTGATCGAGGGCGAGTCGCTGCTCAACGACGCCACGGCCATCGTGGCCTTCACGCTGCTGATCGGCATTGCCGCCGGCGGCGACTTCCAGCTGGCGCCCGCCCTGGGCAGTTTCGTCAAGGTGCTGGCCGGCGGCATCGGCCTGGGGCTGGTGATCGCGCTGGCGCTGTCGTGGCTGCTGAGCCGCATCTTCGACGAGCCCAAGGTCGAAATCACGCTGATCGTGGTGATGGGCTACGCGGCCATGATCCTGGGCGAGGCCTCGCTGCACGTCTCGGGCGTGATCGCCGTCGTGACCGTGGGCCTGTGGATGAGCGGCCCGGGCCACACCGCGATCAGCCCCGAGGTGCGCGGGCGCGCCCACCACTTCCTGGGCATGATGGCCCACGTCGCCAACACGCTGATCTTCTTCCTGGCCGGCATGGTGATCGCCGGCCAGTTCGAGCACTTCACGCTGCTGGGCGTGCTGGTCACCCTGGCGGCCTGGGCGGGCATCATGCTGATCCGCTTTGCCGCGGTGTTCCTGTTCCAGCCCGTGATGAGCCTGCTGGGCCCGAAAGTGACCGCTCGCCAGGCAACGGTGATCGCCTGGGGCGGCCTGCGCGGCGCGGTTTCGCTGGCGCTGGTGCTGCTGGTGGCGGCCGACGACAAACTGCCGCTCGAGGTGCGCGGCCAGATGCTGCGCGTGACCGCGGGCGTGGTGCTGCTGACCATCCTGGTGAACGGCACCACCACCGGCCTGCTGCTGCGCAAGCTGGGTTTCGGCAAGCGCCCGCCCGGTGAGAGGCTGCTGCGGCTGCTGGCGCAGTCGCGCGTGCTGCAGCAGGTGGAGGCCGACATCGAGCGGCTGGCGGCCCGCACGCGCTACCGCACCATCCACTGGGATGAAATCCGCGCCTCCATGCGCGAGCGCCGCCGCGTGGTCGAGGAGCACCTGCGCGAATCGCGCAACGAGCTGCGCCGCGAAGACCCCGCCGAGCTGGCGCAACTGGCCTGGTACCAGGCGATCGCCGTCGAGCGCTCGGCCTACGACGAATCCAACCAGACCGGCCTGATCAGCGGCCCCACCCAGCAGATCCTGGCCTTTGAGCTGGAATCGCAGCTCGAGCGCCTGGCGACCGGCGACACCGGCGCGCCGGACAGCCGCACCGGCCGCCTGCTGCGCGCGCGCAACCGCCTGCTGCGCCTGTTGCGCAAGCTGCCCTTTGTCAGCGGCCGCCTGGCGTTTCTCGGCATCTCGCGCCTCTATGAGCTGGCCTGGGCCGAGTCCGTGGCTGCGGCCCGCGTGCTGCACAGCCTGGAGCAGAGTCCCGACCGGGAAAGCGAGGCGGTGCGAAAGGTAGTCGCCGCCTACCAGCGCTTCCGCCGCGAGGCCCAGCAGTCGCTGGAAGACCTGCGCGCCAACGCGCCCGAGGTCGCCAGCGCGATCGAGAAGCGGCTGGGCAAGCGCGTGGAGCTGAACCTCGAGCGCGGCGCCCTGGAGCAGTTCGAGAAGGAAGGCCTGGTGCCGGTCGCCGTCGCGGACGACTTCCTGGAGATCATCCAGCGCCGCATGGCCGAGCTCGCCATGTCGCCGACGCGCGCCGAGCTGCCCTCGGCCGCCGAGCTGCTGCGCGGCATTCCGCTGTTCCAGTCGCTCGACCCGAAGCTGCTGGAGCTGCTGGCCAAGGCCGCCGAAGAGGTGGTGTTCGCCAAGGATGAATTGCTGCTGCGCGAGGGCGAGCCTGGCGACGCCATGTTCATCATCGCGCGCGGGGCCGCCCACGTGGTGAAGGGCGAAGGTGAACAGGAGCGCTTGCTGGATATCATCGGCGGCGGCGAGGTGCTGGGCGAAATGGCCCTGCTGACCGGCGAGCCCCGCAGCGCCAGTGTGCGCGCCGCCACCACACTGACCGCCCTGCGCCTGCGCTTTCCTGACGTGCGCAAACTGATGGAGGATTCACCCGAGTTGCGCAGACAGGTCGAGGACGCCTGGGCCCGCCACGTGCTCGACAACCTGCTGCGCGGCGACGCGGCCTGGCAGCACCTGGCTCACGCCCAGCGCACGGACTGGGCCCGCGGCAAGCAGGCCGTCACGCTGCACGCCGGCGACAAGCTTGACGTAGGCGCCGCGCGCTGGGTGTTACTGTTGTCCGGCACGCTGAAGCTGCGCGAGGGGGTGCGCCACGCGCCGGCCCTGCTGCAGGCCGCGCACGCCGCGGGCCTCGAGCCCGAGGGGGAGGCCCGCGTAATCCTGCTGGACGAGCCGCCGGCCCACGCGTTGTCTCCCCAGGCAGCCTTCCTGTCCTGGGAACAACCCAGCCAGTAGAGTACCGGCCGGAATTCACCATGAAACGCCCGGAGCTGAAAGCCGGCAGAACTGCGGCCGCCCACGGACGAGGCTTTCCATGTGTGCGGGCGCGGGGCGGGGCTACTCCTTCCTGCGGCTTTCACCGGGCGCGACCACCAGCCAGGCGAAGAACAGCAGGCAGTGCAGGACGACACCCAGTACCCACAGGCCCTCGACAAAGTAGACGGCACAGATCGCAAAGAACGCCGCCAACCAGATCAGCCGGTACATGGTTGCCTCCTCGAGTTTCGCCTCTCCTGCCGGTTCCCGGCCCTATTGCCGGTCCCCGATGTAAGCGTATGCCCCGCCGACAAACGCGGCGATGGGAAACGCACCAACCCTTTGGAATGGGCTATACGCCTTGGAACAGCGGGTGGTAGCGCACCTCGCCGCGGCGGCCGGCGATCGCGCCGGGCGTCAGCTCCAGCACCATCAGCACTTCGTCGGGTGCATTGAACTCGCAGGTGATGCCGAACTCGCGCATGCGGCGAAAGCCGAAGCGCGGGTAGTACTCCGGGTGGCCCAGTACGAACACCACCTCGTGCCCGGCCGCGCGGCAAGCTTCCAGCCCGGCGTGCACAAGCTGCGAGCCGATGCCGCGGCGCTGGAACTCGGGCAGCACGGCCATGGGGGCCAGCGCCAGTGCATCCCATGTGCCCTCGCCGACCACCTGCACCGGCGTAAACAGGATGTGCCCGACCACACGGCCGCCGGTCTCGGCCACCAGCGAGATGAACGGCGACACCCTGGCCGCGCGAAGGCCATCCACCAGTTCGGCCTCGGCGGAAGTCTCGAATGCCGCAGCATTCACCGCGTGGATGGCGGCGATGTCGTCGCTGGTTTCGGGGCGGATCAGCATGGTTCCTCGCGAAATCCGCCACGCTTTTAGCTCAATAACCGCTGTTGAGGGCGCTGGTTCCGGGAATTATGGCCCCGGCGCTGGTGTTGAATCCGCGAACAGGGCCTTTGCCCGAGGATTGTGAGCCATGTGGAACCGCTTCAAAACCGCACTGTTTCTGGGCCTGCTGACGGGCGTTGCCGTCGGCATGGGTTGGCTGATCGGCGGCTACGTCGGCATGCTGGTCGCCTTCGGTATCGCCGTTGCCATGAACTTCGGCGCCTGGTGGTTCTCCGACAGGCTGGTGCTGGCGCTTTACCGCGCCCGCGAAGTCGGCCCCGATCAGGCCCCCGAGCTGCACGCCATGGTGGCGGAACTCGCCCGCCGCGCGGACATCCCCATGCCACGCGTCTACATCGTGCCTGACCACACGCCCAACGCGTTCGCCACCGGCCGCAGCCCCAAGCACTCGGCCGTCGCTGTAACCGAGGGCCTGCTGCAGATCCTGGATCACGCTGAGGTGCAGGCCGTGCTGGCGCACGAGCTGGGGCACGTGATCAACCGCGACACGCTGATCAGCACGATTGCGGCGACCTTCGCCGGCGCGATCAGCATGGTCGCCAACATGCTGATGTGGGTGGTGATGTTCGGCGGCAGCAGTGATGAAGACAACCCGCTGGGTGCCATCGGTGCGTTGCTGGCCATGCTGGTGGCGCCGTTTGCCGCCACGCTGATCCAGCTTGCGATCTCGCGCTCGCGCGAGTACCTGGCCGATGAAACGGGCGCGAAGCTGGTGGGCAGCGGCGTGCCGCTGGCCCGCGCGCTGCAGAAGCTGCACTACGGCGTGCACCACATCAAGCCGGATCACCGGGTCGAGCCCGCCACCGCGCACCTGTTCATCGTGAACCCGCTGAGCGGCCGCGGGATCAGCGCCCTGTTCAGCACCCACCCGCCCATGGAAGCCCGGGTGCAAAGGCTGCTTGAAATGTCGCCCCGGATCGAAGGCGAAGACTACCGCAACGCCGCGTAGGCAAGGGTTCCGCCGCGGGTAGAGGGACGCCGAGGTTCGAAGCGCCCCGCCCGAAACAGACCGCGAGAGAGTTTGGAATCAGCCTTTAAAGGCGGGCGGGCGCTTCGGCCCTTTTGGCCTCTGCGCCCGTGGTTGGAGTGACCGCTCCGGCGGGGCGAGTTCACCTGCGTCCTGCGGCGGGGGTGCCGCTGTTTGACGCGGTGGCTCCGGCCCCGCGGCGGGTGGGTCTTCGGCTTCTTGGCCTCTTTCCCACGCCATAAAAGTACCCGCTGCGGCCGGCGCGCGCGATTACAACACACCGGTCGGTTTGTAGGGCCGGGGCCGAAATCGCCCGGGCTTACTGGGCCAGCGTCAGGCCGTGGCGGTGCAGGGCGTTGCGGATCTCGGCCACGCTTTCGTCGCCGAGGCCGGTGTTGCGCACCTGGCGCTCGGTGGTGAGGGTGAGGTCTCTTACGCGCTCGATGCCGATGGCGCGCAGTTTCTTGGTGATGCGCAGGGCGAGGTCCAGCACCTCCAGCGGCTCGGCGAGGATGTCGGACTCCATCACTTCGCTGTCCGGCAGCTCGTTCTGGCGCAGGCGCTCGGCCATCATGGCGCGCGCGATGCGGAAGGCCTCGCGGGCCAGCTCTTCGGCGTCGTCCCACTCGCGGTCGATCAGCAGGCCCTGCAGCGCGGCGGCGGCGAAAAGATCAAGTTGGCTTGAACTCATGGCTGGTCTCCGTCCGGAACATCGGCTGCCTGGAATGGAGTATGGCCGCAGCGCATGCACTTCTTCAAGGCCCTGATGCGCTCGCGCGAACCCATGTAACGCTGGCCGCACACCGCGCAATGCACCCGCACGCGCGGCGCGGTGCCGCGCGCGGAGACCTCGAGCAGTCTGAGCGCCTTGCGCGCGATGCGCTCCGTGGAATACGCGCTGTAGCCGGCGTCGGCGGCCAGCTCGCGGACCCTGGCGGCCGCGCGGTTGGCGTCGGCCACGCGCTCGAGCGCCAGCAGGCAGCGGGCGTGGCTGGCCAGCAGCAGCAGGTAGGCGTCCTGGCGGGTGGCGCCGGCTTCCTCGGCGCGGCGCAGGGCCTCGGCGGCCAGCTTCTCGGCGCCGTCGGCGGCGTCGACGCCCACCAGGGCCAGGCCGCGCAGCGCCTCGACGATGCAGGTTTCGTTCTGATTCTCCAGCTTGCCCAGCGCGTCGAGAGCCTCATCGAGGTGCTTGAGCGCGGAGGCATACTCGCGGCGTTCGATCTCGGTTTCCGCCAGCAGCCGCGCGGCCCTCGCGATCGAGCCCGGTTCGCGGATGTCGCGGAAGATGTCCAGCGCCAGGCCCGCATGCTCGCCGGCGGCGTCGATGTCGTCGACTTCCAGCGACAGCTCGGCCATGTCGGCCTCCACGATCGCGGTGACGCGCGACAGGCCGGCTTCGCGCGCGAGCTGGCCCGCGTGCAGCAGCTGCTCAAGCGCCTCGTCAAGCCGGCCGCGGCGGATCAGGATCTGGCTTTTGTCGCGGATGCAGTGGATCAGGCCCTCGGTGAAGCCCAGTCGCACGGCCTGCTTCTCGCCGGCATCCAGCGCGGCCCAGGCGTCATCCAGCCGGCCCAACGCAATGTAGGCCGAGGCGCGCATCACGCTTACACCCAGCAGGTTGAAGCGGCTGTCCACCTCGCGGGACATCTGCTCGGCGACCTCGTACTCTTTCAGCGCTTCCTCGATGCGCTGCTGGCGTGCGCGCATCCCGGCCAGCACCATGTGGCCGCGCGCGGCCTGTTCCAGCTTGCCGAGACGCTTCAGCGCCTCGATCGCCCGGCGCATGCCGGTGTCGGCTTCTTCTTCCTCGCCGAGCGTGCTCTGCAGGTGCGCCACGGCGTAGGCCGCCTGCGCGCGCGCCAGCGAATCCGGCTCGTCCTTCACCAGCACGAACGCGCGGCGCGACGTGCGCAGCGCCTCATGGGGATCACCCAGCATCAGCAGGGCGGTGCTCTGCACGTTCAGCAGCGAAGCCAGCAGCCCCGGGCTGCACTTGCGGCACGCGTCAATCGCGGCGCGCACACGCGGCAACACGTCGGCCGAGCCGCCCTGCCGCGCGCTGATGGCGCGCACCGCGCTCAGCAGCACGGCCGCGGAGTCGATGTCGCGGGCGGCGATGGCTGCGTCCGCGGCGGCCAGCAGGTTGGCGCGGTCGAGCGACAGTCGGTCGTTGGCCTCGATGAAATCGGGACCGTTGAAGCGCTCCTGCCAGTGGTCGGCGTAGGCTGTGAAGTACGCGATGTGGCGCTTGACGGCCTCTGGCGCCGGGTCGGGCTCGCCAAGCTGGCGGGCGAACTCACTCAGCGCCGAGAAGGCATGGAAGCGCGTGCCGTAGGGCGTGGCCTCTCGCCACAGGAAGCTTTTATCCAGCAGCGCCTCGATGGCGTCCAGCGCGCCCTGCTGCGCCTCGCGGCCGGGCACCTGCACCACCTTCTCGACGGCCTCGAGGTAGCAGCCGCCGGCGAACACGCAGAGCTGGCGGAAGGCGTCCAGCTCCCAGTCTTCCAGGTAGCCGAAACTCCATTCCAGGGCCTCGCGCATCGAGGAGTAGGGCGAGGCCAGGCCTTCGCTGCGGGCGCGCATCACCGCCACGCGAGACGACGGGTTGCGCAGCTGCTGCAGCACCTTGCGCGGCGTCAGCACGTGCATGCGCGACGCCGCCAGCTCAAGCGCCAGCGGCATGCAGCCGAGCTCGGAGCAGATGCCGAGCACATCCGCCACGTTGTCGCGCGTCAGGGCAAACTCGGGGCTGGCGCGCCTGGCGCGGTCCACGAACAGTTTCACCGCCGCGTACCCGCCGGCGACTTCCGGGTCGCTGGAGGGCTTGGCCGGCAGCGACAGCGGGCGCAGCGCGATCTCCGGCACGCCGCGCACGGCGGGGCGGATCTGGCTGGTGACGATGCAGACCAGCTCGGGCGCCAGCACCTGCCAGCGCTGCAGCACGCCGCGCAGCGGCTCAATCACGCCCTCGGCGTTGTCCAGCACCATCAGTGTGGGGCCGCGCAGCCCCAGCATGCGGCCCAGCTGCTGGGCGGGCGACTCGCTGCCGTTCATGGTGAGGCGCAGGTTGGCGGCGACTTCATTGAACAGCGCGGCCTCGTCGCGGCAGGCCGCGAGCTGCACCATCCACACGCCGCCGGGGTAGTCGCGGCCCAGCGCCCGCGCGCTCTCCAGCGCCAGGCGAGTTTTGCCGAGGCCCGCCACGCCCACGATGGCGACGATGCGCCGGCCGTTCTCGATGTGCGCGCGGATCTCGGCGCTTTCGTCTTCGCGGGCGATGAACGAGTCCGAGCGCGGCAGCAGGTTGGTGTCGATCTTCTGGCGCCAGACCGGCCTGGCGTCCGGGTTTCCAAGGAAGCGGAAGCCGAGCAGCGTAACGTCGTCTTCCCAGACGCGGCCGGCGCAGAAGCCTTTCAATTCTTCGAGCACGCCCGCCAGCAGGACGGCGCTGTCGGCGGTTTCTGCTTTCGCCACCACGCCGCCCAGGCGATCAAGCCCGAACTGCTCGTCGTCGGGGCGTGCGGCTTCCGTGACACCGTCGGTGTAGAGCAGCACGGTGTCGCCGTGCTGAAGCTGAAGCGACTGTTCCTCCAGGCCCTCCTGCATCGCCTTCAGGAACACCGAGCCCAGCACCACGCCCTTGGCGGAGTGGCGGCTGACCTGGCTTGAGCCCTGCCTGCGCAGAATCAGCGGGTTGTGGCCCGCGCTGGCGTAGCGCAGCTGGCCGGTTTCCGAATTCAGCACGCCGTACCACACCGTGATGAAGCTGCCCTTGGGCAGGTCGTCAGCAAGGTCCTCACAGGCGGCGATCAGCACCTCGGCCGGCGAACTGGAGCGGCGCGCGTGAATCTGCAGGGTCTTCTTGGCGGCCGCCATCATCAGCGCGGCGTCGAGCCCGTGGCCGGAAACGTCGGCGAGCACGATACCGAGCTCAGTGGGGCTGACGGTTACGAAGTCGTAGAAGTCGCCGCCGAGTTCGTCACAGGCCTCGTAGAAGACGTCGATGTCGACGCCCTCCAGCTTCGGCGGCGGCGGCAGCATGCCGAGTTGCACGCTGCGCGCGCGCAACAAAGACTGTGTGACGCGTCCGCGCCGCTTGGTTTCCTCTGAAGGCATGTGACCGGGTCCCGAGGCAGGCCGTCAATTCTCGCGTTTGCCCGGGCCGATGCAAGTGCCGTCAATCGATGCGGAAGTTTTCGGTGATTACGGCCACCCGTTCCAGCTTCTTACCTGCTTCCAGAAGGATCAGGCGACTGACGTTCGCGCCGTTCGGGTACCGCGCGTCCAGTAGTTGAATGTTGAACGAGAGCTGGTGCTTGCCGCCTTCTTCGACGGTGGGAATTCCAACGATACGGTATGTATCGCCCGTTCCCGTCAGCCTTGGAGCAAAGGGCGACTCCGAATCCCAACCTCGAATTGTCGCTCGTCCGGTGTATGGCTCACCGTTCAGGTACAACTTGAATGTCAGGTCATGCCCCGTCTCGCCCAGCTTGATGTCGCCGATGTCCCGTAGTCGTTCCCCGTCCGCCGGTAGCTGATTCTCGTACAGGTAGACGGTGTTTGAGAGGTCGTCTCTGTACATGAACCGCACGGTGTAAGGCGTCGGTTCGGCAACCTTGAAGGTGGATATCCACTCCTCGTAGTGGCTCACAAGCACGGTGCCGGACTCATCCGCAGCGGAAAACCGGTTGAACTCGTATGAGCCACCCATCTTCGGTGTGTTGTGTTCCACATGCGCCAACCCGCCCTGGGCGGGCGAACCGTCCGGCAGCAGAAACCTGGCTTTGACTGCGGCACCGTTATGCGGAAGCTGTACCTCATGCGTCCTGACGCTTCCGTCCGCGGACGTGGACCTGAACTCAATATCATTCGTAAATGAGAAGAACCGACCGCCGCTGAACAGCGCCCAACCCGCCAACCCCAATGCCAGCCACTTCCACTTAGCATCCGTGCCGGATTGCTTTGTCGGCGTTTCCCAATTGGTTGTACCGGGCTTCTTACGGCGTGCGACCTGGAACAAGGATAGCGCGACCAGGAGAACCAACACGCCGAGACAGGCGAGTACCGGCACGTTCACTTCCCCAAGCATGGCACCTCCCGTCTCAGTCTTGCTTGTTGTCCTGAATAGTTTCTGCAAATCGCCGGAGAATTGGAACACAAAAAAGGGCGGGCCCGACAGGATTGTCGGGCCCACCCGAATCTCTCAATGTCTTGCCGCCCCTAGAACGTGTCGCGCTGGGTGATGGTGGCGATTTCTTCCAGTGTGGTCTGGCCCAGCAGTGCCTTGCGGATGCCGTCCATGCGCAGCGTGCGCAGGCCGCCGCTCTTCACCGCGTCGCGCTTGATTTCGCCGGCCGCCACCTTGTCCACGATCTGCTGCTTGATGTGCTCGGTGATCGGCATGACCTCGTGAATCGCCGTCCGGCCCGTGTAGCCGGTCTTGAAGCAGGCCTCGCAGCCACGGCCGTGCCAGAGGTGGCCGTCGGGGATGTCCCGGATGGTCAGGTCGAAGCCGCGCAGCTCGCGCTCATCGGGCACGTACTGCGACTTGCACTCCTTGCAGATGCGGCGCACCAGGCGCTGGGCGGCCACGCAGATCACGGAGCTGGAAACCAGGAAGGGCTCCACGCCCAGGTCCACCAGTCGCGTCACGGTGGAGGGCGCGTCATTGGTGTGCAGCGTGCTGAACACCAGGTGGCCCGTCAGCGCCGACTGGATGGCGATGTGCGCGGTCTCAAGGTCTCGGATCTCGCCGACCAGGATCACGTCCGGGTCCTGGCGCACGAAGCTGCGCAGCGCCTTGGCGAACGTCAGGCCCTTCTTCTCGTTCACCTCGACCTGGCTGGCGCCCGGCATCTGGTACTCGATCGGGTCCTCGATGGTGAGGATGTTGATGTCCGGCCGGTTGATGTTGCCGATCGCCGCATACAGCGTGGTGGTCTTGCCTGAGCCGGTGGGGCCGGTCAGCAGGATGATGCCGTTGGAGTACTCGAGGTAGGTGTTGAACATCTCCTCGTTGTCGGGCATGAAGCCGATGTCGGCCAGGTGGAACTGCTTGTTGTTCTTCTCGAGCAGACGAATCACCACGCGTTCGCCGAAGTTGGTGGGCACGGTGCTGATACGCAGGTCGATCTCGGCGTCGCCCATCTTCACGCTGGCGCGGCCGTCCTGGGGCAGGCGGCGCTCGGCGATGTCCATTTTTCCCATCACCTTGATGCGCGCGACGATGGCGTCCTGCAGCTTCTTGCTGGGGGTCATCACGTCGTACAGCACGCCGTCAACGCGGTAGCGCACCTGCAGCTTGTGCTCGCTGGGCTGGATGTGGATGTCGCTGGCGCGCATGCGCAGGCTTTGGCTGAAGATGGTGTTCACCAGCTTGATGATGGGCGCCGCGGTGGCGATGTTCAGGATGTCGGTTTTTTCGTCGAACTCGATGTCCGAGTCGAGCATGCCCGCCTGCTCGAGCTCATTCTCGACCTCGTCGCTCATCTCCGACTTCTGGGCGTAGGTCTTGTTGATCAGCTCGCTGATCTCGACGCGCGGGGCCAGCACCGGCTCAATGGGCTTGTGCAGCAGGCTCGCCAGCTCGTCCATCGGGTACAGGTCGAGCGGCCGGCAGGTGGCGACGCGCACGCTGCCGCCGACTTCATCCAGCGCCACCAGGTTGTAATTGCGCGCGAAGCCGACCGGCACGTTCTCGGCGAACTTGGGGTGGGGCTTGTACTGCGAAAGGTCGCCCTCGTAGGGCAGACCCAGCTGCTCGGCAAAGAACTGCAGCATCTCGGATTCGCCCAGCAGGCCGGACTCAACCAGCGCGGAATCCAGCTTCTCGCCGGACTCCTTGGCCTTGTTGAGCAGGTTGTCGACCTTGTCCTGGCGGACACCGCGTTCTTCAACCAGGTAGCGGGCAAGTGTTCGCGTCATGGCTTCCTCAATGGTTCGCGCCCGCACAGGGCGGCGTTGAGTTTAACGCCGTTGCGCGCAAAGGGTTGGGCAAATCAGGCCGTGGGGGCAGGGTCTTTGGCCTGTGCGGCGTCAAAGCGCCGGCGGGCTTCCTCGGCTTCGTCGGCCGTGTCCACCGCGGTTTTCAGCGCCTGCAGGCGCTCCTCGGCCACGGTGATCTTGTCAAACGTCACGCCGTCCACCTGGTAGCGCATCAGCAGGTAGATCAGCAGGTCCGCCGACAGAGATACCACCATCAGCCAGGCCGCCAGCAGGAAAACCGTGCTCCAGGCCCCGACTGCAAGCGCGAACGCGGCCGGCGCGACCTCTTTCTCGGGATCGCCGGAAACCGTGGCCTGCAGCCAGGTGGCCTGCAGCAGCTCGTGCTGACCGACCAGCCAGAGCGCGCCCGCCACCATGCCCCAGGCCAGCGCCAGCACCGCGCCGCCCGCCAGGGCGGAGGCGCCGACCACGCCCAGCTTTGCCGCCCAGTAGGCGAGGTACAGCCCGGGGCGCTGCATCACGTAGCTGACGGGGCGGCTCACGGTTTCAAGGTAGTCGCGCCCCTCCACCATGGCTGTGGGGGGCATCATGGGCGCGGCCGCGAAACCTGCCAGCAGGAACGCCGCGCCGAACAGGGCGACGGGCATCACCGGGATCAGCGCCAGGGCGGAAATCATCGCGCCCGCCATGCCGGGGATGAAGGTCAGCAGGCTCCAGAGCAGCACCAGCAGGAAGCAGAGCGCGGGCAGCAGCAGCATGAGCAGCGGCGAAAAAGCCGCCTGGCGGTTGAGGGCGGGGATGGAGGGGTTGCGCTCGCGTTCGTCGCGGCAGACGTCCAGGGCCGCGCTGCGCAGCACCGGCGCGCACAGGTACAGGAAGCCGGCCAGCCAGCCGGCGAAGCTGCAGCCCCACAGCAGGAGGTCGCCCGGGCCCCAGCTGCTGCCGGTGATCGCCAGCCAGGCCCCGATCAGCCCTTCCGCGGACAGCCACTGCCCGCCGCTGACGCGCCACGACAGGATGCCCGTGACTCCCAGCAGCACGACCAGCGTCCAGCACAACGCGACACCGGCCTGGGTGACCCTTCGCAGGTCGAACGCCAGGCCGAAAGACAACGCGAGGTCCCGCACGTCGTGCCGGTGAATCCGCATCGATGAAGTCTATTGGGTGAGTAACACCGGTCAAGCGCTGTTGACCGGGCCCGCCCTCACGCCTACATTTCGCTGGGCGGTGTCCATGAGCAAACCTCCGAAAAAGAAAGCCGGTCCGATCACGCGGGCGTTCGTTAAGGGGCTGTCGATCATCCTGCCCGCGGTGATCACGATCGCGATTTTCGCCTGGGTGTGGGACATCCTGCGCGTTTACGTGGTGGAGCTGACCATCCAGGCCATCGACAGTGTGAAGCTGTACGAGCCGCGCAAGCTCAGCCCCGAGGAACTGGAGTACCTGCCCGACAACTTCTTTGTCGCAAACGGGGCGGAGAGCGCTGTGCCCGGCGCCATCCACAGCGAGCAGGCGTTGCGCCGCATGCCCCGCGTAATGGACCTGCCGGAACAGTTCCAGGGACTGACCCCGCCCGGCAAAGAACGCAGCCTGCTGCAGTACATCCTGGACGCCAACGGCTGGCAGCGCTCATACAACCAGTACAGCGGGCGGGTGGAGTCCTATCACTGGTTCGATTACCTGCTGGCCAGCGTGCTGGGCCTGACCCTGGTGGTGCTGCTGGGCTTCCTGGCGCGCAACTTCTTCGGGCGCAAGTTCGTGGGCCTGCTGGAGTGGTTCGTCACCAGGGTGCCGGTGATCCGCTCGATCTACCCGCACGCCAAGCAGCTGGTCGAATTCTTCTTCAGCGACAACAAGACCATCGAGTTCGACACCGTGGCCGTGATCGAGTACCCGCGCCGCGACCTGTGGTCGATCGCCTTCGTGACAGGCTCCGGCCTCAAGTCGGTTCAGGAGGCCACCGGCAAGCGCATGGTCACCGTCTACGTGCCCAGTTCACCGGCGCCGATGACCGGCTACTGCATGATCATGCCGGCCGACGAAGTGATCCAGGTTGACGTGACGGTGGAAGACGCCATGAAGTTCGTGATCTCGGGCGGCGTGCTGGCGCCGAAGGAAGAGCAGGTCCGGCCGGCTTCGGGCCCGCAGTACGCGCTGTCGCACACCATCAACGAGCAGATCCGCAAGCGCCACACGGCAATGCTGCGCAAGTCGCAGGCGCTCAAGAAGATCGAGGAAGAAGTGACCGGCAACGGGGACGCACCTGAGCCGGAAACCCGCGAAGTGGACGCCCCGGGCGAAAAGACCGACTGAGCCGGCTACTTGCCGATCAGCGCGATTTCGTGGGCGACTGCCCCGCGCTCGGTCTGTTCCAGGATGAACTCGATTTCCTGGCCGGCCTTCAGCTCAATCACTCCGTCGCCGCGGATCGCGCCGTAGTGCAGGAAGACCTCCGGCGCGCCCTTGCGCGTCGCGTACCCGTAACCTTTGCGGGCGTCGTACCACTTCACGACTCCGCGCGCTTTCACCCTGGTGATCGGCATGCCGTCAGGTTACAGCTTCCAGGCGACGGGGCAAGCTTGGATGAGGCATGGCGGTCCGCGACTCGAAACGCACGATCATCAAACACGGCCGTCGAAGATGCAATCGCTCATGAGCCGCAGGGACACGCGATTGCGTGTCCCTACAACCCGTGTTCGAGCTCGCGCTTGCTGCGGCGCAGCAGCCGGATCGCGCCCAGCCCGGCCAGCATCGCCGACAAGCCGCTGAGCCACTCCGCAGACTTCTGTATGCCCGTGCGGCGCATCTCCGCACGGATTTCGTGCCTGCCCGGCGATACATCCAGGCAGAGGCGTCCGAGGTCGTCCGCGCGCCATGCTACGGGATTGTCGTCGACGTGCACTTCCCAGCCCGGGTATGCCCACTGCCGTATGACCACGCGCTGCGCGGAGTCGCACCGGACCACTGCTTCGATGACCGCGCCGGAAACGGATGACGACTCAACCACGACTTGAGGAGTAAGCAGCGGAGCGGAAAACTCGATGGGGGCCCTGTCTACGCCCTTTGGCAGGTACTCGTCCCGGCCGCTGGTCGTGACCCAGTGATTCACGCCGGGTTCAAGATCACCGGGGCAAGGCTGGATCCATACGAGCTTCTGCAGCGAAACCGCCAGCGCGAGCAGCCACAGCACCGCGAACAACGCCGCGCCGGCAGGCAGCACGCGTCGCCGCATCCAGGGCCTGAACACCCGCACCGCCGCGGCCATCCCCGCGCAGGCGAAGAGAACCGCGGGGCCGTTGAGCCGCCAGGGGAACTGGATGTAGCGGACGAGCGGAACATGCTGCCAGAACGGCTCCGAAACCGGGAAGTTCAGCATGATGCAACCCAGCACGATGAACCCGCACAGGCTCAGCCAGACCCGCTTTCGACGAAGCTTCAGTGCGGCCGCGAGGCTGAACACGAAGCACGCGGTGATCACCAGGCCGAGTACCGGCTGCGAGCGGCTGACGGCCAGGAAGAAGTTCGGCGACCTGGTGAAATGGAGCTCGATGAAGTACGCGCCGTCCAGCATCCGATCGGTCGAGACGTAGCGTTTTTCCAGCAGTGCCGGCAGCCAGTACCAGGCACTGAGGGCCAGGCCCAACGCGAACCCGCCGGCCAGACGCAGCCAGCGCGCCGCGCTGAAACGGTGGCGCGCGGCCATCACCGCGGCGATCAGCACGAAGATCGTGGTGTACACCAGGGAAGAGATCGTATGCAGCGGCACGAACGCGCCGAACGCCGCCGCGAACAGCAGCAACGGGCCCGGACGCATCCTGGCCTTCAGCGCGTACAGCAGCGCCCACGCTACCCCGGCGGCTGCGAAGAAGGCCGTGTACTCCGCGAAGTCGCCGCGCGTATACAGGTTGCAGGTTGTGTACGTCGCCAGCGGTCCCACAGTGCATGCGACCATTCCGCCCGCGAATCCACCGACGTGGCGCCCCAGCCCGTACAGCAGCAGAATCCCGGCGAATGTCGCCAGCACCACCGTGACCTTGACAGCCGTCACCGCGCCGAGCGGCAGGAACGCCAGCGCAAGGTAGCTGAAACCCGGCGGATAGAAGTTCAGCAGGGGATAGCCGTGCCCGGCCGCGAGCTCGGGGCTCCAGCGCGGGTGGGCATGCTGCGAACTCAAGCCCTCGGCCAGTGTGATCAGCCGTGTCGCGTAGCAGTAGCTCTCGTGCTGGTCATGGAGCCAGGGGGTCAGCAACGGCCACGCCATGCCGCAGGTGAGCAGCAGCGCGTACACCACCACGAAGACGCGGCGACGCCGGAGGGCCATGCGCGAAGGAATGAGCATGGCGAGGTTCTAGCATCGGAAGTGAGAAAATTCTCTATGCAGTCGCGCCGGCGCCGTGCCGGTTCAGCCGTTGAAGGGAACGGCACGGCGCGGACGGCTTCGCAGATCTCGTCCATGCCGTCGACGAGAAGCAGGCGCTGTTGTTGCCGCCGACCGCGCCGTCGCGCTCGGGGTAGATGTGAAGCTCCACGCCGTCACGCGCCAGCACGGCGTAAACGCCGGTCTTGTAGGCGACATCGAGGCCCAGCACGCCGCGATAGAACGAAAAGTCCCGGGCCGCAAACGCCGGATAGCTTCGGCAGCGCGACACCCGGTTCAGTCCGGCTTGGCCTCGCCGGCCGGCTTGAGTTCGATCGCCGGCAGCGCCTTCTGGTCTACATCAGTGGCCTGGGCTTCGTATGAGTTGCCCCAGGATTCGAAGGGGCAGCCGAAACGCAGGCCGCACCTGGTTACGGCGATCACCGTGCACGACCGGAAGTTGAGGTTCTTGATCCAGCAACTGGTGGCGTCCCTGGCCAGCTCCTGGACCATGGGCTTGCTGTAGTCGTCGTTGCCCGCGAGCCAGCCGGTGACGCCGTCCTTGACGCGCGAGGCGTGGTAGCTGCTGATCATGTTCTCGGCGCCCACGAACAGCACCTTCTCGATCTCGTACTTCGCACCCAGCTCGGGCAGCTTCCACTTCAGCTTGCTGGGTTTCTTGTCGAACAGGCGGCTCGGCGAGAAGTAGGGCAGGTAGCCGGGCAGGTAATAGCAGTCGGCGCGTGTCAGGCCGGCTTCCTCGACGCTTGCCTTCAGGTTCTGCGGCAGGCTGCGCTTTCCCTCGGCGTCAATGAACAGGACGTGCACGTTGCGCACGCGGTATTCTTCCTGGTGGTCGATCACGCCCAGGGGCAGGTGCTCGGCGTGGACGTCGAGACGATGGCGGCTGACCTCGGGGCCACCGGCCTTCACGAAGCCCTCGGCGTCGAACTCGTCGGCGAACAGCAGTTCGCGCCAGTTGGGACAGAACTCGTCAATCGAGGGCGCCACCGGCCACGCGCGATGGAACACGTAGACTTCGATCTTCGCGGGCACGTCCGCCGGCTTGTCCCACGTGACCAGCATGGAGGAAGGGGCCAGGTTGCCGCTGGTGGGGGTAACGGCCAGCGGCTTGAATTCAAGGTCTTCAGCCAGCAAAGGCGAAGCGCAAAGCAACAGGGCAAGCAGCAGTCGCGGCATGATCGATCCTCCGGTTCGAACGGAAGATCATCACACCAGGGAGCGGCGGATTCAATCACGCCGGCTGAACAGCGGGGACACGCGGCCGCGTGTCCCTACTTGCGCTGGGCGATACCGATCTTGTTGCCTTCGGGGTCGGCCATCAGGAAGTCGCGCAGGCCGTAGTCCTGGTCGCTGATGGGGTGGATGATGTTGACGCGCTCGCGCACGGCTTCGTAGATCTCGTCCACGCCGTCGACGAAGAAGTAGGCGCTGTTGTTGCCGCCGACCGCGCCGTCGCGCTCGGGGTAGATGTGAAGCTGCACGTCGTCACGCGCCAGCACGGCGTAAACGCCGGTCTTGTAGCCGACCTCGAAGCCCAGCACGTCAGAATAGAACGCCACCAGCCCCGCAAAATCCCGAGCCGCAAACGCCGGCGCCACCTGGTTGAACCTGGGCATGCCCGCTACTCCTCGGTCTTGAAGGCCTGATGCCAACTGGACCACTCGGACCACTCCTTGCCCTTGGCTTTCTGGCGGGCGCGGCACCAGTAAGTCTTGCCGCCGGGCAGTTCCTGCTTCTTTGCGGCCGCACCTTCGAACTTGCCGGTAGTGCTGGCGACCTTCGCGCGGGCGTCCTTGCGGAGGCCCTTGCTGCGCCAGACGACTTCTTTGCCATCCGCATCGGCGGCGATCTCGGCTTCCCAGTCCTCGCAGTTTTCCAGCGGCGTCTTGATCAACTCCGGATTTCGGGGGCAGACGACGGGCCCGATGGGCGCGGTGCTGATGACGAAGTTGTCGTACCAGCGCTTCTGGGTCACCGGCGAGGTCTTGTTCCAGTAAGCTTCAAGAAAGACGGCGTTGATACCGAAGTCGTCGTAGTCGTTGCGCCAGTCGAGGTCTTTGCGCTCGCACTCGAGCTTGCCGTCGATCCAGAGCTGATTGAGTCCGTCCTTCTTGCCCGGCGTGTTCAGCTTGGCGCGGCACTCGACGCAGACCCACCAGCCGGCTTCTTCCGTGGCGTGGATGTTGAACTCCGCGCCCGGCGCGTTGCCGAGCCAGCGCATGTTGTCGAAGTCGTTGTATTTAGTGGTGACGACCTTGCCGCCCTTGATGCCGCTGGCGGGGTCAAGTGTCAGGCCGCCGGGCCCACCCCAGACGTGGGCGAAAATGCCCTGTTTCCAGACGTTGGCATCGACGAACATGGTGGCGCGGGACAGTTTGTCCGGCCCGCCGTAGTCCTTGCCCTCGTACTCGCCGCAGATCCAGCCGGGCTGATGTTTCACGTAAACGCGCCAGTAGACCTCGTCGAACTTCTCGCCCTCGCGCGCCATGCACATGAATGGCGCGTCGCCAAAGAACACCTTGCGATTGCCGACGCCCTGCGAGCCCTTCTCGTAAAGGCAGACCATAGCCTCGCCATCGCCGCCAAAGCCGGGCCCCTCACGCCCACCAGCCTCCTCGCGATACTTCTTTTCGGTGTCGAAGTCATCAAACCAGATCGTCGTTTTGGAACCCGCCTGCGGCTGCTTGTCCGCCGGCACAACAGACTTAACGCGAGGCGTTTGCGACGGTTCGCTGGCTGTGGAAAGCACACGGTGATCACTGAGGAATGTGAGCGAAATCAATGCAATAGGGGTGAGTACCGCGAGGCGCATTATCGTCGAGGCTCTTGGCATGGGGCACAGCTTACTTCTTCGGAAAGAGATTGTTGGGATCGATTTCCCGGAGCGCATCTGTTGATGCAACTGCGATCGGTCGAAGATCAAACGATTCCGCCAATAGACCAATGACGTCGTGAAGGCTGTACTGCAACAGCAGTAAGACCATGATTAGGTTTTGCGCGTGGTGGTTGACGAAGCTGTCCAAATCTGAAATCGGCTTCTGAAACGGGCTAGACCCCAGCGCAAACCTCGCCCCAAATAGGGTGCCGTGGACGATGTCTGACGCATGCCTGTAGATAGCGATGCGCGCGAAGCTCAATCCAGTGACAGCGCTTTCGGAAGTTGATGCGGCAATTGCTGCAAGCCGACCATCAATGTTCACACCAATCCAGTCCCTTACCTCGCCGCCGCTCTTAGTCGTGTATGACTCCAGAGCTTCCTCTGGTCTGCTCCCCGAAAACTGAGCCAGGTGTTATGAGAGTTCTGAGCGGCCGTGAGGCCGGAAAGGACTGTCATGAAACGCAAACGTCGAACGCCCGA
>JAANMX010001202.1_pt1 | contig 30126 bp, 22 predicted proteins | sample 7279681 | NCBI WGS metagenome assembly JAANMX01 (sample SAMN14094542, study PRJNA606508) | bioreactor metagenome | isolation source: A lab-scale SPAN reactor treating ammonium-rich wastewater day 351 | place: Ireland: Galway | collected 2018-01-01 | reverse complement strand
ATAAAGAAGACATTCCAAAATCTATCACCTGCATTTCAGGCAGGATTTTTGAAAACGCAAACGAGGTGGTTGTGGGGCATGAACTGAAAGAACATTTTAAGTTACAGATAGGTGACCAGTTTAGCATGCGCGGACAACAGCGCAAAAATTTTACCGTTGTGGGGATTTTCTCTTCAGATTCCAGTATCTGGGGATCCTCTATGATACTCATGTCTTTCAACGATGCAGGTGAATTGTTCGGCAAACAGGGTGTTGCAACAGATATACAAATCCACAGTCTGCCGGGACATAATTCAGAAATTGCTACTGATCTCTATGATATCCTGCAAAACGAGCCTTACCGGTTACAAGATAAGCAGATGATTGAATTATATTTTAAAAAGGGATTTATGCTCAAGGAGGGTATATTTACTGCATTATATACCGTGGCGTTTGCCCTTGGTATACCAGCCATATTAGTGGCTTCAGGCTTCGGATTATCTGAACGGAAACGGGAGATCGGTATTATGAAGGCGACAGGATGGAATACCCTGGAGGTTTTAGAGCTTATTTCCTTTGAGCAATTACTTATCAGTTTGCTCGGAGCGACGATAGCCATTGTATTATCCATTCTCTGGGTTAAACTTTTCAATGGTGCGTTTATTGCCCAATTTTTTATTGCAGAGATACCTATGCTGCCTAAATTTACCTTACCAACAAGGTTTCTCCCATTGCCATGTTTATTGAGTTTCTTTTTTGCCTTTATACTGACGATGGTCGGCAGTATCTATTCTTCCTGGAAGGCATCCACCGAATCACCTGTTATATCAATGAAATGAAGAATGATAAAAACCGAGCATTTAAGTAAATATTATAGCAGTCATTTTCATCACGAAGTACGTGCCATACGGGATATTACTTTAGAAATCACGAAAAAGAGCTTTGTAATATTCAAAGGACCTTCCGGCTCCGGGAAAACTACCCTGCTTAACGTCATTGGTACACTCGATAGACCTACCGAAGGCAAGGTGTTTATGTACGGTGAAGATATTACCACTTTTTCAGATATTGCTCTTTCAAGATTACGGCGGGAAAAGATCGGCTTTATTTTTCAGGATTTTCATCTCATCCCGCGGCTTACCAGTTGGGAGAATGTCTCTTATCCCCTTATTCCGTTAGGAGTCGATACCAAAAAACGTTTTGAAAGGGCAAGATTACTTTTAGAAAAGGTTGAACTTGGTGACCGGTTAGACCACACACCTGAAGAACTGAGCGGGGGGCAGCAACAAAGGGTAGCTATTGCACGGGCATTGATAAATGATCCTGAGATCATTATTGCTGATGAACCCACATCGAATATTGATGAAGAAACCGGAGAGCATATGTTAGAGCTTTTAACTGAATTGAAGAACAATGGGGTAACTATTTTGGTTGCTACCCACGATGCCCGGTTTGAGAAAATTGCTGATAGAGTTTTTAAACTGAAAAATGGTAAGATTGAATAGATACAGAATATTTGACAGGATAACAGGATTAACAAGATATAAATACTGTTAGCCAAATCTGTATTATAACTCAAAGACTATCTTAATAGATCTAAGGAGGGTAATATGGAATATAAAGAGTTAACAGAAAGGATTATTGGTTGCTCTTATCGTGTCTATAATAGAATGGGATTTGGTTTTCTTGAGAGTGTATACGAGAAGTGCATGCTTATAGTGCTTATAGAATTACGTAAAGCAAGGCTTAACGCAGAATCGCAAAAGCCTATTACAGTTTATTATGAAAATGAGATTGTAGGAGAATTTGTAGCAGATATTATTGTTAATGATACGATTATTCTAGAACTGAAGTCGGTTCGGCAAATTATAAATGCTCATGAAGTACAATTAGTTAACTACCTTGTTGCTACTGGGAAACCGGTCGGCCTTGTTATTAACTTTGGTGAAAGAAAAGTTGAAATTAAACGTAAAATTAAGGATTTAGAAAAATTTATGGTAGGCAAGATTTAAAAATTATCCTGTTTATCCTGTTATCCTGTCAAATAGTTAGATTATTACTATGATTGTAAATATATATACCCTTATTATGTTGTTTGTTGCATTTGTTTCTCTTTTCCTGGGAGGATTTCTGCTCTATACAACAATAAAGTCTCTCCTTAATTTTAAGGCAATCGTGCCTCTTGAGAGAAGGAGCCAATTTGAACAAAAGGGATATCTCATTTTCCTGATTGCATGTGTAGCTATAGCTATTCGTATGCTTGCATGGCCCTGGTTTTATATTATGCTCCAGAGTTTCGTACCAGAAATCCCGGGGGCAATGTGCATGTTTGGCGTTACACAGATCCTGCCGTCTACGGTAATTTTCTTACAAATCATCAAACCTATCGCATTTTTTATTATGGGTGGATGGTTACTGTGTTATTACGTTGATAAATCCACCCCCACAACACCGCTAGCGAGAAAAAACTTTTATTTTTTACTCATAGTCTGTGGCTTACTTTTGACAGACAGTATTACAGACATCTCTTATGTACTCCGTATGAAACCGATGATGTCCGTCTCTTGTTGTGCCACCTTCTTTGATGTACCGTTAAGACCTTCTGCCATGATCCCGCAAGCCATCCTGGGAAACAACTTTCAGATTATCCTGTTTGTTCTCTACTATGTAATAAACATAATCCTCATTGCTTTCCTATTTACGACCCTTCGGAAAAAATGGCAATCGTGGTTATCATTATCCGAAAACAGTATCTTTTATAGCCAGGCTGCGATAGCAATTATTAATATCCCCGTGGTCATCCTCTCGCTTTTTGAGATCATTACTCCAAGGCTTATGCAGCTTCCTTACCATCACTGCATCTATTGCTTTATGGGAAACGGCACGGTACCAGACGCCCCTATTATCTTGGGATTATTTATCATTGGTACCTTTGCTGTTGGTTGGATGGGTATACTGCGTTTCCTTTGTAAGAATGGAGAGGTACAACCGATAACAGAACGGCTTTTAGTAAAGATCAACAATTTAGCCACCTTTTGCCTGTTAGCTTCTCTTGGTATGGTAACGATACATTTGATCTTTATTTAGACAGGATTAACATGACGAAAAAATTTTGGATTGGAATAGTTATCGCTCTAACAATTGCACTCATTGGTGTATCGTATCAAAAATTTTTAAGAAATCCGCGATGTGCATATGATGGCTCGCCCATTGCACCTATTTATGAGGTTGATATTGTCCTTAAAGACGCTTCAACATATCGTTTTTGCTCGGTCTACTGTGCAACTCAATGGTTCAGGAAAAATACCCAGCCGGTTGACCATATTTTGGTTACTGATGAAGTAAGAGGTAATAAGATCGATTCCTATATGGCATATTTTGTGGAGAGTGAGTTAATCACGAATGAGGCGAACGGCAACCGTATCCACGCCTTTCAACAGCGGCAAGATGCCCTTACCCATGCAGAAAAATTTCATGGCAAGATGGCAGATGATCCATTCACTATCGATGAATGAAAAAAACGAACCACATTGGACAGGGGTAGCACGGCATATGCATCAAGCGAAGAACTACTACAAGTGAAAATATTTGATTTACAAAACAATTTTCCGACAACTTATTTAATGTTTCTATTTCTTACTTACCATCTCCTGTTCTTTTAACAATTTATATTCAATGCTATCCACAAGGGCATGCCAGCTTGCATCGATTAAATTTTCTGATACACCGACGGTATTCCAGATATTTTTTTCATCCTGTGATTCAATAAATACCCTTACCTTGGCTGCAGTTCCTTTCCGTGGATTAATGACACGGACTTTATAATCCACGAGTTTCATATCTTTTAATGACGGGTAGAACCGCTCCAATGCCTTGCGTAGCGCTGAATCAAGGGCATTTACCGGACCCTCCCCCTCACTTGCAGAAAGCTCCTGGATACCATCCACCTCCACCTTGACCGTTGCCTCTGTTATCGGTAATCCGTTTTCCCTCTTCTCGACAATCACCCGAAATCCTTGCAGGTTAAAGAAGGGTTTATATCGACCGGCTTTTTTTCTTACCAGGAGTTCAAATGACGCCTCGGCAGATTCGAATTGATATCCTTCATTCTCCAGGTTTTGAACCGTTTCAAGGATAGATCTCATAAAAGCGCCATCATGGGTCAGATGAAACTTTTCTATCTTTGCAAGGATCGTCGAGCTGCCTGAAAGCTCAGAGATCAATATCTTCCGTTCATTTCCCACTGACTCCGGAGGAATGTGCTCATAGGTACCCTTATTTTTTTGAATGGCATTAATATGTAGCCCGCCTTTATGGGCAAAGGCGCTGGTCCCTACAAACGGTTGATTAGGCCGAAGAAGCAGATTAGCCGTTTCATAAACATACCTGGATACCTCGGTAAGCTTTTTCAGTCTGCCATCACGTAAACAATGATATCTCCTTTTCAAAACCAGATTGGGAATAATGGAGCACAAATCTGCATTCCCGCAACGCTCCCCAAACCCGTTAATCGTCCCCTGCACCTGTCTTACTCCCTGATCTATGGCTGCAAGGGTATTTGCCACTGCAAGGTCACCGTCATTATGGACGTGGATACCCAACATGCCTTGTATTTTTTGCCTGACGTCTCTTACGATCTCTGCCACTTCTGCAGGTAAACTGCCCCCGTTCGTATCACATAATACGATAGCATCAGCGCCTGAGGACTGGGCTGCCTGAAGTACCTTCAGGGCGTATTCACGGTTTTTCTTATACCCATCGAAAAAATGTTCGGCGTCAAAAAAGACTTCCCGGTTTTTAGATTTAAGATATGCGACCGTATCGGAAACCATCTTAAGATTCTCATCCAGTGATACCTTCAGTACATCCGTTACCTGAAAATCCCAGCTCTTCCCGACAATGGTAACAACAGGTGTATCTGCCTGTAGTAGCGCTGTTACATTTCGGTCATCTTCGACATGCTTATCCGCTCTCCGTGTGCTTCCAAAAGATGCGACCTTTGCATGATGTAATTTCAGCGATTTTACTTCCTTAAAGTAGGCTTCATCTTTCGGATTGGCAATAGGATAACCACCTTCTATATAATCTACCCCCAGATCGTCTAACTTTAAGGTAATGGCCAGTTTATCCTGTAACGAGAAGGAGATCCCTTCAGATTGGCTGCCATCACGTAATGTGGTATCGTAAATAAAAATTTTATCCATAACAGAAGTACGTTTAACCGTACATAATAAAGAACCTAAAAGAGGATTTTAAACATCATTATATTCTTTCTATCTCTATAGTTTAAAAAAACTTATAGAAAATCATTATCAAGTAACGGGAAAAGAGGTTTTTAATGATATCAATGGTGCAATAGGTTGTCAAGTTTAAAAGAAATTCGTGGAAAAAGATTGTTTTTTTATTAATTGACCAGACAATGGACATTCTTTTATAATAAGAAAATGATTTTTGATAATTGTTCAGCCATAGAGGTAGAGAGAAGTTGGTATTCTGCACTATTGTTTTCTCGCTAAACGCTGTATTCTCTATGGTTAATATTCAATGCTGTCTATTAAAACTATCTTTCATTTACTACAAGCGGAGGAAAAACATGTCGCATCCACATCATCCACATGGTCAACATCCAGGTGGTCACTCCATACCTCATGGGCATGGTAATATGCCAGAAACTATACGAGAAACCTATGCACGTATAAAAGATGATACTTCCGGCAAGTCTGCTGCCGAGTATATGAAGAACATGAAAAATCAGTTGCGTCTGGTTTTTTGGGAAACAACGGCAGGGTGTAACCTGGAGTGTATCCACTGTCGCAGGCTTGATGTAAGCACAACCCTCGCCAGAGATGACATGTCTACAAAAGAGGCTTTCGCCTTTGTAGATGCCGTTGCGGAAACGGGTAAACCTATTCTGGTACTCAGTGGAGGTGAACCGCTCTTCAGGCCCGACATCTTCGAGATAGCAAAGTATGCGGTAAGTAAAGGGCTGAGCGTTGCGTTAGCAACCAATGGAACACTGGTTGACGATAAGACTGCAAAAAGGATTGTAGATGCAGGCATTGCCCGCGTATCGATCAGTTTTGATGGTGCAGATGCCAGGACTCATGATGAATTCCGAAAGATACCGGGTTCATTCGAACGTTCTATCGCAGGGTTTAAACGATTGAAGGACCTTGGCATGAGCATGCAAATCAACTGTACCATTGCAAAACATAATGTCGATCAGGTCGACGATCTGTATCAACTCGCTCTTAAGATGGGTGCAGAGGCATTGCATATCTTTATGCTCGTACCAGTGGGATGCGGTGTTCAGATTGCTGATGATCAAATGCTTCACCCAAAGAAATATGAAGAAGTACTGAACCGTTTTTACGACCTTTCCAAAGAGGCCAGGATTCAAACAAAGGCCACCTGTGCGCCCCATTATTTCCGTATTATGCGGGAACGTGCCAAAGAGGAAGGTGTTACCATATCACCCAAGACGCATGGCATGGCTGCCATGACGAAGGGATGTCTGGCTGGCACCGGTGTATGTTTCGTTTCTCATAAGGGAGAGGTCTTTCCTTGTGGTTATTTGCCGGTAGAGGCCGGTCATGTAAGAAAACAAAGGTTTGTAGATATCTGGAATAATTCACCTGTCTTTCAGAAGCTGCGCGATCCCGATCTTCTGGAAGGCAAATGCGGGGCATGTGAATATAAGAAGGTGTGTGAGGGTTGCAGAGCACGGGCATTTTACGATACCGGCAACTATTTGGCTGAAGAACCTTATTGCATTTATCAGCCAAAACTGGCCCGTACAGACAAAGTTTAGCGAAGCAAAGCCTCAGACTTATGATAAAATATACGAAATCATACAAGCGCGGGGTTAAGAGATTGTAAGAGTTGTGAAGTTGGGAATCCAGATATTCTCAACCTCACAACTTCTGAATAGAAAATAAGGAAATGTATCGAATAATATTTCAATATCTGTAGGGCAACCCTTCAGGGTTGCCTGGCAAGGCTAAAGCCTCGCCCTACATTATTATTGAGGACTAATGGCCAGGTCTTTATACCTTAATAATCTCTTCTTTTTCCTTTTCTACTTTATCGAGTCCAAAAGCTGTATGAACAGCCCGTAAGGCACGATCAGCGTGGGCGTCATCAATCACACAGGAGATCTTAATCTCTGAAGTACTGATCATCTGAATATTGATCTTCTCGTCGGCTAATACGCTAAACATTTTTTCAGCTACACCGCAGTGACTCCGCATGCCAATACCTACCACTGAAAGTTTAGCAATCTTACTATCATGCATTACTTCTTTAGCACCAAGGTCATTCTTTATCTTTTCTGCAGTTTCCAGGGCTATTCGTAAATCACTTCTTGGCACCGTGAATGTTACATCCGCCCTACCCTCGATACTGGCATTCTGTATAATCATATCTACGTTAATATTCCTTCGGGCAATCTCATGAAATATCTTAGCAGCCTGACCAGGAACGTCGGGTACAGCCCGAATAGTAATCTTTGCATCTTCTTTGCTTACGGCAACGCCGCTAACAACAATATCCTCCATCTCCTTCACCTCCTTACAAATCAACGTCCCTTCGCTATTATTAAAGCTTGACCGGACATACAGGGGAACGTTATATTTTTTTGCAAATTCGATTGAACGGGAATGCATCACCTGTGCTCCCAGGCTTGCCAGTTCAAGTATCTCATCGTACGATACCTTATCAAGTTTCCGCGCATACGGAACTTTCCGTGGGTCAGCGGTATAGATACCATCCACATCAGTAAAAATATCACACCGGTCTGCCCCCATGATAGAGGCTAAAGCTACAGCCGTTGTATCCGAACCACCGCGTCCGAGAGTGGTAATATTTTCATTTGCATCAACACCCTGAAATCCGGCAACAATAACAATTGTACCGTTCTCCAGTTCTTTTTGAATACGATTCGTACTAATGTTCCTGATGCGCGCCTTGGTATGATAGCTGTCAGTAATGATACCTACCTGTCCTCCGGTAAAAGAAACAGCCGGATATCCAAGCGCATGGATTGCCATAGCCACAAGGGCTATGGAAATCTGTTCTCCGGTAGACATAAGCATATCAAGTTCACGTGTTGATGGATTATCCGTCAGTTCATAGGCAAGATCAATCAGTTCATCAGTCGTTTGACCTCTCGCTGACACTACCACAATTACCTTATTCCCGGCCTTGTATGTCTCGATGATACGTTTTGCGGCCGCCCTAATACGTTCTGCATTGGCTACAGAAGTGCCACCAAATTTCTGTACGATAAGTCCCATATACTATCCTTAAAATGCGTTATTCCCTCTATCGGTAAACATCGAACTTCAATAAATAGTTATTTAGATTATTACATGTGTTTATTAAAGTCAATCTTTTTCTGGAGATTGAAAAGGATAAAATCTTTTATAATTGACAAGATATCAAATTATATTATACTGGCAATAAGTATTACCTGTTCGTCAATATCTATTTATATGCGATAACCACATTAAACAAGGAGGTTTTTTTATGCAAGGAAATACACAAGTTATCGAAGCGCTCAATGAAATACTTATCTCAGAATTGACATCCATCAATCAATATTTTCTCCATGCCAAAATGTGTGAGAACTGGGGATATCAATGTTTATATGAGGATAATGAAAAGAGAGCAATAGAAGAGATGAAGCATGCAGAGAAATTGATGGAACGCATGTTATTTTTAGAAGGTAGTCCTACCGTTAGTAAACTCGATAAAGTTACTATAGGAAAAACGGTGAAAGAACAGGCGGAAAATGATCATGCACTAGAAATGACAGCGATTCAGAGGCTTCAAAAGGCTATCAAACTCTGCATCGATGTGAGTGATGGCGGCTCACGCGAGTTACTGGAACATATCCTTGTCGAAGAAGAAGCCCACGTCGATGATTTAGAATCCTATTTACAACAAATCAAGGATATGGGAATTGAGAATTTCTTGTCTATACAGGTACACAAAGAAGAGAAATCTTAAGGACTGAATACCCGTTAGCGGAACTTCAATTCTTATCGTGATAAATAAAACCAACAATACCATACACCTGAATTGTTGGTTTTATTTATTTCATGTTTAAGATAAATTCAAAACTAATAATTTAGGTTCTGTCATCTCTTCGATAGCATAACGAACGCCTTCCCGTCCAATACCCGACTCCTTAACCCCACCATAAGGCATATTATCAGAACGAAAAGATGGTACATCATTCACCATCACACCACCTACCTCCAAATGCTCATAGGCGTAAAAGGCATGCCGTATATTATTCGTAAATACACTTGCCTGTAATCCATAGATAGAATCATTTAATTGCCTTACCGCTTCTTCAAAAGTATCGTGTCCTGAGACCGTTACAGCCGGTGCAAATAGCTCATGAGTATTAACCTTCATTTGCGGCGTGGTATTGGTAATTACCGTTGACTCATAGAACGTACCTTTACGTCTTCCTCCGGTAATGAGTGTCGCGCCACCTCTTACTGCTTCATTGACCCATAATTCTACCCTCTGTGCAGCCTGCTCATCGATCATTGGCCCAAGCCTCGTTTCTTCATCCATAGGATTACCCATTTTTAATGTCTTTATGTTATCTACAAAACTCGACATAAAGCTGTCATATATTTTTTTATTAACAAACAACCTTTGGAGAGATATACAAACCTGTCCGCTAAATGAGAAAGCGCTGGCAATGCATCGCTTCACCGCATAATCCAGATTATCACTACTATCAATAATCGCACCTGCATTTCCACCCAATTCCAATATTACCCTTTTCCTGCCAGCAATTTGTTTAAGCCTCCAACCTACCCCGGCGCTGCCAGTGAAAGTAAGCATCCTGATACGTTCGTCTGCTACTATTCGTTCGGACAGATTTACGGTACAAGGGAATACGCTAAAACCGCCTGCAGGCCAACCTGACTCAGAAATAACTTCGCCGAGAAGCAGCGCAGTCAGAGGTGTTTTTAAAGATGGTTTGATAAGAATGGGATTTCCTGCCGCAAACGCCGGCGCCACTTTATGGGCTATTAAGATCAGGGGAAAATTAAAAGGTGAAATGCCTACTATTGGCCCTATGGGAAAACGTCTGTTTAAACCAGTCCTATTCCTGGATCGCTCGGAAATATCTAAAGGAATGTATTCTCCAAATATTCTTTTTGATTCCTCGAATGCTATTTGAAATGTCCCGACAGCCCTTTCTACTTCAGTCCGGGAATCGGCAATAGGTTTACCCGTTTCCAGCGTTATCAATCGTGCAAATTCTTCACTTCTTTTACGGATTCCATCACGAATATTACCAAGAATTTCAGCTCTTTTAAAACCAGGGAGCCTTCTCGTTTCTTCAAAGGCACGGACAGCAGCCTGGATAGCATCCTCTGCATCATTCTCTTCTGCCAAAAAGGTAATACCTACCATATCATTATTATAGGGATTCCTTATCTCAAGCACATTCTTACCTTCCCGCCATTCGCTGGCAATGAGATATCTACCGGTATTTTGCATTCTTAAGCTCCAAATTATTCATCGGATATGTTATACATCGCTCCATATGAGCAGATGCAGTAATTGTATACACCCCATCCTCTTTCTTATACAAAATTGCAGGTATTTTATATAGAGAAAATTTATCAATAACCGTTACCCTGCTATTGTTCGTCATTCCTGGTAAAAATCTATGGTAATACCATGAGATATATGGTATTATTTTGACCAAAAATTTTTGTTATAGGTTATTAGTCTTTATCTCATGAACGGTAGCATTTGGTATAGAAATCTGCTTCTATTAAGAAAAACATACATTAATCCCCCACTCTTTTTACTCCGTTGTTAAAAACGAACTTATTATAGCATTACTGGTATTTCTTTCAATGTAACAATTATTATGAGGTAAATTATCCTATGTATTCAATGAAGTCTTTACCTACGTTGTTGTGTATATTCCTTTTTGGTTTTTCAATCTCGATGTTATCGCCACAAACATATGCGGCGGTAAGCCGGATACACCTTTCCTGGCAACATGACCCTGCAAGTTCTATGACAATTATGTGGTCATCAGATACCAGTCACAAGCCGCCAAAGGTTGAGTATGGAAGAACTACCGCATATGGCAATGTAGTTACCGGAGTGGATACCGAGCATGGCGAATACGTTCATACCGTTGAATTAACAGGCCTTACCCCGGACACGCTTTATCATTATCGTGTAAGTGATGATGGGGGATTATGGAGTCGTGATTATACTTTTTGGACTGCACCGGCGCCGGGTACATCAGGAACCAACGGTTTAGTTTTTACTGCCGTAGCAGATAAAAACTCAACGCCAAATTCTATTCTTATTAATTCAGCCCTGGCTGCCCAGAATGCTGATCTGCACATCATTGCCGGTGATCTTGCATATACAGCATCTGATAGCAACTATCATACCTGGATTGAACAGCAATCTGTTTACGCCACTTCTGCCGCCGTGATGCCGGCATGGGGAAACCATGATATTGATAAATCTCCCTATAGCTTTGCTCAGGCCCATTTTGCAATGCCCACAAATGGAACTTCGACCGAGCGATATTATTCTTACGATGTTGGGAATGCACATTTTCTGGCGATTGATTCAAATACCGATAACTCAACAGATCCTGGCAGCGCCCAGCATACCTTTATAGATAATGATCTTGCCTCTGCTGCATCAAATCCCAACATACAATGGATTATTGCCTATTTCCATCACAATGTTTACTCAGGCGGAGGCGGGCACTCTGATTATACAAAGCTACGGACAAACCTTCAGCCTCTCTTTGATAAATACAACGTTGACTTGGTATTCCATGCCCACAATCATAATTATGTCAGAACCAAACCACTCGCTTACGATTCTATTATTAAGGATGACTCGGATAATTTTGGACCAGAAGCTTATGATTTCTCTGATGCCGGACATGGACAAATTTATCTCGTGGTTGGCGGCGGTGGTGCGGAGCTTCATCCCTGCTCCACGACACCACCCAATTGGGTTATTCGGTGTGATTCGGAATTTTCATTTGCTCGCGTTACCATTAATACAAACACGTTAACATTTCAGGCGCTGAGATCTGACGGCTCCATACTTGATGATGGATTCACCATCAGAAAATCTCCTGCCGATGCTCTGGCGGCTCTTTATTCTTTTGACGAAGGAAGCGGGCAGGCTGCAACTGATTCTTCAGGCAACGGCAATCATGGTACCATCGTCGGAGGAGCTGTATGGACAACAGGAAAAAGCGGAGGCGGATTGAGTTTTGATGGGATTAATGATTCCGTACTCGTTCCCCGTATAAACAATGATGAGATTTCCCTGTGCGCATGGTTCAATAAAAACATAAACGATACGGCTCTTGCTGACGCAATATTTGGTGGAATGAGATGGAATCTAAACCCTCAGTTACAACAGGGATTTGATATGCGATTCAACCCCGATAGTCCTGATATCCTCAGATTTGCATTGGTAACCCAGAATGAAAGTGGGGATAAGACAACAAAGACTGCCAAGGCAAATTTACTCAACTCAATTGGCAACTGGTATCATGTTGCAGGCACTTACAACAAAATAAAAGGAGAACAAAAGTTATATGTAAATGGAATGCTGGTTACTATGCAAACTCATCCGGCAGGAAATACCATAGTCCCAATGACATATTATCCTGATATGAGAATAGGTCACTCAAGGGTTAATAAGGGGTATTTTAGTGGCATTATAGACGATGTACGCCTTTACAATCGGGCATTAAGTGACAAGGAGATACGAAACTTATATAACGCCTTTGCCACAGATATACAGATACACTATACCCTTGATGAAGGGGCAGGAACAATTGCCCATGATACCTCAGGTAATGGTAATCATGGTGAAATCCAGGGCGCTGTATGGGCAGCAGGGAAAAGCGACAACGGATTGAGCTTCGACGGGGTTGATGATTTTGTATCAGTACCTCGCATGAATAATAATGAAATCTCTCTGAGTGCGTGGTTCAGAAAGAATACCAACGATACGAACCATTCCGATGCAATATTCAGTGAGTTAAGATGGAGTTCAGACCCACAACTCCGGGAAGGGTTTGAAGTACGATTCAATTCTGGCAGCCCCGATACTCTCAGGTTCTCATTGGTAACCAGGGATGGAACTGGAACCAGAATAACAAAAACCGTGAAAGAAAATTTAATCAATTCTGTGAATACCTGGTATCATGTTGCTTGTACCTATAACATGACAACAGGACAGCAAAATCTGTATGTAAATGGACAACTCGTTGATACCGATACACATCCGGCCGGAAATACGATTGTACCATTGACCTACTATACTGACATGAAAATAGGATATTCACGGTATAAGGAAGGGTATTTTAACGGTCTCATCGACGACATCCGTCTCTATAAGCGTGCCTTGACCAGCCAGGAGATACAGGACTTATACAATAGTTATTAACCATAAAACTTGTGATTAAGTTTACTCAAAAATGCACGAGAGTTCCCCTGAAATCACTCTTTCATAAAGAGTGATTTCAGGGGATTTGAATACAAGCATCTGAGCTTTTGTAATCACATGAACAACCGTATAAGATTAATCGTTCTCAAGCCCATATATATGTTCAAAATAGGTGCGTAATAGCTCTGCTACACTCCAGGCCTGAGAAATACACCCGCGTGGGGTGTGAGGAGGGTCTCCATCAAATATTTCAGAAATCGTTCCCAGTCCGGATTCAAATAGATGCGTATAAAACGGCTCAAAAAGTCCTTCAATATATTTTTGCATATTTTTATGGCCTGCATACACCCTGGCATAGGCTGAAATGTAGGGACCTATTAACCACGGCCATACAGTGCCCTGATGATATGCCTTATCTCTCTCATAAACACCTCCAATACAATGCCCCACATAATCTTTATCTTTTGGTGAAAGAGTTCTCAGTCCATAAGGTGTCAAAAGGTGCTCCTGTACTATCTCCATCACACGTTTCTGTCTTCTCATGGTTAACATCGAATGTGGCAAACTTACAGCAAATATTTGATTAGGGCGAATGGCCTTATTTCTTGTTTCTCCCTCTATGAAATCATAAAGGTACTGCCCTTCTTCAAACCAGAAGTGTTTATTAAATGACTCGCATACCTTCTGCGCCAAGATACTATAATCTGTACTTTCATCAGGTAAATTCATCTTACGGGCAAGAAATACCATGATCTGCAGTGCATTATACCAAAGGGCATTGATTTCTACAGCCTTTCCCATCCGTGGTGTTACAACCCAATCCCCCACTTTAGCATCCATCCATGTCAGTTGCACCCCTTCTGCACCAGCATAGATTAAGCCATCTGTATCCATATGGATATGGTAGCGAGTTCCCTTCTTATAATACTTAATAATCTCCTTTAGTACATTGTATAAATCCCTGCGAACGGCATTGAGATCTTTTGTAAAGCGCAGATACTGATATACTGCATGAATATACCACAGTGATGCATCGGCAGTATTGTATTCAGGAGTCTCTCCATAATCCGGGAACCGATTGGGAATCATCCCCTTACTAACATACCGGGCATACGAAAGTAATATTTCCCGGGCATCTTCAAATCTTCCCTGTACAAGGGTAAGTCCAGGCAGTGAAATCATAGTATCCCGTCCCCAATCCCCGAACCAGTGATATCCTGCAATAATACTTTTCTTATCACCTTCCCGCTTTACAATGAAGCTATCTGAAACATTCAATAAGGACTCAATGAATGCAGCAAGATTTTCCTTCGTTATATCTTTTGTCTTTTCTACCGCATTCTTTCCGCAAGTCCGGTTTATTTCCTTTTTGCGAAAAGAGAAATAATCGATATCCTTCTTTTTCAAAGGGAAATCAGGAGAAATTAAGAGATCTGCATTTCCATTATCATCACACTTTTTTCTGTATAGACCCTTCCTGCGGTTAATTTCTGTATTGAGTAATTCTAAAATATCCCATCTCTCACATGCATTTGTTGAAGCAACAATATAGGAATCAATCTCTTTATTCAGATCAAACTGCAGAGCAAAAGGGCTAAAGTGGTCTTCGTGCGCATCCAGACCTCGTTCGGTCTCCTTTGGGTATTCCATATTTTTATACCAGAATTGAACTGTATCGATTGATTGTGCATTATGAAAAAGATACAGGGGGGGAAGCTGTTCGTATGGCTGTAAATATATTCCATGCGGAAGAATATGATAAGTGGTCTTTAAAGACGGATTTTCGGAGGTAAGCCAATGATAATCACGAAATGCAATCATGATCCTTATCTTCAAGGACAAAGGAGCTAACGGCCGTGCTCCTCTACCAGTCACTTGATACAAAATGATAGTAGTATTTTCACCGTGAACCATAAACACTATTTTTTTTATATCTACCCCGCTCACAGAATAAGCAAAGGTAGGAAATGGATGCAAGCTAAATTGAATAAGATTTTTATATCCTTCAGGATGAATTGCATTCGGGTAAAAATTCGTAGAGAGCGGAAACTGCTTCTCTCCTATAGAGAGAGTTTCTTCCACTTTGGATAGCAATAAAGACCGCCCTAAGGGAGGTCTTGTAGCAGCCATAAGGAGACCATGATACCGCCTTGTATTTGCACCGATTATTGTAGAGGAAGCATAGCCACCAATACCGTTGGTCTCTAACCACTCCTTTTCTGCGCTTAAGGAAAGGTCATGACAAATATCTCTATTGAAAATGATTGTTCTACCGGATTCTTTCCTCCTGTCTCCGTCTTTAAGAATATCCATAAGTCTCCTTTTCAAAAGATAAAGGGAATAATAAGATGGCTGAGGCCATAACCTTGCACTGTTTTCATTATACTCTCATGAGGAATAAATCTTATCGGAAAAATAATAGTAACCTTACTCTTCCGGCACGTACCGATAATACTCATTTCTCATTATAATTAACAAAAAAGTCATTTTTAGCAAAATATTTGATTAACAACAAAAAAATAGTATAGTAGTTGTAATTCAATTTTGCTGTATATCATAAAAGTATCATTTCAGGTTCATGTATGACACGTACGACAGGCGTATCTATTGTTTACTGCGAGGATTATGATAAAGAAAAGGTCATTTCCGCTATCGATCAGATCTTTCAGCATTTTGGCGGTATCCAGAGCATTATAAAAAAGGGAACACGGGTATTATTAAAACCAAATTTTATAAAAGAGAGCACGCCTGAAGAATGTGCGGTTACTCATCCTATAATCATAGAAGTGATAGCCAAAAAGATACTGGAGATGGAGGCCACACCCATTATTGGCGATAGCCCTGCTTTTGGTTCTGTCTCAAAAATTGCAAGGCGGATAGGTCTTGACCACTTTGCAAAGGAGCATGGTATCGAGATTATCGAACTTAATATGCCACGCAGGATAAAAACAAAATGCGGAGGAAAATCATTTTCACTCACCGTTTCTGGTAAGGCATTGGATGCAGATGCCATCATAAACCTTCCCAAACTGAAAGCCCATGTACAATTGCTCTATACTGCCGCAGTGAAGAATATGTACGGATGCGTCAGCGGCAAGAGAAAGGCATGGCGGCATCTTCAGTCGCATGATGACCTGAGCTGGTATACAGAAATGCTCCTGGCAAATTACCAGGCTGTGAAACCTACTTTTACCATCGTGGATGCCGTTATGGCTATGGAAAAACATGGGCCAACGGGTGGAACACCCAGACAGGTTTCTTTAATCCTCGGAGGTATTGACTGCATCGCCATTGACCGTGTCCTGGCAGAGGTCCTCTGCGTTTCACCATCTCAGGCGCCTCTTCTAAAAGCTGCCAAGCTACATAACATAGGAGAACAAAATATGACTAACATAGAGATTTTTGGCAAATCATTATCCACCGTGAAGATATCGGATTTTATACTTCCAAAACTCGTGCCAATAGGATTTAATACCTTTAAGGTCATGAAGAGTCTTGCTAAACATCTTTGGATGAAGGGTTTTTCCAAAACCATATTATTTCTTTTAACAAGTAATTTTTTATTACCTATGTACGCCTTTTCAGAAGCAGATAGATTAAAAAACTTCCCATCACAGGTCGCTCACCATGATATTGTCCATATCCCAACGGGTGAAAAGGTACAATTTTCTGACCTTGCCCGTTTTTTTGATTGTGCAAGCGTGCTCTACGTTGGCGAAACCCATGCAAACAAGGCAGCCCATCAGGTGCAGCTAAAGGTGCTTCAGGCATACTATGAGAAATTTGGGAGTAACATAGCCATTGGTATGGAGATGTTTACAAGACCATACCAACCTTTTTTAGACCAGTGGATTGCAGGAGAAATTGACGAGGAGAAATTTCTTGAGGATACACGATGGGATAAAGAGTGGGGATATGATTATTCTTTGTATAAAGATATCTTTGGTTTCGCCCGAGAAAAGAAAATCCCCATAATCGCCCTGAACGCGCCTAAGGAATTGGTAAAAATGCTGCACAATAAGGGGCTGAAAAATTTGAGCGAGGAAGAGAAAAAAAAATTGCCGGAAATTGATACAACCGATTTCTTTCATAGAATCTATTTGAAAAAAGCCATTATGGAACATGTAAGCAGTTCAACAGATTTTGAAAGATATAATGATATACAATCTTTATGGGAGGAATACATGGCTCAGACGATTGTAGATTATTTATCCTCATGGGAAGGGAAAGATAAGAAGTTTCTCACCTTTGTAGGGAATGGTCATATTGTGTATGATTTTGGAATCCCGAAAAGGGTGTTTCGCCGCACTCCTCTCCCCTATTACACCATCTATCCGGCCGAATTCACTGAGGGAAAACCGACGGGTAATCAAGACTTGTTTTCAACAGAAATTCCCCTGGAACCAGCCGATTTTGTTTGGGCTATCCCACCGGTCGAAAAGGAAAAAAAGATGGTATACCTGGGAGTACAACTTCAAAAAACAAGCGATGATAAATTAGTTATCCAGGAAATAGGCCAGAACAGTCCTGCTGAAAAGGCGGGTTTCATGGTAGGCGATAGTATCTTATCAATTGATGGAAGAGTAGCAAAAAATGTCATGGATCTGGTCCGTTATTTACAAACAAAACAGTTTGGCGATACCTGTAATGTGGAGATTGAGCGTGGCGGGACTAAGATCACCTATTCAGTCACTCTTTTTGAAATAGAATAACTTGAATATGAGAGGCTTATTCAATACAATGATTGTTTATTATTTACGGAGATTTGTATATATTTCTGACGAAAAGGTTACAAAATAAAAACCATGCGGACAAAACTGTCAACACAATACAACCCAAAAGAGATAGACGACAAATGGTATCAGTTTTGGGAGGAAAAAGGGTTTTTTCATAGTGAACCAAACCCTTCCCAGAAACCATATACTATTGTCATTCCTCCTCCAAATATTACTGGTGTGCTTCATATGGGACACGCCTTAAACAATATTATTCAAGATATTTTGATCCGATGGAGACGCATGCAGGGATACAACACCCTGTGGATGCCTGGTACGGACCATGCGGGCATTGCTACCCAAAATGTAGTTGAAAGGGAATTAGCAGCTAAACACAAAAAGCGTGAGCATCTGGGACGGGAACGTTTTATAGAAGAGGTCTGGAAATGGAAAAATCAGTACGGCTCAACTATTATTAAACAGTTGAAAAAACTGGGAAGCTCATGCGATTGGAACCGGGAAAGATTTACGATGGATGAAGGCCTCTCAACTGCAGTAAAAGAAGCATTCGTGCGATTGTTTGAGAAAGGCTTAATCTATAAAGGCAAATACATGATTAACTGGTGTCCCCGATGCTGTACAGCCTTAGCCGATGATGAGGTTGAGCATGAAGAACATGAGGGGAATCTGTGGTATATAAAATATCCGTTCAGAGACGCGCCGCATCTCTATTTTATCGTAGCAACAACACGCCCTGAAACCATGCTGGGTGATGTTGCCGTAGCCGTTAACCCGAAAGATGGCCGCTTTAAGGATATGATAGGTGAAATCCTTACCCTCCCTATTATCGGGCGGGAATTGCCAATTATTGCCGATGATTTTGTAGACCCATCTTTTGGAACCGGTGCAGTTAAAGTTACACCTGCTCACGATCCTAATGACTTTGAGATTGGCAAACGCCATACGTTAACCTCCATTGTTATTATGCATGAGAATGGGATTATGAATGAGAATGCAGGCGATTACGAAGGACTGGACCGTTTTGAGTGCAGGAATGCTCTGATAGAAGAATTAAAATTGAAAAAATACATTGAAAATGTCGTCCCTCATAAGCATTCAGTTGGACATTGTTACCGGTGCCATACCGTCATTGAACCTTATATCTCTGATCAGTGGTTTGTAAAGATGCGTCCCCTTGCAGATGCAGCGATAAAGGCAACACAGGAAAAGTCTATAACATTCTTCCCTGGTCGATGGGAAAAGATATACTTAAGTTGGCTGGAAAATGTCCGGGATTGGTGTATCTCAAGACAGATCTGGTGGGGACACCGTATTCCCGCCTGGTATTGTCAGGAGTGCAGGGCAACCACAGTAGCACGTGAAACGCCCATGAAATGTTCAAAATGTGGTAGTACTCAATTGAAACAAGATGAAGATGTACTTGATACATGGTTCAGTTCTGCTCTATGGCCTTTTTCCACAATGGGGTGGCCTAAGGAAACGCCTGAATTGCTGTATTACTACCCTACGTCTACCCTTGTTACTGACCGGGGAATTATCTATTTCTGGGTAGCCCGAATGGTTATGATGGGACTCGAAATGATGCATCAAGTCCCTTTCTCCAATGTCTACATCCACGGTACAATCCTCGATGAACAGGGAAGGAAAATGAGCAAATCGCTGGGAAACGGCATTGACCCCCTTGCTATGATTGACACCTATGGAGCAGATGCTGTGCGATTTTCGATTATTATCCTAACCACGGAAGGCCAGGATATAAAACTTTCGGAAAGCAAATTTGAGATGGGTCGTAACTTTACGAACAAACTCTGGAATGCAGCACGGTTTGTTATGATGAATTTAGAAGAAGAATGTCCGAAAGAGATTACCATTGAACCCGGAGATTATCAATTTGAAGACACATGGATACTCAACCGGTTAGATGCAACAATTGAGGCCTGTACTTCATCTCTAGAACAATTCAAGTTTAATGATGCGGCCATGAAAATCTACGATTTTATGTGGCACTCCTTCTGCGATTGGTACCTGGAAATCGTTAAAGCTCGCCTCTATGAGCCGGTAAGTCCCAGAGATAAAAAGGTGGCACAAACAGTATTGGCAAGGGTATTTAATCAAATGCTCCGTATATTACATCCTTTTATTCCTTTTATTACCGAAGAATTATGGCAAAATTTAAAGCAAACTATTTCTGAAAATAAAATTGATATCGGGGATGATATACACGGTAAGGCCATTATCTGTAATATCTGGCCCATGGCGACAAAACAATATGGAAATCATATCGAAAAAACCATGGTCATCCTGCAGGATATTATCCGTGCTATTCGGAATATACGGAGTAAGATGAATATCATGGAAAAGCAAAAATTGAATGCTGTGATCTCCTTTTCAGAAAATGGTGAGTTCGGATTGAAAGAGCATACAGATCTCCTTAGGCGAATGGCCAACCTTGAGCATTTAGAGATTGGTAAAAATCTTACGAAACCCATTAACTCTGCTTGTGAAGTTATTGGACAAATACAAGCATTTGTGCCACTTGCAGGTATTATAGACCCGATGGCTGAAAAAGAGCGGCAACTAAAACATTTAAAACAACTGGAAGACCATTTACTCGTGGTAAGGCGTAAGCTGGAAAATCAAAATTTTGTTGCAAGGGCGCCCGCTCATGTTGTAGCAATGGAACAGAATCGCCAGAAGGAATTGTTAGACCAGATTGGTAAGGTAAAACTCATTTTGCACGATCTTGAGTGTAGAATGTGAGAAGATAAGAGATCTTTCATCTCCTCAGATTCCAAGGAATAGTTTTTCAATAGTTCAGTATTTTTACGGTTAAGTTTTGGCATTAAGGTAAGGAATTCATGAAAAAAATATTTTATATCCCTGTATTTTACATCATGGTATCATATTTTATTTCGATCTCAGGTCTTCACGCCGAGATATCTACTTCACCTGCAACAACAAAAAAATGCCCGGCATGTAATAAGGTGTATTCAGAAAAGACAAAATTTTGCGCTGAAGACGGATCAAAATTAGTAGAGATACCAGTAAAGATGGTATGCCCGGATTGCAATAAAGAAGGGGCTCCGGGAGAGAAATTCTGTAAAGAACACGGAAAGAAACTTGTTTCACCTTCTGAGGTATCTCCTCTTCAGGAAACAGACACTATAGAAAACAAAAAAGAACTTGCTAAAAAATATTATAAAGAAGGCAATGACCATTGCGATGCCGAATCATATGATTTAGCGATAGAGTCATATAAAAAAGCGGAAGAAATGTTTTCTGATTTTCCGGCGCTTCATTATAACATGGGTTGGGTTTATGGCAAATTGGGAAACGCTGAAAAGGCAATACAGCATTTACAAAAGTATATCGTACTCGCACCGGATGCTACCGATCTCACGGAGGTACAAAGTTATATCATCATTCTAAAACAAGCGATGGAGAAGCAAAAACATCTTCGGGATACTTTCAAAAATCGGGATGAGACCATGAGGAAGGCGTTGATTGAGCAGAAGCAAAAATATGGAAGCGTTACCATACCGGCAGGCGAGTTTACTATGGGAACGAATGAAGCCAGAGAAGATGCATTTCCGGAACATAAGGTCTATTTGGATGCATTTAAAATTGACCGCTATGAAGTAACAAATGCCCAATACTGGGAATTTTTAGAATATATGAAAAAGACAAACGATCATAGCAAATGTTTTAAGGGAGAACCCAGTGGGAAAGATCATACCCCAAGATTCTGGGAAAACGAGTACTATAACGTTCCGGATTACCCTATTGTCAGAATTGACTGGTATGATGCCTATGCGTATGCTGCCTGGGCAGGGAAACGGTTACCTACCGAGGCTGAATGGGAAAAGGCAGCGCGGGGATTGGATGGAAGAAAGTTTCCCTGGGGAAATGAGTGGAATCCCGCCCGATGCAATCTCAGCGGAGACCCCAAACCCGTGGGAAGTGTAGAAAGTGGAAAGAGTATTTACGGCTGCTACGATATGGCCGGCAGCGTTCATGAGTGGTGTGCAGATTGGTATCTGAATACGTACTACGCTGAATCCCCACATCAAAACCCTAAAGGTCCTGATAACGGCATCAGACGGGTAATACGGGGAGGGTCTCGTTTTTCTCAGCCATTCCAGGTACGAACTAACACGAGAAAATCGGAACAACCTGATTTGTTTAACCAGGCGTTAGGGTTTCGCTGTGCAAGTGATATAAAAGAGAAAAAGTAAGAATTACCTGAAAACTCCGTCTATATTGAATACATTCGAATGACAGCATCAGTAGATAATAATCTATATAAACATCTCCTGGAAATCCTGTGTGATGGGGTTTACTTTGTTGATTGTACAAGAAAGATTCTTTACTGGAATAAAGGGGCAGAAAAAATTACCGGATATATGAGTTCTGAGGTAGTAGGAAAACGATGTGTCGATACTGTGCTCAATCATGTTGATACGTGTGGTATTAAATTTTATACAACGGCATGTCCGTTGTTTGAAACAATAAGGGATTATAGACCCCGCGAAGTAGAAGTATATATCCAACACAAAAAAGGGCATCGGATACCTGTTTTCGTACGTACAGCGCCACTTCTCGACTCAAACGAACATATTACCGGGGCAGTTGAAATATTCAGTGACAATACACCAAAGCTTCTCATTAATCAGAGAATTAAAGACCTTGAGAAAATGGCATTACTCGACCCACTTACAGAGTTGGCAAACAGACGCTATATCGAGATGAACATACAAAGCAAATTGGATGAATTGTGCCGATACGGCAGATCTTTTGGAATTTTCTTCATGGATATTGATCACTTCAAGAAAATAAACGATGCATATGGCCATAGTGTTGGAGATAAGGTATTAAAAATGGTAACGAAGACACTATTACATTCTGTTAGGACATCTGATATTGTAGGCCGCTGGGGTGGAGAAGAATTTATCGCAATCACTCCAAATGTTGATAAAGAACGATTGCATTTTATTTCAAAGAAACTTCATGCCCTTGTTGGATATTCCAGTTTTTCTATAGGATCAGATATTATCCAGGTTACTATCTCTATTGGCGCTACAATTGCGCAACCGGATGATACAGTAAACACATTATTGGAACGGTCTGATAAGCTTATGTACTGTAGCAAGATTTCCGGAAGAAATCGTACATCAATAGGTTAAGTTAAGAATTTGAGAATTTTGAAACTTTCGGGGATATAATTTTGTTTTTATTAGCAACTAAAATACTTTATAGTAGGTAGAATTTATTATATCTGTATCATAGATAAGTTACTATTTTGAAAGGAGAAAAGAGATGAAGCGTATTGGATATTTTTTCAGTGTTGTGGGAATTACCTGTGCATTAATTACCTCTTATGCTATTAAAACCACCTCTGCAGGTGAAGGTTGTTGTGGCAGTAAAGAGGCTTCCGCTTCTGAAAGAGCGGAAAATAAATGTGTTGTTTGTGGAAAAGTTGTTGAAAAAGATAAAGGAATATCGGTGGAATGCGAAGGAAAAACGGTTACGTTATGTTGCAAAGGTTGTGAGGCCACATTTAAAAAGGGTTGTAAAGAAGGAAATGAAAAATGCTGTGAGAAAACAGAACATCATCATCACTAAGAAAACACGCATTTTATAATTTACCAAAAAATAGATATTATAAAATTTAAGGCGCTTTTGTATCGATATGATACAAAAGCGCCTTTTAAATTTAATGTTCCGTAACTCGTAACACCGTAGTTTTTGAACTCATATCCACGTAGTTTTTGAAAAATACCCTCATAGGGATGAAATGTTTATAGAAACATGTGGTATACAAAACCTTAGCTCCATCGGAGCGGCATGTGAAACACAGCAACACCATGTCGCTCCGATGGAGCTGGATTGTGGCAGAATGATTTGTCTGTAAATATTTCGCTCCCAACGGAGCTGTTCACGGTATTTTTTTAAAAAACTATTATGTTACCATAATTCTCATAAAATTATTGATATTTACAAAAAGGCGGATTCGCTCCGCTTAATCCGCCCTACCGCAAACCCGCTTCATGAAAATGGAAATTCCTATACAATCTATTCCTTCAACTCCTTTATCAGGAACGTACCCTGCGGTGGATTTAAAAGAATAGTTTTTACACGTTCCTGCCATAGGATACCAAATTCCCTCGATTCATCCTCAGAAGCTTTACCAGAAATTACCAGAGGCATAAGCTTATCCATCCGCTCACTACCTGATATCGGTTCAACATAATACGTTACTTCTACCGCTTTCCCGCTATCAGTTCTTTGAAATATTATAGAGCAAACTGCCCTGGGATCAGGTGATTGCTCCCTATCAAAAACCATTAAATTATACCTTCCGTATTTTCCGGCAGGCCCAAGCCCTTTGAATCCATTTTCACCGGAAGCCCCTGTTATGAGCGTTACTATTTGTGATATTGGTCCATTTACCTTATAATTAACTTCCCCCTTAAAAGTAACTTTTATATTTCCTCTTACCGGCACTTCATCACCATACAGGGACTTCAACACCATTTGAGTAGACTTATAGGCGCCAGCAACTGCCGGGCAAGAATGCCCTGCAGATTTTACGGCATCAGCATACGTAAAGGTAAAAACCTCCCCCTTCTCCATTGCCCCAAGTACAACAGCTAAAGGGTCTTTCATTTTTATTGGTTCTACACGATCAAAAAAATCCTTACTATAGTTTGTCTGTCCTTCCGCAGAAACATAACCATACATAACAATACAATACATGGCTAAAAAAATAACCAGATATGCAAAAAATCCTTTTAATGAGAAAATCTTGCAAGATATCCTATTCACTCCTTCGGCTCCTTTCATTTTAAAATGATTTTCGTAATTCTTTATTGAAGAATTAATAAAAGTTCTATACAATACATTGTTAAATTTTGCATGTTACTAAAGCTATGAGAGGGTTCTATTTTGCAAGAGCTTAGTTTATACCAGAAAGACTATTTAGGCAAGCGTATAATGACGAAAAAACTCAGGATTGGTGTTGTCCCTTATATGAACGCCAAACCATTGATTTATACATTAACTCAACAATCGGATTCTGTTGAATTACTATTTGAAGTACCTTCGCTTCTCCCGGAGATGTTGAATAATGATCATATTGATGTAGCTATCATTCCTTCCATTGAATATTTCAGGAATGGCAATTATGCAATCGTACCCAATATTTCTCTTTCTTCGCTGGGAACTGTTGAGAGTGTAAAGATATTTTCAAAGGTACCGATACAAAACATTAGAACTGCAGCATTAGATAAAAGTTCCTTAACTTCCTGTACACTCACGAAGATCCTTTTTAAGGAATACTATCATCTTTCTCCTCAGTATACATCGTGGAATAATCAATACGACATTTCCCGTATAGATACTGACGCCGTTCTTATCATTGGAGATAATGCTATGAGAGCCAGTGACAATGGTTATTTCACTTTGGATTTAGGCCAGGCATGGTTTGAATATACCGGCCTTCCCTTCGTTTATGCCGTTTGGGCTGTTAAGAAGACTCACCGTATGCCAGATATAAACATTTTATTACAAAATGCAAAGGAGTGTGGTATGAAATTGGTTAAAACGATAGCAGCCGATGAATCGCAGCGTCTCCGGTTTCCTTACGAGAAATGTTTGAACTATCTTACCAACTCTATGAAATACAATCTCGGCAAAAACGAAATAAAAGGACTTCAAACATTTTATCATTACGCTGTATCTTTAGGGCTTGCCCCACAGGGAGTGAAGATTGTTTTCAATGAAACCTAGTTTGTCCTATTCATTTCATGAGATTGAAGATATTCTTGATAAATCCTTACAAAATAAGAGATTATCCTCACAAGAATGCTTAAAGTTGTTTTCTGTCAAAGAACTTACCAGTTTAGGAATGGCGGCGGATGAAATTTCACGGAAAAAACATCCGGAAAATTACCGGACCTACATTATTGACCGGAATATTAATTATACGAATATCTGCACATCAGGCTGTAAATTCTGTGCCTTTTACAAAGAGGTTGAACAAAACGGCGCGTACATCATTTCTAAAGATTCTTTGTTTAAAAAGATAGAAGAGACCTTATCTTTGGGCGGTAGGCAAATCCTTATGCAGGGCGGCCTGCATCCATCGTTGAGGCTGGATTTCTATGTAGATATACTTAAATCTATCAAGGCGCGATATAATATTCATATCCATGCTTTCTCACCTCCTGAGATTATCCATTTTTCAAAATTAAATAATCTCCCTGTATTGGATATTATTCAAAAACTCAATGAAGCAGGACTTGATTCGATACCCGGGGGAGGCGCTGAAATCCTGGTTAACCGATGCCGTAATCTCTTAAGTCCAAACAAGTGTACTGCACAAGAATGGCTTGATGTTATGCGCCAGGCGCATAATCTTGGCATGCGAACCACCGCTACCATGATGTTTGGCCATGTCGAAACCCTGGAAGAACGTGTCGAACATCTTGAAAAGATACGGAGGCTTCAGGATGAAACGGGTGGATTTACTGCCTTTATAGCATGGACATTTCAGCCAAAAAATACTCAACTCCATACTTCATTACTCGGGAGTTATGATTATTTAAGGACGATAGCCATTTCGCGTCTGTATTTAGATAATATTGAGAATATTCAGGCATCATGGGTTACGCAAGGGTCAAAAATCGCTCAACTTTCGTTGAAATTCGGCGCCAATGATATGGGCAGTACGATGATTGAAGAAAATGTAGTCAGAGCTACCGGGGTAAGCTACCAAATGGATAAAGAAGAGATAGAATCGCTCATTAAAGATCTCGGATACGAGGCAATGCAAAGGGACCTGTATTATCGTATCTTGGAATCTTCACCCGTATAGATTTTTAAAAGGATACGTTTTTTTAATAATACTGTTTTACCCTCTTGACAACTTTCCCCTTAAATGATTTAATTACCACCCAAAGTATTCCAGGGTGTGCTTCTAAAGGGGATTTTTTGCTTCATTGAGAATGACATAAAATATCATAAACTATAGCCGAAAATTACAGGGTTATTCAGAATAGCATCAAAAAGTGTTTTGTATGCACCAGGTAGAACGAAATGACCACCCCGCATCGCCTCCTGCACCAATAAAAGCTTTTTGAACAGCCCATAATTGTTTATATTTGGCCTAAAACAGTAAAATCAGTTTGCCTCTGGTAAAAAATAGAGTCGATGTAGGGCAAGGCTTTAGCCTTGCTTCCCCGCATAAATGTGCGCACGGGAGAGAGCAACCATAAAGAGTTGCCCTACGTAACTTTTATAACAGCAGTGGCAAGACGCGCCTTGCCACTACAGATTGAATTTCTTTAACGTAAATTTAGATTTTTGCTATGAATTTTATCTTTACCCCATTTAAGATTATCGGAAATTACCTCCATAAATTCATAAGGGAATTAGGAAGCATGACGTGCTTCCTCGCACGATCCATATTCTGGATGTTCTTCTCCCCTTACTTAATACGGAGAATTATTAAGCAAATTTATTTTATCGGTGTAAAAAGTACTTCCGTTGTTGTTTTGACAGGTTCATTTACCGGGATGGTTTTGGCATTGCAAACGTATTATGCCTTAGTGAAATTCGGTGCTGAAACCAGTTTAGGCCCTGTCGTAGCCTTATCGTTGATCAGAGAACTAGGACCGGTTATCTCTGCTTTGATGGTTACCGGATGTGCGGGCTCTGCGCTAACGGCGGAGATTGGCATTATGAGAATAACCGAACAAATTGATGCGCTTGACGCTATGGCCTTAAATCCTTATAAATATCTCATTATTCCTAATTTACTTGCAGGCATAATATCTCTTCCTCTCTTAAATGCTATTTTTGTTGTGGTTGGCATTTTTGGAGGATATGCTGTGGGCGTAGGGCTTATGAGTATATCAGGGGGAACCTATTTTGGTGGAATTAGGGATTTCGTTACCATGAAGGATATCATCGAGGGTTTCTATAAGTCCCTGAGTTTTGGTATCTTGATAACATGGATAGGCTGTTATAAGGGATATTTTACCGGATACGGGGCAGAAGGTGTAAGCAAGGCAACTACACAGGCGGTAGTGCTTTCTTCGGTTATGATTCTGGTATGGGATTATTTTATGACGTCTTTATTAGTTGCTTAGTGGTTATCTATGATTAAAGTCATCGATTTATATAAAAGTTTTAACGGCCGTAAGGTACTTCAAGGAATTAATTTAGAAGTAGAAAAAGGACAAATCCTTGCCTTAATTGGAGGCAGTGGAACGGGAAAATCGGTACTTCTAAAGCTTGTTATTGGTTTGATAAAGCCTGATGAGGGTAAGATATTACTGGATAACCAGGATATTAGCAGGTTAAGAGGAAAGTCCCTGAAACAATTAAAAGAACGATTTGGTGTTGTTTTTCAGGGAGGCGCCCTTTTTGATTCCCTTACTGTATTTGAAAATGTTGCGTTTCCCCTTGAAGAAAAGACAAAAATGAAGGCTTCGCAAATCAGGAATGCTGTGTTTCATGAACTCGCCAGGGTAGGCCTTACCGGTGAGGAAAACAAATACCCAGCCCAGATAAGCGGCGGTATGAGAAAAAGAGTAGCCCTTGCCCGATGTCTGGTTATGCACCCTGAAATAGTCCTTTTTGATGAGCCAACAACTGGTCTTGATCCCCTTATAGGCAAAGCAGTACATAACTTGATCAGAACATGTCAGAAGAACCTTAATTTTACCGCTATTATAGTAACACATGAGGTTCCAGAAATTTTTTCTATGGTAGATCGGGTTGCTATGTTATATGATGGAAAAATACTCGCTGCAGGTACTCCGGAAGAAATAAAGGGTTCAAAAGATCCTGTAATTCATCAGTTCATTCACGCTGAATTGGAAGGCCCTATTGTTATAAAATAACTATATTCTCAATACTCTAAAAAGGTAACAAATATTATGAAGAAATTCGATGTTGAAATTGCTGTTGGAATCTTTATTTTTTTTGGCCTGCTCTGTATGGGTTATATCTCTGTAAAATTTGGGAATATCAATCTTTTAGGCGATCATTATTATCCGGTAAAAGCCGTTTTTACTACGGTTAAAGGCCTTAAAAAAAATACCGGAGTAGAAATATCAGGTGTTGAAGTGGGTAAGGTTAATACTATTAAACTTGTTAATTATGAATCAGTAGTCACCTTATTGATTCGGGATGATGTAAAACTCCAGGAAGATGCTATTGCCTCTATCCGAACAAAAGGACTTCTGGGAGAGAAGTATGTAGAAATCACACCCGGAGGATCAGATACATTAATAGAACCTGGCGGTACTTTGTATGAGACAGAACCACCAATAGATTTAGAAAAATTGATAGGAAATCTCGTTTTTGGGAAAATAAAGGAGTGAAGATTATGAAATGCAGAAAGGTTCTACCAGCAATATTTTTTGGTATAGTTCTCTCGATATCCACTTTTCTCATAGCAGGCGAACAGGGAGAACCAGGAAAACTACTTATGAATACCATAGATAGTGGTTTAATTATTCTGAAAGATACATCTCTGCAAGGAGCAGACAAGGCACAAGAACGGAAGCAAAGACTGTGGAATGAGATTTCACCCATTTTTAATTTTGAAGAGATGTCGAAAAGAACTCTTGGTCAGTACTGGAAAAAACGCTCTCCTGAAGAAAAAAAAGAATTTGTAGAATTATTTACCGTAATTCTCAAAGATTCCTATATAGGAAAAACTGACACCTATTCTGGAGAAAAAATAGTTTATATAACCGAAAAACAAGATAAAAATTACTCTACGGTACAAACAAAATTTATTACGAAGAACAATACAGATCGTCGATCAGCTTCCGAACTACGTCACGCTCGGCCACGACGATCTCGTGATCCGCACCACGCTCGACGGCGACTTGCAGGAGGAGGCCGAGCGCGT
>JAANMX010001200.1_pt1 | contig 30157 bp, 26 predicted proteins | sample 7279681 | NCBI WGS metagenome assembly JAANMX01 (sample SAMN14094542, study PRJNA606508) | bioreactor metagenome | isolation source: A lab-scale SPAN reactor treating ammonium-rich wastewater day 351 | place: Ireland: Galway | collected 2018-01-01 | reverse complement strand
GCCTCGAGGCGATCGTCATGCGCGTCGTCGACATCCAGCTCTCGTTTCCGGCGATCCTGATCGCGCTGATCCTGATCGCGGTCCTGGGGCAGGGGACCGGCAAGGTGATCGCCGCATTGGTCACCGTCCAGTGGGCGTACTACGCGCGCACCGTGCGCGCGGCGGCGCTGGTCGAGAAGCGCCGCGAGTACATCGAGGCGGCGCGCTGCCTCGCGCTGCCGCCGGCGCGCATCGTGTTCCGTCACCTCCTGCCCAACTGCCTGCCGCCGCTGATCGTGGTGGCGACCGTGCAGGTGGCCGCCGCGATCGCGCTCGAGGCGACGCTGTCGTTCCTCGGCCTGGGCTTGCCGATCACCGAACCTTCGCTCGGCCTCCTGATCGCCAACGGCTACCAGTACCTGCTCTCGGGCAAGTACTGGATCAGCTTCTTCCCCGGCCTCGCGCTGCTCGCGACGATCGTCGCGATCAACCTGGTCGCCGACCAGCTCCGCGACGTGCTGAACCCGAGGCTGCAGAAGTGAGCCCGGTGCGCGACGACGCGCCGGTGCTGGAGGTCCGGGGGCTGCGGACGCACTTCTTCACCCGCGCGGGCGTGGTGAAGGCGGTCGACGACGTGAGCTTCACGCTCGCGCGCGGCGAGGTGCTGGGCCTCGTCGGCGAGTCGGGGTCGGGCAAGTCGATCACCGGCTACTCGATCATGGGACTGGTCGATCCGCCGGGACGCGTCGTCGAGGGCTCGGTGCGGCTCGACGGACGGGAATTGACGACGCTCGACGCCGAGTCGATGCGGGCGCTGCGCGGCAATCGCGTCGCGATGATCTTCCAGGACCCGATGATGACGCTGAACCCGGTCCTGCGCATCGACCGCCAGATGACCGAGGCGATCCTCGCGCACGACGACGTCGGGGAGGCGGCCGCGCTCGAACGCGCGCGCGACGCGCTCGCGCGTGTCGGCATCCCGTCGCCCGACGAGCGCCTGAAGGCGTACCCGCACCAGTTCTCCGGCGGCATGCGGCAGCGGGTGGCGATCGCGATCGCGCTCCTGAACGCACCCGACCTCATCATCGCCGACGAACCGACGACCGCGCTGGACGTGACGATCCAGGGCCAGATCCTCTACGAGGTGCAGAAACTCGCCCGGGAGACCGGCACCGCGCTCGTCTGGATCACGCACGACCTCTCGGTGATCGCCGGGCTCGCCGACCGCGTCTGCGTGATGTACGCCGGACGCATCGTCGAGCAGGGCACGACGGCGCAGGTGCTCGACCGTCCCGCGCACCCGTACACGCAGGGGCTCCTCGACAGCGTGCCTTCGCGCAACGCGCGCGGCGCGCGTCTGAAGCAGATCCCGGGCATGACCCCTTCGCTCATCGACCTGCCGCCGGGCTGCGCGTTCCGGGAACGCTGTCCGCATGCGGACGCCGCCTGCGCCGGCGCCCCCGCGATGACCTTCGCGCCCGGCGACCCCGAGCGCGGCGTCCGCTGCCACCATCCGCTCGTCGCATGGACCTGACCGCCGAGCCGCTCGTCGAACTGCGCGGCGTGTCGAAGCGCTTCGTGAAGCGACTCGACGTCGCGGCGCGGATCGCGAACCTCGCCGGCGCGAACCTGCGCGAGGAGATCGTGCACGCGGTCGATCGGGTCGACCTCGCGATCGCGGAGGGCGAGGTGGTCGGGCTCGTCGGCGAGTCGGGCTGCGGCAAGTCGACGCTCGGCCGGCTCGCGGTGGGCCTCCTGCCGATGACCGAGGGCGAGCGGCGCTGGCGCGGCCGGCCGATCGACCGCCTCGCGCCTGCCGAGGCGCGCGAGCAGCAGCTCCGGATGCAGATGATCTTCCAGGACCCCTACGCGTCGCTGAATCCGCGCCTGCGCATCGTCGACATCGTCGGCGAGGCGCCGGTCGCGCACGGCCTCATCGCGCGGCGCCAGCAGGTCGAGTACGTCGGACTCCAACTGAACCGCGTCGGCCTCGACCCGACGCTGATGCGGCGCTTTCCGCACCAGTTCTCCGGCGGGCAGCGCGCGCGCATCGGCATCGCCCGCGCGCTCGCGGTGAAGCCCGAATTTCTCGTGTGCGACGAGTCGGTCGCCGCGCTCGACGTGTCGATCCAGGCGCAGGTGCTGAACCTGTTCATGGACCTCGCTCGCTCGCTCTCGCTCACCTACCTCTTCATCAGCCACGATCTCGGCGTCGTGCAGCACCTGAGCGAGCGTGTCGTGATCATGTACCTCGGCCGCGTCGTCGAGAGCGGGCCCACGGCCGAACTGTTCGCTTCGCCGAACCACCCGTACACCGAGGCGCTGCTCGCCGAAGCGGGCCGCGTCGAGGCGCGGAAGCGCACGTTCGTCCCCGTGAAGGGCGAAATCCCGTCGCCGCTCGATCCGCCGTCGGGCTGCCATTTCCACCCGCGCTGCCCGCACGCGATGGCGCGCTGTCGCGAGGCCGCGCCGCCGCTGTCCGAGATCGCGCCCGGGCGGCGCTCCGCGTGCTGGCTGAACGAGGAGGGGAGCGCATGACGCCGCCGGTGCTGCGCCACGACCCCCGGGACGCGTTCGCGCCGGTCGTCCTCGATTCGCCGCACTCGGGCGAGGACTATCCGGCGGACTTCGATCACGCGGCGCCGCGCGCGATCGTGCGGCAGGCCGAGGACACGCACGTGGCGCGGCTGTGGCGCGGCGCGCTCGCGCACGGCGCGAGCCTCGTCGAGGCGACCTTCCCGCGCGCGTGGATCGACCCCAACCGCAGTCTCGAGGACGTCGATCCCGCGCTGTTCGCGCCGGACGTGCGCTGGCCGGGTCCGGTCGCGACGACGCGCAAGACCGAACTCGGCATCGGTCTCGTGTGGCGGCTCGCCCACGGCGGCGTGCCGATGTACGCGCGATCGCTCACCGTCGACGAAGTCGAGCGTCGGATCGCGACCTGCTGGCGGCCCTACCACGACGCGGTCGAGGCCGCGCTCGACGAGCGTCACCGCGCGTTCGGCGCGGTCTGGCACGTCAACTGCCACTCGATGCCGGCGGTCGGCGACGCCATTTCCGACGATCCGGGACGCGAGCGTGCCGACGTCGTGCTGGGCGACCGCGACGGGACGACCTGCGAGGGCGCGTTCACGCGCCTGTGCGCCGACGCGTTCGCGTCGATGGGCTACTCGGTCGCGATCAACGATCCCTACAAGGGCGTGGAACTCGTGCGCCGTCACGGACGCCCCGCGGAAGGCCGGCACAGCCTGCAGATCGAACTCAAGCGGACGCTCTACATGGACGAGACGACCTTCGAACCGAACGCGGGCTACGCGCGGCTCGAGCGCGACCTCGCGCGCGTCGCGGCGGCGATCGTCGGCCACGCGCGCGCGTCGCTCGCCCGACGCGACGGCTGAACGGAAGGGCGAACCGGCATTGGTCAGGCCGCTTGACCGGACACGCCCCCTTGCGCTACCGTCGGCGCGCCTGCCCGTCGCGCCGTGGCGTCCTCGGCCCGCCGGGCGTCATCCCACCCCTGGAGGATTCCCGATGAAGTGCCTGATCCGCGCCGTCGCGCTCACGCTGGCCATCACTGCCGGCGCCGCGAGCGCCGCCTACCCCGAACGTCCGATCACCTTCGTCGTCCCCTGGGGCGCGGGCGGCGGCACCGACACGACCGCGCGCTATTTCGCGGCGGGGCTCGAGAAGGAACTCGGCCAGCCGGTCAACGTCGTCAACCGCACCGGCGGCAGCGGCGTCGTCGGTCACAGCGCGATCGCGACCGCTCCCGCGGACGGCTACACGATCGGGATGATCACCGTCGAGATCACGATGATGCACTGGCAGGGCCTCACCGACCTGTCGCCGACCTCGTACACGCCGCTCGCGCTCGTCAACGCCGACCCGGCCGGCTTCACCGTCGGCGCGAACTCGCCGTTCAAGTCGGTGAAGGAAGTGCTGGACTACGCGAAGGCGAATCCGGGCAAGCTCAAGGCCTCGGGCACCGGGCAGGGCGGCATCTGGCACCTCGCGCTCGCCGGCCTCATGAACGACACCAAGATCCCGCAGTCGGCGATTCCCTGGGTGCCCTCGAACGGCGCGGCACCCGCGATGCAGGACCTCGCGGCCGGCGGCGTCGACATCGTGACCTGCTCGCTTCCGGAAGCGCGCGCGCTGATCGACGCCGGCAAGGCGAAGCCGCTCGCGGTGATGGACTCGAAGCCGTCCGCGCTGTTCCCGAACGTGCCGACGATGAAGGTGGCGGCCGGCAGCAACTGGACCGTGTCCGCGTGGCGCGGCATCGCGGCGCCGAAGGGGCTGCCCGCCGATGTGCAGCAGAAGCTCATCGCCGCGATCAAGAAGATCTGGGACAGCAAGGAGTTCAAGGACTTCGCCTCCTCCAAGGGCTACGGCATGGAGTGGGCGCCGGGCGCGGAGTTCGCCTCGTTCATGGCGAAGGGCGACGCCGACATGGGCGTCGTGATGAAGGCCGCGGGCATCGTGAAGTGATGTCCGCGTTCCGGGGCTTCGCCGGCGCCTCCGCGCCGGCGGCCCGCGGATCCGCGCGGCCGGCTCCGGCCGCGCGCCACGCCCGATGAAGTTCAACGACGCGGTCTTCGGCGCGATCCTGCTGCTCCTGGGGCTCGCGATCGTCAGCTACGTCCAGTCGTTCCCGAAGATCCCCGGCCAGCAGGTCGGTCCGGCGATCTACCCGGGACTCGTGGCCGCGGGGCTCGCCGTGTGCGGGATCCTGTTGATCGTGAGCGGCCTGCGGCACCGCTCGTCGCAACCGTGGTTCGCGTCGGACGACTGGACGCGGTCGCGGCAGCACGTCGTCGGCTTCCTCGCCGTCATCGCGGCGGTCGTCTTCTACATCGTCGCGTCCGACGCGCTCGGGTTCCTGCTCGTCGGCTTCCTGATCCTGTTCGCGCTGTTCCAGCTCTTCGGCGTGCGCCCGGTGCGCGCGGCGATCGTCGCGGCGGTGGCGACGTTCCTGATCTGGTTCGCGTTCTACAAGCTCCTGCGCGTTCCGCTTCCCTGGGGCGTATTCACGAAGTTCGCGTTCTGAGGCATCGCGATGGACGCCCTCGTCACCGCGTTCGGGATGGTGTTCAACCTGCAGACGATCGCCGTGATGCTCGGCGCGTCGCTGTTCGGGCTCTTCGTCGGCGCGGTGCCCGGCCTCACCGCGACGATGGCGACCGCGCTGCTGGTGCCGGTCACGTTCTTCATGCCGCCGATCACGGCGATCGCCGCGATCGTGACCGCGACCGCGATGGCGATCTTCTCGGGCGACGTGCCGGGTTGCCTGCTGCGCATGCCCGGCACCCCGGCGTCGGCCGCCTACACCGACGAAGCCTACGCGATGACCCGCAAGGGGCAGGCCGAACTCGCGCTCGGCGCGGGACTCGTGTTCTCCGCGATCGGCGGCCTGTTCGGCACCGTGGTGCTGATCCTGTCCGCGCCGGCGCTCGCCGACTTCGCGCTCCGCTTCAGCTCGTTCGAGTACTTCTGGCTCGTGCTCCTCGGCCTCTCGTGCGCGATCGTGATCACTTCCGAGCGGCCGCTCAAGGGCATCGTGTCGCTGCTGCTCGGGCTCCTCGTCGCGGCCGTGGGCCTCGACAACCCGGCGGGCTTCCCGCGGTTCACCTTCGGCAGTACCGAACTCATGGGCGGCATCGGGCTCATCCCGATGATGATCGGCATGTTCGCGGTCTCGGAGATCCTGCGCTACGCGGTCGAGACCGGGCCGAAGCTCGTCATCGACACCAAGCCGCTCGGGAACGTCCTCGCCGGAATGTGGGCGCTCGCGAAGAAATATCCGAAGCAGGTCCTGCGCGGCAGCACGCTCGGAACGCTCGTCGGCGCGCTGCCGGGCGCGGGCGCCGACATCGCCGCCTGGATGAGCTACGGGATCAGCAAGAAGTTCTCGAAGGAGCCGGAGAAGTTCGGCACCGGCCACATCGAGGGCATCGTCGAGAGCGGCGCGGCCAACAACAGCGCGCTGGCCGGGGCGTGGATCCCGGCACTCGTGTTCGGCATCCCGGGTGACTCCATCACCGCGATCGTGATCGGCGTGCTCTACATGAAGAACATGAACCCCGGGCCGACGCTGTTCACGCAGAACCCGCAGAACATCTACGCGGTCTACCTGCTGTTCATCATCGCGAATCTGATCATGATCCCGCTGGGCCTCCTGTGCATCAAGGTGGCGAAACGCATCCTGTCGGTGCCGCGCGAGATCCTGATGCCGGTCATCCTGCTCTTCTGCATCGTCGGCACGTTCGCGATCAACAACACGCCGTTCGACGTCGGCGTGATGCTCGTGGCGGGCATCGCCGCGTACGTGCTCGAGGCGAACGATTTCCCGATCGCCCCCGCGATCCTCGGCGTGGTGCTGGGGGAGATGCTCGAGGAGAACTTCGTCACCTCGATGATCAAGTCGGACGGCAGCCTGCTCGCGTTCTTCGAGCGGCCGATCGCCGCGACGCTGGGCATCCTCACGCTGGCGGCGTGGTTCCTGCCGCCGATCATCCGGCGGCTGCGGACCGCCGCCGGCGCCTGATCCGGCGCGGCGAACCCCCGACGTTGGCGGGGTTTGCGGCAGCGCGGTATAATCCCGATGATTTGCTGGCCGTGTTCGCGGCCGGTTCGGCGCGACGTCGTGCCGGGCCGACCGGGCGCGGTGCGCGGGACGATCCGGGACGATGCGCGGCACGCTGACCGTCGGCAACTGGAAGATGCACGGCGGACTCGAAGAGAACGCCGTGCGGTACGCAACGTTGCGGGGATTCCGGGCGGACGGCGGGCGCACCCTGGCGGTGTGCGTGCCGTTTCCGTATCTCGCGCAGGCGCGCGAGGCGCTCGCGGGCAGCTCGGTGGGCTACGGGGCGCAGGACGTGAGCCAGCACGCGTCGGGAGCGTACACCGGCGAGGTGTCGGGCGCGATGCTCGCGGAGTTCGGGGCGCGCTACGCGATCGTCGGCCACTCGGAACGGCGCCGCTACCACGGCGAGCGGGACGAGGAGGTCGGCGCCAAGGCCCGCGCGGCCCTGGCGGCGGGCGTCACGCCGATCGTGTGCGTCGGCGAGACGCTCGAGGAACGCGATGCCGGTGCGACCGGCGCGGTGGTGGAAAGGCAGCTGGGCGCGGTGGTCCGCGCCGTGGGAACGGAGGTCGGCCGCGTCGTCGTGGCCTACGAGCCGGTCTGGGCGATCGGCACCGGGCGCACGGCGAGCCCGGAAGAGGCCCAGCAGGTGCACGCGGCGTTGCGGGCGCAACTCGCCGCGGCGGGCTCGAAGGACGTGCCGGTGCTCTACGGCGGGAGCGTGAAGGCCTCCAACGCGGCATCGCTCTTCGCGATGCCGGACGTGGACGGCGGGCTGGTGGGTGGCGCGTCGCTGGACGCGAACGAATTGCTGGCGATCGCGGGATCGTGACGCGGTCGCGGAGAACGGACGGAACGAACGATGGATTTCCTCGAAGGCTTCCTGCTGATGGTCCACGTCGGCGTGGCGGTCGCGATCTGCGGATTCGTGCTGCTGCAGCACGGCAAGGGTGCGGACATGGGTGCCGCGTTCGGCAGCGGGTCGTCCGGCAGCCTGTTCGGCGCGTCGGGCTCCGCGAACTTCCTGTCGCACACCACGGCGGTCCTGGCCGCGGTGTTCTTCCTGACCAGCATCGGACTCACCTGGTACGTGGCCTCGCACAGCCAGCGCGGCGGCAGCCTGATGGAGCGCAGCGTGCTCGACAAGGGTGCGCCGGCGACCGGTGCGCCCACGGGCTCCCCGGCGCCCGGTGCGGCGACGCCGCCGGCGGGAAGCACGACACCTGCGGCCGGTTCCGCCGCAGCTTCGGGGGCCGCGGCGCCAGCCGGATCCGCGGCTCCGTCCGCGCCCGCAGCGCCCGGTTCGAAGGCGGGGGAGGTCCCGAAATAGCATTGCGCGTCCCGGCCGGTCCGGGGCGCGAACAGCGATGAACGCGCCGACGTGGTGAAATTGGTAGACACGCTGTCTTGAGGGGGCAGTGGCGAAAGCCGTGGGAGTTCGAGTCTCCCCGTCGGCACCAGATGGAATGGCGGTGTAGCGAGGTGATTTCCGGCGTGACGCCGGGCAACGGATGAGCGCCGGCGGCATTTCCGGCGCCTGAGGTCGGCATGCTCGAGAACTACTTTCCGGTCCTGATGTTCATCGCCGTCGGCATCGTGCTCGGCGCGGTGCTCCTCACGGTGGGCAGCGTCCTGTCGCCGAACAAGCCCGACGCGAAGAAGCTCTCGCCCTACGAGTGCGGCTTCGAGGCCTTCGAGGACGCGCGCATGAAGTTCGACGTGCGCTTCTACCTGGTCGCGATCCTGTTCATCCTGTTCGACCTCGAGATCGCGTTCCTCTTCCCCTGGGCGGTGGTGCTGCCGGAACTCGGCTTCTTCGGGTACGCCGCGATGATGGTCTTCCTCGCGATCCTCGTGGTCGGCTTCATCTACGAGTGGAAGAAGGGCGCACTCGAATGGGACTGAGGCGGACGGGCTAGCGCGATGGCGATCGAAGGCGTCCTCGAGAAGGGCTTCGTCACGACCACGCTCGACAGCGTGATCAACTGGGCCCGCAACGGCTCGATGTGGCCGATGACCTTCGGGCTCGCGTGCTGCGCGGTCGAGATGATGCACGCGGGCGCGGCGCGCTACGACCTCGACCGCTTCGGCGTCGTGTTCCGGCCGTCGCCGCGCCAGTCCGACGTGATGCTCGTCGCCGGCACGCTCTGCAACAAGATGGCGCCGGCGCTGCGCAAGGTCTACGAGCAGATGCCCGAGCCGCGCTGGGTGATCTCGATGGGCTCCTGCGCGAACGGCGGCGGCTACTACCACTATTCGTACTCGGTCGTGCGCGGCTGCGACCGCATCGTGCCGGTCGACATCTACGTGCCCGGCTGCCCGCCGACCGCCGAGGCGCTGCTCTACGGCATCCTGCAGCTCCAGAACAAGATCTGGCGCACCAACACGATCGCGCGCTGATGGCCGACGCTCCCGCTTCCCCGGACGCCGCCGCGGCCGTGCCGGCGCCCGACGTCCCGGTCGATCCCTGGCGCGCGGCGTTCGGCGAGGCGATCGTCTCGGTCGTCGACGCGCTGGGCGAGACCACGCTCGTCGTCCGCCACGACCGCCTGGTCGCGACGATGCGCGCGCTGCGCGACACGCCGGCCCACCGGTTCGAGGTCCTCGTCGACGTGTGCGGCGTCGACTACTCGGCGATCGCCGACGCGCGGCGCGACGGCCCGCGCTTCGCGGCGGTCTACCACCTGCTGTCGCTCGCGAACAACCGGCGGCTCCGCGTGCGCGCGTTCGCGCCCGACGACGACTTCCCGGTGCTGCCGTCGATGATCGAGCTGTGGCCGTCGGCGAACTGGTTCGAACGCGAGGCGTTCGACCTCTACGGCATCGTGTTCACCGGTCACCCGGACCTGCGCCGCATCCTCACCGACTACGGCTTCGTCGGCCATCCGTTCCGCAAGGACTTCCCGCTGTCCGGCCACGTCGAGATGCGCTTCGACCCGGAGCAGGGCCGCGTCGTCTACCAGCCGGTCACCATCGAGCCGCGCGAGGTCACGCCGCGGATCGTGCGCGAGCCCAACTACGCCGGCCACGAGCCCGGCAAAGCCTGAGCGATGGCCGAGATCCGCAACTACACGATGAACTTCGGGCCGCAGCATCCGGCGGCCCACGGCGTGCTGCGCCTGGTGCTCGAACTCGACGGCGAGGTGATCGAGCGCGCCGACCCGCACATCGGCCTTTTGCACCGCGCGACCGAAAAGCTCGCCGAGCACAAGACCTGGATCCAGTCGCTGCCCTACATGGACCGGCTGGACTACGTGTCGATGATGTGCAACGAGCACGCCTACTGCCTCGCGATCGAGCGCCTGCTCGGGATCGAGGTGCCGATCCGCGCGCAGTACATCCGCGTGATGTTCGACGAGATCACGCGCATCCTGAACCACCTGCTGTGGCTCGGCTGCCACTCGCTCGACTGCGGCGGCATGACGACGTTCCTCTACTGCTTCCGCGAGCGCGAGGACCTGTTCGACATGTACGAAGCGGTGTCCGGCGCGCGGATGCACGCCGCCTACTACCGGCCGGGAGGCGTCTACCGCGACCTGCCGGACCGGATGCCGCAGTACCGCGCGCAGCACACGCGCAACGCCCGCGCGCTCTGCGAGATGAACGCCAACCGCCAGGGCTCGCTCCTCGACTTCATCGAGGACTTCACGAAGCGGTTCCCCGGATACGTGGACGACTACGAGACGCTCCTCACCGACAACCGCATCTGGAAGCAGCGAACCGTCGGCATCGGGGTGGTCTCGCCGGAGCGCGCGATGGCGCTGGGCTTCTCCGGCGCGATGCTGCGCGGATCGGGCATTCCCTGGGACCTCCGCAGGAAGCAACCCTACGAGGTCTACGACAAGATGGCGTTCGACGTCCCGGTCGGCGTGAACGGCGACACCTACGACCGCTACCTGGTCCGGGTCGAGGAGATGCGCCAGTCGAACCGGATCGTGGCCCAGTGCGTCGAGTGGCTCCGCGCGAACCCCGGCCCGGTCATCACCGGCGACCACAAGGTGGCTCCGCCGTCGCGCGAGGCGATGAAGACCGGCATGGAGGACCTGATCCACCACTTCAAGCTCTTCACCGAGGGCATTCACGTGCCGCCGGGCGAGGTGTACGCCGCGATCGAGCATCCGAAGGGCGAGTTCGGCGTCTATGCGATCTCGGACGGCGCGAACAAGCCCTACCGGCTCAAGCTGCGCGCGCCCGACTACGCCCACCTCGCGGCGCTCGACGAAATGTCCCGCGGGCACATGATCGCGGACGTCGTCGCGATCATCGGCACGCAGGACGTCGTGTTCGGGTCGATCGACCGATGAAGCCCCTGTCCGACGAGTCGCGCGCGCGCATCGACCGCGAGGTCGCCAAGTACCCGGCCGGCCAGCAGCAGTCGGCGGTGATGTCGGCGCTCGCGATCGCGCAGCGGGAGCGGGGCTGGCTGTCGAACGAGGCGATGGACGAGATCGCCTCGATTCTCGGGATGCCGCCGATCGCGGTCTACGAGGTCGCGACGTTCTACACGATGTACGACCTGAAACCGACCGGCCGCTTCAAGCTGACGATCTGCACCAACCTGCCCTGCGCGCTCTCCGGCGCGACGGCGGCGGCCGAGCACCTGAAGGCGAGGCTCGGCGTCGACTTCGGCGAGACGACCCCCGACGGCTGCTTCACGCTGAAGGAAGGCGAGTGCATGGGCGCCTGCGGCGACGCGCCGGTGATGCTCGTCAACGACCACCGGATGGAGAGCTGGATGAGCGGGGCGAAGCTCGACGCGCTCGTCGACGAACTCACGGCCGCCGCCGCCCGCGGCGAGGGCCGGCCGGATACGAAGGGCGAGCGATGAACGCCCCGCGCGAGTTCCTCGACTACGGCCCCGACGCGGTGCTGATGGCGGGACTCGACGGCCGCAACTGGCGGCTCGACGACTACGTGAAGCGCGGCGGCTACGAGGCGCTGCGGAAGATCCTCGCGGAGAAGACGCCGCCCGCCACCGTGATCGCGGAGGTGAAGAAGAGCGCGCTGCGCGGGCGCGGCGGCGCGGGCTTCCCGACCGGCCTCAAGTGGAGCTTCATGCCGCAGCAGTTCGCCGGCGACAAGTACGTGGTCTGCAATTCGGACGAGGGCGAACCGGGCACGTTCAAGGACCGCGACATCCTGCGCTACAACCCGCACGCGCTGATCGAGGGCATGATCATCGCGGGCTACGCGATGGGCTGCGCGCGCGGCTACAACTACGTCCACGGCGAGATCTGGGACGTCTACGAGCGCTGCGAGGAGGCGGTCGACGAGGCGCGCGCGGCCGGCTTCCTCGGCAAGGACATTCTCGGCAGCGGCTTCTCGTTCGAGCTCTTCAATCACCACGGTTTCGGCGCCTACATCTGCGGCGAGGAGACGGCGCTGCTCGAGTCGATCGAGGGCAAGAAGGGCCAGCCGCGCTTCAAGCCGCCGTTCCCGGCGAGCTTCGGCCTCTACGGCAAGCCGACGACGATCAACAACACCGAGACCTTCGCGTCGGTGCCGTGGATCCTGCGCCACGGCGGCGAGTGGTTCCTGAACCTCGGCAAGCCGAACAACGGCGGCACGAAGATCTTCTCGGTGTCCGGCGATGTCGCGCGTCCGGGCAACTTCGAGGTGAAGCTCGGCACGCCGTTCCCCGACCTCCTCGCGATGGCGGGCGGGGTGCGCGGCGGCCGCAGGCTCAAGGCGGTCATCCCCGGCGGATCGTCGGCGCCGGTGCTGCCGGCCGACGTCATGATGGCGACGACGATGGACTACGACGCGATCGCGAAGGCCGGCTCGATGCTGGGCTCGGGCGCCGTGATCGTGATGGACGAGACGCGCTGCATGGTCAAGTCCCTGATGCGCCTCTCGTACTTCTACTTCGAGGAATCCTGCGGCCAGTGCACGCCCTGCCGCGAGGGCACCGGCTGGCTGTGGCGGGTGGTCCGGCGCATCGAGAACGGCGAGGGCCGCCAGGAGGACCTGGATCTGCTGAACTCGGTGTCCGACAACATCATGGGCCGCACGATCTGCGCGCTGGGCGACGCGGCGGCGATGCCGGTGAAGAGTTTCACCCGGCACTTCCGCGCCGAGTTCCAGCACCACATCGACCACAAGTGCTGTCTCGTGCCGCCCTATCTGTGATGACGCCCGCCGCTCCCTCCGCGATGCTGAACCTCGAGATCGACGGCAAGCCGGTCGCCGTGCCGCACGGCAGCACCGTCATGGACGCGGCCGTCAAGCTCGGTGTCTACGTGCCGCATTTCTGCTGGCACAAGAAGCTCTCGATCGCGGCGAACTGCCGGATGTGCCTCGTGCAGGTCGAGAAGGCGCCGAAGCCGCTGCCGGCCTGCGCGACGCCCGCGACCGAGGGGATGAAGGTCCAGACCCATTCGGAACTCGCCGTCTCGGCCCAGAAGGGCGTGATGGAGTTCCTGCTCATCAACCACCCGCTCGATTGCCCGATCTGCGACCAGGGCGGCGAGTGCCAGTTGCAGGACCTCGCGGTCGGCTACGGCAAGTCGGCGTCGCGCTACGGCGAACCCAAGCGCGTCGTGTTCCACAAGAACCTGGGTCCGCTGGTGTCGGCCGAGGAAATGACCCGCTGCATCCACTGCACGCGCTGCATCCGCTTCGGCCAGGAGATCGCCGGGGTGATGGAACTCGGCATGATGGGCCGGGGCGAGCACTCCGAGATCGTCACCTTCGTCGGCAAGACGGTGGATTCCGAACTGTCCGGCAACGTGATCGACCTCTGCCCGGTCGGCGCGCTCACCAGCAAGCCGTTCCGCTACACCGCGCGCAACTGGGAGCTCGCGCGCCGCAAGTCGGTGTCGCCGCACGATTCCCTGGGGTCGAACCTCGTGGTCCAGGTGAAGGGCGACCGGGTGATGCGCGTGCTGCCGCTCGACAACGAGGCGGTGAACGAGTGCTGGATCTCCGACAAGGACCGCTACAGCTACGAGGCGTTGTCCTCGCCCGAGCGCCTCGCCGTGCCGCGGATCAAGGAGAACGGCGAGTGGCGCGACACCGATTGGGCCACCGCGCTCGACGCGGTCGTCCGTGGCCTCGGGGACGCGGTCGCGAAGCACGGCGGCCCGTCGATCGGATTGGTCGCCTCGCCGCACGCGACCTTCGAGGAACTCGCGCTCGCCGCGCGGCTCATGCGCGGGCTCGGCAGCGGCAACGTCGACCATCGGCTCCGCCAGGCCGACTTCTCGGACGACCGCGCGCTCGCGGGGATCCCCTGGCTCGGCATGCCGATCGCCGAACTCCCGTCGAACGATCGCGTGCTCGTCGTCGGCAGCTTCCTGCGCAAGGACCACCCGCTGATCGCGCAGCGTCTGCGCCAGGCGGCGAAGCGCGGCACGCAGGTCTCGTCGCTCCATTCGGTCGGTGCCGACTGGCTGATGAGCGTCGCGCACCAGGCGATCGTGGCGCCTTCGCTCCTCCCCGCGGAACTCGCCGGCATCGTCGTCGCGGCCGCGCGCCGCGCGGGCAAGCCGGTCCCGGCTGTGCTCGCGGGCGTCGAACCGTCGGCCGCGGCCGATGCGATCGCCCAGTCGCTCGTGTCCGGGACGAAGCGTGCGATCCTCCTCGGCAACGCCGCGGTCCAGCATCCGCAGGCCGCGCAGATCCGGGCGCTCGCCCAGGCGCTGTCCGACTGCGTCGGCGCCACGCTCGGCACCCTGGTCGAGGCGGCGAACGCGGTCGGCGCCTCGCTCGCCGGCGCCGAGCCGGAGGCGGGCTCGCTCGACGCGTGGCGCATGTTCGCGGAGCCCCGGCGCGCGTACGTCGTGCTGCATGCCGAGCCGGAGTTCGACTGCGCGAATCCGCCCGCCGCGCGCGCCGCGCTCGAGGCGGCGGACTTCGTCGTGGTGATGAGTCCGTTCGCGCACGGCGAGCGCTACGCCGACGTGATGCTGCCGATCGCGCCGTTCACCGAGACCGCGGGCAGCTTCGTCAACTGCGAGGGTCGCGTCCAGTCGTTCAACGGCGTCGTGAAGCCGTTCGGCGAGGCGCGTCCGGCCTGGAAGGTGCTGCGCGTGCTCGGCACCTCGCTCGGCCTCGCGGGCTTCGGGTTCGATTCGATCGAGGACGTGCGCGCGGAGGTCGTGCCGTCCGCCGAGGCCATCGCGAGACGCCTCTCGAACGCGACGTCCACCGCGATCGCGGCGCCCGCCGTGCAGCCCGCTGCGCTCGAGCGCATCGCGGATGTCCCGATCTATTTCGCCGACCCGCTGGTGCGTCGCGCGCAGTCGTTGCAGATGACCGCCGACGCGAAGCCCCCGCGCGCGCGCATGCACCGCACGCTGCTCGACAAGCTCGGCATCGCCGACGGCGCGCAGGTGCGCATCCGCCAGGGTCGGGGCGAGGCGGTGGTCGCCGCCGTCGCCGACGCCTCGGTGCCGCCGGGCGTCGTGAGGCTCGCCGCCGCGCACGCATCGACCTGCGGTCTCGAGGGCCTGTCCGGATCGATCGAGATGGAGCGCATCTGACGTGGATGCCCTGATCGCTCCGGTGCGCGACTTCCTCGGGCCCGCCTGGCTCCCGCTGTGGACGCTCGCGAAGATCGTCGCGCTGGTGGTGCCGCTCATCATCGGCGTCGCGTACCTGACGCTGGCCGAGCGCAAGGTGATCGGCTACATGCAGGTGCGCATCGGGCCGAATCGCGTCGGGCCGCTGGGGCTGCTGCAGCCGTTCGCCGACGTGTTCAAGCTGATCTTCAAGGAGATCGTCGTCCCGACCGGGGCGAACCGCTACCTGTTCTTCATCGCGCCGATGCTCGCGATCGGGCCCGCCGTGGCCGCCTGGGCCGTGGTGCCGCTCACCGACACGCTGGTCGTGGCGGACGTCAACGCCGGGCTCCTCTACGTGCTCGCGATGACGTCGATGGGCGTCTACGGGATCATCCTCGCGGGCTGGGCCTCGAACTCGAAGTACGCGTTCCTCGGCGCGTTGCGCTCGGCCGCGCAGATCGTGAGCTACGAACTCGCCATGGGCTTCGCGCTCGTCGCGGTGCTGATGTGCGCGAACAGCCTCAACTTCCGCGAGATCGTCGCGGGGCAGGAGGGCGGCGCCGCCTACTGGTACGTGTGGCCGCTCCTGCCGATGTTCGTCGTCTACGTCGTCTCCGGCATCGCCGAGACCAACCGCCATCCGTTCGACATGGCCGAGGGCGAGAGCGAGATCGTGGCCGGCTTCCACGTCGAGTACTCGGGCGTCGCCTTCGCGGTGTTCTTCCTGGCCGAGTACATGAGCATGATCCTGATCGCCGTGCTCGCCTCGACGCTGTTCCTCGGCGGCTGGCTGTCGCCGTTTCCGCTCCTGAACGAGGTCCGCATCGCCGGATTCGCGCCGTTCGGCGACGGCCTCCTGTGGCTCGGCGCCAAGGCGAGCTTCATCCTGCTGATCTTCCTGTGGGTGCGCGCGACGTTCCCGCGCTACCGCTACGACCAGATCATGCGGCTCGGCTGGAAGGTGTTCATCCCGCTGACCCTCGTGTGGATCGTGTTCATCGGCACGATGATGCAGACCCGCTACGCGCCGCTGTTCCACTGACCGCCATGTTCCGCCGCTTCCGCGACCTCTTCCAGACCTGGTTCCTCGTCGAACTCGGGCAGGGCCTGTTCCTGACCGGGCGCCACCTGTTCGCGCGCAAGGTCACCGTGCAGTTCCCGGAGGAGAAGACGCCGCAGAGCCCGCGCTTCCGCGGCCTGCACGCGCTGCGCCGCTACCCGAACGGCGAGGAGCGCTGCATCGCCTGCAAGCTGTGCGAGGCGGTCTGCCCGGCGCTCGCGATCACCATCGAGTCGGAGCAGCGCGCCGACGGCACCCGGCGCACGACCCGCTACGACATCGACCTCACCAAGTGCATCTTCTGCGGCTTCTGCGAGGAGAGCTGCCCGGTCGACTCGATCGTCGAGACGCGCGTGCTCGAATACCACGGCGAGAAGCGCGGCGACCTCTATTACACGAAGGAGATGCTCCTCGCCGTGGGCGACCGCCTCGAAGCGCAGATCGCGGCGGATCGCGCCGAGGATGCGCGCTACCGATGAATCCGGGGAAGGGGGAAGAGGGAAGGGGGACGGGTGAGACGCGGCGACGCGTGCATGGCGTTGTGAAGCCGGGAAGGAAAAACGGAGAAGAGGGACGAGGGAAGGGCGAAACGGGAAGGGAGAAGGGAGAAGGGGGAAGGGTGCTGCCCGTGCGATGCGGCGGCGCGCTCATCGACATGTCCGGCTCTTGCGATCACCCGCTTTCGACACGCCGGCTGCGCTCGGCCACGCCGCACCCTTCCCCCTTCCCCCTTCCCTCTTCCCGGCTTTCCCTTCCCCCTTCCCCCTTCCCCCTTCTCGCTTCCCGAATCGAGCCATGACGTTCCAGACCGCCGTCTTCTACCTGTTCTCCGCGATCCTCGTGTTCGCGGCGCTGCGGGTCATCACCGTGCGCAACCCGGTGCACGCGGCGCTGTGGCTCGTCTGCTCGTTCTTCACCGCGGCCGCGATCTGGCTCCTGCTCGGGGCGGAGTTCCTGGCGATCGTGCTGGTGCTGGTCTACGTGGGCGCGGTGATGGTGCTGTTCCTGTTCGTCGTCATGATGCTCGACGTCAACTTCGACGAGCTGCGGCGGCACTTCCGCAGCTACCTGCCGCTCGGCACGGTCGTCGGCGCCCTGGTGCTGCTCGAGATGGTGCTGGTGATCCTGTCGGGGACGCCGGCGGCGCCGTCGGGCGCGCCGATCCCGCCGGGCAGCAACACGGCGGCGCTGGGCCGCCTGATCTACGTCGACTACGTGTTCGCGTTCGAACTGGCGGCCGTGCTGCTGCTGGTGGCGATCGTCGCGGCGATCGCGCTGACCTGGCGCCGGCGCCGCGAGACGAAGCGGCAGGATCCGGCCGAGCAGGTGAAGGTGCGCCGCGAGGACCGCGTGCGGCTGGTCACGATGGCGTCCGAGCGGCGCGAGGGCCCGTGAGCGCGGACGCCCGCGCGCAACGGATCGGGGAAAAGGGGGAGAGGCCGTGCTGTCGTTCCTGACCGCGCCGACGCTGACGCACTACCTCGTGCTGGGCGCGATGCTGTTCGCGATCAGCGTCGCGGGCATCTTCCTCAACCGCAAGAACGTGCTGATCCTGCTGATGGCGATCGAGCTGATGCTGCTCGCCGTCAACCTGAACTTCGTCGCGTTCTCGAGCCACCTCGGCGACATGGCGGGCCAGGTGTTCGTGTTCTTCATCCTGACCGTCGCCGCGGCCGAGTCGGCGATCGGCCTCGCGATCCTCGTGCTCCTGTTCCGCAACGTGGGCTCGATCGACGTCGACGACCTGGGCAAGCTCAAGGGATAGGCCCGCGCGATGGACATGAAGACCCTCTATCTCGTCGTCGCGCTCGCGCCGCTCGTCGCGTCCGCCGTCGTCGGCTTCTGGGGCCGCCGGCTGGGCCGCGGCGTGTCGCACTGGCTGTGCATCCTCGGCGTGGCGCTCTCCACCGCCGGCTCCTTCGTCGTGCTGCGGGACGTGCTCTCGGGGCATCTCTTCAACGGCGACGTCTACACCTGGGTCGCGTCGGGCGACCTCCGGTTCACGATCGGCTTCCTGATCGACCCGCTCACCGCCACGATGATGGTGGTGGTGAGCTTCGTGTCGCTGATGGTCCACGTCTACACGATCGGCTACATGGCCGAGGATCCGGGCTACACGCGCTTCTTCAGCTACATCTCGCTCTTCACGTTCTCGATGCTCATGCTGGTCATGAGCAACAACTTCCTGCAGCTCTTCTTCGGCTGGGAGGCGGTCGGCCTGGTCTCGTATCTGCTGATCGGCTTCTGGTACGAGCGGCCGAGCGCGATCTACGCGAACCTGAAGGCATTCCTCGCCAACCGGGTCGGCGACTTCGGCTTCCTGATCGGCATCGGGCTCGTCCTCGCCGCGACCGGCTCGCTCGACTACGCGAAGGTGTTCGCGATGGCGCCGGAGATCGGCGGCGCGACGATCGACCTGGGCGGCGGCGTCGTCTGGTCGCTCGCGAGCCTCATCTGCATCTGTCTCTTCGTCGGCGCGATGGGCAAGAGCGCGCAGGTGCCGCTGCACGTCTGGCTGCCCGACTCGATGGAAGGCCCGACGCCGATCTCCGCGCTGATCCACGCGGCGACGATGGTGACGGCCGGCATCTTCATGGTCGCGCGCATGAGCCCGCTGTTCGAGCAGTCGGCCACGGCGCTCTCGGTCGTGACGGTCGTCGGCGCGACGACGGCGCTGTTCATGGCGTTCCTCGGGATCGTCCAGAACGACATCAAGCGCGTGGTCGCGTACTCGACGCTGTCGCAACTGGGTTACATGACGGTCGCGCTGGGCGTCTCGGCGTACTCGGCGGCGATCTTCCACCTGATGACGCACGCGTTCTTCAAGGCGCTGCTGTTCCTCGGGGCGGGCTCGGTGATCATCGCGATGCACCACGAGCAGGACCTGCGGCGGATGGGCGGCCTGCGCAGGTACATGCCGGTCACCTGGATCACGGCCGTCGTCGGGTCGCTGGCGCTCGCCGGCATTCCGCCGTTCGCCGGTTTCTTCTCGAAGGACGCGATCATCGAGGCCGTGCACCTGTCGAAGATCCCGGGCCAGGGCTACGCGTACTTCGCGGTGATGGCGGGCGTGTTCATCACGGCGTTCTATTCGTTCCGGATGCTGTTCCTCGCGTTCCACGGCGAGCCGCGCTGGACCAAACCGGCCGCGCAGCACGACGCCGACCCGGAGCACGGACACGACGCGTCGCACGACGCGGGCAGCGAACCCGACGCGCACCACGGCGTCGACGCCGACCATCCGCCGAAGGAGAGCCCGTGGGTCGTCACCGTGCCGCTCGTCCTGCTGGCGATCCCGTCGGTGTTCGCCGGGTGGGCGTACATCGAGCCGATGCTCTTCGGCGGCTGGTTCGGCCCGTCGATCCTGGTCGCCCCCGGACGTGACGTGCTGATGGAACTCGCGCGCGACTGGCACGGGGTCGTCGGCTTCATGATGCACGGCGTGACCGCCGCGCCGTTCTGGCTCGCGCTCGCCGGCATCGCCGCCGCCTGGTACTGCTACCTCGTCAATCCGGCGCTGCCCGAGCGGCTCAAGGCGTTGGCGGGCCCGGTCTACACGCTGCTCGACAACAAGTACTACTTCGACCGCTTCAACGACTGGTTCTTCGCCGGCGGCTTCCGCCGCATCGGCCGCCTGTTCTCCGAGGTGGGCGACCGCAGCGTCATCGACGGATTCTTCGTGAACGGCACGGCGAAACTGATCGGCCTCGCCTCCGCGCTCGTGCGCCACGTCCAGTCCGGCTATGTCTACCACTACGCGTTCACGATGATCGTCGGCCTGTTCGGGCTCCTCGTCTGGTGGGGTCGCCCCTGATGCTGCCCTACCTGTCGCTCGCGATCTGGGTCCCGATCGTCGCGGGACTCGCGGTGCTCGTGCTGCACCGCGACTCCGACGCCCCGAAGGCGCGCTGGGTCGCCCTCGCCGGCGCCGTCGCCGGCTTCGCGGTCACGCTGCCGCTCTACGGGCTGTTCGACACGACGACCTCGGCGCTGCAATTCGTCGAGCGGACCGAGTGGATCCCGCGCTTCGACGCCTGGTACTTCCTCGGCGTCGACGGCATCTCGGTGCTGTTCATCCTGCTGAACAGCTTCATGACGCTGGTCGTCGTCTGGGCGGGCTGGGAGGTGATCCAGACGCGCGTGGCGCAGTACATGGCCGCGTTCCTGATCATGTCCGGGCTCATCAACGGCGCGTTCGCCGCGATGGACGGCGTGCTGTTCTACGTGTTCTTCGAGGCGATGCTGATCCCGATGTACCTGATCATCGGTGTCTGGGGCGGCCCGAGGCGCGTGTACGCGGCGATCAAGTTCTTCCTCTACACGCTGCTGGGCTCGCTCCTGATGCTGGTGGCGCTGGTCTACCTGTACAACGTCACCGAGAGCTTCGCGCTCGCCGACTGGTACCGGGTACCGCTCTCGATGCCGGTCCAGGTCGCGCTGTTCTTCGCCTTCTTCCTCGCGTTCTCGGTCAAGGTCCCGATGTGGCCGGTGCACACCTGGCTGCCCGACGCCCACGTCGAGGCGCCGACCGGCGGCTCGGTGATCCTCGCCGCGATCACGCTCAAGATCGGCGGCTACGGCTTCATCCGCTTCATCCTGCCGATCGTCCCTGATGCCGCGCACTTGCTCTCCGGCTTCATGATCGCGCTGTCGCTCGTCGCGGTGATCTACATCGGCTTCGTCGCGATCGTCCAGGCCGACATGAAGAAGCTGATCGCGTACTCGTCGATCTCGCACATGGGCTTCGTGACGCTCGGCTTCTTCCTGTTCAGTGCGCTCGGCGTCGAGGGCGCGCTGGTGCAGATGGTCTCGCACGGCTTTGTCTCGGCCGCGATGTTCCTGTGCGTCGGCGTCCTGTACGACCGCATGCACAGCCGCCAGATCGCCGACTACGGCGGCGTGGTCAACACGATGCCGCTGTTCGCCGGTTTCTGGGTGTTCTTCGCGATGGCCAACTCGGGCCTGCCGGGCACGTCCGGGTTCGTCGGCGAGTTCCTGGTGATCCTCGCCGCGATCCGCGAGAACGTCTGGATCGGGTCCGCCGCCGCGGTCACGCTGATCCTCGGCGCCGCCTACACGCTGTGGATGGTGAAGCGCGTGGTCTTCGGCGCGGTGGCCAATCCGCAGGTCGCCGCGCTCACCGACCTGTCGCGCCGCGAATTCTGGCTGCTCGCCCTGGTCGCGGCCGCGGTGCTGTTGATGGGCGTGTGGCCCGCGCCCTTCGTCGACGTGATGCACGTCACCGTCACCGATCTCCTCGCGCACGTCGCGAAGTCCAAACTCTGAGCCCCGCGATGATGCCCCATCTCGCCGCCGTCCTGCCCGAGATCGTCATCCTCGTGGCGGCCTGCGTGATCCTGATCGTCGACCTGTTCGTGCCGGAGGAGCGGCGCGCGATCAGCTACCGGCTCACCCAGGCGGCGCTGCTCCTCGGGATCGTCGTCGTGGTGGTGACCGCGCGCATCGACCCGGTGCGCGTCTTCGGCGGCCTGGTCGTCGACGACATGCTCTCCGACGTCCTCAAGCTCTTCGCCCTGATCGCGGTGGCGCTGACGCTCGCCTATTCCCGCGGCTACCTCGCCGCGCGCGGGCTCTACCGCGGCGAGATGTTCGTGCTGGCGCTGTTCGCGCTGCTCGGCATGATGGTGATGATGTCGGCGGCGAGCCTCGTGACCCTCTACCTCGGCCTCGAACTGATGTCGCTCGCGCTGTACGCGCTGGTCGCGCTGCGCCGCGACGCCGCGGCGCCTTCCGAGGCGGCGATCAAGTACTTCGTGCTGGGCGCGCTCGCCTCGGGCGTGCTGCTGTACGGGTTCTCGATGGTCTACGGCGCCACCGGGTCGCTCGACCTCGACCGGATCGCGCTGGCGACGCTCGGCGCGCAGGGCGACCGCACGCTCCTGGTATTCGGGCTCGTCTTCGTCGTGTCGGGCATCGCGTTCAAGCTGGGCGTCGTCCCCTACCACATGTGGGTGCCCGACGTGTACCACGGAGCGCCGACACCGGTGACGCTCCTGATCGGCACGGCGCCGAAGCTCGCCGCGTTCGCGTTCACGCTGCGCCTGCTCGCGGGGGCGTTGAAAGGGCTCGAGTTCGACTGGCAGGGGATGCTGATCGTGCTGTCGCTCCTGTCGATGGTGTTCGGGAACCTCGTCGCCATCGCGCAGGTGAACCTGAAGCGGATGCTCGCCTACTCGACCATCGCGCACATGGGCTACATGCTGCTGGGGTTCCTCGCGGCGGATCTCAACGGGTTCTCCGCGGCGATGTTCTACGCGGTCACCTACGTGCTGATGACCCTCGTCGCGTTCGGCATGATCCTGCTCCTGTCGCGCGAGTCGTTCGAGGCGGACCTGCTCGACGACTTCAAGGGACTCAACCGGCGCTCGCCCTGGTGGGCGTTCATGATGCTGCTCGCGATGTTCTCGCTCGCCGGCATCCCGCCGACGCTGGGCTTCTACGCCAAGTTCGCCGTCATCGAGGCCGCGGTCAACCAGGGCTTCGTCGCTCTCGCGGTCGCCGCGGTGCTGACCTCGGTGGTCGGGGCGTTCTACTACCTGCGCGTCGTCAAGCTCATGTACTTCGACGAACCCGCGGAATCCGCCCCGATCGTCGCGCCGGGCGGCACGCGGGTGCTCCTGTCGGCGAACGGCCTGCTGCTCCTCGTGCTCGGCATCGTCCCGCAGATCCTGATGGGACTCTGCACGTTGGCGATCACGCAGGCGCATTTCTGAATTCGCACCGGCGGTCGACGCGATCGATGAACGCTCCCGGAAATCCGCAGGCCGTCGTCCCGCCGCTGTCGCGCCGCGCCGAATCGCTCGGCACCGAGAACGCCTTCGTCGTGCTGGCGGAGGTCAACGCGCTCGTGCGGGCCGGCGCGGACGTCGTCTCGTTCTGCATCGGCCAGCCGGACTTCCCGACGCCGCCGCGCGTCCAGGACGCGGCCATCGCGGCGATCCGTTCCGGCCGGCACGGCTACACGCCGTCGGCCGGCATCGACGAACTGCGTGCGGCTGCCGCGCACGACATGGGCGCGCGGCGCGGGCTCGCGATCGCGGCCGAGGACGTCGTCGTCGGCGCCGGCGCGAAGCCGTTCATCGCCTACACGATCGCCTCGACGACCGACTACGGCGCCGGCGACGAGGTGATCTACCCGGTGCCGGGGTTCCCGATCTACGAGTCGCAGATTCTCGCGAACGGCGCGGTGCCGGTGCCGATCTTCCTGCGCGAGTCGCGCGACTTCGCGTTCGATCCGGCGGAGTTCGAGGCGGCGATCACGCCGAAGACCCGGCTCGTCATCCTGAACACGCCGCACAACCCGACCGGGGGCCTGCTGCGCACCGCGGACCTCGACGCGATCGCCGCGATCCTCGAGCGCCATCCGCGCGTGTGGATCTACGCCGACGAAATCTACTCGCGGCTCGCCTACGACGGCCGCTTCGAGTCGATCGCGACCCGGCCCGGCCTCCTCGAGCGCACGGTGATCAGCGACGGTGCGTCGAAGACCTGGGCGATGACCGGCTGGCGCATCGGGTACTGCGCGAACCGCGCGCTCGCGCCGGTGTTCACGCGCTGGATCACCAACACCGACTCCTGCGCGTCGCAGATCTCGCAGTGGGCGGCGGTCGAGGCGATCACCGGTCCGCAGGACGAGGCCGAGGCGATGCGCGCGAGTTTCCTCGCGCGGCGCGACCTGATCGTCGGCCTGCTGAACGCGGTGCCCGGAGTCTCCTGCCGCTCGCCGGGCGGCGCCTTCTACGCGTGGCCCAACGTCACGGAAGCCTGCCGCATGACCGGGTGCGCGGATTCCGAGGCCTTCCGCAAGCGCCTGCTGCACGAAGCAGGCGTCGCGGTGCTCGCCGACATCCATTTCGGCCGCCGGGTCCCCGGCGACGGCCAGCACATCCGCTTCTCCTACGCGGCGTCGAACGAGGCGATCGTCGAAGGCGTCCGCCGCATCGACGCGTTCGTCCGCAGGCACGCCCGCGCCTGAACGACGCCGCGGCGACGCGCGCGACACCGGCTCGCTGTCGGGGCCCGCGAGCGGCGCGGCCGTGTGCATCGTCCGTTCGGCCGAATTGACGCTCGCCGCCCCGCGGCCTAGCGTGGCATCCGACCGGCGCGGCATTCCGACCTGCGCCGGAAGGAGCGTACGCGATGACTGCCGCAGCGATCGACCCTTCGGTGCCGCCGATGCCGTTCGTCGTCGCGGCGTGGCTCGGCTTCTCGCACGAGCGCATCGTGCAGGGCCTGCAACGCGGCACGATCGCGGCGCCGCCAGGTGCGCCGCCCGGCTGGCTACCCGCCTGGGAGGGCGCGGCTCCGGCCGATGACGTGGTCCCGGCGTCGGACCCGGCGCCCGAGCCCCTCGATGCGGTACCGTCGACCGACAGCGGTACGGACGAACCGCCTGCCGACGCTGAGCCCGGCGAGCCCGCTCCCGCCGACCTCCGGTCGAGCCACCGCGAACTCGTGCGCGCGATCGACCCCTCGGTGGACGACGCGCTGTTCGACGCGCTGTGGCAATCCTCCGGCGGCGACGACGCGACGCGCGGGACCACGGTGCGCGACCGGCTGTGGCGGACGATCGGCGTCACGCCGTCGGCGGAGGACGGCGTCGATGCGCTCTCGCTCGCGATCGACGCGCGCGGCACGCGCGGCACGCTCGTGTCGCTCGCCGAGGAGGGCAGCGCCGTGCTGGCGAACCGGGCGCGGAGCGATCCTGCGCTGCTGCGTGCGCTGGCATCGCTCGACGCGTTCGCGTTCGTGGATGTCGAAGGCGGCGCTCAACCTGCCATCGCCCGCTTCGATCCGATGAACGGCGATGCGATTCTGAGCGACGCCTGGGTCGACGACCGCGCGAAGTTCCTCGCCTGGCGCAGCGCGCTCGGCGCGGAGCCCGGTGCGGCGGCAGCGGCGCCCGGTGCGTGGCGCTTCGTCGACCGGACGCAGGGCGAGGGCGCGACCGTGACGATCGGAAGCACGCCGGGCGAATCGAACCAGGTGGTGTTCGCCCGCGACGACGGCGACGCGGTGGCCGGCGGCGCGGCCGTCGATCGTCTGCATGGCGGCGCCGGCGACGACATGCTCGACGGCGCGGCGGGCGATGACCTCGTCGAAGGCGCGGGCGGCGACGACACGCTGTCCGGGAGCAACGGCGACGATGCGCTCGACGGCGGAGGGGGCGACGACCGCCTCACCGGCGGGCAGGGCGCCGACCACCTCGCAGGCGGCTCGGGGCACGACACCTACGTGTTCGCGCGCGGCGAGGGCGTCGACGTCGTCGACGATACCGATGGCATCGGGGCGATCGTCCTCGACGGCATCACGCTCGACGGCGGCGAGACCGATGTCGAGTACGCGACCGAGAGCGACGGCGCGGGGGGCACGACGCTCGTCGTGGCGACCGGGGCGGAGGCAGCAGGCGGCGGCGCGATACGGGTGCGCGACTGGCGGGACGGCGACCTCGGTATCCATCTCGCGGCAGCCGCCGGCGCCGGCGAGTCCGGTCCCACGCCGGCGTTGCCGGTCGGCGGCATCGAGCCCGATCTCGAGCCGGCTCCGTCCGGTCCCTTGCCGGTGCTCAAGCCTCGCGTGACCCACGAGCCGGAGACCATGAACTTCGTCCGCGAGCCCGGCAACGAGTCCGGGATGGGTTGGACGGGTCCCGACGCCGCCATGCCCCTCGGGCACGCGCCCGCTTGCGGCACGCAAGCCGATGGGGGCTCGGGACCGGTGCGCTCGATCGACGTCGCGCGCGCGCTCGGCAGCGGACCCGCGTACGCGGCACCTTGCGCGATCGCATCGCCTCCCGCGTTCGATCCCGACGCGTTGACCGCGGCGGATGTCGCCGACGCGCTCGCGGGCCACGCCGGCGACCACGATGACGCCGAGGCCGCATCGTTGCCGACGCGCCTGCCGTGGTGGATGGCGCACGACGCGCCGCGCGGCATCGAACCGCCCGACGCCCCATCGCACCGCGGAGGCTGAACCCCCGCGCGCCCGACGACCCACCGAGACCTCGCCGGCCGATGTTCGCGTTCACCGCCTCGGAGCGCGCCGTTCCCGAAGATGGCGCGTTCGCTCCGGGTTGGGAGCGTCTGGAGAACACGCGGATGGCCCCCCGGCGCCGGCGCGTGCTGCATCTGCTGCTCTGCTTCGGCGCAACGGCGCTCGCCTGGGCCCTGCTGGGGAAGCTCGACGTCGTGGTCGTGGCCGAAGGCCGCCTCGTGCCCCGGACGCAGACGAAGATCGTCCAGCCCGCCGACGCGGGCGTGGTGCGCGAAGTCCTGGTGGCCGAAGGCGCGAGCGTGGTCGAGGGCGAGACGCTCATCCGCCTCGACGGCACGCTGGCCTCGTCGGAGACGCGCGCGCTGCGGGCCGAATTCGTGCGGCGCGACCTCCAGCGTCGCCGCATCGACGCGGAACTCGCCGGGACGCCCCCCCGGCAACATTCGGACGACGACGAGGAGGCGTTCCGGTCCGCATTGGCGCAGTTTCGCGCGAACCGGCAGGCGCACACCGATGCGCTCGGGCAGGAGTCCGCCGCGATCGTGCGCCTGGAGCAGGACCTGGCCGCCGCCCGGGCCACCGAGCGCAAGCTCGAACGCGTGGTGCCGATCGTGCGCTCCGCCGCGGAGCGCTACGCGGAGTTGCGGCGCGAGGGCTTCGCGAGCGAACTCGCCGCGCTCGAGCGCGAACGCGAGGCGATCGAGAAGGCGGCGGAACTCGAGGCCCAGCGTCACGTCGTCACGGGGCTCGAATCGGCTGGCGTCCAGGCTCGCACGCGCCGCGACCAGATCGCATCGGGGTATCGCGCTCAACTGCTGGCCGAACGGGCGACGGCGGACGCGGAGATCGCGCGCGTGGGCGAGGCGCTCGCCCGCGCGCTCCACCGAGCCGAGGGCGTCGAGATCCGTGCACCGTACGCCGGTACGGTGAAGGACGTCGCCGCGCGTGGCGCGGGCGCGGTGGTCGCCGCGGGCACGCCGCTCGTCACGCTCGTTCCGGCCGGCGAGGAGCTGGTCGCGGAGGTGCTCGTCCGTCACGAAGACGCGGGTTTCGTGCATCCGGGACGGGAGGCGCGCGTGAAACTCGTCACCTATCCGTTCCAGAAGTACGGCACGATCGACGGGCAGGTGATCCACGTCGCGCCCGACGCCACCGAGCCGTCCGCCGACGTGCCCGCGGCCTCCGGCTACCGGGTGCGCGTCGCATTGGCCGCGCAGGCGCTGCGCGCGGGCGATGCGCCGTTCGAACTCGCATCCGGCATGCTCGTGTCCGCCGAGATCCTGCTGGGCGAGCGCCGCGTCGTCGAATATCTGCTCTCGCCGCTGCGCCGGGCCTGGGGCGAGGCCGGTCGCGAACGGTAGGCGACCGATGCGAACCACGGTGGGCGTTCGCGCCGTTCCGCGGACCTGACGGCATGCGCGACGAGCCATTCTCCGCGTCCGCCTCGATCGCGCCCGCCGACGTGCAATGGGCGATCGGGAGCCTCTGCAACCTGCACCGGCGCGCGTTCGACGCGACCGCGTACGTCGCGCGCACGCCGCCGCCGCACTCGCTCGTCACGCTGGTCGAGGGCCTGCGGGAAGCGGGCTTCGACGTCCGCGTGGTCGAAGCGGGAGTCGCCGCGCTCGCCCGCGCGCCGATGCCCTGCGTGGCGATGCTTCGCGCGCCGCATCCGGAGGACGCCGGCGGCGGAACGCAGGTGATCGCGCAGGTGCGCCCGTCGCTCGTCGTCTCGGTTTCGGTCGATCGCGTCGTCTGGTTCGCCGCGGGATCGCGCGCGCCGAACGAGGCACCCGCCGCAGTGTTCGCCGCGCAGGCCACCGGGACGGCCGTGCTGGTCCGGTTGCCGGACGACGCCGAAGTCGGGGAGGCCGCGGCGGCGCCGTCCGGGCGGTTCGGCTTCCGGACCGTGTTCGCGGAACTCGCGCGCCACCGCGACGCCGTGCGCGACGTCCTCGCGGCCTCGCTCGCGCTGCATCTCGCCGGGCTCGCGCTGCCGCTCGCGAGCCAGGTCATCATCGACAAGGTGATCGTCAACCGCGCGACGAGCACGCTCGCGGTGGTCGCTGCCGCGCTCGCGCTCCTCATCGCGTTCTCCGCGGCGATCGGCTGGCTGAGGCAGACCGTGGTCGTGCATGCCGGGACACGGGTCGATGCGGTGCTCGGCTCGCGGGTGTACGCGCACCTGCTGCGGATTCCGCTGGGCTTCTTCGAGCGGAGGCCGGTCGGCGTGCTCGTGGCCCGGCTGAACGGCGTCGAGACGGTGCGCGAGTTCCTCGCCGGCGCCGCGATCACCGTCGTGCTCGACCTGCCGTTCGCGCTGGTGTTCATCGTCGTGATGACGTTCTACAGCGCGCCGCTCACGCTCGTCGCGCTCGGTTGCATCGGCGCCCTCGCAGCGCTGTCGCTGGCGGTGGCGCCGTCGCTGGAGCGGCGGCTGAACGAGGAGTTCATGACCGGCGCGCGCGCGCAGGCGCTCGCCACCGAGTCGCTCGTCGGGATCGAGACCGTCAAGGCGCTGGAGCTCGAAGCCTCGTTCACGCGACGCTACGACGACGCGCTCGGGGCGTGGCTGCGCGCCGGGTTCGCGACGCGCCAGCTCGCGAACGGCTATCAGTCCGCGGCCGGCGCGCTCGAGCAGGCGATGACGGCGGCGATCCTGTGCGCGGGGGCGTGGCTCGTGATGCGCGGGAGCGAATTCACGATCGGCATGCTGGTCGCGTTCCAGATGTTCGCCTCGCGCGTCTCGCAGCCGGTCCTGCGGCTCGCGGGGCTCTGGCAGCAGTTCCAGCAGGCGGCGATCGCGGTGCGCCGCCTCGCCGACGTGATGGACGTGCCGGCCGAGCCGCGGTCGGGGGTGCGCGCCGACGCGGCGGGCGCCGCGCGCCTGACCTTCGAGCGCGTCGGCTTCCGGCACGGCGAAGGCGGCTGGCTGCTGCACGGGCTCGATCTGGACGTCGCGCCCGGCGAGTGCGTGGTGATCACCGGGCCGTCCGGATGCGGGAAGAGCACGCTGTGTCGACTCGCCGCCGGGTTCGCGTTCCCGGCCGAAGGCGCCGTGCGCCTCGACGGCCGCGATACGCGCGCGCTCGCCTGCGACACGCTGCGCGCGGCGCTCGGCATCGTGCCGCAGGACACCGTGCTGTTCGCGGGGAGCGTGCTCGACAATCTCGTGCTGTCGCGCCCGCACGCGTCGGCGGAGGAGGTCGAACGCGCCTGCCGTCGCGCCGGAGTGCACGACGCCATCGCGGCGCTGCCCGACGGCTACCGTACGCGGCTGGGCGAGCGCGGCATCGGGCTCTCCGGCGGGCAGAAGCAGCGGCTCGCGCTGGCGCGCGCGCTCCTCAAGTCACCGCGCCTGCTGCTGCTCGACGAGCCGCTGAGTCAGCTCGATGCGGCGTCCGCCGCCGAGGTCGGAGCTTCGATCAGCGCGCTCAAGGGGGCGACGACGATCGTCGTCGTGAGCCACGTCGTGCCGCCGACGCTGTTGGCGGACCGTGTCGTTCGCATGGCATCGTGCGCGACCCGCCCCGATCGTCGCGTCATCGCTCCGGGATGAGGTGCGACAGGTGAGAGCCGATCGTCGGGGCCACGCGCCGTTGCGGTTCACGCGGCAGCACGCCGGCCGTCGCGACGCGAAAGAGCGAAGGCGCGCGGCCCTCGCGGCCCGGTCAGTCGCCCAGTTCGCGAACGATGGCTTCGATCTTCGACGGATCGGCGAGGAACGCGTCGACGCAGCGCGGATCGAAGTGGCGGCCGCGCTGCGCCTTCAGGTACTCGACGCCCTCGGCGATCGGCCAGGCGTGTTTGTACGGCCGCTCGGAGATGAGCGCGTCGAACACGTCGGCCGCCGCGACGATGCGCGCGACCAGCGGAATGTCCTCGCCGTGCAGGCCGTTCGGGTAGCCCGAGCCGTCGAACTTCTCGTGGTGGCCGAGCGCGATGATCGCGCCCATCGACAGGTACTTCGACGGGCTGCCCTTCAGGATGTCGTAGCCGATGCGCGGGTGC
>JAANMX010001197.1_pt1 | contig 30225 bp, 24 predicted proteins | sample 7279681 | NCBI WGS metagenome assembly JAANMX01 (sample SAMN14094542, study PRJNA606508) | bioreactor metagenome | isolation source: A lab-scale SPAN reactor treating ammonium-rich wastewater day 351 | place: Ireland: Galway | collected 2018-01-01 | reverse complement strand
CTGCGCTGCGCCGGGGGCTAACCAGAGAGACGCCGGCAAGCCGGCTGTCTAATCTACCTTCGGGACTTGTGTAGAAACCTATGGCTGACGCCGGGGGCTTACCAGAGAGACGCCGCCGGCGGCGGCTAAGGCCGCTCGCCCTTTTCGTCGAAGATGATGTCGCGGTCGGGGATGTCCTGTCCCCCGGCTGTGCCGTCGGCTCCGAGACACGTCAGCGTGAATCCTGACTCCGAGGGAACGTACCAGTAGGGTTGCCCGGTGAAGGGATCCTGGGGCAAAACTGGCAGATAGTCAGGCGTCAGGTCCGCAAGCCCAGAAGGGTATTCGAAGTCATGTTCCAGGCAGTACTGAAGTATCTGGCGTCGGATGCTCTCCATCTCCGCCTCGGCTGCCTGCCACTTCGCTTCGGCGACATCAGACTGAGCTCGGGCGCGCGCGATCGAGCCCACACTGACCGCGATGACCGCCGCCACCACGATGACAACACCGATCACGATCCATAGCTTGGGGGGCATTGCTCAATCCTCAACGTAGCCGAGGGCCGCCAGGTGGGCTTCGATTTTCTTTTCTTCTTCGGCTGCTGACCCTTCGCTGCCTCCTTCGCCAAGGCTTCGGAGGCCAGGTGCGCCGGCTGCGTTCAGCGCCGCAATGTAGCCTTGGAGTTTCTGGGCTGTGTCTCGCTCGTTGCCTTTGACGTCTTTGTGCTCGCCGGGGTCCTTCTTCAGGTAGAACAGGCGGCGGGTTTTGAAGCCGAGCAGGAACAGGTACGGCTCCAGATACGCCGCCTTCAGCAGCCCCATCAAACCCTTTTTAAAGTGGTGGCCGTAGAGGATGCCGAACATGCCCGGCCTTACCAGCAGCGTCAACGCGCGGCCGAGCTCTTTAAAATACTTCTTCACGCGCTTGCCGAATCTGGGCGGCTGGTACTCGATGTACTTCCAGTCCTGGCTGCGCACCACGCGCGCCAGTTCTTCGCGATGGAACGGGAAGGGCACCTCCAGCACCACCGCCTCGTGCAGCTGCTTGACCTGCTCTTCGAATACCGGCCGCAGGGACTTGCCTCTAAAGCGCTTTTCAGGCTCAAGGCCGAGCAGGTCCATCAGCGTGGGCGCGATGTCGATCAGCTGCACGATGCTGTCGAAGCGCTTGCCCTGGGGCAGCACCTGGGGGCCGCGCATCAGCAGGGGCACACGCAGCTCTTCTTCCCAGGGGAACTTGCCGTGGCCTGCGATGCCGTGCTCGAAGAACATTTCTCCGTGGTCGCCGCACACGATGATGATGGTGTCGTCCAGCACGCCGCGCTCTTCGAGCCCCTTCACGAACTCGCCGAACTTCTCGTCCTGGTAGCGCAGGCTGCCGTCGTACAGGTCGATCAACTGCTGCAGGTCGCGTTTGTTTCGCACGCGGCTGAACGGGCGGCCACGGCCGTCAACGGGGCCGCTGTAGTCGGGATCCGCTTCCTTGTTGTAGCTGTCCGCCTGCCGGAAGGGCTCGTGGGTGTCGATGCTCCAGACCAGCATGAAGAACGGGTCGTAGGCGTCCTTACGATCATCGAGCCACTTCAGCGCCTTGACGTGCAGGTCTTCGCTCAGTGGCAGGCAGTAGTCGTCGCCTCGGGCATCCTGGCCGCGATCGCGGCAGCGCTGGATGGTGGCGTGGTCCTTGAAGGTGTCGTCGAACAGGTCAAAGCCGCGGTCGAAACCGCGCAGCTTGCTGACCTGGTACACGCCCGAGAACGCGACCGTCTGGTAGCCCTGCGCCTTCAGGATCTCCGGCAGCCAGGGCATCTCGGTGTTCAGCGCATCGCGCATCTTGTGGATGCCCGTGCGCGTGGGGTGCTGGCCGGAAAAGATGCTGGCGCCGGAAGGCGCGGTCCAGCCGCTGTTGGAGTAGGCCTGTGTGAAGGCTACTCCCTCGGCGCAAAACTTGTCGAGGTTCGGCGTGCAGTCGCGCCCGTAGCCCAGCGCATGAATGCGGTCCGCGCGCAGGCAGTCCATGACGTAGAGAATCACGTTCATGCCGCCAATATGCAGGCTCAATTCAAAATGAAAAATTCAAAATTCAAAATAGACGCACGACCGGCCTGTGGTGAGTTTTGAATTTTGCATTTTGAATTGCGCCCGCCGCCGGCGTGCGTATTCCTGTGGCCTCTCAGGAGACCACCATGGCTGACCGTATCGGCTTTACCCTCTGGTTCACCGGCCTTTCGGGCGCGGGCAAATCGACACTGGCCGAAGCGCTTTCCGCGCGGATGAAGGCGCTCGCGCTGGCCCATGAAATCCTGGACGGCGACGTGGTGCGCACCAACCTGTCCAAGGGACTCGGCTTCAGCAAAGAGGATCGCGACACCAACATCCGCCGCATCGGCTTCGTCGCCAACCTGCTGACCCGCAACGGCGTGCCCGTGATGACGGCCGCGATCAGCCCCTACCGCACGATCCGCGAGGAGTGCCGGGCAATGATCGGCCCGGAGCGTTTCGTGGAAGTGCACGTGCACGCGCCGCTGGAAGTGCTGATCGAGCGCGACACCAAGGGGCTGTACAAGAAGGCGCTGGCGGGCGAGATCAAGGAGTTCACCGGCGTCAGCGACCCCTACGAAGAGCCGGAAAGTCCCGACGTCAAGGTGCACACGCACGAAGAAAGCATCGAGGAGTCGCTGGAGAAAATCTGGCGGCACCTGCTCGAGCGCGGATTCATCAATGCCTGACGATTGTCGTCTTTCAATACCGCCACCACCCGCTATAACCGGGTCCGCACGGGCCGCGTATAACCCGGAGACAAGAATGCCCTCGAATACGCCCTTGGGCGGGACGTTGATCAACCGTGTGCTCGACGACACCGGCGCAACCGCGCTGAAAGACGCAGCTTCAAAACTGCCCGCCATCACTGTAAGCCCCGCAGAGGTCTGGGACCTCAAGCTGATCGCCATCGGCGGCTATTCGCCGCTGCCCGGCTTCATGAATGAGCACGACTACGCCAGCGTGATCGCGCGCGGGCGCCTGACCGACGGCACGCCCTGGACCGTGCCGATCACCCTGAGCGTGAAGGATGCCGGCAACCTGAAAGACGGTGACAAGGCCACGCTGAAGGACGAAAGCGGCAAGCTGCTCGGCAGCATCCAGATCCAGCAGATCTTCGCGCGCCGCTTTGAACACGAGGCCCAGGGCGTGTTCCAGACCACAGACGAAAAACACCCGGGCGTGGCGCGCATCAGGGCCGCCGGACAGTGGCTGGTAGCAGGCGAAGTCAGCGTGTTGCCGGAAACACTGCCCGGCCTCGAGCAAGGTATGGAGTACCGCCCGGCCGCCATCCGCGCGGAAATCGAGAAACGCGGCTGGAAGACCGTGGTGGCCTTCCAGACACGCAACCCCATCCACCGCGCTCACGAGTACCTGCTGCGCACGGCGCTGGAGACCGCCGACGGCTTGCTGATCCACCCGCTGGTCGGCGAGACCAAGGGCGACGACATCCCGGCCGACGTGCGCACGCAGTGCTACCGCACGCTGATCGACAAGTACTTCCCGGCCGAGCGCGTGATACTGGCGGCGCTGCCGGCGCCGATGCGCTACGCGGGGCCGAAAGAGGCGATCCACCACGCGCTGATGCGCCGCAACTACGGGGCGACGCAGTTCATCGTGGGGCGCGACCACGCGGGCGTCGGCAGCTACTACGGCACCTACGACGCGCAGAAGATTTTCGAGACCTACGAAGCCGGCGAGCTCGGCATCAGCAACCTGAACTTCGAGCACTCGTTCTGGTGCAAGGGGGTGGGCGGCTTTGCGACCCAGAAGACCAGCCCCTTCGGCAAGGAGTTGCAGCTGACCATCAGCGGCACCAGGCTGCGCGAGCTGCTGGCGGCCGGCGAGTACCCGCCGCCCGAGATCGCCCGCCCGGAAATCGCCGAGATCCTGATGGCGTACTATCGGGGCCTCAAGTAGCACGAGGTAATCGGACATGCGTGGCATGGTGCGGGCCCGGCAATTCTGTCGGGCCCGCCATGCCTGACACCGTCGCGCCAACAGCGGCGCGACCGCCGACAGGATTGTCGGCGCCACCCCGGCCTGCGCGGGCGGTCTACAACACCAGCCGCAGCAGCAGCGTGACCGCCAGGTACATCGCGACAATCGCCACCACGTCAAGCAGCGCGCCGGCACGCACCAGCTGCGCTATGCTGACGCGGCCGGTGGCATACGCGATCGTGTTCGGCGGCGTCGCCACCGGCAGGGCGTACCCGCACGAAGCGCCAAGCACCCCCGCCACCAGCAGCGGCAGCGGGTCCACACCGATCGCGGCAGCCAGCGATGCCAGCACGGGAATGACCATGGCGGCGGCGGCCGTGTTGCTTGCGAGTTCGGACAGCGCGGCCATCAGCACGATCACCAGCGCCAGCAGCACCCAGACCGGCACGCCGCCCAGGGTGCCGAACGCGGCCCTCAGGTAAGCGCTCAGTCCCCCGGTGTCGATCGCCCAGGCCAGCGCCAGCCCGCCGCCGAACAGCAGCAGCGCCCCCCACGGCAGCCGCCGCCCGGCGAACTCCCAGGTCAGCAGCCGCCCGCCGCGCTCACGGAAGTCCGGCAGCAGGAACAGCAGCAGCGCGGCCGTGATGGCGATCGTGCCGTCGGTGATGAAGCTGCGCCCGGTGCCGAAGGCGAAGTAGGCGTCCCAGCCCGTCAGGGGCAGCACGGCGCCCGCGAGCTCGATCGGCGCGTGGGTGATCCAGGCCGCGGCGGCCGCGAAGAAGATCGCCATCACCAGCCACTCCGACTTGTGGGGCGGGCCGTCCGGTTTGATGCGCTGGATGATGTCCTGGCCCTCGAACTCGGGGAGTTTGCGGGGCACGCCGGGGCTGAGCCTGGTCAGCAGCAGCCAGCAGGCGGGCACCAGCACCACCACCAGCGGCAGGCCGATCATCATCCAGCGCCCCAGCGTGATCTCGGGCAGCGTGCCGGCGGCGATCTCGGCCGCGTAGTGCTGGTTGAAGAAGCCCTGAAAGTAGGCGTTCGGCGGCGTGCCGATGGTTGTGCCCACGCCGCCAAGGCTGGCGCCGAACGCTACCGCCAGCAGGCAAGCGGCGCCGAAACGCGCGGCAGCCTCGGAGCCGCCTTCCTCCGGCAGCGACTCCTGCACGACCGTGAGTACCACCGGGATCAGCATGATGGTGGTGGCGGTGTTGCTGACCCACATCGACATCAGCGCCGAGCCCGCCAGGAACCCCAGCACCAGGCGGCGCGGCCTGGCGCCGAAAACACGCACCACACGCAGGGCGATGCGCTTGTGCAGCCCGGCCTTCTGCATGGCCAGCGCAAGGCAGAAGCCTCCCAGGAACAACGCCACGATGTCGGAGAAGTACTGCGGCGCCGTGTCACGCGCCGTAGCCAGGCCCGAAAGCGGCAGCACGGCAAGGGGCAGCAGCGAGGTCGCCGCCAGGGGCAGCGCCTCGGTCATCCACCAGATCGCCATCCAGGCGCCCAGCCCAAGCGTCACCCGCACGTTGGTGGTGGCGGAGACAACCGCGCCATCGGCCGCGAATTCCGGCAGCGGAACTACCAGCGCCAGCAGGAACAGCAGCGGACCGGCGGGCAGCCCGATGCGCCGTGCAATCAGTTCGCCGCGCGTATGTTTTCTGCCCGGTTCGTCCATCGCAGCAGCATAGTTTCACCCGGAGCTTCCGGGACATCATCCACGGGCTGGACGCTGGCATTTCCGCAGCGCCTATGTGATATCAACGCCATGGCCGTCGGCTTCATCACCTACTGCAACGACCTGCTGGCCCGCGCAAAACACGCGGGCTGGAAGGTGATGTCCGAAAAGACCATCCCCTACGGCCGCCAATGGAACATGGAAGACGCGGCCGGCTTCAAGGCGGTGCTGAACGCGTACTCAGGCAAGAAGGGCTTTTCCTTTCATGTCGGCGGCAAGGATGCCGCCCGACTGAACCAGGTGCTGGGCGGGGCTGTTACAGCGGCCGGCGGCGAGGCCACTTCGGCCGACCCCTTCGGCCTCGGCCTGCCGCGCGTGGGCGGCGACGAATCTGGCAAAGGTGACTTCTTCGGCCCGCTGGTGGTGGCGGCCTTTCACCTTGACGCGAACACCGCGAAGCAGCTGGAAGGCTCCGGCATCACCGACAGCAAGAAGCTGTCCGACTCCCAGATCGTAAAACTGGCCGGCCTGCTAGATAAAACCGGCCGCGGGCAGGTGCTGCGCCTGATGCCGCGCGAGTACAACCCCGCGTACCGCGAGACCGGCAACCTGAACGTGCTGCTGGCGCAACTCCACGGCCGATGCGTGCAGGCCATCATGAAGACGCACGGCGCGCCGGGCGCAGTGCTGATCGACGAGTTCGCCCGCGACGGCAAGGTGCTGCGCGCGGCAATCGGCGCGCCGGCCGGCGTGAAAGTGGAGACGCGCACCAGGGGCGAGGTGGACTTGGCCGTGGCGGCCGCCAGCATTCTCGCCCGGGCTGAGTTCGTGCGAAGTCTGAAAGAGCTCGAACACGAGTTCGGCCAGCCGTTCCCGCCCGGCGCGGGCACGCCGGTGATCAAGGCCGGGCGCGAGTTCGTGAAGAGCTTCGGCCGCGAGCAGCTGGCAAACGTGGCCAAGCTGCACTTCAAAACCATCGACAGCCTTTGATCCGGGGGCACTGTTACGGCGGCTCAGGGCCGCCCGCCCCGTGCCCGATCTCTGATTTCGCGCTATCACCGGACATCCGGATATGGTAATCGTTTTACCCCCCGGAGAAGGATGCGACCATGGCATTTGACCTTGCGCACGATTTCAACCACGTCTCCACCGGCGACGTCGACGAACGTCCCGTCCACCCGCTCGGCTCGCGCGCCAAGGTGCTGCTGACCAGCGTGTTCGGGCCCTACGCCCAGGATGACGAGTTTGGCAGCAGCCGCATCAACCCCATGGAGCTCTACCACAACCAGGTTACCCGCACCCAGGGCCCCTTCTCGCTGCGCATGTTCCACCGCAGCTGGGGCATCATGATGATCCAGTGCAACCTGGAGGCGCGCTGCAACGTGCTCGACTTCCCCGACCTCGAGCGCTTCATCGCCGAGCTCAAGGCCGAGCGGTACGACGTGATCGGCATCAGCAGCATCCTCGTCAACGTGCTCAAAGTGAAGAAGATGTGCGAGCTGATCCGCCACTATCAGCCCGAGGCCAAGATCGTGATCGGCGGCCACATCGCCAACCTGCAGGACCTGTCAAGCCGCGTCGATTGCGACCACATCGTGCGCGGCGAAGGCGTCGAGTGGTTCCGCCATTACCTCGGCGAAGACACCGACAAACCCTACAACCACCCGGTGGTCTACTCGCCCGTCAACATGCGCAGCATGGGCGTGAAGGTCCCCAACCGCCGCGGCAACACGGCCGCCACGCTGATCCCCTCCGTGGGCTGCCCCATGGGCTGCAACTTCTGCTCGACCTCCGCCATGTTCGGCGGCAAGGGCAAGTTCAACACCTTCTACACCACCGGCGACGAGATCTTTAACGTGCTGCTCGGCATCGAGCGCGAGGCCGGCGCACGCAGCTTCTTCGTGATGGACGAGAACTTCCTGCTGAACCGCACGCGCGCCCTGCGCCTGCTGGAGCTCATGGAGCAGCATGGCAAGGCCTGGTCGTTCTACGTGTTCGCCTCGGCCAACGTGCTGCGCAAGTACACCATCGACCAGCTGGTGCGCCTGGGTGTGAGCTGGATCTGGATCGGCCTGGAAGGCGAGCAGAGCCGCTACGACAAGCTGCGCGGCGCCGACACACGCGAGATGATCCGCGAGTTCCAGGCCAACGGCGTCCGCGTGCTGGGCAGCAGCATCATCGGCCTCGAGGACCACACGCCAGAGAACATCGACGCCGCCATCGACTACGCCGTCAGCCACAACACCGACTTCCACCAGTTCATGCTGTACACACCGCTGCCCGGTACACCCCTGCACGCCCAGCTCAGCGGCGACGGCCGGATCGTCGACGAAAAGCTGGTCGGCCTGCCCGAGATCCACGGCCAGGCGCGCTTCAACTACATTCACCCGCACATCCGCAACGGGCTCGAGACCGAGCTGCTGCTGCGCGCCTTCAACCGCGACTTCGAGGTCAACGGCCCCAGCGTGGTGCGCATCGTGGAGACCACGCTCAAGGGCTATCGCAAGTACAAGAACCACGGCGACGCCCGCGTGCGCGACCGCTTTATCTGGGAGAGTCACGACCTCGGCACCACCTGGTGCGCCGTGGTGGCCGCCACCCGTCGCCACTACCGCAAAGACAAGGCCATGCGCGACAAGCTGAGCGCCCTGCTGCGCGAGCTGCACAGCGAGTTCGGCCTGAAGGCCAGGCTGGCGTCGAGCCTCGGCGGCCGATTCGTGCACTTCATGATGAAGCGCGAGATGAAGCGGCTGGCCCGCGGCGAAACCAGCGAGCCGCCGACCTTCTTCGAAAGCAACCGCCCGGTCGCAGGCGACCGCGCACGGCCCTGCCAGTACGTCTCACCGGGGCCAACGGCCGGCAAGCCGGTGCGCGAAAGCGTTGCGGTGTAACGGCGCGCCCCGGCCGCGCCGCCAGGTCCACGCTACTCCAGGGATACCACGGCGTGGAGCTTGGCGCGTACGGTGGTGCCGGCGATCTGGGCTTCCATCACCACGGGGCCCTCGTTGCCGGGGGCTGTGAACACGTTGTTCTTGTCCACCACGCCCTGGCCCTTCAACCTGCGCCACTGCACGCGCACCGGCTGTTCGCCGTCTTCGTCGTCGACGCCGATGCACTCAAGCTGCACCTCTTCCAGCGGCTTCACCGCCAGCACCGGCGGCTTGATCTTCAGCTTTACCATCTGCGGCGGCGGCGCGTTGTTCGCCAGCACGATGCGCGATGCATTCGACTGGCCCAGGTTGCCGGCCGCGTCGAACGCCAGCGCGGTGACCACGTGGGCGCCATCGGGGAACGCACTGGTGTCGATCTCGCGGGCGTAGGGCGGGGTGGTGACGGGCTCGCCGACCTTCTTGCCGTCGACGCAGAACTGCACGCGCTCGACGCCGTTCTGGTCGTAGGCTTCGGCCACGAAGGTGACCACGCCGCGCGCCTTCTTGTTGTCCCCGGGTGCGAGCAGCTCCACCCCGGGCGCGGTGTTGTCGACGATGAAGACCCGCGGCTCGCTGCGGCGCACGTGGCCCAGCACGTCCCTGGCCTCAATCACGGCCTCGTGGGGGCCTTCCGACAGCGCGGCCGCGTTGACCTTCCAGACCCAGGGGCCGGCCTCGAGCGTGGCGCCCAGGTAGTCGCCGTCTACCAGCAGGCGGGCGCTCTCGATGCCGATGGGGTCGCCGATGCTGGCGTGCAGGGTGAACTCGCCGCCCTTGAGCTCGTCTTCGCGCGGCGAAACGATCACGCTTTCCGGGCCCGGGCTCTCGTGCTCGAACTCGACCAGGTGGCGCCCGGGCTCAAGGGGTTGGCTGATCACAAAGACCTTGGCGTCGCCCTCGATCTCGACCTCGTTGCCGTCCACGAACACCTTCTTCAGGCCGGGGAAGGCCACGCGCAGGTGCGCGCGGGTGCCGAGGTGCAGCACGGCCTGGGCGCCGGCGGCGCAGAGGCTGAATTCCACGGGCTTGTCGGGGTCTTCGGGATGGCTGGCGCCGAAGCCGATGTGGATGCCCTCCTGCATGTCGTAGGCCAGCACGCTGGTGGACTTGATGGCCACGTAGCGCCCGGGGTAGTCGTCGCGGCGGTCGACGTAGCACATCAGGGCGTCGGTCCAGACCCAGCCGCACTGCTGCGGCATGCCGTTGGGCCAGCCGTTGAACAGTACGGCGCCGTCGCCCATGGTGGTGCGGTAGACGCGCCCGCGTTCTTCGGGGTTGATGCGACGCACCGGCGGCAGGCGCCCGGCGCGGCCCAGGGTGATGATGGTGGCGAGGTCGCCGCGCCCGCGCGCGAACTCGACGCCCAGGCCGGGGGGCGATTCCTCGACGCCCTGGCTGAAACCGTTGCTGAAGAAGATGAAGCGGGCCTGGCGGTCCGAGCCGTCGCTGGCGCGCACGGCCAGCGTGCCGCGGTCCACCACGCCGACTTCCTCGCTGCCCTGGATGCGCAGGCCGGCGCGCTTGAGGGTGCGGCCGTCGCCGATGTCGTAGCGGTCGAACAGCAGGCACACGCCCTCGGTGCGCAGGTACAGCAGGTGGCGCTGGGCGAGGCTGCCCTCGCTGCCCTTGTAGTCGCCGTTGATGTAGGCGGCGGCGCCGAGGTCGATGTAGTCGCGCACTCGCCCGGTGACGCTGATCCCGCCGATCTCACGGAACAGGGCGTCCTCGCTGACCAGCTTCAGGTCAACGCCCGAGCTGGCAAGCTGCATGTAGGGCAGGGTGCCGAGATCGGCCTGCAGGGTGACGATCGGGCTGCTGGGGTCCCAGTCGCTGCGTACCACGGCGCGCGTCTCGGACAGCCTAGCACCCGGCGCCATGGCGGTGTCCGGGCTGGTGACCTGCAGGCCCGGGTCATAGAACACGCTGGTCAGCACGCTGTCGATGCCGGGCAGCGCCGGCAGCTCGATGCGGTACTTGGTGGAGGGGCGCTCCTCGTGGCCCGCGCGCTGGGCCGCGCCCGCCACGCTGATCTGGTGCAGCAGCCACTGGGCCACGCCGTCGCGGTAGGTGTCGGCCATCTTGGCCAGCAGCGGCGTGGCGCCGAACAGGTCGGTGACCGACAGCCGCCCGCTGGCGAACAGGCCGCTGCGGTTGTGCCCGAACTGGTGCGCCACCCAGCTGGGCAGGGCGCTGAGGTTGCCGCCCTCGCCCATCAGCATGTCGTCGCCGTAGTAGCGCTTGAAGGCCTGCACGAACGGCAGCAGGAAGCGCATCAGCTCAACCAGCCCGGCCAGGTCGCTGGCCGCCGGGCGCCCGTTCTCGGCGATGCGGCTCTCCAGCAGCGAGGTCGCGCGCTGCTCGGCGCTGTCGGTCCAGCGCCGGGCGTGGCCGTAATATGGTTCGAAGTTCATCAGCGGCAGGCCGGCCAGGCCCAGCGCCATGGCGCCGTTTTCGCTGAGGCTCGCGGGCGCGTTGTTGCGCGGGTCGTTGATGAATTGCGCCAGGCGCAGCCCGTTCTGGTACAGCGCGGCGGCAACCTCGGCGCGCTCCTGCTCGCTCAGTACCGGGTTCAGCAGGTCCATGGCCAGCGCCGCGTCGCGGATGGCGGTCGCGCAGCCGCGCCCGGGCGGAGTTTCCGGGTCGGCGCCGGCGCGGTCATGGAAGCGGCCGCCGGCCGCGCGGCACTTGCGCAGCAGCGCCTCGCGCGCCCATGCCAGGATCTGCTCGTCCTCATAGACGCGGCCCACGAACGCCATCTCGAGCAGGGTGGGGTTCTCGACGATGCTCGCGCCGTTGCTGACCGAGCGCAGCGAGTAGTAGTCCAGGTCGAAGGGCACGCTGCTGGCGGCATGCAGCAGGGCATCCGTGCGGGCGCGCAGCACGCGGGTCAGCGAGGCCAGCAGGCCGCGGTCCACGCGCTGCTGCAGGTCTTCGATGTCCAGGTCGTTGAACAGCAGCCCCGGGTCCTGGATCACCTTGCTCTGGGGCAGCACCTGCCGCACGTCGGTGTCGCTGCCCTTGGCGTCGGGGATGTAGGCGACGACGCTCTCGATTTCCTCCATCGTGACTTCCTGCTTCTCCGCCTTGGGCGGCAGCGGCAGGCGCTTGGTCAGGATGGCTTCATTCAGCGTGCTGTCTTCGCTGGCCGGCTCCAGCGCGATCATTTCCGGCTGCTCCGGCATCTTCACCGGGTTGATCACCGCGTCCGACAGCGGGCGCAGCGCCGGCAGCTCGGCCGTCGGGTCGGGCGCCTGCTGCGGGCGGAAGTAGGGGTTGCTGATAGCGGGTGCAGGCTCTTCGAACTCGCGCAGGTCCAGCGAGGTTTCGCCCGAGGACTTGCGGCGCTGGTGCTCCTCGGTGAGCTCGTGCATCAGGTCGGTGATGTCTTCCCGGTCGTCCGCGGAAGGGTCCAGCGGCGCGCCGTGCGGGCCGGGCGCGCCGTGGTCGCTGGCATTTCGCCGAGGTTCATTCATTGCGACCTGCCGCAGAAAGAAGGAAGACCAATAGGTTAGCCCGGCAGGCCTTGCCGTCAAAGGTCGGGCTACACTCCGCGCTTGTTCGGCGGCCAGATGAACTTGTGCAATTGCAGGTTAAGTCTCACCGGCAGCCTGTCCTCGATCAGCCAGGCGCTCAGCTGATCGGGCTCAATGCGCCGGTACGCCGGCGAAAACAGCAGCGTGGCGCGCTCGGCCAGCTTCTCGTGCAGCACCAGCTCGCGCGCCCATTCGTAGTCGGCCCGTGACGTAAGCACGAACTTGACCTCGTCGCCCGCACGCAGGCGCTTCAAGTTGCCGTAGTCGTTGGCGGGCTCTTCGCCGCTGCCGGGTGTCTTGATGTCCAGGATCACGTGCACGCCCTGGGGCACGCGCGAAATGTCGTGGCTGCCGCCGGTCTCGATCAGCACCTCGCAGCCCGCCGCCAGCAGGCGCTCACACAACTCGGGCAGCAGGGGCTGCAGCAGCGGCTCACCGCCTGTGATCTCGACCAGGGGAATGCCATGGGGACTGTCCCCGCCTTTGGGGACTGTCCCCGTTTTCGAAGCCTGGTGCCCGGCCGAAGACGGGGACAGTCCCGAACTTCCGGGACAGTCCCCCAGCGCCAGCGCCCGCCTCACCACCTCGTCAATGTGCAGCGCCTCGCCCTCCGTGAATGCGTAGGCCGTGTCGCAGTAGCTGCAGCGCTGGTTGCACACGGCCGTGCGGATGAACACGCAAGGCCGCCCGGCGTGGGTGCTTTCGCCCTGGATCGAGGCGTAGATCTCGTTGATCAGCAGGTGCGTAGCCTCAAGGCCGCGCAGCTTCTCGAGTGGCGCCAGGCGCTGGTCGATTTTGGATTCAGCCACGGAGTCGTTCATCCAATCGGTTGCTGCGACTGCAAGTTGAACCACGGATAAACACGGATGCACACGGAGGGAAACCCGGTTTCCGGCCTGACTCGCGACAATCCGTGTTCATCCGTGTCCATCCGTGGCTCAATGCTTTACCTTAAGCTCCCGGAGTCCTGAGTCGTGCCAGTCTAGCGCCGGGCTGCGATTTCGCGCCCCCGGGGCACTCCAATCCAGAATCCGGAATCCAAAATCCCTCATCCTCCCTATACTCCGCCCCCTATGGTTTTTCGCGCCTTGATGCTGCTGCTGCTTTGTGCCGTCCCTGCCGGGGTGCTGTCGGCGTTCGAGTTCCCCGCGCCCTTCCGTGCGCAGACAACTGACGAAACCACGGCCGAGCCGGCCTTCGACATCAAGCCGCCCTGGGGGCTGTGGGCGAACCGGGCGCCCTACCCTTACTATGACGGGCCCTTCGGCATCGACACCGGTGACGACCTGGTGGCGCGCGACATCTGGTTCGACTTCCACAACGAGATGTGGCTGGCGCCCAACGGCTACTTCGGCTTCGCCGGCGCGATGCGCGCGCGCATGGGCCTGTTCCTGCTGGATGTCAGCTTCACACAGCTCGCCCGCACCGGCGAAAACGGCTACCTGGCCGGCGAGGTGCGCGACTGGGCCGGCGTCACCGACGCGCGCGGGCACATCGGCCTGACCATCCCGCTGGCGCAGTTCGGCTACGCGGATTTCGCCATCGGCCTGTCAGGCTTCGATGAAACCCGCGGCCTGACACGCGTGGGCCCCAGCTACCGGGCCAGTGTCAGCCTGTACCCGGTGTGGCCCCTTGAGCTGGAGGGCTACGTCTCGCGCGCCCACTACTTTGACGGCACCGGCGTCAACGAGTTCGGCGTGCGGCTGCACGTGCAGGTGTTCCGGCACCTGCTGCTGACGGCGGGCTGGCGCTGGATGAACGTGGACGGCAGCAGCTTCAGCACCCAGGGCCTGACCTTCGGCTTCAGCTTCCAGTTCAGCAACCTGCGCACCTTCTTCTGGTCGCCCTTCCGGGGCCCGGCGTACTGATCGGCCGGTTTGTGTCGCACTGGTCATTACACTGTGCGGCGCGTGTGGGATGGTCCGCCCGCGAAACCGGAGAATCGCCATGTCAGCCACGTCACGCAAACGCAACAAGCTGGAACGCAAGCTGCGCCGTCAGGCCGAGCTGGCCGCGCTGCAGACGGACGCAGATACGCCGCCGGCGGCCGAGCCCGCATCGCCCGCGACTGAGCCCCACGCGCCGGTGCGCAAGCGCGTGCAGCGCCTGCTTGAGACCAGCGCCAGTGAGCTGGAGCAGACCGAGCTGGAGGTGCTGGACGAGATGTTCGAGACCGCGCGTGAGGCCATCGGCCTCTACCGCGCCGAAGTGCGCGAGCGCACCGAAGCCCTGCGCAACGGCCAGCCGCTGCCCAAGCGCTGGCAGGTCTCGCCGGGCATCGCCGAGAAGCTGATGGCCAAGCTTGCGCGCATCCTCGAGATCCGCGTCGCCCGCCGCATCGCCCTGCGCGAGATGTCGCCAAGACTGGCGGGTTAGCAACGGCGGGCAGTGGCATTCGCGTCCTGCGAATGAGTTTCGCGGGCCTCCGGCCCGCGCCGACGGTCGAAGGCCGTCGCAACTCATGCGCCGGCCAGCCCGACAGGATTGTCGGGCCCACCCTGCCACCTAGTCTCGGCCGTGGTCTTCCCACACCTCGCGGGGCGTCACGGGCGGCCGGGGTTTCGGCTTGTCGTCCCAGTTGGGGGCGCGGGGTTGCAGGTAATCGACCGGCGGTCGTTCGGTGCGGGTTTTGCCGGCCCAGGCGGCCGCGACCGTCACCACCAGGCGCTCGCGCTTGACGGCGTGCACCTCGTCCTCGGCTGGCGGGCCCACGGTGACCGGTTGCGGCATCACCTTCGCGCGCATGGCCAGGCCGAGCAGCAGCCCGGCCGCGATGCCCCCGAAATGGGCGGCAAAGGCGATGCCCTGCACGCCGGCCCAGGCCCACGCGATCTGCGTGATCAGCCACAGCCCCACCCAGGCCACCAGCGGCACCACGATGGTGAGGCGCCGCTCGCGCATCATGGCCACGGCCAGAACGGCCGGGTGCAGCGGCAGGATGGTCAGCTTGCCCAGCGGCGCCGCGGCCACGCACAGGCCCATCAGGCCGGCAATCGCGCCCGAGGCGCCCAGCATGGGGGTTTGCTCGCCCCAGTGCACGGCCAGGAACGCGATGGCAGCGGCCACCCCGCTGGCGAGATACAGCACGATCAGCCGCAGGGGGCCCAGGCGCATCTCGAGGTAAACGCCGAAGGTCCACAGGAACAGCATGTTGCCGGCCAGGTGCAGCCAGTCGGCGTGCATGAACATGCCGGTGAGCCAGCTGATCGGCTCAAGCTCAAAGGGCCGCAGCGCCAGCTGGTACTGGAAGCGCTCGGCGATGAGCTGCTGGGCCAGGAACATCAGGCAGTTGCAGACAATCAACCCGATGGTGGCCGAGGGCCACTGCAGCTTCTTCAACCGGATGCCGATGGGCAGGAACATGGGAGGGGGTCCGGGGCCAGGTTTCAGTGGTCAGGTTTCAGTGGTTAGGGAGTTGCTGGTTCATGCTTCCGGGTGGGTTGTTGGGTCCTCTCTCGCCGCCCCATGTTACTCGCCTCCACCCCATATCCATGACACCTAAAACCTGACACCTGAACCCTGTGTCTAAGATGAGGCATGGGAGGCAGATGTGCGATTACAGCCTGCCAGGCTGTTTGGAGCGGGCGACCCGTGTCACGAATTGGTCACACGGTGCAATCTGCGAACCCTCTGCACCACTTATCGTTAGTATGGGGTTGATCCATCTCTGGGCGCTAACTGGGGGCCGACCCGCGTGTGCGGGCGTTGGTCGGTATGAGAGGACATGAGACGAGGACAATCATGAGAAAAACGAAAACACTGGCCCGATTCGTCGTGGCGGCCGCCGTGCTTGGCATGCTCGGCAGCATCTACATTGTGAACTCGGAGGAGTTCGGCCCGGCGAAGGTCTACTACGACGAGTTCATCAAGCGCCCGTCACTGCAGATGCGCACGCGCGGGCGCGTCAAGCTGGCAAGCACCGGCCACCCCGGCGCCTTCCAGATCCTGTCCGAAAGCTACGCCAAGGCCGAGGACCCCAAGCCGCAGGTGAAGTACCTGCTGACCAACATCTGCGCCGACTACTTCAAGGACGAGCAGTTCAACCCCGGCTGGACCACCTGGCGCAACAAGTTCGTCAATGAACAGGACGCCTGGCTGTGGTACCGCAGCTTGATCATGCACGCCGAGAACGGCCACGAGGAAGACCTCTACAAGACCGCCGAAGAGCAGAAGCTGCTGTTCCTGCGCGTGGCGGCGCTCGAGGCGCTGTGCGAGGTCGGCAGCGAAAAGCTGCTGCCGTGGTGGACCGCCAAGCTCTCCGAGGCCGAAAAGTGGAAAGACCCCGAGCGCGCCCTGATGCTCGAAACCGCCGCCAAGACCCTGTACGCCGAGGCCGCCGGCCACGGGCAGGACGACTTCCGCAACATGGCGCTGAAGCTGATCCCGCTGATCGAGGACAAGAAGACCTCCGAGAAAACCAAGGTCGTGATGGCCCGCTATTTCCGCGAGATCTTCGGCGGCGACAAGCTGTACGTGAACGCGGCGCCCTGGCTTGACCGCCTGCTCAACCCCGACAAGGAAGAGCGCGCCGACGACAAGTACGCCCCAGCCACTCCCCCCACCAAGTTCGTGGGCGTCGAGGCGGCCGGCAAGCGCATCGTGTACGTGATCGACATGAGCGACTCGATGCTGCAGCCCCTGAGCGGCAAAGAGAAGGACGAGATCAAGAAGCCGGTCAAGAAGCCCACCGGCCCCATCACCGGCGGCGGCAAACACGAAGGCCCCGAAGAGCCGGCCGAGGAAGAGAAAGAAGAAGAGGAAGATCCGCTGGACTGGAGCAAGATCAAGACCCGCTTCGACGCGGCACGCGAATACCTCAAGCTCAGCCTGCGCGCCCTGCAGCCCGACCAGAGCTACTGCGTGATCTGGTTCGGGACCGAGCACGACACGCTGAACTCCACCAAGGGACTCACCCCCGCAAACAAGGGCAACATCGAGAAGACCTGCACCGAGCTCGACCGCATCAAGGCCGGCCCCGCAACCCAGGACCGCAAGCTGGGCACCATCCGCGGCAACACCAACCTGCACGGCGGCATCCGCCAGGCCTTCAAGCTGACCGGCAAGGGCGAGGTGAAGGACTACGCCTACGTGAACCCCGAGACCTTCATGTCCGGCGCCGACACCATCTTCGTGCTGTCCGACGGCGACCCCACCGACGACGACTGGGCCATCAGCGACAAACGCGAGGAGTGGGACCAGACCGGCGACCCGGAAAGCCGCACCAAGCACGCCGACCAGGACGTGTTGCGCTTCCCCGGCCCCTACGGCTACTGGTCGGGCCAGGGCCAGGCACGCTGGATCAGCGACGACGTATGGCGCATGAACCTGTTCCACAAGTCCGAGATCCACTGCATCGGCATCGGCGAGGTTTCACAGGGACTGCTGCAGTCCATCGCCAAGCACGGCATGGGACAGGTCAAGTTCGTAGGCAAGTAAGCAGGCAACCCGCAAAGCCCCCGGCAAGTCCGGGGGCTTTGTCATTGGTGGCAACAGCGAATTACCAATAACCAATTTTCAGTTACCAGTTGGCAATGCCGCGGGATTTGGATGGCGGGGAACTACGGCCTCGCGCAGAGAGCGCAGAGGACGCAGAGAGGGCATCGATGGGCGCGGCTTTCTCTGCGCTCTCTGCGTCCTCTGCGCGAGGCTGCCTTTCAACCGGTAATTGAAAACTGGTTATTGGTAATTCGCTGTTCAACACACACAGCGCCTTTCCGCATTCCCCTACCCTGCGCCCGTCCTACACTGGAAGCCATGCGTCGCTTCGCCTTCATCTGCCTTGCCTTGCTGGCGCTCACGGCCGCGATCCGCGCCGACGACGCCTGGGACAAACAGCTCGCCGACTACAAGGCCAGCCAGAAGCGCCCTTCCTTATGGAAGCGCACCCAGGGGCGCGAAGCACTGGCGCTTACACGCGACCCCCGCGCGATCCCGATCCTGGCCGCGGACTACAAGTCGGCCGAGAAGCCCCGCGACCAGGTGCAGTTCCTGTGCGCCGCGCTGGCCACGCGCTACTGCAACACCAAGGACTGTGTCGATGCCCTCGAAACCTGGCGCGGCGCACATTCTCGCGCCGAAGACGCCTGGCTGTGGTACCGAACGCTGCGCATCTACGCCAACTGGCGCAGCGCTGAAGACGTCAAGGCCATCATCCGCAACCCCGAGCTGGACGTGGTGCTGCGCGCCGCCGCCCTCGAAGCCATCGCCGCCCGCCAGGAGGCCGGCCTGCTCGAGCTGGTCAACGAGCTGCTGCTCAGCCTGCCCGCGGACAAGCGCCGCTGGATGCTGGCCGAAAGCTGCATGTCCGTGCTGACGCGGCAGCCCGTGACCGAAAAGGCCTTCAAGCCGCCCGCCGAGCAGCTTGCCCGCGTGCTCGACATGGATACCGCGCCCGAGCACACCAAGCTGGTAATCGCCCGCGGCTTCCGCCGCATCTTCAACGCCGAGCACGCGTACATGGCCGCCGCGCCCTGGCTCAAGAAGCTGGAAGGCGACAACAACCGCGCGCCCAGCCGCACCCTGGCGCAGCCCACGTTCCTGGGCCTGCAGGCCGAGGGAAACCGGATCTGCTACGTGATCGACCTCAGCGACTCGATGCTCACGCCGCTGACCGAGAACGAGAAGCGCGACCTGCGCAACCCGGTCACCGGCCACCGCAAGCACGACGGCGGCGACGAGCCCGCGCCCAGGCCGGACCCGGACGTGGCGGCACTGCCCTGGGACAGCATCACCACGCGCTTCGACGCCGCCCGCGAGTTCCTGAAGCTGTCCCTGCGTAAGCTCACCACCGAGCAGTACTTCGCCGTGGCGGCCTTCGGCACCCAGGCCGCGCTGCTGGAGGCCTGCCCCGGCATGCAGCAGGTAAACGAGAAGCGCATCGCGAAAGCAATCGAAGAGCTGGACGCCATCAAGCCCGGACAGGTGAAGGGCAAGCCCGCCCTGCGCGGCATGACCAACCTGCACGGCGGCCTGCAGCGCGCCTTCCAGTGCAAGTCCAAGGGGCTGATCAAGAGCTACGAGTACGTGGACTGGCTGGGCTTCGAGCAGGGGGCCGATACCATCTTCCTGCTGAGCGACGGCAAGCAGAGCTGGTCGGACTGGGACTGCATCGACAAGGCCGACGACAGCGACGTGTCAGGCGACCCGGAAAGCGGCGGCAAGCTGGGCGAAAAGGGCGAGCACCCGGAGCTGCACTTCTACGGCCCCTACGTGGACCAGCGCCATATGCTCGAGGATATCGAGCGCATGAACCTGTTCCGGAAGGCCGAGATCCACTGCATCGGGATCGGCGAAGCCGAAGAAGCCACGCTCAGGGCGATCGCCGGCATCGGCAACGGCCAGCTGCGCCTGGTGGGCCGCAAGTAGATCAGGCGGCCGGCGGCCCGTTCAGGATGTAGGTGACGGCGTACAGCAGCGCGAAGCCGCTGAAGATGATGGCGGTGATCGCGAGGTTGCGGGCGCGACGCGTGCTCGGCGCGCGCGACAGAGCGTAGATGCCCGCAAAAAGTCCGAACGGCGGACACAGGAACGTGCCGGCAATCGCCAGGTACGCCCAGATCACAGCAGAAGGAACGCGGCCTGGCTCGACCTCCGGGCTGGGAACCGGAGGCCCGCCAGGCCTGACGGACGCGTGGCCGTAGGGTTGCAGGTGATCGGGTTCGTTCACCTCTGCAGCATAGCGAAAATGGAAGCCGTGGCGAAGGCGGCACGCGCGCCACGGGGTTCGAGTGGTCCGGGAAAACGAAAACCGCCCGCGTCTGGTTTCGCGGGCGGTGCTTCAAGCTGGTTGGCCCACAGGGACTCGAACCCCAAATACCTGAACCAGAATCAGGTGTGTTACCAATTACACCATGGGCCAGCGCGCGCAAAAGTAACTCGGGCATTTCGGCCGTCAAGGCCCGGTCGTGGCGCAATTCCGCGCGTGACACCCGCCCTTTCCGGTGGCAACATCCCGCGCGAAACCGTACTACGGAAGGGGCGGAACTTCCCGCCTGAGTGGGCCGTCAGGAGCAACGCAGATGCAGGAACTGAAGACTCGAATCCTTGCCCGTCTTTCCTTTGCCGCGCTGGCGCTGGCCGTGCTGGCCGGGGCGCTGGTGGGCGGCGCCTACATCGGCGCGCAGGCCGACCCGGTGGACAACCCGAAATCGAACAACGAAGCCGGCACCGACCAGAAACTGCCCCAGGCGCGGCGCACGGCCTACGTCGACTTCCTGAGCCTGCTGAAGAAAGACCAGCCGCTGGCGCGCAAACAGATCGAGATTGCGGAAGACGTCGACCTGACGATGGCCGAAATCGAGAAGCGCTGGGGCGAAGTCATCAAGGCGCAGGACGAAATCAAGCGCACCCGGAACCCGGACAGCCGCGACTACCGCAAGGCAATGGAAGAGCAGCTCGATGCCGCGCGCCGCATGTTCGAGGAGAAGCTGGATTACGAACAGCGGTCGCTGGAAGACCTGCGCAACTTCGGCATCACGCGCTTCCGCGCTCTCCGCAACCTCGCGACCGACGAGGCCAGGAAGCGCGGTTACAACGAGGTGCTCAACATCGTGCGCGAGTTCAAGGACGTCGCGGCCCAGGAAGACAGCTTCCAGGCGCTGCAGCAGCAGCTGCTGATCAGCCCGGTGCTGTTCTATGAGGAGAGCCACGACATCACCGAGGCGGTGCAGGCCGCCGCCGACAAGGAGTGGGGCAGCAACATCACCATGGTCAGCTACGCAGACGGCAAGGGCGGCGTCAGCTACACCGCCAAGGACGGCGCCGAGGCCGTGAAGCGCAACGCCGACGGTGAAATCGAGATCCGCCTCGGCCAGCAGGGCCGCTTCGGCATCCAGGTCCTCGAGAAGGGCGAACCCGCCCAGGGCGCCGCGGCCGAAGTGCGCTGGAGCAAGCGCGGCCTGGATACCGGCGAGCTGACCGAGCAGGGCGAGTACAAGTCGCCGGCCGAGTTCCCGGTCGCGGGCGATACCTTCACGGTCACGGTGCGCAGCAAGAAGGACCCGACCATCAGCGAGGAAGTGACGATCCGCCTGCTGGACAAGGACGGCAACCGCATGCCGCCCAGGGAAAAGTAGCGGGTAATCAGGGGGGCAGCAATGAAGCTCAAGGACCTGGCGCAGGTGTGCGGCGGTAAACTCGAGGGCGACGGCGAGCGCGAAATCGCCGACGTCGGGCGCGTTGACACGGCCACCCCCGAGCAGATCTGCTTCGTCACGGACAAGAAGTACCTGCCCCTGCTTGAAAAGGCCCGCCCCGGCGCAGTGATCGCCGCGCCCGGCATGGCGCTGCCCCAGGGCACGCCGGTGGTGCGCGCCGACGACCCCGACTTCGCCTTCAGCAAGGCCGTCACCGCCCTGCGCGGCGAGCCGATGCGCCCGCTGCCCGGGATATCCGAGCACACGGTGATCGGCGAGCACTTCGAGATGGGCGAAAACGCCAGCGTGGGCGCGTTCAGCTACATCGGCGCCGGCGTGAAGCTGGGCAAGAACGTGATCATCCACCCGCACTGCTACATCGGCGACGCGGTGACGATCGGCGACGACAGCGTAATCCACCCCCACGTCACCATCCTGGAGCGCTGCAGCATCGGCAGGCGCTGCACCCTGCACCCGGGCGTGCGCATCGGCGCCGACGGCTTCGGCTACCACTTCGTGCAGGGCAAGTTCGTGAAGGCGCCCCAGCGCGGCACCGTGGTGATCGAGGACGAGGTCGAAATCGGCGCTAACGCCACCATCGACCGCGCGCGCTTTGACGTCACGCTGGTCAAGCGCGGCACCAAGATCGACAACATGGTGCAGATCGCGCACAACGTGCAGGTCGGCCAGAACTGCGTGATCGCCGCCCTCAGCGGCATCGCCGGCAGCGCCGTGCTGAAGGATTACGTGCAGCTCGGCGGCAACTCCGGCGTGGCCGACCACATCACCATCGGCATGGGCGCCAAGATCGCCGCCAAGACCGGCGTGATGCAGGACGTCAACCCGGGCATGAAGATGGCGGGCCTGCCCGCCGACGAGGGCAAAGCCTTCATGCGCCGCGAAGCGGCCGTGCGCAAGCTGCCCGAGCTGGTGAAGGAGTTCCGCGAGCTGCAGGCACAGGTGGCAAAGCTGCAGGGCAAAGGCGGCTTCGAACCCGTCGACGACGAGGCGGAAATCAACGAGCCCGAGCCCGGCACCGTAACCCGCTTCATCCGCAACCGCCCCAAGCCGGAAGAATAGCCGGCGGCAGGCGCGACTCAGGTCCCGTCGGGGTAGAACAGCTTGATGTAGGGATCGTAGATGAACTTCCGGTTGCGCGCTTGACCAGTGAACTCGCGCAGTATGCCGGCCTCGACCAGCTTTCCGACGAGGTTGTTTGCCGCGGGATACGTCGTGCCCGTCCTGGCTTTCACATCGCCTACCGAAACGATTGGATTGGCATAGAGGTATTCAAGCACACGGTGGCCATTTCCGGCAGCCCGCCCGAACTTCTCAACGATCTCCATTCGGTGGACTTCCCTCATCGCAATGATCTCCCGGGCGGTATGCGTGGCTTCCACACTTACCTCTTCCACACCCTTCAAGAAGAACATCAGCCAGCTTTCCCATGCACCGGTGTCTCTTACCGCTTGAAGGCGCTCGTAGTACTCTTGTCGATTCTTCTTGAAGAAGTGCGAGAGGTACAAGACAGGCTTCGTCAAAACGGCCTGTTCGCATAACAGGAACGTGATCAGCAGCCGCCCCACGCGCCCGTTGCCGTCCAGAAACGGGTGGATCGATTCAAACTGAGCATGCACCATACCGATCTTGACCAGCAGCGGCAGGGTCGTGTCCTTGTGGATGAACGCCTCCAGCTGCGCGAGCTTGGCGGGCACTTCGTGCGGTGGCGGAGGCACATATACGGCATCACGTATCGTACTCCCGCCCGGGCCAATCCAGTTCTGGGTTTTACGCAACTCGCCCGGAGTGAGGTGATAACCGCGGACACCTTTCAACAGCCTCTCATGAATCTCGCGCACAAGACGAACTGAAACGGGAAGCTCCTTCAGTCTCTCAATCCCGTAGTTCATCGCGTCGACGTAGTTGACGACTTCGTTCACGTCCTTCGGCTGGTCTGGCGACAGAATCTTTGCTTCAGCCGCCAGCACGTCCTGCAGCGAACTCTGCGTACCTTCAATCTGACTTGAAAGAACCGCTTCCTTGCGGACGTACATGAAGACGAAGAGATCAGGGTTAGGGAGTGTCAGGATCGATCCATCGAGCCGTCCCAGCGACCGGTCCGCCTTAGACAGAAGCACCTGGAGTTCGAGTGAGAGATCGATAGGGGGACTCGGGGGCAAGTCAGCTGGGATGAACGCGCTGTAACCCTCAAGTTGCCTGACATATCTTCCGCCGCGATGGGAATTGGAATTTTCGACAGAAGTCATCCACGCTACCTTACATACAACGAGCTGATACGCGCTTATTAAAGGCAGACTTTATCATGGTGTCTTACGCGCTCCATAGTAAAACGCGGGTTGAATAGCGTGAGGCCACTGCAATAGCTGCAAAGGCCCTCAAAAACACATCGTGAACAGACCTCGAATCCACCCCAGCCGGCGAAATCCATCTGATTGCTTCGGGTTGGCGAGCAGGTTGTCAGCAGGCATATTGGCCGCATGAAACAGACCACGCTTGCCAAGGCCGTTTCGATGACCGGTACCAGCCTGCATGAGGGGCATCCGGTTACGCTTACCTTGAAACCCGCGACGGCCGGCAGCGGCATCACCATTGTGCGCACGGATCGTGACGGCGCGAAGGTGCACGTTCACCCCCGCAACATCCAGGAGATCCAGCGCCGCACGCTGCTGATGGAAAACGGCGTCGAGGTCCACACCGTTGAGCACGTGCTGGCGGCACTGTATGGCCTCGGCGTGGACAACGCCGTGCTTGAACTGTCGGCCCCCGAGCCCCCGGCCGGCGACGGCAGCAGCAAGGCGTTCGTCGAGCTGGTGCGCGAAGCCGGCATCGTTGAGCTGGCCGCCGAGCGCCCGGAGTTCACGCCCACGGAAACCATCGAGGTCGGCGACGGCAAAGTCTCCATCAAGGTCGAGCCGCACGCCAGCGGCCTGGTCGTGAACTACACGCTGGATTACGGCGTGCCGTTCATGCCGCGCACGACGGTGGAGTTCGCCGTCACGCCCGAAAGCTTTGAGCAGCAGATCGGACCCGCCCGCACCTTCTGCCTCGAGAAAGAGGCGCAGATGCTGCAGGCCATGGGCTTCGGCAAGGGCGCCAACACCCGGAACACGCTGGTGGTCAGCCCCCAGGGCCCGCTGGAAAACTCCCTGCGCTTCGAAGACGAGTACGCCCGCCACAAGCTGCTTGACGTGGTCGGCGACCTGGCCGTCACCGGCCTGCGCCTGAACGCCAAAGTCACGGCCGTGAAATCCGGCCACAGCCAGAACCAGGTCGTAGCGAAAGAGTTGCGGCGGCAGTATGAAGCGGCCCGGAAGTCTTGAGGGGACCGCATGAGTTCTCTACAGCAAATTACCAATTACCAATTACCAATTACCAATTGGGCCGGCGCTGCGCGGCTTGCATTGGTAATTGGTAATTGGTTATTGGTCATTCGCTGTTCTTAAGTGTCAGGAGACTGCGAATGAACGACTCACCCGCCGAGAATCTTGGGCCGCTCGACATCCAGGGCGTGCTGAACATCGCGCCGCACCGCTACCCGTTCCTGATGGTGGACCGGGTGCTGGAGCGCACGGCCAGCAAGGCCGTCGGCATCAAGAACGTCACCTTCAATGAACCCTGCTTCATGGGCCACTTCCCCGGCCGTCCGGTTTTCCCCGGCGTGCTGATGCTGGAAGCCATTGCACAGGTCGGCGGGCTGCTGGTGCTGGGCCGCGCCGAGAACATGGGCAAGCTTGCGTTCTTCACCGGCGCCGATGAAGTCAGCTGGCGCCGCATGGTGGTGCCCGGCGACCAGATCCGTATCGAGGCCGAGCTGCTGAAAGAACGCCGTGGCCTGTGCGTGGTGAAGGGCGTCGCGACGGTCGAAGGCGAGCTGGCCTGCGAAGCCACCGTGAAGTTCATGGTCACCGAAGAGCGCGCGAAGTAGACCCGGGCGGTTCATATCCCGGCCCGGCTTGCTATCTTGGCGCCGTACGCAGGGCGGCGTTACGCAGGAGCATCCGATGGATCGCTCACGTCGAAGTTTCCTTCATGCCGGTGCGCTGGCGGGTTTGCTCGCCGGTTGCTCGGGCGGGGGCTCAAACAACGCCGCGCCGGCCGCCAACGCCCCGTCGAACAAACCCGCCGGCAACTCCACGCCCGAGCCCAAGCCGGCCGTGCTGGACCCGACCGACCACCGCGGCCTGCTGATCGGCCCGGGCGGGCGCACGCGCGACGGCCAGAAAGAGAACTGGCTGTCGTTCGTGGACCTCGATCGCATCGAGCAGTACGCAAGCGGCGCGCTGGCGCCGGCGCTGCTGCCGATCACGTTCCCCGGCCACGCCGTGGTGCCGCATCCCGTTGAGCGCCACCGCGCCGGCATCTTCGAGAAGTGGGGCCCGGGCGCCTGCGAAGTGGACATGCGCGCCATGACCGTGCTGCGGCAGATCGAGACCGTGCCGGAGCGCGAGTTCTACGGCCACGCGGCCTGGTCGAAAGACGGCAGCCTGCTCTATGCCGTGGAAAGCACCAAGCGCAGCCTGGGCGCCTACGACGGCGTGATCGCCGTGCGCGACTGGCAGAGCATGCGGATTCTCGGCGAGTTCCCGACTTTCGGCAAGTCGCCCCACGACTGCCACATCCTGGATGACGGCAAGACCCTGGCCATCACCAACGGCGGCGGCGGCCCCGACGAAGACAACGCCTGCGTCACCTTCGTGGACATCGCCTCGGAAAAGCTGCTGGAAAGCGTGCCCATCGCGGGCCTGATGGCCGGGCACCTGGCCATCTCGGCGCGCTCCAGCAAGGGCGATTTGGCCGTCGGCTCAACGCCGCACAGCCCGCCAGGCAGCGGGCCCGAAGGCTTCAAGACCGTGCCCGGCGGCCTGACCCTGCGGGCAAGCGGCGGCAAGGCCGTGACCATGAGCGAGCCGGCGGACGTCACGAACAAGATGCTGGGCGAAACCCTCAGCCTGATCATCCAGGAAGAACTCGGCGTGGTGGGAGCAACCAACCCGGCCGGCAACATCGTCACGTTCTGGGACATCAAGCAGGGCAAGCACCTGAAGAGCTTCGAGCTGCCCATGGCGCGGGGCATCGCGCTGACCCTGGACAAGCGCTACTTCGTGGTGAGCTACGCCTCGAACTCGAGCATCGTGCTGATCCGTGCCGCAGACCTGGTTGAGATCGAGGCCAGCCGCTTCAAGCCGTCCGGCATTGCGGGCTCCCACGCCATCGTCTATGAGTTGTGAACAGATCGTCCGCAGACTGTCAGAAACTTGCTAAGGACCGGCCACCCGGATACAACCTAGGCACTACTAACCAGGAGCACCGCAGTGGCACAGCCAGAACGCGTGAAGATTGCCGTGATCGGCGTCGGGCACCTCGGCAAAAACCACGCACGCGTGCTGAAAGAGCTGCCCGCGGCCGAGCTGGTGGCCGTGGTGGACAGCGACCCCAAGAAGGCCGGCGAAATCGCGGAGCGTTTCCACACCGAGGCGCTGACCGACTACAAACAGCTGAAGGGGCGGGTGGACGCGGTAACCATCGTCGTACCCACGCGCCATCACTACGAGGTGGCAAGCTGGGCCTTCGAGAACGGGCTGCACGCCCTGGTCGAGAAGCCGATGGCCTACACCATCGACGAGTGCCACAAGCTGAACGAGCTCGCCAAGAAGCACAAGCGCATCCTGCAGGTCGGGCACATCGAGCGCTTCAACCCAGCCCTGTCCAGCATCCGTAACGCGATCAACACCGTAGCCTTCATCGAGGCCGACCGCCTGTCACCCTACCCGTTCCGTTCCACGGACGTCGGCGTGGTGATGGACGTGATGATCCACGACCTGGACATCATCCTCAGCATCGTGGGCAGTGAGGTGGAGGACATCCAGGCCGTCTGCACGCCGGTGCTGTCGAAGCGCCACGAAGACATTGCCAGTGTGCGCCTTACCTTCAAGAACGGCAGCGTGGCAAATATCACGGCCAGCCGCATCAGCGACAAGAGCGTGCGCAAGATGCGCATCTTCTGCGCCGACCGTTACCTGAACCTGGACTTCGCCGGCAAGCAGGCCTGGATCTACAGCAAGACGCCCAAGCTGGACCAGGAGGACTTCCACGTCGAGAACGTGGACATCAGCGGCATCGACGACCTGATGCAGTTCGTGTTCAACGACCTGATCCGCGTCGAGCAGGTGGTGATCGGCGAGGAAGAACCATTAAAGGAAGAGCTGAAGCACTTCATCCACGCAGTAAAGACCGGCGAGCGCCCGAAAGTCGGTGGTGAAGAGGGTCTTGCGGCCATCCAGCTGGCGCACGACATCCTGGCCGCGGCGCGCGAGCACTACAACAAGCATGTGCCTGAAGAACATCGCCGTTGGTAGTGATTTTCCGCAGGAATTCATTCAGTCGTTACTGAAAATCGCCCCGCCGGGGCGATTTTTGTTCCCAAACGGTACCGCAGCGGGACCGGTTACACCGCCGGGAATGTTACGCGTCCCGCCGAGCTTCGTTACCCTTTCGAAACCGTGCGCATATACTAATGCTGTACAACCACTTACGCGTGTAACCCTGACGCCGGTGACGCGACCGTTGCAAGTTCAACACGCTGCCAGGGATTTGGCACAACCCCTGCTCTTGTGCAGTGTTTCCTGGGCAGTATCCCAAACCCAAACTTCGGGAGATTCAAGATGCGCAAGATCATCGCGAGCATGGCCTGCCTCGCCTTCGTCTTCTGCGCGGCCGGCGTCGCGGCCCAGAGCACCGGGACCTCGACGCTTTCCAGCAAAGACGCGAACAAGAAAGAAGCCCACGACCGTCCGATCGGCGGCGTGAACATCAAGCTGCCGCCCCCGGCGGCCAGCACCACCCCGCCGTCCGAGCCGCCTCCGCCTCCCCCGGCTCCGCCGGCGCCCGCGCCTCCCAGCGAGGGCGAAGACCTGCCGCCGATGGAGACGCCCCCCGACCCGCCGCCGCCCGAAGATCCGCCCACCTATTACGGTGAGCCTGTGCAGGGCAAGTTCGCCTTCGTGCTGGACGCCTCTGGTTCGATGTACGGTTCACGTATCGCCACCGTGCGCGCCGAGACCACCGCTACCATCGCGGACCTGACCGAAGACGACGAGTTCGACTGCGTGGCCTTCGGCGACCAGTTCGGCAGCGCCCAGCAGTACAGCAACTTCCTGTGGGGCACCCTGCTGCCCGCCACGGACGGCAACAAGGGTACTGCCACCACCTGGGTCAACGGTTCCGCGACCAACCCCGGCGGCGGCACGCCCAGCTACGCCTGCCTCAAGAAGAGCTGCCAGGTCTACCCGGCTGACCTGGACAAGATGTTCTTCCTGTCGGACGGCTACCCCAACACCAGCGGCTCAGCCAGCCAGATCCTGGCCGACTTCCCGGGCTGGTGGACGAAGTTCACCGACTGCGAACTGATCTGCATCTGCATCGGCGGCGGTGGCGCCAGCTTCATGCAGCAGCTCGCGGCCCTGGCCGGCGGCACCTACGTCGCGGCCTAGGCAACGGAACAACCTTGTGAACCGACCAGACCAGTCGGAACGCTTGGAGGAGAGGGGGAGCCGCAAGGCTCCCCCAGGCATTTAAGCCCTGCCCACGGACGTAACTTCGTGCGGAGTGGTAACGGCCGACCAGGCGCCGCAGTGCAGGTCCGTTACGCCCGGGTTCCCGCACGGTATCAGCACTACCACCTGCCGCAGTAGTGTCACCGCATCGGAAACACGCAAAACAGGCAAAGCGTTCGTAAACCGTTTCATGTCAGCTGCTTACGCGCAGGCCAAGTGTCTGGCGGACAATTTTCGTGACAAAGCGGGAATTGGCACGGCAAGTGCAAAATAACTGGCAGGTTTCACCCACTTCGAAATCAGGAACTGAGGAGCTACTGATGCGCAAGTTACTCGCAGGCATGGCTTGTCTTGCCTTCGTGTTCTGCGCCGGGACGCTCGGGGCCCAGAGCACGGGGACCTCGACGCTGACCAGCAAAGACGCGAACAAGAAAGAAGCCCACGACCGCCCGATCGGCGGCGTGAACATCAAGCTGCCGCCCCCGGCGGCCAGCACCACGCCACCGTCTGAGCCGCCGCCGCCGCCGCCCGCGCCGCCGGCGCCGACTCCGCCCAGCGAAGGCGAAGACCTTCCGCCGATGGAGACGCCCCCCGACCCGCCCCCGCCCGAAGATCCGCCCACCTACTACGGTGAGCCGGTGCAGGGCAAGTTCGTCTTCGTGCTGGATGCTTCCGGCTCGATGTACGGATCGCGCATCGCAACCCTGCGCGCCGAAACCACCGCGACCATCGCCGACCTGACCGAGGACGACGAGTTCGACTGCGCGGCCTACGGCGGCCAGTTCCCCTCGACCCAGAACTACACCGTGTTCCTGTGGGGCACGCTGCTGCCTGCCACGGACGGCAACAAGGGCAGCGCAACCACCTGGGTGAACGGTTCCAGCACCAACCCGGGCGGCATGACGCCCAGCTACGCCTGCCTGCAGAAGTGCTGCCAGGTCTACCCGTCTGACCTGGACAAGTTCTTCTTCATCACCGACGGATATCCCAACATCACCGGCTCGTCCAGCCAGATCCTGGCGGACTTCCCGGGATGGTGGGCCAAGTTCGAAGACTGCGAACTGATCTGCGTCTGCATCGGCGGCGGTGGCGCCAGCTTCATGCAGCAGCTCGCGGCCCTGGCCGGCGGAACCTACGTCGCGGCCTAGTCGCAAGAAGTCTGTCACAAAGCTTGGAGGAAATGGGGGAGCCGCAAGGCTCCCCCAGGCACTTAACCAGAGACCAGGAGGCAGGAAGCTGGAGGTAGGAGGCAGTGGGCAGGCAGCAGGAAGCCGATTGGGGCTTTGGGACTACGATGATCTGACTGGTTCAGCCACTGTTGGGCCGGGCGGATTCCTGACAGTTTAGACCGGGCGCATGCCTGACACTTTCCTCTTGTACAACTTCCCCTTTGACGTTGCACGGCTGCTGCCGA
>JAANMX010001195.1_pt1 | contig 30257 bp, 23 predicted proteins | sample 7279681 | NCBI WGS metagenome assembly JAANMX01 (sample SAMN14094542, study PRJNA606508) | bioreactor metagenome | isolation source: A lab-scale SPAN reactor treating ammonium-rich wastewater day 351 | place: Ireland: Galway | collected 2018-01-01 | reverse complement strand
AGTACTCGCCGCGCAGGCCGTCGAACGAATACGCGGCGGTCGGAGTCGTGCCGTCCAGCCGTCCGTCGACCGACTGGCCGAACGTCAACGCCTGCGCGCCCTGCGCCCGAACCGGAGCGAAGGCGCACAGCATCAGCACGAGAAGCACAATCACACGGCGCATGGGGACAAGTATAGCGCCAGTTGAGGTGCTGAGTCCTGAGTGCCAAGGTGATGAGTCAACGCGCTCGGCGCCTTGCCCCGTCAACTGATAACTGACCTCTGATTCCTGACTCCTCAAAAGCAAAACGCCGCCCCGGTTTGGGCGCGGCGCTCGGCGTCGACGTGAGTTCGATTCAGGCTTTTAGATGACTGTCGCTTGGCCGTGCAGATTGAATTACAGATGCTGCTCAATGAGGGCGACGAGATCGGCGCTGCCGCTGGCCCGCGCCAGTTCAAGCACCGTCTTGCCCTGAAAGTTCGTGGCGGTGGCATCGGCGCCGTGTTCTAGCATCCAGCGCGCCATGCCGGAGTCTCCGCGCCCAGCCGCGTTCAGCAGGCCGAGTGTCACCCCGGCGCCGTCACAGCCGTTCGCCATCAGAAAATCGCACACGGCGACCCGCCCACTGAACGCGGCGTGTCCCAATAAGGGGATCCCGTGCGCGCCGCGTGCGTTGACGCTGGCCGGATCCGTGTCGATAAACGCTTCGAGCGCGCCCGTCATGCCAAGCATCGCGGCGGTGGTCGGGGTGAGCGGCGCGCCTAGCCCCAGCAAATACTCCGCGATGCGCCGATTACCGACGTGTGCCGCTGCGCCAAGCGGCGTCTCTAGGCCGCCTTCCGGCCCCCAATCGTATTCGATGTTCAGCCATTCCGGATGTCCTTTCAGACCGGCTTTGACGCCATCAAGGTCGAAATGTGCGGCGATCATGACCTGTCGGTGTGGATCGTTCTGCTGCGCCATGTTATCCCCCGGTGATCCACGTTGATCACACCGATAAGTGTAGCACAAATGTGCAATTTTTCAACACCAGAGTCGCACATTTGTGTTAAATCTTCGTTACGTGTTTCAGCCTTGAAACCTGCTAGCCTACAGGCTCCAGCGTCCACGTTACAGTATGCCGCGCGCCGCCCTGCGTGACCTCATGCGCTTCGCCTACGATCCAGTACACCGCGTCGACGCCGCTGTGCGTGTCGATCACGCGGATCGCATCGAACAGCGTGAGCGCCAGCGCGTCGTCGTACCGCACCCGTTCGCTCAGCGTCAGCGTGCGCACGTTCGTCACCGGCTCCGCTCGCCTCGCCAGCTCGAGCGCCGCCGTTTGATCGGCATCGTCAAGGCTGTCGATCAGCGCCGCGTCGATCTCCAGCAGGCGCGGGCCGTACTTCGCCGCGCTCGTGCTGTCGACCGCCTCGATCACCACCGGCTGACCGCCCAACAACGGCGTTCCGCGCAGCTTGGCCCCCGCCAGTACGTAGATCGGCGACCCGCTGGAATTGGTGAACTTGAGCTTGGCCGCGCTGCCTTCCAACGCCAGCACCGTGACGCTCAAACTGGCCGTCACGTCCGTGCCGCTGCCATCCGGCGCGGTGTTGGCGCTGTAGTCCGTCACCGGAACCGGCGTGATGACGCTGGTCGCGCCGGCCCGCCGCCCCTGCGCATCACGCATCGGCACGACCAGCCGCAGTGATCCGCTGGCGCGTACCTTCTGGGCGCTCGCCAACGTCCACAGTGTCGATCCCGCCGTGCCGAGCGCGCGCGGACGCACATGGACACGCACCGTGTTAATGACGTCTGCGCCGTGAAAAAGTTCCATCTTCTCCGCGATTCGATCAAACGTCGCGTCCGGCGTCGGGCTGCTCGCCAGCGCATCACGCGCCAGAAACCGCATGACGCCGCCCCGCGTGGTGAAGAACCGCCCGCGCTCCGCCTCGACGATCTGCCGCACCGCGTTCACCGCGCGGATCCCGCCGCCCCACTGATCGCCGGCGTAAGCGAACGTCTGCACGCCGGTGTCCAACGAACGGGTGAGCTGATCCAGCGGCGGCACATCCAGCACGGCGTCGAGCAGCGCGTCACTGCGCACGTTCGCCATCACCGGCACGCGCACCATCACGCCGTCCAGCCACACATCGCTGCTGTGCGCGATCAGCCGCGTTTGCCGGCGTCCGCGCCCGCCCGCATCCGGCACGGCCTCGACGATCCGCCCGGCGAAAAAGCCCTGCGTCCCGGTGTCCGTCAGCCGCGTGATGCTCACCTCAACGCCCGGATCGAGCAGCCCGTCCTCATCCAGCGCGGGGCTGGCGCTGCCGTCGGCGTTGCGCAGCACGACCTCGCACTCGGCCGCCGGCGCCATCACGTCATACGGCGCGCGCATCCCGATCCGCCACCGCAGCGCGCGCACTTGCGCCGTGATCTCGCGGCTGTTCACGTCATCGCTCAGCGTTACCTGCAAGCTCATTCGACCTCCAGCGCCCATACATGGCGAAACACCGCGCCGACGAACCGTCCAATCCCCTGCCGTATCTCGCCGATCTCGACCTGCACGCGGGCCGGCAGTGCCAGCGCGCCACCCAGCATCGGGTCGGCCTCCAGCGCCGCGAAATACGCGTCGATCAACTGCGCCAGCTTCGGCTGCGGATTGGCCGCCATCCCCGCCACAGCCACCAGCAGGTGATGCCGCACCGATACGCTGTAACGCGCCGGCCCGCCCTCGAACGGCAGCACGTCGAACCCGCCGGACGACTGCGGAAACAGCCGGTCGCGCGGATCGGCCAACTGGATCGTCAGCGCCGGCAGCAGCGCCGGATCGACCGGCCCCGGCAGCGCCTCCATCCCGAAACTGTGCGCCACGCCAGCGACATCCAGCGCCGCCAACGCCTCAAGCGCGTCCTCAAATGCCGTCATACATCCTCCTCGTTCACACCGTCACACGACGCAGATGCGCCAGACCGCGGTCGATGCCCGCCGGCCATGCGCGGCCGTGTTCCCCTTCACCTTCGCGGTACAGCCACGCCGCCAGCCTGAGCGCGAGGCTCTTCGCTTGATACGCCGGCACATAGCGCAGGATCGGCGCATTGGCTGCGTGATCGACGGGAGCTGTCCCGTTCTCGCCACGGCGGACGGTCAGCATGTCGCCGGCAATCGCGGTGACGCGCAGCAGTTCGTCGCCGATCCGGATGAGGTGGCCGATCCGCACACGCGGCGTATCGCCCCACGCATCCGCGCCGTCCACGTCGTCGAGGGTGATCGTCACGTCGGCGCTGTCAGCCGCCGAAGCCAGCACGGCCTCCGTGTCGCGAAAGGCTTGATCCGGCGCGGGATGAAACGCCCACAGCCCGCCGATCTCGACCGGCCCGCCGGGGAGCTGCACACCGTCTGGCAGGCACAAAATCCCGCCGTGCCATGTGATATCGGCGATGGCATAGTCGACGCCGTCGGCATCGCGCACGGACGATAGTTCGAGCAGGTCGTCGCGCAGGGCGAGCATCACGTCGCCGGGCCGCGCCCAATGGACGACCGTCTTCATCAGCGGCGCGTACCGCCGCCCCGTCAGCGTCTCGATCTCCGCCTGCGCGATCCGCAGCGCCGACTCGATTCGTGTGCTGTCCGTCTCGCTCAACGTGATGTTCTCAAGCCCAAGCCGCCGAAGCAGCGCATCGGGCGTCAGCCAGCGTGTGTCTTGCATCGTGTCTCCCTTTGGAATGCTATAATGTGCCGTCTCAGGTGGCGCGCGGAACCAGCGGATGAACCGGATTCAACTCGCGGAAGCGATGGAACTCGACCCTGCCGGCGATATGTTCATTACCGATCTCGAACTGAATCGGTGGGGCCGCGAACTGGTTTTCGTCTGCGAGTACGTGTCGCCGTCCGCGCTTTCTGTCCCGTTCCGCCTGCGCTTCACCGACTGCCGCGATCTGCGTTGGAAGACCTACGCGCACGCCGCCTTTGACGAGCTGCCCCCCAGCGCCGAACTCATCGAGTTCGCGCCCGGTTCCGGGAATCATCGCCGTGATGCCAGCTTGCTCACCGTGCATTTCGCCGCCACCCTCAGCTACGGCACGCTCATCGTTGAGTTCGGCGGCCGCGAGATCGCGTTTTAGAGATCAGGAGTCGGTGTTCAGTCGTCGGCCTCGACAGCGGCAGCCTCACCCCCTGCCAACTGCCCCCCGCCCCCTGCCAACTGCCTCCCGCCAACTGCCCCCTGCCCCCTGCCAACTGACCCCTGACCACTGACCACTGACTACTGACCACTGCCCCCCGCCCCTATCCATTCGTAAACTCCCTGTAAAACTCACGTAACGTAGGCGCTTAGTCGGGAACTTTGTTGGCGCTTTCGACGTATGATGGAGTCGTAACTGCAACTTGGAGGCCCCTCATGAAACACCTGATCGCTGTATTCCTGCTGCTGGCCGTGATCGTGCTTCCAGCCGCCGCGCAGCCCAGATCGGATGCCGCTATCCCGATCCTCGACGGCGCCAATTACCTCCCCGCCGATTCCTCACTGTTCGCGGCTGTCCGCCTTGACCCCGGCTTTCTCGAACAGACCACCGCCTTGCTCTCACGCCTCAAGCCCTTCGTTGACGAGATCGACGTGCGCGAAGCCATTCTCGACAGCCTCGGCCCCGACGCCGAACCGGTGATCGACGCCGCGTCGTGGATCGGGATCGGCACGACCGCCGCCGACGCAGACATCTCGAACCTGACCGACATGGATTCACGCGCCGCCTTTCTGTTCGGCGTGCGTGACCGCGCCGCGCTTGAACCGGAGCTGGCTAAACTCGACCTTGCCGTCTCCGAGCAGCGCGGCGACTGGACGCTGTACTCGATTGAGAATTCCGTGTTCGCCGCGCTCAAGGATGACCTGCTGATCGTTTCGCCCGACGCCGGCTACATCCAATCCGTGCTCAGCGGCGACTACGCCTCGCTTGCGGACGCGCCGGCCTTCACGGACGTCATCGCGCGTCTGCCTGAGCCTGCGTATGATTTCGCGGCGTATTTCGACACGGCAGCGATGTTCGTCCAAGCGGCGTCGATGAACAGGCGCGAACTCGAACTGCCCGATGCCTATCTCGACGCGCTGGGTTCGATCGCCGTGGCTGGCGTCAATCGCGGCGGCCGCGATCTCCTGCTCGATGCCGCCTTCACCTACGGGGACTTGTCGGGCCTTGAGCAGTATGGCCTGTCCAGTTCGTTGATCACCGGCCCGGCAGTTGATCCGGCGTTCATGGCGAACCTGCCAGCCAACACGCAGGTCGTGCTTCACAGCCGCGACCTCGGCGGCGCGATCAACCAGATGTTCGAGGCGCTCAACGGGCTTGGCGCGGTCATGGCGGATATGCCCGGCTTCGAACGCGGCCTGCGCGACCTGCCCGTCCGCGGCGAACGCTTCGGCGATGCGCTCAAAGCGGCGCTCAACCTCGGCCTGACCTCCACGCTCGGCCTCGACATCGACAAGGACGTCATCGACCTGCTCAACGGCGATTTTGCGCTGTTCGCCAGCATCCTGCCGGTGCGCTCGCCGATGCGTTTTGCCCCGTCGATTGGCCTGATCACCGCCGATGGCGCGGCCGGCGCGCTCTACGTACAAGCAGTCACCGATGCGTTCGAGAGCGTCGGCCTGCCCGTCACGGTCACCACAACGCGCGGTAGCGCCGGCACGCTGCTCGACCTGTCGCCGCTGACCGATCCGCTTCTAGAGGCGGAATTCAGCCCTGTGGCCGCCAACGATCCGGCCTATGACTTCGCCATCGCGCACAACGACTCGCTGCTGATCGTCGGCAGCACGCCGGCTGCCGAGTTCGCGCTCTCGCCGTCCAGCGACGCGCTGCTCAACACGCCGGCGTATCAACACTTCTTGGAGTCGGTGCTGCTGCCGGATGCGCAGTTCGTCGGATTCATCAACGTGCCGGCCCTCAGCGGTATCCGTGAAATCCCGGCCGAGTTCACCGACGTGTTCGAAAGCCTCGGTATGTCCGGCGTCGGTGACGACACCGGACTCAGCTATCGCTTCAGCGTCACGCTGGCGCGGTAGGTCAGAAGGAAGTCTTAGACGCCAGTTGTCAGGCGCCCTCACCCCAAGCCCCTTTCCCCTTGTGGGAGATGGCCGGGGGTGAGGGGATCATGGTCTGACGACTGGCGTCTTACGACTAACACCCGACGACTACCAACTGCCTCCTACCTCCCGCCAACTGCCCCCTGCCAACTGCCTCCCGCCAACTGCCCCCTGCCAACTGCCAACTGACTACTGACTACTGATTACTGATTACTGCCCCCTGCCAACTGACATCTGATCCCTGACAACTAACAGCCCCTCATCCCTCATCACTCACGACTCATCACTCACGATTGCCCGCGCAGCAGGCCGCCCCTAAACGGTGATATCGTAGCCCGCCGCTGCTACCTCGTCGTCATAGCGCGCGAACGCCAGCCGCACCGTCGCCGTCATTTGATAGGCGTCGTAGTACGGGAGGTAGTCCACGCTCACCGCCACGCGCCGGCGCGTCCCGACCAGCCAACCCGGCCGGTAGACCAGCACCGCCGTGCCTTTGTCGTTCGCCCCGCCGACCTCGACCAAGCCGGTCGCCAGCGTCAGCGGCATCTCCGCCGACACCAGCACCGGAATCCCGTCGATGAAGCCAAGCTGTCCGGTCAGTGCGGTCGCGTGTACGCCGGCCTTGTCCATCGTCAGGAACTCCGGCAGCGCCAGCAGCGCGGCATACGTGTTCGAGTCGACGATCCACGCCAGATCGGACGGCTTGGCGCTGTAGCGCGCGGCCATCTTGAACCGCACTGAGCGCATCTTGACGAGCGTCGGCGCGCTGGCGAAATCGACCCGGTTGGCCGTGTTAGTCACCAGCGGCAGATGACGCAGGCCGTCGAACGCCAAGAACGCTTCGGTGTCGCCCAGCGTGCCGTCGCTGTCGTTCAGGTTGCCGCCGCCGGTGGTCGTGTCGCCGTTGAGCAGCACGTTGTCGATGCTGTCGAGAATCGCGCGGACGGCCTGCTCGCGGTAGATCCCCAGCACCGGCAGCACCGCGTCCTCAACCAGCTCGGCGCTGAAGCCCACCCGCAGCGCCAGCTTCTGCGCCGTGAGTTCGACCTTCGCCGTGCCGATCTTGTCCGACGGGATAGCGGGGCTGGCCGCGTTGAGCGCCAACTGCGACTCGTGGCGCGTCTCCGGCACGTACACCACCTTCGGATCGACGCCCTCGGCCGGCACGTAGAACGGATTGCTCGGCATCTCCAACTGGCGAAACAGCGGCAGCACAACGTTGTCCTGCCGCGCCTTGGCCCACAGCTGCGCGCTCCACAGCGCCGGCACCCACTCCGCGCCGTAATCCGACTGGGCGGTGTAGCTCAGTTCGTCGCTCTTGCGCGCCGACCAGCCCGCGCGGCGCACCTTCGCCGCCAGCGCGTTGGCGTAGCGCTCGCTCACACCCTTGCCGGTGCGCGTCCCCGCCAGCAGCAGGCATCCGTGCAGCAGATCGAACGCGTCGAGCGTGTCGTACGCGCTGCCGACCTCGATGTGGCCGGACTTGACCGCCTCATCCACGGCGGACGGCAGGCGCTTCGGCGTAGGGGAGATCGGTTCGGTCGGGCGTGATTCAGGCATGTCGTTCATCAGTCCTCCATGTTCGGGTAGAGTCAGGGCGGTAATCGCCGCTTTCAGGGTATGCACGTCGGTCAGCCGGGGTTCGGCCGGCGTGGGGGTCAAGCTGCCTTCGACGATCACCCATCGCTCGATGCAGCCGTCCGGCGCGGTCTTCACCAAATGCGGCATGCTGCCGCTGCTCCAGCTCAGCGCCCCGCGTGCGATGAGATCGAGGACGGCCTGCACGTACCGGTTGCGCTTATCCAACTGCGCCTCGGCCCACAAGCCCACGTCGTCCTTGCGCAGCGTATCGATCACGCCGAGCGCGGCCGTCTTGATCGCGTCGTCCAGCGCGTGCTGATACAACACCGGTCGGGTCTCGTACCAGTCCAGTCCAAAGTCGGTCGCCGGGGTAAAGTACTCGTCCTGAAGGTCGCGCTGATCGGCGCTTCCCCACACGGCCAAGTACCCGCCGATACGGCCGGTCGCGTCCAGCGCCTTGACCGTTCGCGGCGCGGGCGGTGCACTCATAAGGCTGCCTCCTGCGGAAATCATGGTTGTCTCGTACGGTCGTGCTTCTGCCGCCACGTTCCGCGCGCCGGGCGTGGCCGTTCCGGGGCGTGTGGGCGGCGATATCCAGCCATCATGGCTGTTGGTAAGGTGCGCATCATCACGCTACTGCCCAACGCGCCGGTCTGGAGACACATGCGTGCGCAAATCAATGCGCACATTTGTTCTGTTTTTGAGGCAAAAAAGCGCCCGGTGGAGTTAAACCGGGCGCGAATCGACAGCTAGTCGTCGAAGGTGCAGTTCGGGTAGCAGTTCGGGTCAGGGAAGGCGTTGCCGAACGTGCCGGGGATGCGTGTCGGTTCGGGCGGGGGCGGCACGTCGAAGTCGATCGGCAGCGCGTCGATCACCGCGCGTGTCTCGATCGCCAGCAGCGCGATCCACCCGGTTACGCCGTCGGCCGCGTGGATCTCGACCCACGGGCTGTACGGGCTGCGTGCGATCAGCGAGACCTCGGCGCCGGGCGGGACGTAGTTGATGACCGGGAAACCGATGTCCGGCGCCACGCGCAGATCAAAGCCGTTCGGGGCGATCACACGCGCCTTCTGGCCCAAGTCCCCAAGCCGCTGCACGGGCTGAGGCGTCGCCTCGTAGGCGCTCGTCACCTGCGAGAAGTCGCCGATCAGCAGCTCGCCCAGCATCCAGCCCGTCGTGCCGTCCGGAATCCGCACGTGATACCACGTCGCCGGTTCGTTGCGGCCCAACAGCGTCACGCGCGTCTGCGCCGGAACCTGTACGATCACGCCGAAATCGGTCGACGGCCCCGTGCGCAAGTTCACCGCGCCGGTCGTCGTCGCCACACCTCCCTGCGCCACCTGTATCGGCCGATCGAACAGCGGCAGCGGCAGGTGATTCACGCGGTCTTGATTGAACGCCGCCGGCGCGCTCAGGGTGCCGAGCGGTTGGCTCACGTCGCCGGGCGCATGATCGACGCGCATCTCCTGTCCCGCGCTGGCCGCTTGGATCACGCCGTTGGCGACTGCGCGCAGCGTGCCGGACAGCGTGAAGAACGTCGTCGCGGTAGATGTGGTCTGTACCGCCAGCGTGCCGTTCAGGTCGATGCTCACGCCGTTGACCACCAGCCGCGCCGGATTGCCGACGACCGGATTCTGCAAGATCAATGTGCTGAACGGCGCTGACTCGCACTGCACCGGCGGATCGACCGTTTCAACTTGGATCGCCTGCCAAGCGGGAAACTCCGGCGGAGTCACATTGCGGACGCTCACGTCACCCAGCAGCAGTGCGCTGTATGTCACCGGCGAGTCCTCAACCGCCACCCGCAAATAGGCGATCCCATACGGCCCGCCTCCGGCGCTCAATGGCGGCGTGCGCACCGATTCGATCACGCCGGTTTCCACCAGTGCGCCGGTCGCAGCCAGCGAGTTCGCCACCGGCCCCGGCGGCTCGACAGCCGGCGCGCCGCCCGCGTTGCACACATAACCGAACGGCTGGCCCACACACGCGTTGCTGGCGTTCAAGAGAGCGAGGCTGTACGGCGCAGCGCATTGATCCGCCGCCACAATCTGCGGAGCGGCGGTGTCTTGCGCGGCGACGATCACCGAGGCGAAAGTCAAGGCGGCAGCGAGGGCAGCAGTCAGTCGTTTCAATGCAGAGTCCACGGTCATCTTGGCGGTAGGGCTTTGCTATAATACCGTCTTTGGTCACAAGCGTGTACCATTATCCCCGCCCTCGTAGAGGAATGATCGTGCAACAAGATATCCCGCTTAATCTGCTGTCCTCGTTCGAGCGCTACTTCCCTCAGCGCACGCCGCTGCTCATACTGCAAGCGCCCGGCTATGACGCGTGGATCGCCGCCCTTCCCACCGAAGACGGCCGCTTCACGTTAGCCTGCCCCGATCGCGGCGGACGCGCGGTCTTTACGTGGCAGTCTGCCCGCCAGCGGCAAACCCTCGATCATCGCACCCTTCCGCCGTGGGCGCTGCTGCCCGCCGCTGTGATCGTCAAGCTGTGCGCGGATGGCATGGATGTCGCCGGATTTTCTGCCGTGCTGATCGCCGAGAACTCCGCTGGGCCGCGCTTCGATTACGGCCTCAGCACAGCGGTCGCCGCGTTCATCCACGCGCTGCACGGCCGCGGCTATACACAAACTACCCTCGTCGCCCTCATCGACTCCGTGCGTCGCACGATGGGCGCACCCTCGCCAAGCGCCGAGTCGTGAGTCAAGGGCAAACTGATCGAACCACGAAGGACATAAAGAGGCCTTATAGGGACGCAGCGTGCAGCGCCCGCCCCTACAGACCCCTCTGTGATCTCCCCGTTCTCTATGGTCTCTGTGTCCGCTTTTGCCCTTCCCCTCCGTGTCCTTCGTGTCCTCTGTGGTTCAGTCGTTCCGCCCTTCCCTCATCACTCAGCACTCGTCACTAAGGGCAGATTTTGAAGAACGTGTTCAGATCGAGTTGCAAGGCTCATCCGGTTGACGTGTTGTTCCGGGTTCGCTGCGCGTGGCCTGACGTGGCCTATGTGCGACGCGCTACACTCTACGCACGGGTCGTCCAAAACGGTCAAAGGGGACAGCGATGAGCGAATACCGCGCAGATGAACGGCGTTACGAGATGATCGGCTACCGGCGCACGGGACGCAGCGGGCTGCGCCTGCCGCTGGTATCGCTGGGGTTATGGCACAACTTCGGCGGGGTCGATGTCTACGAGAACGGCCGCGCAATGGTGCGGCGCGCGTTCGACCTCGGGATCACGCACTTCGACCTCGCCAACAACTATGGCCCGCCGCCCGGCTCGGCCGAGGAGAACTTCGGGCGGTTGCTGGCGCGCGACCTCAAGCCCTATCGCGACGAGTTGATTATCTCGACCAAGGCGGGCTACCTGATGTGGCCGGGGCCATACGGCGAGTGGGGATCGCGCAAGTACTTGATCGCCAGCCTCGACCAGAGCCTCAAGCGCATGGGGCTGGATTACGTCGACATCTTCTACAGCCACCGCCCCGACCCGGACACGCCGTTCGAGGAGACGATGAGCGCGCTGGATTACGCCGTGCGCTCCGGTCGCGCGCTGTACGTCGGCCTCAGCAATTACAGCGCCGAGCAAACCCGCGCCGCCGTGCGGATTTTGAAAGACCTCGGCACGCCGTGTCTGATCCATCAGCCGCGCTACAACCTGTTCGACCGTTGGGTCGAGGGCGGCCTGCTCGACGTGCTGGACGACGAGGGGATCGGCGCGATTCCGTTCTCGCCGCTGGCGCAGGGCCTGCTCACGAACCGGTATTTGAACGGCATCCCGGCGGACTCGCGCGCGGCCAGCGACACCTCGCCGTTCCTGTCGGCGCGTGACGTCGACGCGACGCTCGTCAAGGTGCGCCGCCTCAATGAGATCGCCCATGCGCGCGGACAGAACTTATCGCAGATGGCGGTCAACTGGCTGCTGCGCCTGCCCACGATCACGTCGGTGCTGATCGGCGCGAGCAAGGTGTCGCAGATCGAGGACATCGTCGGCGGGCTGTCCAATGCGCAGTTCAGCGCGCGGGAACTGGCCGACATCGAGCATGTGCTGACGATGTAGCCTGCGCGAATCGCCATCGAGACTCAAACGCGGCCGGGGGACTGATCCACGGCCGCGTTGATTTCTGCGCTAGAGGAGCATTAGCCGAGCAGGTCGTAAGCCTGTTTGACGCTCTCGTCCGGGCTGATCTTGATCTGTTCGTCGAGCACGTTACCGTTCTCGTCGATCACCCAGTGCGAGCGCACGATGCCCCAGTACGTCTTGCCGTACATCGACTTCTCCTGCCAGACGCCGAGCGCATCGAGGTACGCGTGGTCGAGGTCGCTGAGCAAGTCGTATTGCAGGCCCTCTTGATCCTTCCACTTCTTGAGGTCTTTCTGAGGATCGGCGCTGATGCCGAGCACGGTCGCGTTCTTGGTCAGGATGTTGGCGAACCGGTCACGGAAGCCGCACGCCTGCGTCGTGCATCCGCTGGTGTTGGCCTTAGGGAACGCGAACAGCACCACGCGCTTGCCGCGCAGATCGCTCAGCTTGATGATCTTCCCGTCCTGATTGGGCAGCTCAAATTCGGGCATCGGTTGGCCTTTGGCCGGCATGACGGACTCCTTGCGTGAAGACGTTGAGGTGCTGCTACGGTAGCAGATTCCGCTGAGACGCAGGTTAGGACTGCGCGGTCAAGCCGTTGACCGGCTTGTGGCGGCGGACGATGAGGAGCTTGTCCAACTCCACGAACGCATAGGTCACGATCGCAAGGATCACGCAGATCACGAAATCAATCGGCGGCAGCGGCACGGTTCCGAAGAAATCTTGCAGGAACGGCACATACAGCAAGCCGAGCTGCAGCCCGACCGTCAGGGCGATCGCGCCGATCACCGCTTTGTTGGTGCCATAGCCGATCTTCCAAATCGGGTAGCGTTCGCTGCGGACGGCCAGCGCGTGGCCCATCTGCACGAACACCAGCGTCGTAAAGACCATCGTGCTCCACAGCGCGCTGCCGTACGCAGAAGGCGCGGCGACGGTGGCCCCCTGCGAGGTCTGCACGAGCTGCATGAGGAACGAAAGGGCGGTTCCGTCCACACGCTGCACCGGCACGAGCGTGACGACCGCCAGCCCCAGCAAGCCGATCACCACACCGATGCGGATCAGGTACCAACCGAGGCCGCGGCTAAAGACGCTCTCGCGCGGGTCGTACGGCGGTCGCTGCATGGCGTCGGCCTCCCCCTTCTCGACGCTGAGCGCCAGCGCCGGCAGCCCGTCAGTGACCAGATTCATCCATAGGATTTGCAGCGTGTTCAGCGGCAGCGGCAGCCGCAGCAGTTGGGTGACGAACAGCACGCCGACCTCGCCGATGTTGCTGCCGAGGATGTACTTGATGAACTTGCGCACGTTGTCGTAGATCGTGCGGCCTTCCTCGGCGGCGGCCACGATAGTCGCGAAGTTGTCGTCGAGGATAACCATCGACGAGGCTTCCTTGCTGACCGCCGTGCCGGTGATGCCCATCGCCACGCCGATGTCGGCCTTCTTGAGCGCCGGCGCATCGTTGACGCCATCCCCGGTCATGCTCACGATGTGGTTCTGCGATTGCAGCGCCTGCACGATATTGAGCTTGTGTTCGGGCGACACGCGGGCGAACACGGACGCGTGCTTGACCGCGTTATTGAGCTGAGCCTCGCTCATCATCGAAATTTCCCGGCCCGTGTAGATATGGCCGGCCTTCTTGGCGGTCTCGTAGTTCGCGTCGCTGATGATCTGCAATTCCTTGCCGATGGCGAAGGCCGTCGCGGGATGGTCGCCGGTAATCATCACGGGGCGGATGCCGGCGGTGATGCAGCGCGCCACAGCGTCCATGACCTCAGGGCGCGGCGGGTCGATCATCGCGACGAAGCCGAGGAACGTGAAGCCGTGCTCGACCTGCTCAACGTCGACCTTCTTCGGCAGCGTATCCAAGTTCTTGTAGGCGATGCCCAGAACGCGCAGTCCCTCGGACGCCTTCTCGGCATCCTTAGCGAGCACACGCTCACGATAAGTCAGGCCGTTCGGATTGTGCTCCGGGTGTACGTGCACGGTGTCCATGCTGAAGATGTCGTTGTGAACGCGGATGGTGTCGCACACCTCGACCATCTGCTCGACGGCGCCCTTCATGAACGCGATATAGGACGGATAGGCGGCGCCGTTGTATACCGGGATGACGCTGGTTTCGTATGGGTTCGTATCGTGCTCGACGGTCGCGAATGGCACTTTGCCGTCCACCGAGTGAATCGTCGTCATGCGCTTACGTTCCGACGAGAACGGCACTTCGGCGATGCGCGGCATGTGCTTCTCAAGATCCGCCTTCAGCAAGCCGTGAACGCCCGCCGCGGCCAGCAGCGCCGCTTCGGTCGGGTCACCGAGGATGTGAAACACGTTTTCGCTGGAGAACTGCGGCTGGGCGTCGTTGCACAGCGCCGCGGCGGTCAGCAGCGTCGCTTCGACGTTCTCGCGCACGGGGCGGTAATTGAACATCCGGCGGTCGGTGTCGAGGCGGAAGATGCTCGCACCCTCCTGCCGTAAGTTGACCTCGATCACATTGTCGCGGCCTTCCGCGAAGTAGATCGACTTGACGGTCATCAGATTCTGCGTGAGCGTACCGGTCTTGTCTGAGCAGATGGTCGTCACCGAGCCGAGCGTTTCGACCGCCGGCAGTTTCCGGATGAGCGCGCGGCGGTGCAGCATACGCTGAGCGCCCAAGGCCAGCGCGATCGTGACGACTGCCGGAAGCCCTTCCGGCACCACGGCGACCGCCATCGCTACGCCGTTGAGGAACGTGTCTTGAATAGCGCCGCCGTTGATGAGACCGAGGATCGTGCCGACCGCGACAATGCCGAGCGACAAGAAAAACAGCGCCTTGCCCAGTTCGGCCATGCGGCGCTGCAAGGGGGTCGGCTCGGTCTCGACGGTGGCGATCAGGTTGGCGATGTGGCCGAGTTCGGTGTGCATGCCCGTCGCGGTGATGACGGCGACACCGCGCCCGTAGGTGACGGACGTGCCCATATACACCATGTTGTTCCGGTCACCGATGGGCGTGGCCGGGTTAACGAGCGCGTCGGTCGACTTTTCAACCGCAAGCGACTCGCCGGTGAGCGACGCCTCCTGCACGCTCATATTCACCGACTCGATCACACGGCCGTCGGCGGGGACGATGCTGCCGGCCTCAAGCACGACGATGTCACCGGGCACGAGCGCGGCAGGCGAGATTTCCTCCTCACGGCCGCCACGGCGAACACGCACGTTCGGCGCGCTCATCTTTTGCAGCGCCGCGATGGCCTTCTCGGCGCGATACTCTTGCGACACGCCAAGCGCCGCGTTGGCGATGACGATCAGGGCGATGGCGATCACGCTCTTGGTTTCGCCGAGCAGGGCCGATACGACCGCCGCGCCGATCAGGATCATCACCAGCGGGTCGGTGAGCTGGGCAAGCAGGATTTTGAGCGGCGATTCAGCGCCTTTTTCGGTAAGCACGTTGGGGCCGTATTTGGCGGCGCGTTTGTCTGCTTCGACCGTCGTCAGGCCGTGGGCCGGATCGACCCCGAGGCGGCCCAAGATGGTTTCTTTTTCGTGCAGCCACACCGCCAAGTCATCGGTCGGAACGGGAGTCGCCGATGGCTTGTCGTGTGAGGACAGGTCTGTTTTAGTCAATTCCACAGGTTGGATGTTCCTTGCTCAGCGAACGGTGTAAAAAGCGAGTCTAAGGAGTGATGTTCGCTCAACGACCCTATAAATTGGGGGTCGCCCGCCGGATCGCGCTCAACCCCCAATAGTTAGGGGCTGAATCTGACAATCCGATGAGTGTGGATGTGCGGACGAGGTGGTGCTGAACGGTGCAAATCAACGTCGGCGTCCCCCAACGGCCCCTCGTTCGCCGCCTGAAACGCACTCGATCTTGTCACAGTGTACCGTTAGGCGCACAATGTCGCACGTCAACACTAGGACGGGAACATGCTGCCGGTCATCGGACTTTACCTCTTGTTTGGGGCTGGACTACTGCTGATAAATCAGCGGGGGCATGGGCGCGCCTCAACGGTGGCCGGTGGCTTGATTGTGACGTGGGTTACGGTTGGGGCGCTGGTGGGCGGGGCGGAGCTGGCGCTGCGCTGCTGTTACGCGGCCAGCGACACCCCGATGCAGTGGACGCGCGCCGGCGAGAACTGGATCGCGCGTTACATGGCGTTCAACAGCCTCGGCTATCGCGATCGCGAGTGGACAGCCGAAGACCTTGCGGGGAAAACGGTGATCTTCGCCGTGGGCGATTCGTTCACCGAGGGCTGGGGAATCGAAGACCCCGCGCTGCGCTTTCCGGATCGGCTGCAAGCGCGTCTGGGCAGCGGTTATGCCGTGGTCAATCTGGGCAAAGGCGGCTCGTCCACCCTGCACCAGACCCAAGCGGTGATGGACTACCCCTACGCCAAGCCGGACATCATCATCTGGCAGTACTTGCTTAACGACATCGACGTCGCCGCCATCAGCAACGGCCTCGTATGGGAATCCCCGATCCCGCTTGAACGCCCCGCGCTGATTGAGGAATCACACCTCGCCAACTTCATTTATTGGCGCTTGTTCCGGCAGGGCATGTTCTTGTCGTCGCAGGGGATTTCGCAGTGGGCGTGGCTGTACAGCGCCTATGACGACTCGTTCATCTGGTCGATCCATGCGCAGGAGATCGACCGCATGGTTGACTATGCCGACTCGGTCGGCGCGCGCCTGATCACGGTGATCTTCCCCAACATGGAAGATCCGGTCAGCAGTGTCCCGTACGTTGACCGCGTGCAGCAGCATCTCGAATCGCTCGGCCATCCTGATATTGTCAAGCTGACCGACGCCGCTGCGGCCATGCCGATCGAGGAGCGTGTCGTCAGCCGCGCCGACGCCCACCCATCCGCCGCGTTCAACGCTGTCGTCGCCGACCTGCTCTACCCGTTGATCGCTGGCGAGTCATAGTGACCGCCTGCGCCGCGATTTGCACGGGCCGACTCGTAATCCCCCTCTTCGAGTTATGGAGCGATCCGCCGATCCATGAACTGCTCGGCGAGTATGTGCTTGAGCCGCGTATTCTCCGCCTCCGGCTTGCGCATTCACGGCATCTCGGATCGGGCTATTTCTTTTTTCGGCAGCCTTTGGCTGAGTCATCACTCAGTATCTTTGGGATCAACCGATTCAAATGGTAGTGTCTGCTGTCGGGGTTTTGAGGCGTTCGGAGCGACATTCGGGCGTCTGGACGGCTTGGTCTCCTTATCTTGCTTCGTAGGTCGTTGCCTGCCGCCGTCCGTAGGTAGAAGGTGCTCAACAGTTCCGTTCCAAAGAATCCCCGGTCTGGGTATACGATAGTAATTCGACTCAGACTCGGGATTGGAGACCGGTTTCTCGTAGATGCCACGCTCAAAGCGGCCCAAAGCTCCTTTAACGTATTCCTCCGATAATTCGATACACTGCCAACGCCGCTGCATTCGCTCGCTCACCTCGCCTGTGATACAACTTCCAGCGAAGGGATCAATCACCAGATCACCCAAATCCGTTAACATTCTGATGAAGTATTCCGGAACTTCTGATGGAAATCGTGCTGGATGCACTGGTAGATTGTGTTCTTGACAGTATCGTATGTAGTAGCTATTGCTTTCTGTGTTTGGAACGGCGATCAAATTGGGTGGAATCGCGGCCCCGTTGTCCTGATTGAATTTATCGCTTATGTCATGCCCTGATGGTCTGCGTTTAGCCTTATAACCATTTGCCAAAAGCTGACGCATACTTGGGCTGTACGGTTGAAGAACTCGCTTATTGCTTGCTTTTGGCCATGGCGTTTTCGAAAGCCACCAGACGGTGTTGATAGCATCTTTTACCCGAATACGTCTGACGGTCACCCATTCGGCAGGTGTTGGAAGTTTTGAAGGATTCCACCAGTAAAATTCTTGCGCCAAGTGAAAACCGTATTGCTCACACAACATGATTAGCAGCTTGAAGTGGTAGAGATGCCGTGTCGGAAGCCCTTCATTCCATGCACCGCCAATATCAATGACAAGACTCCCCGAATCCTTTAACACACGATAGAAGTGATTGGCAAACGGTTCAAACCAATCACAGTATTCATCAGCATGCACATTGCCGTACTCTTTCTTACGGACAAGGCCGAAAGGTGGACTAGTCATTATCAGGTCAACTGATTCGGTTTCGCGTGAGGCAAGAACGTCAAGCGAGTCACCAAGAACAATCTCGCCTAACGTTGTGCTGTGATATGTGCTGAATGCCGGTGTGATTGCTGTCATATGGTTTTGCTACATCTCTAGCATCTTAAGCTTCATTGCGACTTCAGCTTCGCGATGAAATATGTCGATTAAGGAGACTGGATGATCGATAACACGCTCAAGATCGCTGCGATCCAACATAACTAAGGCCAAGTTAGTGTGTGCCATTACATGGTTCGCGTAACGTCTAGCCTCTGACCCAATATCACCTGTCGATACGATAACGATCACGTTGCTTCTAAGGAAGCTGGTTAGCCCAACCTCCTTCGCCACATCATCGAGAGCGACGTGAGCTGTGTTCTTGCACTGAATCTGCCATCTTGAATAGACTAACCGAGTCGAATGAAAGATGAGATCAACTTCGGCCCCTCCAGTCGCTGAGCCTCGCAGTCTCGTTGCGAGGTAGTCCATGTCGAGAATTCTCATCAGCTTGAATCCAAGTGCTTCGAGAGCGAGGCCCGCAATATAGCGATCGGCTGATTTGATTTCTTCTACGATTTCGCTCATTGATTTCTTGAGCAATCGCCGTAGTTTGGGATCTGTCTGTCCGATGAGCTGGTCAAGCAAAGGGTTGATGACATCCGCAACGAGTTTTGGTGTTGGAGAAACTAAAAACGGTTTAGCGCCACGACCGGATGTCGTCTTTTCCGCCGTGATATAGCCTGCATTTACCAGGGCCTCAAGTACGAGCTTTGGCAGACTCTTCTCAGGAAATCTAATCCCGTAGGTTGCGGCGGCTAGACGGGCAATTTCGTTAGCAGGTTGCGGTGAAGAGACGCCGGAATTCGCTAATGCGCGGACGAACGCCCGCTGTTCTTGCGTGAAGTTTGCCAAAACCTCGAATTCTGCTGGATCAATGCCCAGTATTTGCCGCAAGCGCGTTTCGTCTACTTGCCATCGTTTCCCAATGAATAGGCCCGCTTTTGCCAACCACAAACGCATAATGCTCGGATGTTTGCCCCCGCTCGGATAGCGAATGCCGCGTGCCGCTAATCCGTCACGCAGAGATGTCAAGTTCACATCTTCACCCGCCATCGTCATGTCAAGTATGCACTGTACCAAGTTCATTCCATTCAAATTCAGCAGGATATGCTTGGCGAGTGCCTCATATAGTTGCGTCTCACTGTGACGCATAGCATTCATTGATCGACCAAACGCCGTAAAGTTTCCGTCTCTGTCAATGATCCCGTACGCGATGAGTCCGAGCTTACAGTTGTTTGCTAGTTTCCTGCGATTGTAACTATCTGCGTCTTTCTGACCAGACTGTCCGTGAGAGATGAAATAGTGAGAAAGAATTTCGGATTCGAGCAAACGCCAGTCACCTTGGTTCATCTCAACCAGCTTGAGCAAATCAGGCAGGTTGATCTGGGAAGGCGAAAACTCGCTACCAAATGGCAAATCACTCTTTGTGCTCATACAAGGCTTCTCTACGTGGATCTTGTTGGATAGGTCATGACAACATCTTGATCCTCAAAACTATACCGATATTATAGAACATTTTTTCAGAATCTGCCGGTAACAAGCCCCGAAAAACGTAGGGATTCTTACCCCGCATCCACCAGCGCGATAACGATCTCATGGTGGATGGTATCGATTCCGGTGTTGATTGCCCGCCGCTGCGGCTGGACGGCACGCACAAACTTGTGCGGCACATGGGGCGTCAGGCGGCGGCGCGCTTCCCGGCACGCGCCGACTTCAGCGTGGGCAGCAGCAGAAGCTGTACCAGCCCGTTGGTGACGACGATCACGGTGCTGCCCTCGTGGCCCAGTACGCCCAGCGGAAGCGCCAGCCCAATCGTGAAGGCGGCGATGATGAGGCCGATCATCACCGACAGCGAGAAGATGATGTTCTGCCACACCACCCGGCGCGCAAGGCGGCTGAGGTCGATCGCCGTAGCGAGGCGCTCCACCTTGTCGCCCATCAACACGAGGTCGGCGGTCTCCAGCGCGACATCGGTGCCGGCCGCGCCCATCGCCACGCCGAGGTCGGCAACCGCCAGCGCCGGCGCGTCGTTGATCCCATCGCCGACCATCGCCACCGGCCCGTACTGCACGCGCAGTGATTCGATGACGGCGGCCTTATCCTGCGGCAGCAGTCCGGCGTGAACCGCATCGATGCCGACCTGCTTGGCGATCAGATCGGCCACACGCGGGTTGTCGCCGGTCAGCATGACCGTCGTGAGACCCCGGCTGCGCATCGCATCGACGGCATGCTTGGCCTCCGGCCGCAGTTGGTCGGCCAGCGCGATTAGGCCGCGCCATTTGCCACCCCAAGTAATCCCGACCACCGTCTTGCCGTCTTGTTCGAGGCGCAGGGTTTCGGCGTGGACGTCTGCCGGCACGTGAAGCTGCGCCGCCATCGCCTGCGGGCTGCCGATCCACACCTCCTGCCCATCGGCGACGGCATGCAAGCCTTGGCCGGGCACGGCCTCGAAGTCGGTGACGGCGATCCGCGCGACGGCTTCCGGGTCGGCGGCGTCGGTGATCGCCTTCGCCAGCGGATGTTCAGAGCGCGCCTCGACGGCCCCCGCAATGGCGAGGATGTCGGCGCGATCCATACCGTTCAGCGGCACGATGTCGGTGACGGCAGGCTCGCCGGCGGTCAGTGTGCCGGTCTTGTCGAAAGCGACGGCCTTGATGTCAGCGAGCTGTTCGAGATACGCGCCGCCCTTGAACAACACGCCGGAGCGCGCCGCCGACGCGATCGCCGCGATGAACGACGCCGGCACGCTGATCGCCAACGCGCACGGGCTGGCGACGGTCATCACGACCATAGCGCGGTAGAAGTTGTCGCCGAAATCCGCGCCGAACAGCAGCGGCGGCACAACGATCAGCAGCGCGATGAAACCGAGGATTGCGACGGCATACCGTTCCTCGAATTTGTCGAGGAAGCGCTCGGTCTGCGCCTTGTTCTCGTTGGCCTGTTCGACCATGTGGACGATGCGCGAGAGCGTGCTTTCGGACGCCAGCGCGGTGACTTGGACGTCAAGCACGCCCTGCTTGTTGAGCGTGCCGGCGAACACCGTATCGCCCGGCAGCTTGTCGACGGGGATCGACTCGCCGGTGATCGGCGATTGGTCGACCGAGGAACGGCCGTCCGTTACGACGCCGTCGACCGGGATGCGCTCGCCGGGTTGGATCAGCACCAGATCGCCGACGCGCAGCGCATCCAGCCCGACGACCGACTTGGTTCCGTTACGCACGACGGTGGCCTGCTCCGGGTACAGCTTGAACAAGCCCGTGATCGCCTTCCGGCTGCGGCCGATGGCGTAATCTTGCAAGACGTTGGAGAGCGAGAACAGGAACAGCAGCGTCGCGCCCTCGACCCACGCCCCGACCACCGCCGCGCCCAACGCCGCGAGGATCATCAGCATATCGACGTCGATACGCCGGTCGCGCAGGCCGCGGATCGCGCCCACTGTCCCGAACCAGCCGCCGGTCAAGTAGGCGATCACCGCGACGGCCGTGACGAGCACCTGTGATGCGCCAGCGCGTTCAAGCAGGCTGCCGGCGATCAACGCCATCAGGGTAACGACGACGAGGCGCGGCTCAATCCACCCGGCGGTGAGCCAAGCCGGTCGTTCGTGGTTGTGGGTATCCATCGTGCTGCGGACTTCCGCCATGATCATGCTGCGAGTCCTTTTAACCTGAGTTAAGCGCGTCAACTGCCTGAACAAAATTGAATTTAACTCAGTTTAACTCAAGGTATAACAGCCTGTCAATATGACCAAGTAGGTTATCGAAAGTCAGCAAACCTAATCTTCCGCCTCAGAGGGTTCCACGAGCGGTGAAGGCTGGTAGTCACTCTGCTCTCATCACTCATCACTTTCAACTTCTTACACAAGTAGGCCGTCCGGCGCTCGAAATCTGGGGGAATCAAACGCCCCGACCGTAGTAGGCCGGGGCGCTGATAAGCGTTGTTCGGATCAGGGGCTAGCGACTCGGGGGAATCTGTGTTGGGCCAGCGGTTGGGGCCGGGGTTGGGGCCGCTGGGGCCGCGCACACCGGTACAACCTCGTCGGTCGGGGCGTTGGCCGCGTCGATCCACGAGCGTTCCGCTGAGCACGCGCCGCCGAAGGTGCATTCAAAGTACTTGTTCTCGGCGTCCGGCCCGGCGACGATGCGGTACAGACCGTTGCTGTTGCGCCAGAACTCGATCGGGATCAGCCGGTCGCTGTCACTGATGAGGAAGGCGGGGCCGCCGGGACGCGCCGGTAAGGTGTCGAGGTAGTCCTGCGTGAAGTGCATCACCAATTCGCCGTTGTCATTGCCGTCGATGGCGTAGACTTCGATGCGATCCGGGTAGTAGAACAGCGTCGCCGGAACCGCGCCCGGCCCGAAGCACACCCGGCCGAAGTTAATCTCGCTGGTCGTCCCTCCGCCGTCGTTACAGTTGGCCTGCCCGGACGCGAATCCCAGCGCATAACCGGGAATCTGAACAATCACCGTAATCGAATGAATACCCGGATCGAGGTTTAGCGGAACGGTGATCGTGTCGATATAGGGATTACCTAGACCGTTAGTGGCCTGCACGCCATCCACTTCAACCACCCATTGCGCGAAATCCGCGCCATCGCTTGACTCCGAGTCCAGCACATAACTAAAATCCAGCTGCGTACACGATATCGAATCAATCGTGACAAAATACTCAACGGCGCCGCCGGCACGAGTTGATCCGGCGAAACCGAACGCCAGTAAAACGAAAGCAATAACAGCGGTGAGGATAGATAACGGACGATAGTACTGCATGTTGAGACTCCTTAGATGTTTCAGAGGCACTTTATAAGTTACACGTGAATCGCAGATAAGTCCACAAACGATTTCGCTATCGTGTCCATCGGAACACGCAGTCCGCATGAAGGTCGTAGGGCAACAGTAGCCTTCCGGGTGATCGACGACAGGACGAGGCTGCACGTGAAGACGAAGCCATGCCCACGATCGTCTCACCCTTCAAATAGCAGCACATTGGAACAAAGCACCGGCGTCCGGCGTCTACCCATCAAACCAAGTATGGAGGCCCGAACCCCATGACGACTCGCCGCTCGATCCGAATCATTCTGCTTCTTGTCACCTTTGTTCTGTTGACCGCCGGTATCGCGCAGGCGCAGGAGCCGCCTATCATGCCCGAGCCGCCGCGCTGGGTTCCCGGCGTGTGGACTGATCCGGAATGGCTGACGGTCGATTTCCACCGCGTCCGCGCCGTCATCAACGATCAGCTCGCCACGACCAGCATCGACTTGCAGTTCACCAACACCGGCGAGGGGCTGGCGGAAGGCACGTTCGTCTTCCCCCTGCCGGACAACGCCGCGGTCGACCGCCTGACTATGATTATCGACGGTGAGGCGTATGACGCGAAAATCCTCTCCGCCACCGAGGCGCGCCAGATCTACGACGAAATCGTGCGCCAGTACCGCGATCCCGCGCTGCTCGAATACGTCGGCATGCAGGCGATTCAGGCCAACGTCTTCCCGATCCCGCCCGGTGAAACACGCCGCATCCAGATCGACTACTCGCAGCTGCTGCCGGTCGACAACGGCCTCATCAAGTACCTCTATCCGCTGACGACCACCCGCTTTGTCGAGCAGTTGTCACTGTCGGTCGAGGTGACCGGCCAAACCCCGATCGGCACGGTGTACTCGCCGTCGCATCAAATCGCCATCAGCCGCGAGAGCGATACGTCCTTCCGCGCCGGTTTCGAGATGACCGACGCCGTGGCCGAGAACGACTTCACACTGTACTACGGCGTGGACGCCACCGAAATCAGCGTCAGCCTGCTGACCTACAAAGAGCGCGCGGCCGCCGACGGCTTCTTCCTGCTGCTCGTTCAGCCGCCGCTGCGTGTGGATGCCGACGCCATTCAGCCCAAAGACATCGTGCTGGTGATCGACCAGTCCGGCTCGATGCAGGGCGAAAAGTGGACGCAGGCGCAGGCCGCCGCCCGCTACGTGCTCGAAAACCTTAACCCTGAGGATCGCTTCAACGTGGTCGTGTTCAGCACCGGCGTGCGCACGTACGCCAACGGCCTGCAAAGCGAGGAGATGGCGTCCGACGCCGCCGCGTGGATCGACAGCCTGTACGCCGAGGGCGGCACCGACATCAACGCCGGCCTGCTGACCGCGCTCGACATGGTGCAGGAACGTCCGACAACGATCCTGTTCATGACCGACGGCGTCCCGACCGAAGGCATCACCGAAGTCGACTCGATCCTCGCCAACGCCGCCGAAGCCGCCAAGCCCAACGCCCGCATCTTCAGCTTCGGTGTCGGCGACGACGTCAACACGCTGCTGCTGGACGCCATCGTGCGCGACTTCAAGGGGGCCGGCACGTATGTCCGCCCGACCATGCGCATCGACGAGTCGATGGCGAGCCTGTACAACAAGATCAGCGCGCCGGTGCTGAGCGATGTCTCGATCGACTTCGGCGGCGTGCAAACTGAGGTGCAGTATCCGGCCGAGATCGTCGACCTGTTCGCAGGCGAGCAGATCGCCATCGTCGGCCGTTATCGTCAGGGTCAGGAACACGTTGCCATCTCGCTCAGCGGCGCTGTGCGCGGCGAGCCGACCACGTTCGTGTATGACGACCTCAGCTTCCGCGAGAACGCTGGTGGCGACGCCTTCATCGCCCGCCTATGGGCACAGCGCCGCATCGCCGACCTGCTCAACACCATCCGCCTCAACGGCGAGAACAGCGAGCTGGTCGACAGCGTCGTCAGCCTGAGCATGCGCTACGGCATCATCACGCCGTACACCAGCTTCCTGATCGAGGAAGACGACATCCTGACGCAGCGCGGCCGTCAGCAGGCCGTGGAAGAGGCCGAGGCCGCGATGGAGTCCTTCGCGGACGTGACCGGCGCTGGCGCGGTCAACCGTGCCGCTGACTTGGGCGGGATGTCCGCGGCGCAGGCCCCCGCGCCGATGCAAACGCAGCCCGCCTCTATGCCCGGCGAAGACGGACTGGATCAGGACGGCAGTCTCGGCTACGGGCGCGACACCAACGCGATAACGACCGTCGGCGACAAGACCTTCATCCAGATCGCAGGCGTGTGGACGGATACAGCGTTCGAGCCGGACACAATGACCACCGAGAAGGTCGAGTTCCTGAGCGACGCGTACTTCGATCTGCTCGACTCGACGCCTGAGCTGGCCGCCTACTTCGCGCTGGGCGAGCGAGTGATCGTCGTGCTTGACGGCGTGGCCTACGAGGTGATTCAAGGGCAGTAGGGTGAGGGCCGTTGGCAGTGATCAGGGGACAGTAGTCAGAAGTCAGTGATCAGGAATCAGGAGTAAGCGGAAGCCCCGGCGTCGTGATGCGCCGGGGCTTTCGTATTGGATGTGCGGGCGCGGCGAATGTGTGTAGCTCTGCCGGTCAGGCGCAGGTTGAAACCAACAGCGCGGAATGTCGGCCGGTAACCTGAAATTCACCCCGGAGAGGTGATGCGACTGTCGAGACGCGGCGGGTCGACCACAGGCTGATTTCGGCCGGAAGCCAGTACCTAGCCAACTGGATAGGATAGAAACACGACCCCCGTCTAGGTGACACAGCGCCGCGCTGCATCTACCATAGGTCACATGATGTCCGACGTTTAGAGCCTAGACGGTCAATGCAATACATGGTCGCTATCGAAGACTGGATCGATGACCTCGATCTGACAGACGGCGCGTCGCGGCGCGTCGCAGAAACCGAACTCCTGCGCCACGGCGAAGAAGCTGTGGCGGCGCTAATCCACGCGCTCAACAGCGTATCGCTGCGCCAGAAGATCGTCATCGTCAAGCTGCTGGGCCGCACCGCGTCCACAAGGGCGCTGATGGCGATTCGGCGCGCCCTGCTCGATCCGCAGTGGCTTGTCCGCCAAGCCGCGGTACAAGCGCTGGGCTGCTTTCCGGCCGAATCCGTGCTGCCGCTGGTGTATCACTGCTTGTACGACGTCGCCCTGCTGGTGCGGATCGAAGCAGTCACCACGCTTGGCCGTTTGCGCCACTCAAGCGCCGTCCCAACCCTGCTCGCGCATCTGTACAGCACGACGTCCGAGGTCGAGACCTATACACTGATCGAGGCGCTTGGCGCATGCGGCGATCGTTCGCTGATCCCGACGATTGAGCCGTATCTCCAGCACGATCATCCGCGGGTAGCCGCCAATGCCAACAAGGCGATCACGAACCTGAACCGCCAGCGCGCTTGAGTCAACTTCAAGCGCAGATACGCGCGCCACAAGGTTATAATAGCGGAGCAGTGTAGCCGGATAATCCCGCAGTTGACCGGACGCCTACGTCTCCCCACATGGCTCATGCCACCGGACTCCGCCGATCGTCAAGCACGGCGGCGGGGCCGGATGCTGTATGGGCTGCTTTGGCTTTGCCTGCTGGCGGGCGTCCCCCTGCTGCTGGTGGTGAAGTTCGCCGGCGCTGCGTTCTGGTCGATCATCGCAACTGAAGCGGTAATGGTCGTCCTGCTGGTGATGGTCAAGCGCGGCCGGATTCGCATACCCAGCATCGCGATCCCCTCCATCATTCTCGTGCTGGTCGGCGTGGCGATGTATCACGGGCAGGGCATTCGCGATGTCGCCACCGTTGGTCTGTTCGTGGTGGTGTCGTTCGCCGGTCTGCTGCTCGGCGTGCGCGGCCTGTTGACGTTCACCGTTCTCACGATCCTCACGTTCGGGCTAATCAGCTACTTTGAAATCTCAGGCGTGTTGATCGTCCCCGCCTATCCAGAGACTTCCTCAAAGCATGTCGTCATCTTCGCCGCGACCATTGCGCTGTTTGCGGTGCTGCAGCGGCTGACGCTGCAATATCTATTCGACAACTTGAGAGCCGCCGAGATTAGCGAACGGACGCTGTCCCAACGCAATGCCGAACTGGAGGCTTCCCGCGCCGAGTTCGCCGAACTTAACCTCGGCCTTGAGTCACGCATCAAGGAACGAACCACCGAGCTGCAAGCCGCGATCTACGAAAGCGAGCAGTGGTTTCATATCAGCCGCGACATCAACGCGGCGCAGTCGTACGGCGAGATCGTCGGCGCTATCGCCCGCAACCTGACCGAACCCGGGTTTTCAGTCGTCCTGACCCTCTTTGAACACTTGGATGAACGTACCGCGACCAAGTCGACGATTTATACCGTGCGTCTAGCCGATCCGGATGGCGCGACGCCGTTGGTCGCCGAACATCGCCGCACCGGCACGTTGAGCGACTGGATCATGGCGCAGGACGTATGGGTCGTCCCCAACCTCGGCGCGCCTGATCCCGGCATCCCGCAAAAGATCGTCGAAACCCTGCAGCTGGACGGGATTCGCCGCCTGAATCGCGGCCATCCGATCATTGCGCTGGTGACCACGCAGATGAAGTTAGGCACACGCGTGATCGGCTCGCTGTGGCTGATCCGCGACGAGCCGTATGCGTTCACCGAGGGCGACGTTCGTTTGATGCGCATTATGAGTGGGCTGGCGGCCAATGCCGTCGAGCGCGTGTGGCTGTACGCCGAGCAGGTCACTGCCGCACAGCTCCTGCGCGAGGCCGACGACGTGAAGAGCCGCTTTCTCGCCAGCATGAGCCACGAGCTGCGCACGCCGCTGAACGCCATCCTGAACTTCACGCGCTTTGTCTCCAGCGGCATGTTAGGGCCGATCAACGCCGAGCAGCTCGACGCGCTGAACAAGACGGTATCAAGCGGAAAACATCTGCTTAACCTGATTAACGACGTGCTTGACGTCTCCAAGATCGAATCGGACATGCTGTCACTGTTCGTCGAGCCGGGTATCCTGCTCGGGCCGGAGATCGAAGCGGCCGCGACGGCGGGCGAGGCGCTGTTGGCCGACAAACCCGTCACGATCATGCGTGACGTGCCAGCAGACCTGCCGGCCATTGTGGGTGACCGGCGGCGCATTCGGCAAATCCTGCTCAATCTGGTGTCGAATTCCTGCAAGTTCACCGATTCAGGCACGATCACAATCGCAGCCTCGGCCGACGAAACCACGATACGCATCACCGTGACCGACACCGGGCCGGGAATCCCGCCGGACACGGCCGAGATTATCTTTGAGCCGTTCCGGCAGACGCTGCGGGGGATAAGCCACGGAAGCGGCACCGGGTTGGGTTTGCCCATCGCCCGAAAGCTGGCCGAGGCCCATCAAGGCCGCTTATGGCTTGACCCAACTGTCACCGACGGGGCATCGTTCGTGGTCGATCTGCCGATTGCGTCTGAGGCGCTAATCGCCAAGCTGCCCAAAGCGGAGGATGTGTCGTGAGCGCGCCGCTGATCGTCTGCATCGAGGACGACCCGTTCAGCGCCGACGTGCTGCGCGGCTTGATTCACGGGGCAAGACCCGATGTCGTGCTGGCCGTATACCCGGACAGCGCCGACATCCTCAGCCGCATCGAGAAGCTCGGTCAAATCCCCAGCCTCTTCTTGCTCGACATTCACATACACCCACACGACGGTTTCGCTGTCTTGCAAATGCTGCGCGCAGACGCGCGATTCCGGTCGGCGCGTATCGTCGCCGTCACGGCAAGCGTAATGAACGAAGAGGTCGACGTGCTGCGGTCGTCCGGGTTTAATGGCGCAATCGGCAAACCGCTCGATTTCGATGAGTTCCCCAATCTGCTTGAACGACTCCTGAACGGACAAGAGGTATGGTATGTCACCTAGCGCGATCGCGGTGCAGCGTCATGCGCTGATCATTGACGACAACCCCAGCAACGTTGAGGTCTTGACGGCGCTGCTGCGCATGGAGGGCGTGCGCGCTACCGCCTTCCTGCGGCCCGACCGCGCGCTGGAGGCCCTCCCAACGCTGCGACCGGTCGATGTGGTGTTCTGTGACATTGAGATGCCGCATGTCAGTGGGTTCGACCTGCTGCCCGAACTGAAGCGCATCCTGGGAAACGCCGTGCCGATCATCGCCTATACCGTGCACACGTCGGAGATCGAGCTTGCGCGCCGGCACGGCTTCAGCGGATTTCTCGGCAAGCCGGTCGACGGCGAACAGTTCTCGGCCCACCTCAGCCGCATCCTCGCCGGCCTGCCGGTTTGGGAGATTTCGTAGGCCGCGCACTGCGATACACTAGGCCGGCGACCAACTGCGGCGGTTGACCTCGGCGCGCGAGCGTACTTCGGCGATGGATTGGTCAGTGACGGCGCGCTCAAAGCTGCGGAATCCGGCCAGCTTGAAGCCGTGCCGCTTGGCGATGGCAGCGATCTCGTCAGCCTGCGCGGCGCTGATGTCCTTGCCGATGGTGTAATCCTCGAAACGGCCCTCGAGCGCCAGCGCGATGGTCTCGGCCATGCAGGCGTATGCTTTCCCCGGCGGGAAGCCGAAGTCGAAGCCGAAATCGACCGGCCCCGGCACGTCGATCATGCCCCCTTCGATCACCAGCACATCGTCGCGCATGGCCGCGACCTGCTTAGACACGTCGCGCGGACGGGCAACGTCGCACACGACCGCGCCCGGCTTGAGGTGCTGCGGCTCGATCACGGCGTGAACTGCGCTGGTCACGGTCAGGATCAGGTCGGCGGGGTAGATCGCGTGCATGTCGGTGCTGACGCGCACCGGCCCCGGCCCGACGCACCGTTCAGCGACTGCGTGCAGCGCGTCCTCGCGGCGGCCGACCAGAATGAGTTCGCCGGCGGTGCGGGCGATGATCTCTGCGCATGTCTTGCCAATCGCGCCGGTCGCGCCAACCACGGCGACGGTCGAATGCGCGATGTCATGCCCCATCACCCGCCCGGCATCGGTGAGCGCCTCGACCGCCACGGCGATGGTATAGCTGTCGCCGGTCGTGACCGGAATCTCAAGCCGGTCGGCGATGGTGCGTCCTGCGTCACCGACCACTGACGTGAACGCGCCCAATCCGAGCAGTTTGGCGCCGAGCGACTCGGCCATGTGCCCGCACGCGACGATCTTCTTGTAGACGGCCTCGACGGGTAGAGCGAGCATCGTGGGCGGGGTATACGGCGCGGCGATCAGCCACCCGCGTACTTCCTTGCCGGTGTGCGCGCTGACGATCCCACGCATTTCGCTGAGGTAGAGCGGCGGAAAGAAGCGCGAGAAGAAGTTGATCTGCCGTTCGGTCAGGATTTTGCCCAACAGCGGAAACTTGCGTTCGACATCGCGCTTGATCTGGATCGGGTGAATGATGAACGCGAACGTGTTTTCCATAGACTCCCCCAGACAGTGAACGCATTGTAGCACGCATTCATCGTATGCCGGCCTTGAGGCGTGATGTCAACACCGCAAGATGCACCCGCAGTGGAGTCGACCCTGCCGCTTTACACGTTATCGCTTTTGCGCTACGATCAAGGTGTTCTACGCCCCCATAGCTCAGTGGATAGAGCGCTGCCCTCCGGAGGCAGAAGCGTAGGTTCGAGTCCTACTGGGGGTAC
>JAANMX010001191.1_pt1 | contig 30281 bp, 16 predicted proteins | sample 7279681 | NCBI WGS metagenome assembly JAANMX01 (sample SAMN14094542, study PRJNA606508) | bioreactor metagenome | isolation source: A lab-scale SPAN reactor treating ammonium-rich wastewater day 351 | place: Ireland: Galway | collected 2018-01-01 | reverse complement strand
TAACAGGCCTGCCTGAGTCGGGCATTCTTGATATGAGACTCAAGGGCATTTCGGTAGGGGCACGGCATGACGTGCCCATTTGAAAAACAGGTGATCTCCCTCAGAGAATCTTTTGTTATAGTCCAGGCAATAACTGCTTGAGATAAGTTTATAATCCGGTTCTTCTCTTGACAGTTGACTCAGGAGATGCGGATGATCGGAAAACCACGACACCCCAAAGGAACGCCGCCAATGCCCCACCCACCCACGCATTCACGCCGTGCCTTCCTGAAGACCGCTGCCACGGTTGCCAGCGCCGCCATGGCTTCAAAGGGATGGCCCCAGGAAAAATCCGCAGCCGGGCTGGCTGTGCCAGTCATGAAAAACGGAAACCTTCTTCTTTCCATTAACAATGAACCGAATGGTTCAGTAAATTTCGAGATCGAAGGCTGGCCGGGCTTCCACATCGGCCCGCTCATGCCGGCACTGACTGTCGACGGAACATCCATCCAGCCTGAGGATTGTGAAACTTCCTCTGAACAGAATCCGAAAAAAAGGATCGCCAGGTATTCATTCTCCGGGGGCATGATCCTCACACTCGAGTTTGAGGGTGATGGAGAATCGGTGGCCTGGATTCAACCTGTTCTGCACAATGGATCGGAGAAAGAAGCAACATTGAATCATGTTGTGCTCCTCGGTTCCCGACTTTCCAGCGGAGAGGTTTCATTCGGCGCCGATCCCGCCAGTGTTCGAGTCCTGGAGCAAGGGAATTACTGGGGAAGGGTCGTGCCGATTACCCGACAGGCCAAAGAATCTTCCAGTCAGACGAATCTCGAACCCAATGAGGCTCCCTCACAGCAGAAGGTGGCTTCCGATCTCGTGTGCACTGTTTATGACCGGAACGCCCGGATGGCATTCCTGACTGGTTATGAAAGTTCAGAACGCTGGCTGGGACGCATCGAGCTGGCTGCTCAGGAAGCGGAGGAGAAGGGGTATTGGGAACTCGGGTTTGATGGGGGTGACCTGCTAATCAATCCGGGTGAAACCATCAGCCTCGAGAGAGTGAGCCTGTCCGCTGGTCCAGAACCCTGGTCGCTTCTCGAAAGGTACGGAGATCGAGTGAGGAATCGCCACCAACCCTCGATCCCGGATGTGCCGCCCGTATCCTGGTGCAGCTGGTACCCATACCGCCTAGGGGTGACGGATGAGAGGCTCCTTGAAACTGCGCGAATCGCTGCCGAACGGTTGAAGCCCCTTGGTCTCAGCATCATTGAGGTGGACCTGGGTTGGCAGAAGGACCAGCTCCCGAGCACTTTCGAGGAAAACGACCAGTTTCCGCAGGGCCTTGCGAGAGTCTAAGAAGAACTTGAAAAGTCAGGATTCAAACTCGGTGTCTGGACAGCTCCCTTTACGATCAGCGAGTTTGATCCGCTTTACAAAGAGCATCCTGAATGGCTGATCGCCGATGAGAAGGGTGAACCGGCCGCCTACTGGACCTGGTTCTGGGCGCCTCATGGAAAGGTCTTCATCCTGGACCTGACCCACCCCGGCGCACAGGAGTGGTTGCGAACCCAGATGACGAGCCTCTACCAACGGGGCGTCCGTTATCTGAAATCGGACTTCATCGGCTGCGAATCCGATGCCCTGGCCAGGAGACGCTATAATCCGCGCATCGTGGCAGGGGGAGGAACTGAAGCTGGCCGAATCGGTGCCCGGATCATCCGTGAATCACTTCCAGATGCACTGTTGCTCAATTGCGGTGGCCCTGAAATGCCCGGTTCGGGCCACTGGCCGCTCCTTTATTCCTGCGGTGACACAGGAAACACTGGATTCCTGACATCAAAATTCCAGCAGGAAAACTATCAGGCTCTCGCCTGCCATCTCTTCAAAAACCACCGTTGGGGGATTATCCAGCCTTCCTGTTTGTGTGTGGGGCTGCCTGGCAGTATTGAGGAGGCGCGGCTGCGTGCAACAATCGCATTCATGGCGGGCGGTCAGATCGATATTTCCGATACCTTGACATCCCTGCCGGAGGAGCGCTGGGAGATCCTGACCGCAACACTGCCTCCTCTGGGAATCAGCGCACGGCCGATTGACCTGTTCGATCCCGTGTATGGAAAACCAGGTTATGCTTACTCTGCCGCCTGCCAGGAAAAAGGCCTGCCAGAACCACCTCCGGAGGAGCATCCTCCCGGGTCTGTCTGGCATCTGCATGTCAAAGCCGACTGGGACGAATGGGACCTTGTGAGCCTGTTCACCTTCAAAAAAGAAAAGGCAGATGAGAACCCGGAAATTCGGAACTTTATGGTTCCTTTTTCCATGCTCGGCCTGCAGGAATCCGAAAGGCTTTGGGGGTATGACTTCTGGGATCGCCAGGCGTTGGGCACAGTCCCAGGGAAACGCAGAAACCCGCGTGACTATTCCCATCCGGGAGATTTTCAGGACCTGCTGACCGGGGATGCCCCCGGGGCTTTGGACATTTCATTCGTTGGTCCGGGAGTGAAACTGATCTGCCTCAGGCGCCAGAGGAGCCATCCATGGGTGCTGGGAACCAGCTTCCACCAGAGCTGCGGAACAGAGCTTCGTCAGGTCACCTGGGATGATGCTCATGGCATCCTCCGGGGGGAACTGCACCGTCCTCCGGGAGAGTCGGGTGTCCTGGTGATCCACAATTCCGGGAAGACTCCCCGCGAACTGCAAATCGATGGGGAGTACAGTGAATTCAGGCTGGGAGCGAATGGATCGACTGTTGTGCCGATCGTAGCCGCAATGGAACCGTCTCGATGGAGTCTGCAATTCAGTGGGTAACTGGCCGGTGGCGAAATAAGCTAAAAAAAAAGAATTGTCAGGATGCTTATGGAACGCAGAACTTTCTTGTTAGCCTTGCCCGCTGTGCCGTTGCTCGCTGGTGGAGTATCTATTCCAGCAGGGAAATTTGCTGATGGACCTCATTTGGATGGCAAAGATACTGTCCGGGTGGTGATAGAGAATCCTGATGAACCTTTGGTTTTAAGGGCATTTGCAATCCTGAAGGACCGGATCGAGATGCGTTGTCCGGCTCAGGTGGTCCGAGCCGAAAGCGTTGGGCAAATCATCTTGAAGGTTTCAGGGGATCTGCCTGAAGAGGGGTTCCGGATTGATGGGACCGGAAGCGGTGTCCGAATTACAGGGGGATCACCACAAGGGCTTCTATTTGGTTCAGGAAAATTTCTGCGGACCAGCCGTTACGATGGAGCTTTTCATGCATCGCCCTGGAGGGGAACTTCCATGCCTCAAGGTTCGTTGCGGGGCATGTATTTCGCGACTCATTTTCATAACTGGTATCATGTGGCTCCTGAGGCGGAGATTGTACGATACCTTGAAGATCTTGCCCTGTGGGGAGTGAATGCCCTAGAAATTTGTTTCCCTTTTATAAACCTGCAGGATTGGAACGATCCTCAGGCGGATGTGGCGGTCGGCATGATGCGGATGTATGCGCGTGTCGCCAGGGATTTGGGGCTCCAATTCGGGACTGGTGTCAACAACACCCTTTTCAAGGGCGTCCCTCCGCATCTCCGTGCGACCCCTCTACCTGATCCAACTCACCGTCGGGGCAATAGTGGCCATCCGGTCTGTCCGAGCCAGCCTGAAGGTCTTGAATACATCATGGAGAACACTCGCAAGCTTTTTCAACACATGGCTGATGCGGGCTTGGATTTTCTGGTTCACTGGCCTTATGACGAGGGTGGGTGTGCATGTGAGAAGTGCCTGCCGTGGGGTTGTAATGGGTTTGTGAAAGTATCACGTGAAATTACGCAGCTTGGACGGGAGTTCTTTCCTGGTTTGAAGTCGATTCTCAGTACCTGGATGTTTGACACTCCTCCAGAGGGCGAGTGGCAAGGCCTGAGTGATGTGCTTGCGAATGATAAAAGCTGGGTTGATTACATTCTGGCGGATTCCCATGAGGAGTTTCCACATTATCCGCTGGATATAGGGACGCCTGGCAAACTTCCCTTGTTGAATTTTCCAGAAATCAGCATGTGGGGAAACTGGCCTTGGGGGGGTGTCGGAGCAAATCCCCTGCCGGACCGGTACCAACGTTTGTGGGACCAGGTAAAGCATGTGGTGCAAGGTGGATTTCCCTACAGCGAGGGTATTTACGAGGACATGAACAAAGTTGTTGTGGCCCAGTTCTATTGGGATCGTGACCGGTCAGCTCAGGCCACGCTGGCTGAATATGTTGTTTATGAATTTGGACCTGAGGTGATGCAGGATTGTTTGGCTCTGGTGGAAATTCTTGAAGCTGCTGCCGGATGTTCCTATACGAAACAACCAGTTGATCCAAAGAAGATTCGGCTCGCTTACGAAATGGCGGAGGGGATCAAGCGTCGACTGCCCAGCTGGGCTGGCCAGAGCTGGCGATGGGAGTTGGTTTATCTGCGTGCTGTTCTTGATCAGGAACGTTTTGTAAAAGGAGGTCTGGAAACTCCGCCAGCTGAGGAAGCACTCAGCCGTCTTATCGAGATATATCATTGCCAGATGGAAACTGATGATCCATACCATCATCGTGTCCGTCCACCTTTGCGGAAGGCTGTGACTCGTGGCAAGGAGTTGTAGTCCGAAGTTCCCAATGATAGTCCTTTTCTCTGTGTACCCGCATGTTGATAGCTTGGATGGGCGCCATCCAGGAACTCCCTCTTCGTTTCCGGGTGCACCTGGTGAACCTCTTTCGTTTTATTAAACCTCTGTTATGAGCTAACGTTTCCAATCTCCCTGAATCGGGTTCATCCTTCGGTGTCTTTTTTTGAGTCAATTCGACCTGCTTATCTCAAACCAGTGCGTTTCGCCTGCCTTGGATGTTATCTCGACCTTTCCGGAAGCCGGGTCGGTTTTCAATCCCTCTCCATTCCGCACAAGCAGGGTTCCTGCAGGCAATGACACCGGAATGCTGCCTGCATTACCCGAATGAATAATCAGGTTATCTCTGTCTGTGTGAACCACCTCGCCACCTTCAGTCCAGATATGGGCACCGCCAGCCCTGAAGAGCCGTCGCAAAACATCCGGGGAAATCTCGAAGTCGCCAAGGAAGAATGAGGACTGCTGTCCTGTGTGAACCATGCCTGAGGATGGAAGCCGGCAATCCCTGTAAACACCCAGAGTTTCGGCGCGGCTGTCTTCCAAAACAAACCGTGGAGAAACCCTGTTACTGGTTGGCCAGCCCCAGGAAAGACCCTCAAGAAGGCCCTTTCCCAGGCTTCCCATAAGCCCCTCATTTTGAACAAGATTGAAACCGGTCAGGCTCCGCATTCTCTCCAGAGAAATGCCATCAGGCGGCATAAACCCGGGAGCATACAACCAGATGAAGGCACTTTTGGAGTTTTTGATTCTGGATTGCAGAACAGGATAATATGAATCACTCAACCAGAAAGCATTGGCAAATAAATACACCGGGCATTCCGGGGCAATGCCATTGATGAAATCTGAGAGGAGATAGAATCCGACCGAGGCACCAGACTTCATGGCATTATTTCTCAGCAAAGTCAGGCCATGAAAGGATAAATCCCAATCATTCTTACAGAGATAGCGGGACATTGGATCGACAAGGATGGCCACATCCGGTTGATAGGGAGCGGGATTGGATAGCCGTTTCTCCCATTTCGGGAGGATTTCTGTTTTGAGGGCACCCCAGATCGCATCATCCGCAAATGAGCCTGCTGCGATCAGATCCATCCACCAGGTGCCGCCGCGATGAGTCTGAACAAACCCCAGATTACGTTTGAGAAGGTTGATGGTCTCAGATAAAGATGATGTCTGCTTGCCAAAACCTTCCTCACTCAGCCAGACGGGCAATTCTTTTTCCTTGTCGATGAGGTGGGTGCGCATGTCATCTTCGTTGATCCAGAGTTTGCCATGAGCCGCAACCGAGTCGATAAGGCTCATTGCGCCGGAGGATCCGCCAGATAGCCTCTCCTCAAGCGGCAGGTAGGAATATGGTGCGCAGAGAATGTCAATGTCCTGGCAGTTGAGAATGCGCTCCAGCTCCCAATGGCCGCTCATGCTTCCCGGAAGATCAAACAGGTACCCAAAAAAGAAAGCGGTCAGTTTATTGCCCTGTGTTGCCTTACGTGAAACCCCGGCTGCATCCATGATTCTGTCGGTGACAAGCTCCGAAATATACCGTGAGTAATCCACCCAGGGCCGGTCATGGGGAAGCAGGTAAAAGGAAACCAGGGTTTCATCCTTCTGAATGCCTCGAACCGGAAAGCGCCCTTTCTCAAATTTGGGAATCTGTGCGGTTTGGAAAGCCGCATCAGGATCGCCCCAGGAAGATTGAAGAGCGTTTTCAGTCCTGTATTGCTTCTCCAGCCAGCGGCGGAATCCGGTCTGGTTTGGCGCAGAGTAGTCCGGCCCTTTCTCGCGGTACATGTCGCAGAACCATTCCGTGGAGTTTTGGCCCCCAATGTGATAGCCGATGATATGCGGCCCGTATGGAGAGGCTTCAAAATGCTCCACCATCCTCTGGAAGCTCTCAAGGAAAGCCTTCCACAGCGGTTCGGAGGCAAGCGAGGCCATGCCTGTTGAGCCGTCATCATAAAGAGCCAGCTCCGCCCTGGAGAGCTGCTCCCAGCCTTTCCAGCTATGAGGAGGAGTCGACCAGATGCGCAGGAGAAACAGGGCCTCCGGATCAACTTCCAGGTAGCGGTCAAGAATCCGGGTCGATTCAGTATAATCCGGTGGAACCGGTTTCATTTCTTTGTCATATTCGAGCCAGGGCCAGTTGACAAAAGGCATGGAATATAGATGCACTCCATGGCTCCTCGCCATTTCCACCTGTGGCCTGAGATTTTCCTGGCCGATGTTCATGGAGGAATTGAAGAAGAAGATCATGGCGGGATGCGGTTTGCCATTCAGGGTCAGAACCGGTGTTTGGTTGATTGTTTCAACTCGGGCAATCATTTTAACCTCCATCGCGCAAATAATCGGAGCGGTCATGGCAATCAGCACAGCAACTGCAGGCACACTGCGCATCCTGATCAGCGGGTCATTTGTCAGCATGGGTGTTTTTCCGGGCATCCAGCCGGGCGCGCACTTCACGTGCAGTTTGTTCGGTGATTGGAAACAGGAAGGTCAGGAAGAGTGAGATTGAAAGGCAGGCGACTGTGATGACAATGAAAAGCAGGCGCATCATAAACAGGGTTTCCGGAGATTGAATCATGCCCTCCTGGTAGCCAGACAACACCAGAACATACCCGGCGACAATGGTGACACAGGCGGTGCTGGTCTTGTTCATGAAAGCATAGACCGCCCCAAACATGCCTTCACGTCGCAATCCGGTTTTCAGTTCATCGGTGTCGCATATATCAGCCATGATGGAGCCGGAGAGAACCCAGACACAGGCCAATCCAATGTTCACCAGAGCTGTTTGCACCAGCTGCAGGTAAGGATAATTCGGTGTGAACAGCCACCAGCTGGAAATGAAGCCGGACATGGCGATGAGCTGGCCGATGATCATGGTGTTTTTCTTGCCAATGCGGTGCGCCACCCAGACAATCAAGGGAGTCGCCAGCAATCCCACAGCTCCTTGGACCATGCCGTTCCAGCCGCCAACCTTGGAGCCATACTCCTTGTCGCCGCCGCAGACATAATCGATGCTGATGTAGAGATTCATGGGGCCAACCAGAAAACAGGCCAGCAATATCAGAAAGACAATGAAGAACATCAAAATAAATGGATAATTGCTCAATGTCATGCGGAAGCCATCGGCAAGGCCAATATGGGATTGCTGGACATGGGAACTTTTTCTTTCCCGAAGGAAAAGCGCTGGAGAAATAGCGCAAACCAGCATCAGCACACCGCAGCCGATCGCCACAAGGCCAACCCCATCGAGTTCATCACCATTTACCAGATGCCCGGCTTGAAAAGAGAGATTGTAAAGCCAGGGCATCAGAAACCCTGCCAGATAGGCGAAAAATGAATTCATGGCGAAAATGCCGGTTCGCTCATGGTAGTCTGAACTGAGCTCGATCCCCATCGCCCCGCGCGGAATTACAAACACGGCATACCCGAAATAACAGAGCATGGATGTCATCAGAAAATAGGCAAACAGCCAGTTGTGATTCCAGCCTCTTGGAGGCATCCACATGAGCGCAAAGAAGACCGAGAGCAAGATAGCGCCGACAAATACAAATGGCCGCCGCCGTCCCCAGCGAGTGCGGGCATTGTCAGAGAAATTGCCGATCGCCGGGTCCAAAACCGCATCGAGTATGCGCGGGATAGCCAGCCCCCAGCCCAATAACCGCGGATCCAACCCAAGACTCAGGTTGTAAATCGGCAAGGCAAGTGTCTGGATGCCATTGGTGACAAACTGATCCGACACCGAAGAGACCCCCCAGGCGACTTTGTCCTTGAGTGAAACTTTCACCTCCAATTCGGCCTGGATGCTATCCTCCGGGATGGATGTATGGATGGCTTCGACTTCGCTTGTCATGATGTGGGGAGGATATCGGCAAGTTCAATCTGCCAGTCAACAGAATGATGATGCCCCAGGTGGGCATGGGAGCCGCAATTCGGACGGAAATCCAGAGAGAAACGGAAGTCATCAGCGGTTTTCAGGAGTTTCAGGAGGACTTTGTTGGCCCCCTTTTTCAAGCGTGTCTTGAAAAAAGTGTTAAAAGGGGTATACCAGATTCGCTCGAGGGATTCGCCCGCCAACTCGCCATTGATGTAAAGCCGAAAAGGCTCGGTATGGCCAGCCACCACATAATAATCCATGTCTTCCGGACAAAGCAGAGTGCGCCCCAGATAAACACAGCAGGCCCCGCGCAATCCGACCAGGCGGCCAGGATCAATCTCCCTTTCATAGGAATAGAGCAGGGCTGGTTTTCCTAACAACTGGGAAAAATCCCTGCAGAGATTGTCAAAATCAAGGTCAGGTTCAGGCAGATAGTGTTTCTGCAGGGAGGCGAAATTATGGTTCAGGATGCGCTGCCAGTTCACCCCGGGCAGACGGGGATTCTGAACATCATAAAAGACCCCCAGGATCTGCCAGATCGAGGCGCCGGCGATTCCGAATGTTGTTTCGGCGGTCGATGCCCCCTGAAGAGATGCATGAAAAAGGTTCCTCAAAGGAAAGACCTCAGGGTTCGAGGGGGCTGTGGCTTGCAGTGCGAATTTGCGTTTGTTCGTTTCTGGTTTCAGTCGTTCTGGTGAAATTGTCCACCCCTCCGGGCTTTGGATAGCCAGTGTCACATCAGCGGTGATCTCACCTTTCACCTCCAGCACGACGTCCACGGTTTCACCCGGCTTGGCAGCTGGCAGCCCCGGATAGTGGACCAGAATGCGCGGACGATCCTTGCGGGCGGATTCAGGAAGTGGAGCAAAAGCAGGCGGATTGGTGATTGCCACTCCGGTCTCACAATCCTGCGAGAGCAAGACGCCCATTCGCGCAGTGTCCCGGGCAAGGGCTGTCAGGGTCATCTCCTCGCGACGGTATTCAATGCCCATGACCAGATCATTGCCAATAGGATTCTTGAGAGATTCGGGAATGCATTTTGCCCCCAGAATCTGGCCAAGGAATGCGGCTGCCGTGGCAAGGGTGCAGTCCGTGTCGAATCCGCAAGCCAGTGCGGAAAGGATGGTCTTCTCAAAATCCATGCCGCCATGCAGCAGCGAAAGGATGGTGAATGGCACATTGACCTGCGAATCGCAGGCCTCCGGGTTTCCGGCGGTCAGCAGGATGCGCTCGCGAGCATGCCGTAGGCTTAAGCCTTGAGCATAGGAATCGAAGGCGCAATCAACCAGTTTACGGATGACACTCCCTTCAGGCAGATAATGCTTGAAACGATGGGCCAGAGAGATGATGTCGGTTTCAAAAAAAGCCATGGCGGCCATGGCGGAGAACATCTGCTCAGCTCCAACCGACTGCTCTGTATGATCGAGGGTTCCATCTTTCCAGGCAAACTCCGCGGCAATCTCTGGAGCTCCGGGGAATACATATCCCCAGATTTCAGAACGAATTGGGCAGCCCATGCCGGTTTCCCAGTGTTGATTTGCAAACTTCCCCGACATGGGGGGATGAATGCCCAGGCGCCAGTTCCGGCGAAAGATTCCATACTCATTGAACGGGTACCAGCATCCCTCCAGCCAGGCCTGGGCCAGATCGGATGATTCGAGAGAGGCTCCCCTCTCCTCGAGAACCTTCAGCCAGAGTACCTGCAAGTCCAGGTCATCATTCGGTGGAACTTCCCTGGGAAACATGGTTCGAGGGTCGATCTCAATCCAGGATTTGTCGCCCTCATAAAAGGCCCCGACTGTTCCTCCGATGCTTTTGCCAATCCAGCCCCCAAGGGTTTTATCCAGGTAATCTTCATATGAGATGCAACGAGACATAGGAACTCCTTATAAATCATCAGGCCTGCTTCGCACAAAGATGGACGATAGCATGATGGCTCTATGAAATGCAATCGGTTTCATTTTGGTTTTTATTCAAAACCTCTTCATTATGTGGTCTATTTAGCGTTATTTTTGAAAATTGACCTCAGGCCGATCAGGAGAGAAAAAGGATTGACATCAATAAATGGTAGCGGTACTATTTTTTTTACAAGCAAGGAGGAACCCTCTATGAGATGTTTGGAAACCAGGCCTGAGCCGAAGGGATTTACTCTGATCGAACTGCTGATCGTCATCGCCATCATCCTCATCCTGATATCGATCGCCCTTCCTAATTTCCTCGAAGCCCAGCTCCGTGCCAAAGTCACCAAGATCAAGGCCGATTTCAAGGGGCTGGAAATAGCGATTGAATCCTATCGAACCGACTATCCACGATATCCGACCCCAGAAGATTACCGTTACCTGGGAGGAGCCTCGCAGGCCATCCGTGACAAATACAAACGCAACAGCGCTTATCCAGTTGGATACAGCATCAGCGATGCGGTTGAACTGACCACGCCAACCAAGTACCTGACCAAAATCGATCTGCCCGACCCTTTTGTCGGCAGCGGCCAGCATATTGATGATATTGGCAAGCACACTGTGCGAACCTATTTTTACCTCTGCTTCGAAACCTGGGCGCATGTGCGCATGCCCGGCCCGCGCGCCAAATCCTATGACGCCTGGATGCTCGCTTCCTGGGGGCCGGATCAGGACGACAGTGGGTCATCATTCACCATTTACAATGAGCTTTATCTGAACCGTTTCGACTTTGGCAGCCAGGGTTTTTATTCCCCCACAAATGGTTCCTATTCCAAGGGCGATATCAATTATGTTGGAGGAGGAGCGCGCGCTCCCTACAGCAAATTATGGTCGCGATAAACAGATGCGCATGATCCGAATGAGCAGAACAGCCGCTTCACAATCCGCGCGGATCACATTCATGCGATGGAACCCGGCTTTGATATTTGCTGCTTGTTTCCCCATTGTGGCGGCAGGTCAACCCCCTGACTCCAATGCGAAAATCCTTCCTGATGCAATTCTGGCAACCCTTCGGATTGATTCATCTACACAGACAATTTCATATCAGGATTTCATTCGTGAGCAGGTTGACCGTGTCCTATTCCCACCGCAGGATGCAACCCCTGAGCAGGTGGACCAATATGCACGCCAGATTTTGAGGTTGTCTGCCCAGCGAATTTTGTACGCCGACATGGCGGTGAAAGAAAACCTGGGTGGGAATACGGAGATAAAGAGAGTTATCGATCGAAAACTTCGTGAAGTGTTGATTAAAAAACTTCATGAGGAAGCGGATTCACAAGTTAAAGAACCATCTGAGGAAATGATCCAGGCTTATTATCAAGCCCATCTGGAGGATTTCCACACCCTCGAAACCTTCAAGATTCAAACAGTGAACTCCTACTGCGCTTTTCCCCTGGATGAGAAAGCCATGCAGGCCGCGCATGAGCATATCCAGAAGGCCTGGGGTGAAATACAAAGCGGATCAGACTTCATCAGGGTGGCCATAAAGTATTCGAACTCTCCCCTTCCTTATCGCGGCGAAACAATCCCATTTTCAGCAGGCGATCTTTATCCGGCAATTGAGGAAATCGCGCGTCAACTCAAAAATGGTGCAATCAGCCCACCCTTTCAGACCCGCATGGGTTACATGATGATCCGTCGAATTGCCTGGACACCTGCTGAAACTGAGCCGCTGACCAAAGCCGCCCCGAAAATTAAAACCTTCCTTTTCGGCAAGGCAAGGGAGGGCCATTGGAATTCATTCACACGAAAAAAACAGCAGGACCTGAGGCCACGGATTCAGGACTCCCTGCTATTTCAAGGAGACCCTGAAGCGGGAGATGAGGTTCTTGAATTCCAGGGGCATAAGATGACATGGGGGGAACTGCGGGAATATTCCGATAAACAGGGCGAGTCCATTGCCGGGATGAGCCAGCAGGATCGAAAAAAGCGGATCAATGGCTGGATTGAAAACGCCTTGCTTTGCCGCATCGCGGAGGAACAATTCTCAGGCAATGACACGATGCAGAATGAGCTCAAACTCATCAGAAGAGATCTCCTCTTCCGGGAGAAACAGAGGAATCTGCTGGAAAGTATCCGAAAGGATCTGAGGATTTCTGGGGATCAGGCCAATGAATATGTTGAAAAGAACCCGGGATACTTTCTAAGCGAGAAACAAACCCGCATATGCCTGTTGAATATCCCTTTCTCGAATGACTCCTCCGCCTCATCAGTGAACTCCAATCGGCAGAAAGCTGAAGGCTTGAGAAGGGCCTGCGAAGCTCGTGAAAAACTTCAAAAGAACGAGGATGTTTCTCTCATATCGGCTGAATACTGCGGCAAGGATTGGCAGTATGACCTGGATTTTGCTCCGCAGGGGCCGAGGGGGCGGATTGTGGATATGGCGGTTGAGATGCTTCAGAAAGGGGAAGTCAGCGAGCCGGTTGAATATGAAAAGGGATATTATCTGATTCAATTGCAGGATGTTCGAAAAAGTGCCCCTCTTCCCCTGGATGCTGCACAGGAAAAAGCGGTTCAAATCCTGAAGGGCATTCAAGCGCGGGACCTTCTTGATAAAAAACTGGATGGGATCCTCGATGCCAGCGACTACACAATCAACCCAGATAATATTTCTCTTCTTATCGACCAGATCAAGGGATGACCAGGAATAACGGCATTGTGACTACAAAAACACTGAAGGAACCATTGAATATACGTCGAATCGCAGAAGAGGCCGGAGTCTCCGTGAGTACAGTGTCGAGATTTCTGAGCGGTTCACCCAAGGTGAAGGACAAAACCCGGACCCGCATCCATCGTGTGGTCGAGAAATACGATTTCCGCCCAAATATGCTGGCACAGAGTCTCGCACGCGGACAATCCAACATCATTGGGGTGCTTGCAATGGAAATCGCCAACCCCTGCACCCACCAGGTGATCCAGGGGATTGTCTCAGGGTGCCTTGACACAAAGTATACCGCCCTGACCGCCTTCATTGAACCGCAAGTTCCTATAGAGAAAAGCGCTTTGAACATGCTGGTGAGTATCAAGCCCTCCGGCATTATTGTTTTATCCGAGCCGGAAGCCGAAAGTCCGGAGTTTGTGGAACAACTGGCTAATCTTTCCGAAACGCGAAATATTCCGGTGGTTTTAGCTGGGGACCGCGAAGGCAACACCCGTTTGGATTGTGTCACATACGACAGCCGGCTGGTCGGTTATACGGCGACACGCCATCTCATTGAGAATGGATTCGAGCCGGTCGGTTGTATCACCGGCAGCCTTCGTTCTCTGAATGGAAGACTTCGTTACGAAGGATACCGTGAGGCCCTGGTCGATGCCAATATCACATACAATCAGGAGTTAGTGTATGAGGGGCATTTCAGGAAGATTGACGGGTACCAGGGGCTTCACCACTTTCATCGCATAGGAAAAATTCCCCGCTCGATTTTCTGTTGCAATGACTACACAGCCATCGGGGTATATCTCGCGGCTGAGGAAATCGGATTGAGAATCCCCGAAGACTTTGCGGTTATCGGTTGCGACAACATCGATTTGACTACGCTGGTTCGTCCAAAACTCTCCAGCCTGAATTTTGACAATGCCAAGAATGGGGAATCCCTTGTGGAACTTCTTCTAAAACGCATTGAGTCACCGGATTCTGATATCTGCAAAATACTGCTCAAACCTTCGGTCATCCAACGAGATTCCACCATGCAGACACGGTGAATGAGAACAGGGATTGCCACAAGCTTTTCAAATGGGAAAGGAGGGCGTGAAAGTTACTTGAAATTCATCCATCCCAGAATATGCGGGCTGTAATTGACTTAGAGGGTCGAGTGTAAATAACAAAGGAGATATAGAATGAAAACGAATCTGCGCATGATGTTTTCAGTGATAGCCGGGATGCTTGCCATCGTACTGTCAGCTGGGCCAGGCACAGCAGCCTATGTAACCAATGGTGGCTTTGAGTCGGACAAGACAGGTTGGGCACAGTGGCAGCCTGAGCCGGAAGTGGTGGCCACGGTCCTCAGCAATGCTGGACAAGCCAGGGAAGGTTCAAAATTCATGGAGGTTGCATTCTCCAATACTGCGACCTATGTCACATTGGTTCAGGATGTGGATATCGCTGCATCCGGTCTGGCCGGGCTAAGCAATGGTGCTCCGCTAAAGTATTCGGCATGGTATCGTGCAGATGTCGCTGGTAATGAAACGGCACGGCTGGCAGCGGTTTATGATCCGGATGGCGCCGCTCATGGATGGACAGACAATGGGGGAGCCGCCGGAGACCAGCCGGCCTGGACTCAACAATCATTGAACATGATTCTGGACAACGCTGCCAGCGTGTTGCGCCTGTTGCTCAATGTCAACGAAACCACTCTGGCTGGCGCCGCAGGAAAAGTCTGGTGGGATGATGTCAAAATTGAACTCGATCCCTCCTACAATTATCTATCGAATCCAAGCTTTGAAGATGACAAGACCGGATGGGGGCAATGGGAGCCTGAACCGATTGTGGTGGTGAGCATCGTCGAAGATGCCGGACAGGCCCATCATGGCAGCAAACTGGCGAAGATGGATTATCTCGGAACAGCTTTGTATGTCACCATGGTGAACGATGTCAGTGTGTCTGGATCGGGACTGGCTGGCCTCCCCAATAACTCACCCTTAAAATTTACAGCATGGTACAAGGCCAATGTGGCCGGCCCGGACAATATTCGTCTCGCTGCGGTGTATGATCCTGATACAAATCCTCATGGTTGGGCGGACAATGGTGGTGTTGCCGGGAATCAGCCAGTCTGGACACAGCAATCACACAGCCTGGCGCTCGACAACACCGCCACAAACCTGCGTGTCCTGTTGAATGTGAGTGAAACTACTGTTTCCGGCGACGGCACTGTCTGGTGGGATGACGCAAAAATCCAGGTAAACACTGAACGGACTTATCTGACTAATGGAAGCTTTGAGAATGGCAAATTGGGATGGCAGCAGTGGTCTCCCGAACCTGATGTTGTGGTTACAGTTCTCGAGGATCCAGTCGGCGCCAAAGACGGCGACAAATATGCCCGGGGGGCATTTGCTGGAACCACCCCATTTGCAACTCTTAATCAGGACATCAACATGTCTTCCGCAGGTTTGGTGGAACTGGCCACGGGAACTCCGCTCTACCTGACTGCCTGGTACAAAGCTGATGTCGCCAGCAATGAAGTCGGCAGGCTCATTCATTTTTATGATGTTGCAAGCAATCCCCGTGGATTCGGCAATGCCGGAATGGCTGGTGATGTCGGAGCCTGGCAGCAGCAGGTCCTCCCTTTTTTCATGGACTCCACAGCACAGGATCTGCGGATTCTTCTGAATGTCGATGAAACCACGCTTACCGCTGATGGCACCGTCTGGTGGGATGATGTCGAACTTTCCCTGACAGATCCGAATATTACGACTCCCACGCCCACTCCACCGCCATCAGCTATTCGCAACTGGACTCTTTATTGAACTTCATTTCCATTATTGAATCAACTTTGGAAGAATCAAATGAACAGGAGGGGGAGTCATCTCCCTCTCCGTTCACCCCCTCTGGCTGGCTGCACCTCTGAATCTCACCCGCGGTCGATTCCTTCCAATTCACCATTTACACTTCGCTCATAACATTCGCCAATTCAGCATCAAATGCCTCGGTCACCTTGTGGGTCTGGTCCATTTATTCCTCGGAAAATATGCCTCCACCGATTTCTGGTTGCGATTCGCTATAAACTGTACTGGCGGCAGGGAGTTTGTCGCTCTTCATGTTGTTAAAAATCAGGTCTACAAATGCGACTGCTCTATCCTCACCACCGCTCACTCGCTCAGCCAGACATACTTCATAGACCTTCGGTCCAGCGCATTCATCGGAAAATTCCGCACCCTTTTTGAAAGAAGCCTGAAATCATGGCGATCATACAGGAACAGCCAGGGGGCTTGCTCCACGGCGATCTTCTCCGCCTCGGCATACAGTTGATTCTGCTGTGCAGGATCCACAGCCGCCAGGGCCTCTGCATACAAACGGTCGAATTCTGCATTCGAAAAACGTGCATAGTTCTCCCCATCCGGCGGAATGCTTGCAGTCGCCAGCAGCATCAGAGAGTTTTCCGGGCTGGGATAATCATTCAGCCAGCCCATCCGATAGAAAGGAACCTCGCCTTGGCGGACAGTATCCAAGTGCACCCGCCAGTCGACCTTCTGCAGGGTGATGTGAATGCCGACAGCGGCCAGGTATCCCTGAATGATTTCAGCCAGCTTGATGTTCTCCTGCCCCATGGCATTGAGTTGAAGGGTCAATGCCGGAAACCCTTTTCCTTCAGGATACCCCGCCTGTGACAGCAGGTCGCGTGCTTTCTGCGGATCATATCCGTAAATGCCTTCGGATCGTGGATACTTCGGCATCGATGGAGGCACGACCCAGCCCAGATTCGGCTGTGCGCGGTATCGCAAAATTGTCGATGTAATCTCCTCCCGATTGATCGCGAAGTTAAAGGCTTTGCGGATTCGGATGTCGCTGAACAGCGGGTGAGTCATCAGAAAGCCGATGTATTCGATCCGCATGAAATCAGAAGACTGCACCTGGTAGTGGGCGTATTCCGGCTGGAGCTCCAGGTCCGCTGAAAAGACGCCCTCCCAGCGGTCGATGGGAATTGGATAATTGAGATCCAGATGGCCTGCCAGCAGCTCGAAATGCTCGCTGTTGCTGTCAGCGATCTGAGAAATCTCGATTCGGTCGAGGTAGGGCAGGGGATTCCCCTTCGGATCTTTCCCCCAGTACTTTGGATTCCGTTCGAGGATGATATGTTGTGTCGGGATCCATTCGACAAACTTGAAAGGGCCTGCGCCAACAGGGTGTTGAAAGAAGTTGTCACCATATTTCTCAACTGCCTCCTGGGGGACAGGCCAGGAGAAAGAGTGTCCCATGCGGTAAAGGAAAGGTGAAAAAGGCTGCGACAGGCGAATGACAAAAGTTCGTGAATCCGGGCAGGTCAGGCCAGCGACCTGATCGCCCTGCCTGGCAAGTTCCTGGAGGTGGCTGTCCTCGGCAGACCGGAAGCGGTCCGCATTGCCAGGATCCCGGGGTTCGCCTTTCTGGCGGCGCTCGATCTCCAGCCGTGCCGAAATCCCATCCCGGAATGCTTTGGCGCCATCGACGAAATCGAGAAACATCCAGGCTCCCGGGGAAGCGACACGTGGATCAACGACACGCTCGAAAGAGTATTTGAAATCCTGAGCAGCAACCTGCCGTCCCTGGCCCCCTGGAAAACAGGGATCATCATGAAAGAAGACACCATCCCGCAGGTGGAAAGTGTAGAACAGGCCATCTTTGGAAATCTCCCACGACTCGGCAATGCATGGAACGATCTCAAGGGTGACCGGATCAAATTCGATCAGCCCGTCATGCAGCGGTGCCGCCGCTTCATGCGAGGCTGTATCTCGAATCCAGGCGGGATCCAGGCTGTTGGGTGTCTCGAGAATATTGAACCGGAAGGTTCCTCCCAGGTGGCCGGGAGGAAAAACGAGTTGATCTGCAGGGCACGCCAGCTTCTTGAGCTGTGCTTTCACCTCGTCAGGTGAGAGGATGTCCGCCTTTCGGGGAAGTTCGCCGAATGGCTCCTGTTCTTCCGCAGGGTTCTGCTTGCTGCATCCAGTGAGGATGAAAATGGCAATGAATAATGAAAGAACAAGTGGCGAGGGGGAAACAAACCTTCTTCGGATCAACACCCGGTCCTCCTGAAAATTAAAGGGGGCATCTTTCCGGATACCCCCTGTTTCAATCTGCTGCTTTTACCGCCACTTCCCGGATATCGATGTGCATTCCCCAGGCTGGGGATGATCAGCCGGTTTTCCAGGATCAGGCGGCGCTCAGTTCCTTGACCGCCTTTTCAGCCTCTTCGGGTTTGGGAGCTCTGCCATGCCAGTCGATGCCCCCCTCCATGAAAGAGACCCCTTTCCCCTTGATGGTATCGGCGCGTATAAAAATCGGTTTATCCTTGACTTTCAAGGCTTCGTCAAAGGCTGCAATAATCTTGTCCAGATCATGGCCATCGATATCGATGACATGCCAGTTGAATGCACGGAGTTTCTCAACAATCGGCTGAAGCGGCATCACCTCTTCCACCGGTCCATCGATCTGTCCTTTGTTGTTGTCGAGAATGACAATCAGGTTGTCGAGTTTGAACTTGGGAGCGGACATGAAGGCCTCCCAGATCTGCCCTTCCTGGGTTTCTCCATCCCCGATCATGCAGTAGACACGGTAATCCTTTTTATCCAGCTTTCCGGCGAGTGCCATTCCGACCGCGATGGACAAACCCTGCCCAAGCGAGCCGGTGCAAGCTTCCATGCTCTCCATTGTGTTGCAGTCCGGGTGTCCCTGGAGCGGAGATCCCAGTTTTCTCAGAGTCATCAGCTGCTCTTCGGGAAAATAACCTGCCTGTGCCAGCAGGCTGTACCAGGCCGGGACACAATGCCCCTTCGAGAGCACAAACCGATCCCGATCCTCCCAACGTGGATTTTTGGGATCATGGCGCATGAAACGATTCAACAGGACTGTCATGACATCGCAGGCGGAAAGCGAGCCGCCCGGGTGGCCGGAACCAGCCTCAGCCAGCATCCGGATGACCTGAATCCTGGTTTTTCGAGCGATCTCCTTCAGCTGGGCAGCATCGGGAGTGGACTGACAACAGGAAGCCATGGAAAAACTCCTTTATCGACAATGAGGTTGCAGTTCAAGTTACTGGAAAACGCAATTATAGTCTCATGGCCTGAATTGGACAACCTCCGGGAAGCGGTGAATATCCGCACCATCGAATCACGTATCAGGCGATCCCCGGTGAACAGGACTCATGCTTTTCCCTGAGCCTCAATAACCGATGGCACATCCGTCATGCCGCGGATCGGATGCTCCATAAAACCTGAGTGGATTATCCTCACGCCAGATCCCCTGGTAGCTTCCAAAAGTTCCCACCCCATCTTTGACCTGATGCCCCATGCCAGCCAGACCGGTCCTTGTGCTTTCAGGAATCCATGGCTCCAGCATCACAAAGCCGCTGTCTGTTTTCTTCCAGCCTGTGGGTGTGGAGCTTCCAAAGTGCTGGACACGGGGTTGTTCTCCGGCCTGTTGAGGTGAAAAACCAAAATCGATCAGATTCATGACCACCTGCGATTGCCCCTGAGGCTGGAAGTCCCCTCCCATCACTCCAAACGAAAAAACGGGGTTCCCATCCTTTGTCAGAAAACCTGGGATGATGGTGTGGAAGGGGCGCTTGCGAGGTTCCAGGCGATTCCGGTGGCTGGGATCCAGCGAAAACAGTTCACCTCGGTTCTGCAGGGAGAATCCAAGGTGGTCCGGGACAAACCGGGAGCCCCAGCCCGTATAAATACTCTGGATCAGGGACACCATGTTTCCCTCTCTGTCCGATGTGGCCAGATAAATCGTGTCAGACCCCGGAGCACATCCTGGCAGAACATCATCGGAAGCCCTGTGAGGGTTGATCTGCCTGGCGCGCTTCTGTGCATACTCCTTGGATATCAGCCACTCCAATGGAATTTTTTCAAATGCAGGATCAGTGTAGTAAGTGGCACGATCTTCATAGACCAGCTTCTTGGCTTCTATCAGGAGGTGGAGGTGAGCTGCAGAGCCAGGCTCCAGAGAGCCGATGTCGAATGATTCAAGAATATTCAGCATCTGCAGGACTGCGATTCCCTGTCCATTCGGTGGCAGCTCCCAGACATCGAATCCACGGTAACTGGTGGATGCCGGCTCGATCCAGTCCGCAGTGTGGGAGGCAAAGTCTTCTCTGGAAAAGCGTCCTCCATTCCTCTCCGAGAATCGTACGATCCTCTCTGCAATTTCTCCCTGATAAAAAGCGGCAGCCCCTTCTCGTGCAAGCATCCGATAGGTTTCCGCCAATCCATGATTCCTGAAGAGGTCCCCGCATTTCGGCGGTTTTCCCGAGGGCATGAATGTCTCTGCCAGGGTAGGAGCTTCTCCCGGGTTGAATCCCCAGGCGGCGGTTATCATTGGAGAAATGGGGAAGCCTTCAAGTGCATAATGGATTGAAGGAGCCAGCACTTCCTTGAGGCTCATCTGGCCGAAACGCTGCTGCATCATCTCCCACCCGCTGGCGCATCCTGGAACACTCCAGGAAAGTGGACTGTTTCCCGGAATCTCTGCCAGGCCGAGGCTCCTGGCTGCCTCGATGGACCAGTTGGCTGGCGCACGGCCGCTGGCATTCAGTCCAAAGAGCTTTCTTTCCCTGGCGGACCACAGAATGGCAAACAGATCACCACCAGGGCCGCAGCTCATTGGCTCCACCAGCCCCAGCATGGCATTGGCTGCGATGGCCGCATCGATGGCGTTGCCACCCTGTTTCAGGATGTCGATCCCGGCCAGGCTGGCAAGGGGCTGGCTGGTGCACACCATGCCATGGCAGGCGATAACTTCAGATCGGTTCTGATTCCGATTCTCCAGCCTCGAGTGGTTTTCCAGCCATTCTCGTGCGCGTGTTGCCGGTATCACGCTGGCTCCTTTCAGGTCAGGGATCCCAGTCGGTTTCGATCCTGTGGAACAGGTGAACTCTGCCTATCGTTGCCGCTGGGTAAATGTCTTATTGCTGCTGCTTCATCAGCCAGATTTCGGAAACCACCGCGGCTGCAAATCGTCCTTCACCGGCATGAGCATCGAACCGGATCTCAAGGCTTCCATCCGAGGTTGTTTCCCTGGGAATGTCAAATTCATATTGCTGTGCGGTATAGGATGGGATTTCCAGGTCTTTCGCCAGGATGATGCCATCAGCCAGGATATCCTGAGTCCGTTTCAGTTGATCTTCTTTGATTTCAAATCGTGCCAAAAGCTCCGGGGTTACTTTGAGTGTCACCAAAGTCACACGAAGCCTGTAAGCCGATGATGCATCCAACCCTGTATAAGCGAATCGCACCGGTCCCTGCCGATTGTGGACAAAGGAACTGGCTGATGGCCGGTTGGCTGGATCCAGCAGATGAACAAACTGGGCAGGGTTCCACAGATTCTCACCTTCGATCCGATGAGGCTGCCTGCCATCTGCTCCAGCATCATCGTAAAACCCGCCCTCTTTTGCATCCTCATAGTGGAGTGCACGATCCAGTATCTGTTTCTGTACATTTTCGTCCGAGGCCAACCCGGCGGATTTAACCTGCTGCCTGAACCAGTCGAATCCTGTCAGATCCAGACCGGTCCGTTGAATCGCTTCATTTTTTACACCGAAGAGCGCGTTGGATTCTTCAGAAATTTTTTCAGCGGTCTGCCGCAAAGATTGCATGGATTCTGTTTCCAGGGGCTGGCTGAGGATCTCGCTGGCTTTCTGGATTGCCTTTGAAAGGCCCGATGGCCTGGCCTCAAGGAAGCTCTCCGCAATCCTGGCAAGGTTCTTTTCCCTCAACAGCTTTTCCTGAAAATACAGGTCCAGGGAGGCCTTTTGCATGGCGAGCCGCCAACGGTGGTCCTGATCCATCAGATTGGCAGGGATCTTCTCACCGGCGCTCTTCACCAGGTTGTAGTACTTCCGGATGCCGGGGTTGGTTTCCAGAGGGGATTCGAGATTTTCTTCCAGCTGCAGGGAAGCCTGGACCATCTCCGGCGCGGCCGCCGCCCCGAAATGATAAGTGGCATACTCCATCATCAGGTCCTCAAGGGTTCGATTCGGATTCCAGAGCATCCGGCTCCAGAGGTACTGATGCATCTCGTCGTGATAACCTTCGGAGTAAATAATATCTCCCTCCGAGAACGGCATGATGTGGTTAAAAATTTTATAAAACGCTTTCGGCCGATGATGGAAGGTTCGGCGGCCATAGATTCGCTCGAGGTAAGGATCCGGATGCTCCACCTGGTACTGCGCGCTGATCCAGTGAGTGATGTCCGAGTAATGCACAATCGAGACATCAGAAGGAAGAGCCTGCAGGGTATAAGCGAGGTAACGGTTGATCGGGCCATGACCGGGATAGGTGAACAGATCGGTGCGCAGCTCCGGGCGGAAATACTCAGACATGGCATTGCTCCCAGGCCCGTAACTGATCGAGTTCAGCCAGGCATGGGGCTTTGTGTTCAGGTACTCAAAGATCGCCTCATCACCCTTGTTATCCACATCCTGATTGGCAATCTGGACTTCACAATTGGGCTGAATGGACTTCCAGATTGTGGCCAGTTCCGCGCACAGCTCAATGAAGGTCTTTCCCCATGGGGCGCATAAATCACAACGGCACCCCCCGGGATCCCCGGCAAAGAAGCGCATGACATCCGTTTCTCCATGCAGGGCAAAATCTTTTGTATAGTGTTCGATCAGTGCTTGCCGTGCTTCAGGAATTGACGGGCAGACATAAGGACCTTCTTCAGTCCCCTCCCTTTTCCATTCCGGGGGGATTTCACGGCGCGGGAGCTGGTTTGGGCGAACCCCTTGAGTGACCTTGATCCCGTAGGATTTGGCCCAGGCGACATCCTCACCATAGGCATAAATTGTATTTGACCCCGCCAGGGCGTGATCGAGGTCGACCGAGTGAAGTTCCTCCTTTGTCCAGGGGCGTGCACCACTCATCTCCTGCATCGTTCTGCCCTGATTGGCCGATGTGCCTCGCCAGCGATACGCCGGGGCGCTGCGGAACTCACAGCACTCAATCGAAATGCTTTCCGCACCATAAGTCATGCGCCGCAGCAGCTCCCCAACCACATACAGAGTGCCGGCCGCATCGGTGCCGGCGGCGATGATCAACGGCTGTCCATCAGTGAGGCTGCATTTGAGGACAAACCCCTCAGGGCCGGGATCGGTTCGGGTTGGCACAACGGTTCCCGACAATTCACAGACCCTGGTGATCAGTGGATCTCCGCCAGGTCCAAGATAGATGATGGCCTGACCTGGAGTTGCGGGTTCGAGGTCATTTGAAGAAGCCGCCTCAATTGAGACTTTGCTGCGTGCTGCGATCCGATCCCTGAGAAGGTCTGCACACAGCCGGGATTGCGGGGAGGCATCGATCCCAGTCACGATTTTGACAGATTTCACTGATATCTGTTCATCTGCAGAAGCACCGGCTGCTGCATTTGCAAAGACCAGGGCTGTAATCAGACACGCCAGCAGGTTTTTCATGATCGTTCCTCTGCCTCAGTTTTCCAGAATTCGAACCAATCAATAACCGATTGATTTTCTACCCTTGTTGGATGTGCTGGCAAAGCTGCCAGCGGCCTTCGCCACACGACCTGGCTGGATAGCCTTGAGTGTTCAAGGTGGGCGACTTTGGCTATTCTACTGATTTGTCCGGGAATTTGATCCTGTGGATGCCTTTTCAGATTTTAATCCAAAAAGGGAACAAGGAGGCCTGAGCATGTTCAACCGGCTTGGTTTGATCGTCCTGCTGTTTGCGGCAACCACAACAGCCACTGCCACACATGGGACAAACCTCATTCAGAATGGCATGAATGGCTGGTGGAGTGATCATGGAACCTGGATGAATGCAGGCGAAGCGGTGGCCGCACCCGATGGAACAAAGCGCATCGATACAAAACCAGGAACTGGAATTCTGGTCAATGGACCGGATGGCAATGCTGTCAACCTGTTTTCATCTGCCTGGCATGGGGATGTCGAAGCCCATATCGAATTCATGGTCCCGTCCGGTTCAAACTCAGGAATTTATTTCCAGGGGAGATACGAAATCCAGATCCTCGACAGCTGGGGTGTAGAAAAACCGGAACACAGCGATTGTGGCGGGATCTATCAACGCTGGAAAGATGAAAAAGGGTTTGAAGGCCATCCCCCTCGAGAAAATGCCAGCCGGAAACCCGGCGAATGGCAATCCTTCGATGTCATTTTCCATGCCCCCCGTTTTGATGCTGCCGGAAAGAAGATAAAAAACGCCGTGTTCGTCAAAGTCGTTCATAATGGAAAGGTGATCCATGAAAATGTCGAAGTAACCGGGCCGACCCGGGCCGCCGGTTTTGAGGATGAACAGCCTCTCGGCCCTCTCATGATCCAGGGAGATCATGGACCGGTCGCCCTCCGCAAGGTGGAGGTGCGTAATCTCCAATCGGAAGATTGGATCCCTCTCTTCAATGGCAGAGATCTGGATAACTGGTCACCCAAGATCAAAGGCTATGAACTCGGCGATAATTTTGGAAACACCTTCCGGGTCGAAGAGGGAATTCTCAAGGTCCTGTATGATGCCTACGACACCTTTGACTCACGCTTCGGCCACCTGTTCTACAAGGGAGAATTCTCCAACTACATTCTGCGGATTGAATACCGTTTTGTGGGTGAGCAGGTGAAAGACGGGCCAGGCTGGGCTTTCAGAAACAGTGGCATCATGCTCCATGGCCAAACGGCTGAAAGTCTCACAAGGGACCAGGATTTCCCGGTGTCGATCGAGGTTCAGATACTCGGTGGCCGTGGCGAAGGCAATGGACAAAGGACAACGGCTAACCTTTGCACTCCCGGAACCCATGTCGTCATGGATGGAAAACTGATTACCGCACACTGCACCGATTCGAAATCGAAAACTTACCATGGCGACCAATGGGTTACCCTGGAAATCGAAGTCCATGGCAATGAAGTCATTCGTCATATCATCGATGGTGAGGTTGTCCTCGAATACCAGAAACCCCAGCTGGATCCGGGTGATCCCGATGCTCAGAAACTCATTCATGATGGCAACTTGATGCTCAGCAGTGGGACAATTTCCCTCCAGTCCGAGAGCCACCCGGTCGAATTCAGGAAGGTGGAGATCAAACTGCTGGAGGAATAGAAACCTGGTCTCGATGTCCCTTTTAGCAACTTCCTCCGGCATGGTTATAACCGGTTGACCCATCAACCGATTGTGTGTGAAAGGCCTGTATTTAATCCTCTTGAAAAAATGAATATGGCTCATGATTTCTTTGATATGCCAGATCAGCTCGGCATCAGTATGGCACCATCCCGATGGAAATATCTTCAGCAGGCAATCCTGTGTGTGACACTGGGCCTGCTTGTCATCACGACCTCTGCCAGATGTGAGGAACAAATGGCCACTTTGAATCGGATTCAACTGGTATCTTCATCATCATTCATCGAAGCCCTGGGTGATTCGCTGCCGGAAGTATTCCAGCCGGTCCCACTGGAATCTCTCAACCCTGATGAACTTGTTAAGAACGCCGCAGCAGGCGGGAGCATTGTATGGATTGGCCCATCCGATAAACTTCCGGCCGGCTTCTGGATCGGCTCCTTCACTCCATCGACTGAAAAGCTGGCAATCCAGGCTGCAGCGGCGTCACCCATTCCTGTTTCTAAAGAGGCCGGTCTGTCTGCGCGGATTCAATCTGCGTTCATCCATCCTCCCATTGAATTTCCAAAGCATAATATCGACGAAGAAATCCGTGCAGATTTTCTGCCAATCCTGGAAGCGAAAGATCGATTTGGAACTGGAGTCGGTTTTCCTGGTGTGCTCCTGAATCATGCTGCGCCCTCCCTTGCTGGAAATCGTTTTCAGGGTTGTGCCGCTTATATTTTCTTTTTTTCACATCCGGAAAAGGACATCGACCTATCCTGGTGGAAAATGCTGCTGACTCAGATCGCTGCTGCTGTGGAAAGCAGCCTTGCCATCGAAAAGGTGGAGACAAACTATGCTTCTTGCCATCAGGGAGAACGGGTTCAAGTTCGTGTGAGAATAAAGAACCGGCAATCCGCCGCGACTGCAATGCAGATCAGGCTTTATCATCAGACCCCGGATGGAAAAGAAGATTCCCTAATCTCCGATGTGCGGCGTGTAGCCGGTGGCAGGAGTGCCACCGAAGCCTTGTTCGATTACCTCCCTCCAGCTGAGGCAGGCCTGCATCGGATCCGTGTGGATGTCGCCCAGGATGTCGCAAACCGTGAGAATCTGGCTGTCGTCGGTATTCCCAGGGTTTTGATGTCGCGACAGATCGCTTTTGTCATGCTCGACAGCCCCCTGAAAACCCAGCCATGCCTCAGGGTTGAAGGTCCAAACTTTTCGGTCAGCAGTTGTGAAATGTTCCTGGTGGGAACCCATTACTACCCATCCGATGTCTGGTGGGAATGGGCCTGGCGTGATTTCCGGCCGGCAATTGCGGTTCGTGATTTCGAGGCCATGAGAAGAGCAGGGAATCGGATTGTCCGGGTCTGGGTAGACCCGGTCCTGGACGAGCCGGTATTACGGGCGATGGACGCAGCGATCTGGCTTGCCGGACAGAATGGCATCACTTTGGATATATGCGTTTTTAATCAATGGGTGCGAGACCTCGGATATGAGAAACCCGACGGAACGAAAGTCCACTTTGAATATCGCCATCCGCAGGATTTTAATATCTACAGCTTCTCCCTGAGGAACCTGCAGGATCAACGGGACTACATTCGGGTTCTGGCCCGGAGATGGAAAGGCGCAGGGAATATCATTTACAACCTGGCTAATGAAACCTATGTCAAAGATCCTGACTCGTCCCAGATGGATGCCGAAGCAGCAGCCTGGACTGAAACACAATTGCCTTCAGGCTCTCAACGCGACTCGTTGATTTTCCGCCGTTGGGCAAACGAAATGGAAGAAGTGATCCGAAGAGAAGGTGGATCGCAGATTGTATTCCCCGGTTACATGTTCAATCTCAGCCATGGGGGTGACACCTATCTCGCCAATCAGGATTCACCGATCATGCCCTGGCATGGATATTTTCCCCCGGAATGGATCGGACAGACAATCCATTATTTCGACCCCCTCTCATCGGACCGGCCATTGCTCCTCGAGGAATTTGGTTCACTCGGATGGAATAACAAAGACCATTATGATGGCGCCATGCACTATGCGATCGCGGCAGGAGCCGGTGCTGCAATGTCGTATGAGTGGGGAGTGAGCTGGCTGTCGCAGGAGGCTCCTTTTGTTCCGCTTCCCATTCGGGATGCTTTGAAGCAGCCCGCCGACCCGCGCTGGTTTGCACCCGCTGTCGATTATGCCCGGCAGAATACAACTGAAAAAGGAGCCGGAATCGCTCCCTGGCCAAGTGGGTTCGGGTACGGTTCAATTTATCACGGAACCCCCTTCACTGCGCCTGCTGCTGATGTTCTGTGGCAGCTGTCACAATTTGGGGAGTTCTTCACTCGTGCTGCCGACGACACAAGCCAGGTTGCAGTCGTCATTCCTGAGGCCGATACAACAGCGGTCGAGCCATCTCTGGAGTTATTCAAAAAACTGTGGCTGCAGGGAGTTCAATTCACGGTTGTTCAAGCATCACAGATTGAAAAACTCTCAGATAAAGCGGCCACAGTGCTTCTCGCGGGTGCTGTTCCAGGTCATGTGATGGAAAAAATTCAAAGCCGGGGAGTTTCCGAGGAGTCCATCTACAAGGCAGGCGATTTCTCCTGGACCGGTAATCCGGCCATTCCACGTGTGGCATTCTCACCTCAGGGCGACATCAACTGCATCTCGCGGAAAACATTGGGCGGCCATCTTTATATGTTCGCTTCTGAAGTCAGCCACAGCGAGATCTCCGCCATGATCGGAGGCAGCACAGTGACAATGGGCCTGCAGAAATATGCCATGATCCATTCGACTGAGCAGGGAATAAACTTCCTCGAAGCATCCGGTGAAATTTTACTGAATGGGGAAAAACTGATCCACCCATCGCGAGGGCGTGTTCTGGTATCGGGCATTGACGACAAACCGTTACACAAAAGTGATCGATGGAAACTGGTTGCCACTGAACCCGCCGAGGTATCGTTCTCACGGACGATCAAAGAAGCAAGAATATATCTTCCAGACGGAGTGCCGCAGCAACAAGTCATTCTGCCCGCCGTAAGTGACGGCATTCTCAGAGTCGATCAGGAACTGTCACGCTACCCACTGGAAATCCAGTTTCAGGATGAACAACTGTGAAATAGAAGATCATGGAGTAATGAATGATTCAACGGAGAACCTTTGTTAAAACTCTCGGATGTGCACTCTCCAGCGGATGGATGCTGTCAGGGGAATCAGGACCTGCTTCCGGAGAAACTGCAGACCATAAAAAACCAGTCCCGGTCATTGATATCACCGACCTGTACCACCCCCATCAGGATGTCGGTGACAACATGGATCTGATTGCTGCTTATGCACTTCCGGAGATCGACCTCAAAGCCGTCATTCTCGATGCGACAGATGCTTATCGGCATTGCGGAACAGAAGGCCAGCTGCAGGCCTATCGGGATGAGACCGGCCCGCGCGACCCCGGCATTATCCCTGTATCGCAACTGAATTATATTTTCGACCGAAATATCCCATACGGCATCAGCCCCTTTACTCCCTTAAAGGATCCCTCTGATCAGGCACTGGATGCACCTCGATTCCAGCTTTCAGGCATTGATTTAATTTTCAAAGTCCTGCGGGAATCACCTGTGCCAGTCGATATTCTCTCTTTCGGATCACCCCGTGCATTGGCTGTCGCCTATAACCGAGATCCGGATCTGATGCGGCGAAAGGTTCGCAGGATTCATCTTGCAGCAGGATCCTCATCCACAGAATTTCTGGAATGGAATGTCATGCTCGATCCGAATGCAATGGCATGCCTGCTGAGATCGGATCTGCCTGTCGCAATCTATCCCTGTGGAACCGAAGAAGGCGCCATGGCCTTAGGCCGGAACAACTCATTCTGGAAACTCGAGAACCTTGAATTCATTCGCCGGATGCACCCCCTGCTCCAGAATTACCTGATCTATGCTTTCGAACGGTCAGCACGATCCGATTTTCTCGGAATGCTTGAAGAAACTCCCTCGGAAGAGGCCCTGCAGAGGATCACCAAGCGTTCCCACAATGTCTGGGAAACTGCCCTCTGGGCTCAAGTTGCCCATAGAGAACTTGTGCAGCAAACGGATGGGAAATACAGGCTTGTCCCGCGTTCGAATATCAGGAGCAGTGATATTGTCAACCTGCAGAAGCTGGTTCCCTGCCGGCTCGAAGCCGATGAGAAAGGATTGTTTACGTTCAGCCCGTCTGACAAATCATCAAACTTCTCCATCTACGAACGGGAAGATCCGAAGCAGAATGAGGCAGCCTTTCGGGATGCGCTCCCGGCCCTTTACGAATCTTTTAATCCAAGAGCCTGAATATGCGCCTGGGGAGACAAAGGGCCTGCACCTCGAACGGCCTGGATCGAACCCCTCAATGGAGTGACGACATCTTGTGTGCGATTGCCTGGATATGGGCTGGATTTGAACCACAGCACCCACCGATAAAATGTGCCCCTGCTGCCAGTAGAGGCTCAACAACACCCGAATAAAGCTCAGGAGGCGCGGAATAAAAATACCGTCCATCCGGACCCATGGATGGCAATCCGGCATTTCCTTTGATCCAGACCGGCAGTTCACCGCCGGCCTTGGAAAAGAGGCTGGCCAGGTGGACAAAAGATTCAATTCCCGCTCCACAGTTTGCTCCAACAAAGCTCGCACCGACCCGCCTGGCCATGTTGTAAGCCTGCTCAGGATCGACTCCCATCATGGTGAAAGAATTGCCTTTGCCGGAATCGAAAGTAAATGAGATCCCAACCGGCAAATCACAGGCAGCCAGACAGCCGCGTGCCGATGCTTCGGCTTCCATCAGGTCCGTCTGGGTTTCGATTACAATTGCATCCGCGCCACCTTCTGCCATGGCGCGGGCCTGTTCAGCGGCTGCCTCTTCGACCTCACCCTCGCTGATCTCACCCATCATCACCATCTTTCCGCATGGCCCGATAGAGCCGAAAACATAGGCCTTCCCCTGGGCTGCCCGCCTTGAAATCTTGGCGCCTGTTCGTGTGAGTTCGTAAGCCAGCTCCGGGATGCCATGCCTGACGAGAGCGACCCTGTTGCTGTTGAAGGTATTGGTCAGAATGATCTGCGCGCCGGCATCGACAT
>JAANMX010001188.1_pt1 | contig 30322 bp, 29 predicted proteins | sample 7279681 | NCBI WGS metagenome assembly JAANMX01 (sample SAMN14094542, study PRJNA606508) | bioreactor metagenome | isolation source: A lab-scale SPAN reactor treating ammonium-rich wastewater day 351 | place: Ireland: Galway | collected 2018-01-01 | reverse complement strand
CCGTGGTCCACGTGACCAATCGTCCCCACGTTCACGTGCGGCTTCGTACGCTCGAATTTGCCCTTGGCCATCGCGTTCTCTCCGGCTTTCTCGTTGACTGTTCCACCCGGATCGACTGGCTCCCCCAGCGATCCGGGTCACTCTTCCATCGGCCAAGAGTAAGGGTCTACTCTTGCCCGCTGCCTTGGTGCCCATGGCGCGGATTGAACGCGCGACCTCTCCCTTACCAAGGGAGTGCTCTGCCACTGAGCTACATGGGCGTGTCGTCGTCTCGCACGCCACGCCCGTCGGGGCGCGTCCCTGTCCTGCCTTCGCCGCCGCGGCGGGATCCTCCTTCGCCGGCGACCATCACCTCGCCGGGTCCGCTCCGCGCCCGCCTGCGCGGACTGGAGCGGGTGAAGGGAATCGAACCCTCGTCGTAAGCTTGGAAGGCTTCTGCTCTGCCATTGAGCTACACCCGCGGTTCAGTTGACAGTTGTCAGTTGACAGTTGGCAGTAACTGCGCACCGCAGCCCAGGCAATCGGCGCCGACCCGCCGCGCCTTTACTGCCAACTGCCAACTGACAACTGACTCCTGAATGGTGGAGGGGGAAGGATTCGAACCTTCGAAGGCAGAGCCGGCAGATTTACAGTCTGCTCCCTTTGACCGCTCGGGAACCCCTCCGCGAAACTCGAAATTCTAGCAGCCGGACGCGGGGGCCGTCAAACCGCGCCGGACTCGCGACGCCGCCGGCCACCGCGCCAGCGTCTCCTTTGCAATCAAGGGGTTGCCGACTCGACCGGCGGAGGGTCCGGCCGCCAGTGTCGTCCGCCCCCTTCGCCACCCGACTCGCCGCCGCCGAGGCGCGTCCCCCCGCGGCGGGCGCGTGCGGCCCGCGGGGCGCACGGCATAATCGGGCCGTCACCAGGGATCGGGAGACCGGCCGATGCGTTGCTGCCATGCCGACTTCGCGCTCGTCGAGGGCGGCGATCGCGGATTCACCGTCGGAATGCCGACGTTCACGTTCGGGTCCGGCGTGCTCGCCGAGGCCGGCGACAACGCGCTCGAGCTCGGCATGCGTCGGGTCGCGCTCTACACCGACGCGCGCCTCGCGGGAGGCGAGCACGTCGCGAAGGTGCGCGCGTCGCTCTCCGCGGCGGGCGTCGACGTCGCGGTCTACGACGCGGTGAAGATCGAGCCCGACGACGCCTCGTTCCGCGACGCCGCGCGTTTCGCGGCCGACGGGCGTTTCGACGGGTACGTGTCGGTCGGCGGCGGCTCGGTGATGGACACCTGCAAGGTGGCCAACCTCTACGCCGAGCACCCGGCCGAATTCATGGCCTACGTGAACGCGCCGATCGGCGAGGGACGCCGCGTACCCGGCGCGGTGCGTCCGCACATCGCCTGCCCGACGACGGCGGGCACCGGCTCGGAGACCACCGGCATCGCGATCTTCACGTTGCGCTCGATCAACGCGAAGACCGGCATCATCTCGCGGCGGCTGATTCCCTCGGTGGCCCTCGTCGACCCCGACGTGACACGATCGCTGCCGGGCGCCGCGGTCGCCGCGACGGGCTTCGACTGCATGAGCCACGCGCTCGAGTCGATCACCGCGCGCGCGTTCCCGCGCAGGCTCAATCCGGCGAAGGGCGTGCTGCGCCCGGTGTCGCAAGGCGCGAACGCCTTCTCCGACATGCTCGCGACCGAGGCGTTGAAGCTCGTCGGCGCGTTCCTCGAGCGCGCGGTGCGCGACGCGTCCGACACCGAGGCGCGCACCGAGATGATGTATGCGGCGATGCTCGCGGGCATCGCGTTCAACGCCGCCGGCTGCCACCTGCCGCACGGGCTCTCCTACGCGGTGTCGGGGCTCACGAAGGACTGGCACGTGCCGGGCTACCCCGAAGGCGCGTCGCTCGTGCCGCACGGCATGGCCGTCGTGCTCAACAACCCGTCCGTCTGGCGACACACCGCGCCGGCGAGCCCCGAACGGCACCTGCACTGCGCGCAGTGCCTCGGCGCCGACGTGCGCGGCGCGGGGCCGGAATTCGCGGGCGAGGCGCTCGCCTCGCGCGTCGTCTCGCTGATGCGCGCGACCGGCATGCCGAACGGCCTCGCCGCGCTCGGCTTCGACGAGTCGCACGTCGACGCGCTCGCCACCGGCGCGGAGCCGCAGTACCGGGTCATCAAGAACGCGCCCGTCGACATCGGGCGCGAAGAGCTCAGGACGCTGTTCCGGGCGGCGTTGCGCTACTGGTAGCCGCCGCGTCGGACCCGACCGCGTCGCCGACGGGCTCGGGGCGCACCCGCTTCGCGGGGAGCCGCACCGAGAACGCGCTGCCTTCGCCAGGCACGCTCTCGATGCCGAGGTCGGCCTGGTGGCGCAGCAGCACGTGCTTGACGATCGCGAGCCCGAGCCCCGTGCCGCCGGTCGCGCGCGAGCGCGAGCGATCGACGCGGTAGAAGCGCTCGGTCAGGCGCGGCAGGTGCTCGTTCGCGATCCCGATGCCGGTGTCGGCCACCGCGAACACGCCGCAGCCCGACGCCTCGACGCGCCACGAGAGCGCGACGCGGCCGCCGGACGGCGTGTAGCGGATCGCATTCGACACGAGGTTCGAGAACGCGCTGCGCAGCTCGTCGCGGCTGCCCGTGATCGTCGCGGGCACCCCGACGTCGAGCTCGACCGCGTGGCGCCCGCCGGACAGCGCCTTCGCGTCGGCCGACACCTCGAGCAGCAGCGGCAGCACCGCGAAGCGCTCTTCGCCGGCCGGGCTGTTCTCGCTCTCGAGCGCCGACAGCGTGAGCAGGTCGTTGACGAGCCGCTGCATGTTGCGCGCCTGCTCCTGCATGAGGCCGAGGTAGCGCGCGCGCTGGCGGTCGTCGAGGTCCAGGTCCTGCATCGTCTCGACGAAGCCGGCGATCACCGTGAGCGGCGTCTTGAGCTCGTGCGAAACGTTCGCGATGAAGTCGCGCCGCATGCGCGCGACCGCCTCGATCTGCGTGACGTCGCGCGACAGCAGCAGGCGCTCGTCGATCTCGAAAGGGACGGCCTGCAGCGCGAGCGCGCGGCGCGCGCCGCCCCGCGACCACTCGACCAGCACGCTCTCGCCGTAGTCGCCGGCCTCGAGGTAGCGGTGGAACTCGGGCTGGCGGATCAGGTTGACGACGGGCTGGCCCCGGTCGCGCGCGAGGTCGATGCCGAGTTGCTCCTCGGCGCGGGGATTCGCCCATTCGATGCGCCCGGCGGCGTCGAGCACGATGACCCCGTCGGGAATGGCCTCCGCGGCCTTCCGGAACCGGTCGATCGTCAGCTTGAGGTCGTGCTGGTAGGCGGTGCGCAGGCGCGTCCTGCGGAAGATCGCCGAGCAGACCTCCGCCCAGGGGCCGCGCCCTTCCGGCGGAAGCGCGTCGAGCGGGCCCCGGGCCCACTCGGTCACCCGCTCGATGTTCCAGAGGTGGAAGGCGATGATCGCGAGCGCGCCGGCCCCGAGGACGGCGAGCGCCCAGACGGGGCCGGCGACCGCCCAGACGACCAGCGTGGCGACTGCGACGCCGGCCGGCGCGACGAGCCCGCTCCGGAACGCGTGCGTCACCCGGCAACCTCCCATGGCTCTCTCGCCGACGAGATCCCCGCGACGTGAACATCGCTCGCCTCGTCGCGGCGGGCGCCGCGCGTTCGGCGCGTCCCGGCGGCATCGAAAAACGACCTCCCCCAGGCTCCCTGCTTCGCAGCTTCGCACACCCCCTCCTGATGGACAGGGCGGACGGGATCCCCCCGAAGCGAACGGCGTTCGCCTCCCCCCAGGGGGCACGGCGACCTCGGGGCGGCCCGTCGGTCGCCGCCTTGGGACGGCCCGGCGGCGATCATCGCGGAACGGCGAGGCGGTAGCCGCTCCCCCGTACGGTCTCGACGATCGAGCCCAGGCCGTGCGGCTCGAGCGCGAGCCTCAGCCGGCGAATGTGGACGTCCACGGTCCTCTCCTCGATGTAGACGTGATCGCCCCAGACGTGGTCGAGGATCTGCGCCCGCGAGTGGACGCGTTCGGGCCGGGCGAGGAAGAAGCGCAGCAGCCGGAACTCCGTGGGACCGAGCGCCACCGGCGTCCCGCCGGCCGTGACGCGGTGCGTCGCCGGATCCATCGCAAGCACCCCAACCTGGAGCGGCTCCTGCGCCGCCTCCGGCGCGCGCCGCCTCAGCACGGACTTGATCCGCGCCTTGAGCTCGCGAGGCGAGAACGGCTTGGTCACGTAGTCGTCGACCCACGACTCGAGCCCCGCGACCCGGTCGGCCTCGTCGGTGCGGGCGGTCACCATGATGATCGGCAGCTCGCGCGTCCTCGCGTCCGCGCGCAGCTGCTTGGCGAGCGCGAGCCCGGACTGGCCCGGCAGCATCCAGTCGAGCAGCAGCAGGTCCGGCAGCGATTCGCGGAGCTGCCGCTGAGCGGTCTCGGCGTCGGGCGCCGTGCGAACCTCGTAGCCGGCGTCGTGCAGGTTCACCTTGAGCAGCTCGAGAATCGCCGGCTCGTCCTCGACGGCGAGGATCGTGGGCATCATTCGCCCGCCACCTCGGCGCGGATCTGATCCGCCGACGCGTGCCGGACGTCCTTGCCCTTCACCACCTGCACCACGGACTCGGCGACGTTCTTCGCGTGGTCGCCGATGCGCTCGATCGACTTCGCGATGAACACGGCCTCGAGCGCGCTCGAGATCGTGCGCGGATCCTCCATCATGAAGCTGATGAGCTGGCGCATGATCGCGTTGAAGGCGTGGTCGATGGCGTCGTCCTCGTCGACCACCTCGGCGGCCGCGCTCACGTCCAGCCGCGCGAACGCGTCGAGCGCCTTGTGCAGCATGCCTTGCGCGGCGGTCGCCATGCGCGCGACGTCGAAGTAGCGCGTGCGCGCCAGGCGCTCGCTGCCGCGGATCGTCGCGGCCTTGTAGGCGACCTTCTTCACCTCGTCGCCGATGCGCTCGAGGTCGTTCACGATCTTGCTGACCGTGAGGACCATCCTCAAGTCGACCGCGGTCGGCTGCCGCCGCGCGATGATCTGCGCGCAGAGCTGGTCGATGCTGACCTGGGCCTGGTTGATCACCCGCTCGTCCGCGCCTACGGCGTCGATCAGGCTTGGGTCCTCGTCCTCGCCGAGCGCCTCGATCGCGCGCGCGAGCTGCTTCTCGACGAGGCCGCCCATCGAGAGCACGCCGCTGCGCAGCGCCTCCATCTCGGCGTCGAACTGCTTGGACGTGTGGTCGCTCATCAGCCTGTCTCCGTCGGCGCGCCCGGCGTCAGCCGAAGCGCCCGGTGATGTAGTCCTCCGTCTCCTTCTTCTTCGGCTTGAAGAAGAGGTGATCGGTCTGCCCGAACTCGACCAGCTCGCCGAGGTACATGTACGCAGTGTAGTCCGAGACGCGCGCCGCCTGCTGCATGTTGTGGGTGACGATCAGGATCGTGACCTTCTTCTTGAGCTCGGTGACGAGCTCCTCGATGCTCGCCGTGGCGATCGGGTCGAGCGCGGAGGTCGGCTCGTCGAACAACATGATCTCGGGGTCCGTGGCGAGCGCCCGGGCGATGCAGAGGCGCTGCTGCTGCCCGCCCGACAGGTTCGAGCCGACCTCGTTCAGCCGGTGCTTGACCTCGTCCCACAGCGCCGCGCCCTTGAGCGACTCCTCGACCTTCTCGTCGAGCGCGTTCTTGCCCTTGACGCCGCGGACCCGCAGGCCGTACGCGACGTTCTCGTAGATCGACTTCGGGAACGGGTTGGGCTTCTGGAACACCATCGAGACGCGCATCCGGACCTCGATGGGGTCGACGTCGTCCGCGAGCAGGTTCGTGTTGTCCGGGTGCAGGACGATCTGGCCCTCGTAGCGGTTGCCGGGGTAGAGGTCGTGCATCCGGTTGAAGCAGCGGAGCAGCGTCGACTTGCCGCAGCCCGAAGGACCGATCAGCGCCGTCACCTTGTTCTCGTAGACGGGCATGTCGATGCCCTTGAGCGCATGGAACTTCGCGTAGTGGAAGTGCAGCCCGCGCGTCTCGGCCTTGAGCGGCGGCAGGGGCTCCGCGGCGAGCGCGGGCGCGGCCCCGGGGGAGGACGCGGCACCGAGCATCGTCGCGCGGGATCGGGGCTGCGTGCGGGGTTCCATCGGGGTCACCATTTGATGTTCTTGCGCAACCGGTAGCGCAGCCAGATCGCGAGCCCGTTCATCGTCAGCGTCATGAAGACGAGGATCGCGCCGGCCGCCGCCGCGTTGGCGTGGAACGCCTCGTCCGGGCGCGAGGTCCAGTTGAACATCTGGATCGGCATCACCGTGAACGGCGCGCGCAGCCACTCGAACGAGAGGAACGGGAAGTCGGCGGTCAGCGGCGCGGGTGGCAGGAACGCGATGAACGTCAATGCCCCGATCGTGATGATCGGCGCGGTTTCGCCGATCGCGCGGGACAGGCCGATGATCACGCCGGTCAGGATGCCCGGCATCGAGTACGGGACGATGTGGTCCCTCACCGTCTGCCAGCGGGTCGCGCCGACCGCGTACGCGCCCTCGCGGATCATCGCCGGGATCGCGCGGATCGCCTCTCGCGTCGAGACGATGACGATGGGAAGGATCAGCAGGGCGAGCGTGAGGCCCGCCGTCTGGACGCTCTGTCCCAGTCCGAACGCGTAGACGAACAGGCCGAGCGCCAGCAGGCCGTAGACGATCGACGGGACGCCGGCGAGGTTCGTGATGTTGATCTCGATCACGTCGGTGACCCAGTTCCTGGGCGCGTACTCCTCGAGGTAGATGCCCGACGCCACGCCGAGCGGCACCGCGACCGCCGCCGTGACGATCATCACCAGCGTCGTGCCGACCCACGCGGACAGGATGCCGGCCTGTCCCGCGCGCCTCGACGGGAACTGCGTGAAGAACTCGGGCCGCAGACGCTCCCAGCCGTCGACCAGCATGTCGACGAACAGGGCGAGGAACGTGAGGAAACCGACGCCGAGCGCGAGGACGCCGAGGACGATGAAGATCACGTCCCAGCGCTTCGCCCTGGCGATGAGCCTGCGGATGTCCCCGGTCGCCCCTCTGACGGCCGGCGCGGCCGGGGGCGTCGACCCGGATGCGTTGCCCGCCATGTCAGTAGGCCTCCCGGAACCGCCTGCGCATCCAGAACCCGATCAGGTTGAAGAACAGCGTGAGCAGCATCAGCGTCAGTCCCGCGGCGAAGATCGTCTGGTAGCCCACGCTGCCGTGCGGCAGGTCGCCCAGCGCGACCTGGACGATGTAGGCGGTGATGGTCGCCGCCGGCTCCGTCGGGTTGAACGTCAGGTTCGGCTGCATGCCCGCGGCGACCGCGAGGATCATCGTCTCGCCCACCGCCCGCGAGATGCCGAGGATGTACGCGGCGGCGATGCCCGAGAGCGCCGCCGGGACGACGACGTTGACCGCGGTCTGCAGACGGGTCGCGCCCATCGCGAACGAGCCCTCGCGCAGCGACATCGGCACCGCGCGCATCGCGTCCTCCGAGATCGACGCGACCGTGGGAACGATCATGATGCCCATCACGATGCCGGCCGAGAGCAGGTTGAAGCCCGGCACCGACGGGATCAGCGCCTGCAGCAGCGGCGTGACGAACAGGAGCGCGAAGTAGCCGTAGACGATCGTCGGGACCCCGGCGAGCAACTCCAGAATCGGCTTGGCGATCTCGCGCGCCCTCGGCGAAGCGAATTCGGACAGGTAGACGGCGATCGTCGTGCCCAGCGGGATCGCCACGCCGAGCGCGACGAGCGAGCTCGTGATGGTGCCCGAGAGGAGCACCATGATCCCGAAGTGGGCGTCGTCGAAGAGGGGTGTCCACTGCGTGTCGGTGAGGAACTGCCAGACCGGCACGGCCGCGAAGAAGACGACGCTCTCCTTCACGAGGATGTACACGATCCCGAGCGTCGTGCCGACCGAGACGAGCGCGGCCAGGAGCAGCACCGCCTCGATCGCGCGTTCCTTGAGGTTGCGCGTGAACTTCCTCGCGAGGCGCTCGCTGACCACGGTGGTGAACGACGCCCCGGCGGGCGCGCGCAGCGTTGTCGACGAATCCATTATACGGGTCCCCATCGCGACACCGGCGCGGAGGCCGGACCGCGCCGCCCGCGAGCCGGTCAGAGCTTCGCCTCGCGGGCGAGCAGGTCGTCGATCCTGACGCCCACCTCCGCCACGCCGCCGAACACCGTCCCCTTCTTGCCCTTGGCGAGGTGCTCCCTGTTGAGCGTGTACGCCTTGTCGGGCAGCGGCACGTACTTGACCTCCTTCGCGAGCTTCGCGCCGTGGGTCAGGTAGTAGTCGACGAACTTCTTCACTTCGGGACGCTCGAGCGACTTCGCGTTGACGTAGATGAAGATCGGGCGCGCGAGCGGCTGGTAGCTCCCGTCGATCACCGAGCTCATCGACGGCGACACGGCCGGCCTGCCGGCCTTCTCGACAATCGGGACCGCCTTGAGCTTGCCCTGGTTCTCCGCGTAGTAGGCGAAGCCGAAGTAGCCGATCGCGTTGACGTCGCGCTGGACGCCCTGCACCAGGACGTTGTCGTCCTCGGACGCCGTGTAGTCGCCGCGCGAGGACTTCGCCTTCCCGACGATCGCCTCGGTGAAGTAGTCGAACGTGCCCGAGTCGGCGCCCGCGCCGAACAGCTTGATCGGCGCGTCGGGCCACGACGGATCGACCTGGTTCCACCGGGTGACCTTGCCTTGGGCGCCAGGCTCCCAGATCCTCTTCAGCTGCTCGACCGTGATGCCCTTGTCGAGGAACTTGTTCTGCGGATTGACGACGACGGTCAGCGCGTCGAAGGCCACCGGAAGCTCGTAGTAGGTGATGCCTGCCTTCGCGCACTGCTCCATTTCCGACTTGAGGATCGGGCGCGAAGCGCCGCTGACGTCGATCTCGCCGCGACAGAACTTCTTGAAGCCGCCGCCGGTGCCGGAAATGCCGACCGTGACCTTGATCGCGTTCTTCTCGGCCTTCTGGAACTCCTCGGCTACCGCTTCCGTGACCGGATAGACGGTCGACGATCCGTCGATCTTGACGAGGGTGCCCTGGCCGAAGACGGGCGCGGATACGGCCGCCGCGAGCGCGACGGCGAGGATCTGGGGCTTGAATCGCATGGGTTGCTCCTCAAAGGGATTGCCGATGCGTGAATGCTAGGGGGTCCGTGTGACAGGACCGTGACGTCGCGGTGACCGGCCATGACAGCGGGCACCGGGCGGCGGATCGGCGGCTCCTTTCCGATCAGGCACTTGCGCCACCGTAACGTCTCGTCGTCGGCATCGGTCCGCCCCGCGAGCCCTCGCCGTGTTGCCGGCATGTCCGCCCTGCATCGCGCGCCGCGGCCCTGAGGCAGGCGGCGCCGGCACCGGCCGCGGGCGACCCGTACGCCGGCCCCGATCCGGGCACGGCGGGCTCCCCGCCGCGTAGAATCGGCGGCGCCATGGACGAATCCGCCGCCATGAAGGTCGTCGCGGTGCGGGCGGTCGAGACCGTCGACGCCGCCCGCAAGCACTGGACCGACGCCGACCGCGCGTGGGCGAGCCGGGCAGCGGCGGAGACCGTGGGCGCCGACGCGAGTCCCGACGCGTTCCTCGCGCGCCGCGCGGCGCTGGCGATCGAGCGGATCGCCGGCCGCGGTGCCGCGCTGCCCCGCGCGCTGCGGTCGCTAGAGTGGCGGCCGTGGGTCGGCACCGCGGTCGTCGGACTCGCGTTCGCCCTCGGCGCGTTTCTCGACCAGCTGGGGGGCGCGCAACGGGTCGACATCCTCGCCCCGCCGGTGCTCGGCCTGCTCGTCTGGAACGTCGCGGTCTACGTCGCCATCGCCGTGGGCTACGTCGTCCGCTTCGGCGAGCCGGCGCCGCCGGGTCCGCTGCGCGCCGGCATCGTGCGCTTCGCCGGCGGCCTCGGTCGCCCGCGCGGGAGCGCGGGCGTGAACGACGCGGTCGTCGCGTTCGGCGAGGACTGGGCACGCCGCGCGACGCCGCTGTACGCGATGCGGGCGTCGCGCATCCTGCACTTCGCCGCCGCGGCGCTCGCCGCCGGCGTGCTCGCGGGCCTCTACCTGCGCGGGCTCGCCCTCGAGTACCGCGCGAGCTGGGAGAGCACGTTCCTCGATGCGGCGGCCGTGCGGTCGATCGCCTCGTGGACCTATTGGCCGGGGGCGGCGTTGACGGGGATCCCGGTGCCGTCGGTCGAGGACGTCGCGGCGATCCGCGCCCCGGCGGGGGAGAACGCCGCGCGCTGGCTGCACCTGATGGCCGCGACCGTGGCGGCCGTCGCGATCCTGCCGCGTCTGCTGCTCGCGCTCGCCGCCGGGCTCGTCGAGCGCCATCGCGCCTCGCGCTTCCCGCTGCGGCTCGACGAGCCCTACTTCCAGCGCCTGCTGCGCGGCTACCGCGGCGGCGCGGCGCGCGTGCGGGTGATCCCGTACAGCTACGCGGTCCCGGCCCCGGCCGCCGCGGGGCTCGAGGCGATCGTCGCGCGCTCGTTCGGGGGGAGCGCCGCGCTGCTGGTCTCGGCGCCGCTCGCGTACGGCGAGGACGAGGCGCTCGCCGCCGCCATCGAGGGCGCGGCGGGCAACACCCTGGTCGCGCTGTTCAGCGCCGCAGCGACGCCGGAGCGCGAGGCCCACGGCGCGTTCCTCGCGGAGCTCGCCAAGCGGCGAAGCGAGGCGGACGCGCTGTTCGCGATCGTCGACGAGGGAGCGTGGGCGGCGCGCTTCGCGGGCGAGCCCGCGCGCATCGAGGAGCGGCGGGGCGCCTGGCGCCAGCTGTGCGGCGAAGCCGGCGTGGCCGTCGTGTTCGTCGACCTCGCGAATCCCGACCTCGCCGCCACGGACGCCGCGCTCGACGCCGCGATCGGCGATCGGTCGACGTGACCCGGAGCATGGGAAGCGCCGCCGCGATCGCGCTGTCGCTGATCTCGCATACGAACGCCGGCAAGACGACGCTCGCGCGCACGCTCGTGGGGCGCGACGTCGGCGAGGTGCGCGACGCGCAGCACGTGACGCAGGAGGCCACCGCCTACCCGCTCGTCGACACGCCGGAGGGCGACGCGCTGGTGCTCTGGGACACGCCGGGCTTCGGCGACAGCGCGCGGCTCGCGCGCCGGCTCGCGCAGCAGGGGAACCCGGTCGGCTGGTTCCTGACGCAGGTGTGGGACCGCTTCCGCGACCGCGCGTTCTGGCTCTCGCAGATGGCGGTGCGCAACGTCCGCGAGCAGGCCGACGTCGTGCTCTACCTCGTCAACGCGTCCGAGGCGCCCCAGGACGCGGGCTACCTCGCGCCCGAGATGGCCGTGCTCGAGTGGATCGGCAAGCCGGTGATCGTGCTGCTCAACCAGACCGGCCGACCGCGTCCCCGCGACGAGGAAGCCGCCGAGGAAGCGCGCTGGCGCGAGGCGCTGGGGCCGCGTCTGACGGGCCGTCCCGAAGGCGTGGCGCCCGCTAGGGAGAAGCTCGCGCAGCAGGCCTCGGGGCGAACACCCGCGCGCCCGATGATCCGCGCCGTGACGACGCTCGACGCGTTCGCGCGGTGCTGGGTGCAGGAGATCGCGTTGTTCGACCTCGTCGGCGACGCGCTGCCGGCGGAGCGTCGCGCGCCGTTCCGGCGGCTCGCCGACGCGTGGCAGGCCCGGCGCCTCGCGCAGTTCGAGCGGGCGATGGCCGCGCTCGCGGAGCCGATCGCCCAGGCGGCCTGCGACCGCGAGCCGCTGCCCGACGCGGGCCTCGGCGGCGCGCTGCGCGGCCTGGGCCGAAGCCTCGGGATCGGCCGCGACGACGCCGAGAACGCGAAGGCCCGCGCGTCGCAGGCGTTGGCGGCGCGACTCGACGAGTCGCTGCGCGCAGGCACCGACCGGCTGATCGCGCTCCATGGCCTGGACGGCCGCGCGAAGGGCGAGGTGCTCGCGCGCCTCGCCGCGGGCGTGTCGGTCGATGCGCCGGTCGACGAAGGGAAGGCCGCGATGATGGGCGGCGTCGTGTCCGGGGCGCTCACGGGCCTCGCGGCGGATCTCGCCGCGGGCGGGCTCACGTTCGGCGCGGGCATGCTCGCAGGCGCCGTGCTGGGCGCGCTGGGCGGCGTCGGCATCGCGCGGGGGGTGAACCTCGCGCGAGGCAAGTCGGGAACGTCGCTCCGTTGGGACGACGCGTTCCTGTCGGGCCTCGCCGCGTCGGCGCTGCTGCGCTACCTCGCCGTCGCGCACTACGGCCGGGGGCGCGGCGACTGGACCGAGACCGAGTACCCGCCGTTCTGGCCGCCGCTCGTCGCCGAGGTGGTCGGCGAGCGCCGCGCCGCGCTCGACGCGATCTGGGCGGCGCGGGAGCCCGCCTGCGACAGCGAGCGCATCGCCGGCGAGCTCGCCGAATGGCTCGCCGGTGCGGCGCGCGAGACGCTCGACCGACTCTACCCGGGCTCGCTCGCGGCGACGCCGGGCGAACCGCAAGCACGGTGACCGCCCGCCGCCGCGCGGCGCGCCGCAACGGTCAGGGTGCGAAGCCCTCGGCGAGCTTCATCCGTTGCACCTTGCCGGACGGCCCCTTGGGCAGCGCGTCGACGAAGCGCACGTAGCGCGGCGCCTTGTAGCGCCCGAGCTCGCGCCGGCAGTGTTGATCCACCTCGTCGCGCGTGAGCGTCCGCCCGGGCTTGACGACGATGCACGCGAGGATCTCCTGGCCGTAGTCGCGGTCGGGCACGCCGACCGCCGCCGCCTCGAGCACCGCCGGATGCTTGAGCAGCGCCTCGTCGATCTCGCGCGGAGCGATGTTCTCGCCGCCCTTGATGATGAGCTCCTTGAGGCGTCCCGTGATGTAGTAGAAGTCGTCCGGGTCGCGGTAACCGAGGTCGCCGGTCGAGAGCCAGCCGTCGGCGGACACCGCCGACGCCGTCAGCTCCGGCGCCCGGTAGTAGCCCAGCATCACGCCCGGACCGCGCAGCTGGATCTCGCCGCGCTCGCCGTCCGGCTGCGGGCGCCCCTCTCGGTCCACCACGCGCGCCTCGATCCCCAGCGGGCGGCCGGGGCTGCCGACGCGGCGCTCGTGCAGCGCCATCGGATTGCAGAACGCGACCGACGCGCACTCGGTGAGGCCCATCGCCTCGACGATCGGGATGCCGAAACGCTCCTCGAACGCCAGCTGCTGCCCGGGCGGCAGCGGCGCCGAGGCCGAGCGGGCGAATCGCACCCGGCGCATCGCATCGCGCTCGGCGGGCGCCGGGTCCGGCGCGTTGAGCAGGTAGGCGACGATCGTCGGCACCAGGTTGAGCCAGGTCGGCCGCCACTGCGCGACCATCGGCCACCAGCGGGACACCGAGAACCGGTGCGGCATCACGATGCTGCCGCCCGAGCACAGCGTGCCGGTCGTCGAGATGCACTGCCCGTTGATGTGGTAGAGCGGCAGCGACGACAGCACGCGGTCGCGGGCGCGCAGGCCGTGGTGGCGCGCCACGGTGCGGCCGGCGTGCAGCATGTTCGCGTGGGACAGCAGCACGCCCTTGGGGAGGCCGGTCGTCCCCGACGTGTACATCAGCATCGACGGTCGCGCCGGATCGCGGCTCGCGAGCGCCGGAGGCGGCGATTCCGGCAGGTCGAGCCGATCCGCCACCACGACGACGAGGACCGGCGACGACCCGATGCGGGCCAGCGACTCGCGCACGCGCGCGGCGTGCTCCTCCGACGCGAACACCACCGACGGCTCCGAGTGCGCGAGCGTGTGGTCGAGGTGCGCGTCCTGCGCGAGCAGGTTGACCGGCACGACGATGCGGCCCGCCGCCATCGTGCCGACGAACACCGCGGTCGCCGCGATTCCGTTGGGCAGCATGAAAGCGACGCGCGCGCCTTCGGGCGCACCGAGCTCGTCGAGCCGCGCGGCGAGCGCGTCCGCCTTCGCCCCGAGCCCGCCGTAGGAGAGCACCGCGCCGGACTCGGGCGAGCACAGGAACGGCGCGTCGGGCGCGGCGGCGGCCCGCGCCTCGAGCACGGCGCGGAAGTCTCCGGTGGCGTCCACGGATGCGAGGCTAGATGCCGTGCCTGCGCCGGTAGTCGCCGAAGAGCTCGTCCTCGGTCGGCTCGCGCACGCGCTCCGGCGGAAGGGGGTGGACGACGCGCGTGACGTTCATGAAGTGGCGGACGTTGAGGTTGTCCGAGAAACTGTTGCCGCCCCAGCTGCCGCAGCCCATCGACAGCGAGAACGGCAGCGCGTTGTCGTAGCTCCCGCCGGTCGCGAAGCAGTGCGCCTGGTTGACGATGACGCGGCACACCGGCAGCGCGAGCCCGAGCCGCGTCGCGCGCTCGGGGAGCTTCGAGTGGAGGCCGACCGAATGACCGGCGCCCTGGAAGCGCAGGAGCGCCTCCGCCCGCGCGGCAGCCGCGTCGAAGGTCGGCGCCCGGTAGAACGCGAGCACCGGCGAGAGCTTCTCGCCGGAGAACGGCGCGTCCGGCCCGACGCCGTCGACGTCGACGACGAGGAACCGCGCCGACCGGCAGGCCTCCCGGTCGAGCCCCGCGAGCGCGGCGATCGCCCGCGCCGACTGCGCGACGAAGGCGGGGGCGAGCCTGTCGTCCGGAAACATCGCCCGCTCGAGGCGAGCCGACTCGTCGCGCGAGAGCCGGACGCCGCCGTGCCGCGCGAGCGCGGCGACGAGCGCGTCCGCGACCGCGTCGACCGCGATCACGCTGTTCTCCGACGAGCAGCTGGTCGCGTGGTCGAACGTCTTCGAGCGCGCGATCTTCTCCGCGGCGTCGGCCACGTCGGCCGTCTCGTCGACGATCGCCGCCACGTTGCCCGCGCCCACGCCCAGCGCCGGCGTGCCGCTCGCGTACGCGGCGCGCACGTTGTTCTGCGAGCCGGTCGCCACGACGAGGTCGGCCTGGCGCATCAGCTCCCGCGTGTGCTCGCGGGACACCGGCATCGGCAGCATCTGCACCAGGTCGCGGGGCGCGCCGATCCGGTCGAGCTCGGCGTGCACGAAGCCGATCAGGAGCGCGAGCGTCGAGGCGCCCTTCGGCGACGGCGCGAGGACGATCGCGTTGCGCGCCTTCAGCGCGTTGACGATGTTGTTGGCGGGCGTCGCGCCGGGGTTCGTCGACGGCGTGATCGCGGCGACGACGCCGACCGGCCTCGCGATCTCGACCAGGCCCCGCGCGGGATCCTCGGCGATCACGCCGGCCGTGCGCGCGCCCGCGAGGTCGCGCAGCAGGCCCATGGTCTTGCGCCGGTTCTTCGCGATCTTGTCGTCGACGTCGCCCATGCCGGTGTCGCGCACCGCGAGCTCGGCGAGCGCGCGGTTGCGCGACGGCTCGACGATCGCCCACGCGGCCGCGACCGCGAGCTCGTCCGCGCGCGACTGGTCGCAGGCGTCGATCGCGCGCTGCGCGGCGCGCGCGCGACCGACGAGCGCCGCCACCTCGCCGCGAACGCGCGCGGCATCCGGATCCCGGCCGTTCATTCGGGCGTGATCTTCGCCTCGCGGATCACGTAGTCCCACTTCTTCAGCTCGTCGCGGATCAGCGCGTCGAATTCCGCCGGCGAGTTGGACGCCGCCTCGGCGCCCTGCGCGAGCAGCTTCTCGCGCACCTCGGGCATCTGCAGCACCTTGACCATCGTCGCGTTGAGCTTGGCGACGACCGGCTGCGGCGTCTTCGCGGGCACGAGCAGCCCGTACCACGAGTCGACGACGACGTCCGGCACGCCCTGCTCGGCGATCGTCGGCAGGTCGGGCGCCGCGATGCTGCGCTTCGCGCTCGTCACCGCGATCGCCTTGAGGCGGCCGGCCTTCACGTGCTGCCAGGCCGCGGGCATCGACACGAACAGGAGCTGCACCTGACCGCCGATCGTGTCGGCGACCGCCGGGCCGCCTCCCTTGTAGGGGACATGCGTCATCTGGACGCCGGTCTTCAGCTTGAACAGCTCGCCCGCGACGTGTCCCGGCGAGCCGATGCCCACCGATGCGTAGTTGAACTTGCCCGGGTTCGCCTTCAGGAGCGCCACGAGCTCCTGGACGTTGCTCGCCGGCACCGAGGGGTGCGCGACGACGATCTGCGGGATCATCGCCGCTAGGCTCACCGGGATGAAGTCGCGCTCGACGTCGTAGGCGAGCTTCGGGTAGAGCTTCGGGTTGATCGTGTGCGACGACAGCGTCATCAGCACCGTGTAGCCGTCCGGCGGCGCCTTCGCGGCGAGCTCGGTGCCGACGCTGCCGCCCGCGCCGCCCTTGTTGTCGACGACGATCGGCGCTCCGAGCTCCGGCGAGAGCTTCTCGTTGACGATGCGGGCGACGACGTCGGTCCCGCCTCCCGGCGGATAGGGGACGATCATCCGGATCGGCTTCGACGGCCAGTCCTGCGCCTGTGCGAGGCCTGCGCAGAGCGCGAGCGCGAACGAGAGGGCGGTGGTGCGGCGGTACCTTGGCATGACGTCTCCTCCAGCGGTGAGCCCGTCTTGCGCGGGCTTGCCTCCAACTGCGGCTTCCTGTCCATGGACGGGGCAGGCGAGTATCGCCGTGCCGCGCTTCCCGTCAACCCCTCGCCGCCGCACGCTCCCGGCGGGGGCGCGCGGCGCGGATCGGGAGCGCCGGCCCGCAACCGGTCAGCGCCGCGGAGCCTCGGTCGACTTGTACTTGGCGAGGTGGCGCGTCGGCAGCGCGAGCGCGTCGCGCCGGAAGGGGTCGCCCAGCTCGCGCGTCACCATCATCTCGAGCACGGTCGTCCTGCCGTCCCTCTGCGCGGCGGCCGCAGCTCGCAGCGCGGGCCCCACATCCGACAGCTTCTCGACGCGCACGCCCTCCGCGCCCATCGCCTTCGCGACCGCGGCCCACGACGGCTGCCTGTCGAGGTTCACGCCGAGGAAGCGGTTCGCGTAGAAGTCGACGTGGTTCTTCTTCTCGGCGCCCCACTGGCCGTTGTTGAACACGACCGCGGTGACCGGGATGGCCTCGCGCACGCAGGTCTGGATCTCGCCGAAGCTCATCCCCCACGCGCCGTCGCCGACGTAAGCGATCGCCGGGCGGTCGGGCGCCGCGACCTTGGCGCCGATGATCGTCGGGAACGCGTAGCCGCAGTTGCCGAAGCTCATCGCGGCGAACATCGAGCGCGGTCGGTCGAAGCGCAGGTAGCTGTTCGACACCGAGCAGATGTTGCCGATGTCGGTCGACACCATCGCGCCCTCCGGCATCGCCCGCTCGAGCTCGCGCAGCATCTGGCGCGGGTGCATGTGCGCGCTCCCCTTCGCCTGCTCGAGCGACCAGGCGTCCTTCTCGTGGGTCCAGCCGTCGAGTTCGGACTCCCACGCCGCCTTCTCCGCCTTCACCTTCGCCAGGCGGTCCGCCTGGTTGGCGTGGCACGCGAGCGACTTGCCCTCGAGGCGCGCCGCGAGGGCGAGCGAGGCCGCCTTCGCGTCGCCGCAGATGCCGACGGTGATCGGCTTCACGAGGCCCAGCATCTTCGGGTCCGCATCGACCTGGATGATCTTCGCCTGCCTCGGCCAATAGTCGATGCCGTGCTGCGGCAGCGTGCCGAACGGGCCGAGGCGCGTGCCGAGCGCGAGCACGACGTCGGCCTGGCTGATGAGCTTCATCGCCGCCTTGCTGCCCTGGTAGCCCAGCGGCCCGCACCACAGCGCGTGCTTCGCCGGGAAAGCGTCGTTGTGCAGGTAGGAGACCGCGACGGGCGCCTGCAGGAGTTCGGCGAGCGCGATCGCCTCGCGCTGCCCGTTGGCCATGATCACGCCGCCGCCGGCGAGGATCACCGGGAACTTCGCGGACGCGAGGAGCGCGGCCGCTTCGTCCAGACTCTTCTCGCCGCCCGCGCCGCGTTCGATCACGATCGGGCGCGGGATCTCGCACTCGATGTCGCCGTAGAAGAAATCGCGCGGGATGTTGAGCTGCGTCGGTCCGAGTTCCAGGTGCGCGCGGTCGAACGCGCGGCCGGTGAGTTCGGCCATGCGCGCCTTGTTGTTCACGTGCGCCTGGTACTTGGTGATCCTGGTGAAGATCGGCAACTGCTCGGTTTCCTGGAAGCCCCCGAGCCCGAGCGTCATCGACCCGGTCTCCGGCGTGATGCACACGACCGGCGAGTGCGCCCAGTACGCGGCCGCGACCGAAGTCACGTAGTTGGTGATGCCGGGACCGTTCTGCGCGATGCACACGCCGTGACGTCCCGACACACGCGAATACCCGTCGGCCATGTGACCGCCGCCCTGTTCGTGCGCGACCGAGATGAAGCGGATGCCGGCGAGCGGAAACAGGTCGAGCGCGTCCATGTACGCGGAGCCCACGATCCCGAAGACGTCCTTCACGCCCTGCGCGACGAGCGTTTCGACGAACGCCTCGGAGGGGGTCATCTTCTGGCGGCCGGTCACGGGGGCGGCGACCGGGGTCGGCAGGTCGGCGGGCTTGTTCATGGCGAATCCTCCGAAACTCGCGCGAATGGCGCGAGAAGTCGAAGTGTTCCACAGCTCCGTGCCTGCATCAAGCTCTCAATCGAAAAATGGCTTGTGACATTTCATTTTCCGATATATCGTCAGCGCATGGCCTCGAAGCGCGACCGCGTTCCGCCGCTGCTCCGGGCGTTCGGCCTGCTCGAACGCGTGGCCCGGGCGAACGGTCCGGTCGGCTTGCAGGAACTCGCTTCGGACGCGGATTTGCCGAAGCCGACGGTCTACCGGATGCTCGCCACGCTCGAGGAGGCCGGGCTCGTCACCCGCGAACCCGACGGCCGCCGCATCGCGGCGGGACCGAGGCTCGTGCGCTTCGCGCTCGACGTGCAGCTCGCGGAGACCGTGCGCGCCCCGCGGCACGCGATCCTGAAGCGGCTCGCCGAGACGCTCGGCGAAACCGTGAACCTCACGATGCTCGACGGCAGCGAGGTCGTCTACCTCGACCGCGTCGAGACCGAGTGGCCGCTTCGCATGACCCTGCAGCCGGGGTCGCACGTCCCGCTCCACTGCACCGCGAGCGGCAAGCTCCTGCTCGCGCTGCTGCCCGCGGCGCGCAGGCGGCGCATCGTCGAGGAACTCTCGCTGGCGCGTTTCACCGACCACACGATCACCGACCGCGACGCGTTGTGCGCCGAACTCGCCGCGATCCGACGCGACGACCTGTCGACCGACAATGAAGAATACCTCGCGGGACTCGTGTGCGTCGCGGTGCCGGTGGCCTCACCCGACGGGCGCAACGTCGCGTGCGTCGCCGTACACGCGCCGGTCGCACGCATGCCGCTGGAACGCGCGCTCGCGCACGTGCCCGCACTGCGCGAGGCTGCGGCCGCGCTGGGTGCGACGTTCGGCGCGCCGCACGTCAATCCGGGCCGGGCTTCCGCCTGACGGGGTTCGCGCAGGGCGACAAGCCGTCACGGCTTCTCAATCCGGTTGGGCGGGCGCCTGGGCGCGGGCGAGCGCGACGCCGACCGCGATCAGGACCATGCCGGCGAGCGCCGCGGCGTCGAGCGTCTCCCCGAAGAACTGCCAGGACATCCATGCGGTCACCGGCGGCACGAGGTAGAAGAGCGCCGCCACGCCGGCGGCGGCGCCGCGACGCAGCAGCACGAAGAGCAGGCTGATCGCGCCGACCGACAGCACGAGCACCGACCACCCGAGCGCGAAGGTGAACGCAGGCGTCCAGCGGATCGACTCCGACTCGAGCATCGCGAGCGGCGCGTAGGCGATCGCGCACACCGAGAACTGGATCACCGCGCCCGACCGCAGGTCGACGCCCCCGCCGTGGCGCTTCTGGTAGAGCGTTCCGATACTGATGCCGGCGAGCGCGATCGCGGCGGCGACGAGACCGCTCGCTTCTCCGGCGTAGCCGAGCTTGTTGCGCACCACGAGCCCCACGCCGACGAAACCCAGCACCAGCCCGATCCACTGGCGGGGGACGACCGCCTCGCCGAGCCACGAGCGCGCGATGGCCACCGTGACGATCGGCTGCAGGCCCACGAGCATCGCGATCGTGCCCGCGGGCATGCCGCCGGCGATCGCGTGGAACACCCCGCCGAGGTAGAGCCCGTGCACGAGGAGCGCCGCGATGCCGACGTGCACCGCCTGCGCGCGCGACGGCCAGCGCGCACCCGACGCGAGCGCCACCGCCGCCATCAGGGCGGCGACGCACACGAAGCGGACGAACAGGAACGAGAACGGCGGGGCGTCGGGCAGCCCCAGCTTCGCGGCGACGAAGCCGGTGCTCCACAGGAGCACGAACAGCGCGGGCAGCCAGGCCGCGCCGGGCCGAGGCACGGTCAGCGCGCCTTCGTCGCGGCCTTGCGCGCGCGGAGCTTCGCCTTGCGGTAGCGCTCGACCGACTCGACGATCTCGCGCCGGGCGTCCTCCGCCTCGACCCAGGTGCCGACGCGCACCCACTTGCCCGGTTCGAGGTCCTTGTAGTGCTCGAAGAAATGCGCGATCTGGCGCATCTGGACCTCGGGCAGGTCGCGCGGCGACTTCACGTTGGTGTAGAGCGGCGACAGCTCGTCGACCGGCACCGCGAGGATCTTCGCGTCGCCGCCCGCCTCGTCGTCGAGCTTCAGCATGCCGATCGGCCGGCAGCGAACGACCACGCCGGTGATGAACGGCATCGGCGAGAGCACGAGCACGTCGCAGGGGTCGCCGTCGAGCGAGAGCGTCTGCGGGATGTACCCGTAGTTGCACGGATAGTGCATCGCCGTCCACATCAGCCGGTCGACGAACACCGCGCCCGTGTCCTTGTCGACCTCGTACTTGATCGGATCCGAGCGCATCGGAATCTCGACGATCACGTTGCAGTCGTGCGGGACGTCCTTGCCGGCGGGTACGGACTCGAGGCTCATCGGAGGGGCTCGCGAGAGGGGGCGCGGCCGATTATAGCGGCGGCACTTCCCGCCGCCGGGGGCGCGACAAGGCGCCCGCGGCGCGGCATACTTGCCGCCGCGTCCGCCCCCGGTCACGACACCGCCCGAAACGAGGTCCGACATGCGCCGTCCCGCCGCCGTCTCGACCGCAGTCCTCTGCTTCGCCCTCGCGGCGCCGTCCGCCGCGACGGCACAGGTCCGGGAGATCAAGGACGCCGCGGCGATCCCCCCGTTCTCGGCCGGCAAGGTCGGCGCGCCGCAGTCGCCCTGGATCATCGTCCGGGTCAACGAGCGCAAGAGGCTCACGGATTTCGACATGGTCGAGGACGGCGGCAAGGTCGTGCTGCACGCGAAGTCCGACGCGGGCGCGAGCGGCATCGGCGTGCGCACCGCGCTCGACGCCTCGAAGACGCCGATGCTCGCGTGGCGCTGGAAGATCGCGGGCGTCGTCGAGGGCGCCGACAACTCGGTCGCGAGCAAGGAGGACGCAGCGGCGCGCATCGTGCTCGCGTTCGACGGCGACAAGGACAAGCTCTCGTTCGGCGATCGCACGACGATGAGGCTCGCGAGCAGCGTCTATTCGCAGGAACTGCCTTACGCGACGTTGATGTACATCTGGGCGAGCAGTGCGCCGGTCGGTACCGTCATCGCCAATCCGCACACCGGACGCATCAAGATGATCGTCGTGGCGAGCGGCAACGGCGACGCGGGCAAGTGGCAGTCGGTGAAGCGCAACCTGCGCGACGACTACCGGAAAGCGTTCAGCGAGGACCCCGGCACGCTCACGTCGATCACCGCGTTCTCGGACTCGGACAACACCGGAACGCGCGCGGAAGCCTGGTTCGGCGACATCTCCCTCACTGCACCATGAACCGGGTCTCCATCGCGCTCCGCAGCGGCACCGGCGCGTCGACGGTTCACGCCAGGCGGGGCGCGGCCCGGCCCCGGCGGGGGGTTCCGCGATGAATGCGACGTCCGCGGGACCGCTCTACTCGTTCGAGGATCGAGGCGTCGAACTGCGCGGCGGCGGCCACTACGTCGCGCCCGGCGCGGTACTGATCGGGCGCGTCGTCCTGGGAGACCGGGCGACCGTCTGGTTCGGCGCGATCGCGCGCGCCGACAACGAACCGATCGTCATCGGCGACGAGACCAACCTCCAGGACGGCGTCGTGCTGCACGTCGATCCCGGGTTTCCGCTCACGATCGGGCGCGGCGTGACCGTCGGCCATCAGGCGATGCTGCACGGCTGCACGATCGGCGACGGCTCGCTCATCGGCATCAAGGCGGTCGTGATGAACGGCGCGACGATCGGTCGCGAGTGCCTGATCGGCGCCAACGCGCTCGTCGCGGAGGGCAAGACGATACCCGACCGCTCGCTCGTCCTCGGGAGTCCGGGGAAGGTCGTCCGGACGCTCACCGACGACGACGTCGCGATGCTGCGGCGGGCCGCCGACGGCTACGTCGAGAAAGGCGCCCGGTACCGCCGGGGCCTCGCGGCCGATCCGCGCGATCCCAACCGCTGAGGCCCGGGCGCGGCAGCAGCGCTGCCGGCCTCGGCCCGTCGCGCGCGAAACCGGAACCGGCTCCCGGCGCATCCAACCTCGGTCCGACCTGTCCGGAGTTCGTGATGCGCCGATCCGCCCTGCCCGTCGTGGTCGTCGCCTGCGCGATCGTGGCCGCCGTGCTCGCATGGCTCGTCGTCGGGCGGATGTTCCGCGCGACGTCCGGGGCACCGGCGGGGCCGCCGGTCGCCGAGACGCGCGCGGTCGGCGAGTTCGCGAAGCTCGACGTCTCCGGCCACCTGAAGCTCGAGATCGTCCAGGCCGACCGCTACGAAGTCGTCGTCGAGGCCGCCCCCGGCGAGGCGGCCCGCGTCCGGACCGAGGTTTCCGGCCGGACGCTCCGGATCACGGCCAAGGCGGCGGGCGGGCGCCGGGGCAGGGACGGGGTCGACCGTGACCTGCGCGTCGTCGTGCGCGCCCCCTCGATCGAGGCGGTCGATCTCTCGGGCGCCGTGAAGTTCACCGCGAAGGCTCTGTCGGTGCCCGCGTTCAGGATCGACGCATCGGGCGCCACGAGCATCCGCATCGACTCCCTCGACGTCGAATCGCTGCGGCTCGTCGGCTCGGGCGCCGTCGAAGCCGATCTCGCGGGCCGTGCGACCGAGCAGTCGATCAGCCTGTCGGGCGCGGGCACCGTGCGCGGGGCCCGCCTCCGGAGCCTGTCGGCGCGGGTCGACGTGTCGGGTGCCGGCAGCGTCGTGGTGAACGCCGAGAAGTCGCTGCGCGTCAGCCTGTCGGGCGCGGGAATCGTCGAGTACCTCGGAACGCCCGAACTGGAGGAAAGCGTGAGCGGACTCGGCCGCATCAAGCGTCGCGACGCCGCGACTTCAACGTCGACGCGACAGCGCCTTCAGGTCGCCTGACCCTCCCCGGCCGCGCGGTCCGCGGCCTTGAAGAGCAGCGCGAGGCCGGTCGCGCTGTCGCGGTCCGCATGCACGCCCGGCAGGATGCGGACGTCCGCGACCCGGCATTCGGCGAGCACCTGGGCGAGCATGTCCGCGACGTCGGCCACGCGGTCGAGCGGTTCGAGCGGGCAGCGGAAGCCCTCGGCGTCGCGTTCGTCGAACGGCGAGGACAGCGACACGCGCAGTTCGCCGCTCGAGCGCGTTCCGGCGATTCGATGCGCGCTGATCGTGGCGGAGGGCTCGCCCGCCGCCGCGCGCATGCGCCGCAACGCGTTGCTCGCGAACAGCGTCGCGGCGGCCTCGCGGCTCACCAGTCGTCCGGTCGCGACCGCCGCGGGAAGCGATTGCGGCGCACGCGGCATCGCGACCACCGTCACGCCCGGCGCACCGATCGCGCGCGAGAGCGCGCGCGTGAGCGGCATTCCCCACGCGCCGACTTCGGTACGCGCGCACAGCGCACCGACCGACGCCGCGAGCGCCGATCCGACGAGGAAGCGCAGGTGCACACGCTCGCCGCCAGCGAGCGCGGCGATCGGCGCGGGCGCGATGTCGAGCGGAGCGGGCGCCGACGACGACGCCGCGCGCATGAGGCCGGGCAGCGCGCGAAGCTCGATCGCGTCGGCGCCCGCCAGCGCGCCGGCGAACGCGAACTGGCGGTTGCCGGCAAGCGCCCCGTGCTCGACGAGGATCGCCGCGAGCGCCTCCGGGGCGTCGATCACCGCGTCGAGTTGGTGCTCCGCGCCGTCGTCGGAGGCCGCGACGACGAGGATCGGCAGCGCGAAGAGCACCGGCGCGATCGCCTCGCCGCGCGCGCGTTCGACTTCGGTGACGATCGCGCGCCACAGGTGTCGGTGGATCGCCGCCGACGGGGCCGACGCCAACAGAAGGTCGAGTCGGTCGCCGTCGCCCGCATCTAGGATCGCGTCGAGCCGCGCGGCGATCTCGGCATCGCGGGCCGCCGCGACGGCCCCGGTCTCGGCGCCGAGGCTCGCGTCCGCGAGTTCGTGCAGCGCGCGCGCGTCCGCGCTCGCCGCGTCGGGCGATGGATACACGCGGGGATCGGAGATCATCGACGGGGCCGGTCGGCGGGAAGCCGCGCATTGTCCCATGCATGGAGCGCGCGGTTCGGCGCCGGCGGAAACGAATCGGCGCCGCCAAGCACCGTCACACGAAGCAGAACGGCCCGTTGCCGAGCGAGGCCGGAGCGAACGCCACGCGCCACAGCCCGGCGAGCGCGAAGGCGCCGACGAGCGCACCCGCGCTCCAGCGCAGCCACCGCGCCTGCAGCCATCGCTTCGCGCGCATGAGCAGGTACGAGGCGAAGAGGAGGTTCGGCAGCGTGCCCAATCCGAACGCCAGCATGATCGTCGCGCCCTGCCACGCGCCGCCGGACAGGAGCGCGATCGGCAGCACGCCGTAGACGAGCGCGCAGGGCGTGAGGCCCCACAGGGCGCCGAGCGCGACGCGCGCGCCCCAACCGTTGCCGCGCAACGCCGGAGCCGCGGCCGGTGCGACCGACGCGTAGAGCTTGAGTCCGAGCGCCTCGAGCGCCGCGGGCGCGGTGCGCCCGCGTGCGATCCCGATCGCGAGCATCAGCAGCGCGAGGTTCGCCACCGCGTAGAGGCCGCGCTGCCACGGCGCGAACGACGCGGCGAAGGCGACGCCGCCCGCCGCCCCGGCGAGCGCGCCCAGCGCGGTGTAGGTCGCGATGCGTGCGGCATGGGCCAGCGCGAGTCCGGCCATGAGTTCGCGCCGCGGCAGGAGCACCGACGTGCCGCCGCCCTGCGCGAGGGTGATGTACGCCCCGCACATCGCGAGGCAATGGAAGGCGCCGAGCGCGCCGGCGAGCCATGCGGCGACGATCGCCGAATGCGGCATCGCGCGCTACGCCGGGGACGCCGGGGGCGCGTTTGGTACCATCGTCGGCTGGCATCCGTCCCCGAGCAGCACCCCGCCATGCCCGCACGCTCCCCGCGTCCCGCACCGCCCGCGACACCCGCCACGACCGGCGCGCCCGCGGAGGTCATCTCGATCCTCGCGCTGAAGGCGCATTGCTCGACCTGCTCGCTGCGCGAGTTGTGCCTGCCGGTGGGTCTCGATGCGAACGACATGAAACTCGTCGACGCGACGGTGCGCCGCCGCACGCGCCTGCGCAAGGGCGAGACGCTCTACCGCGCCGGGCAGCCGTTCTCGGCGCTCTACGCGATCCGTCTCGGCACGCTCAAGACCACCGTGCTGTCGGAGGACGGTCGCAACCAGGTCGCGGGCTACCACCTGCAGGGCGATCTCGTCGGCCTCGACGGGCTCGGCACCGAGCGCCACGGTTGCGAAGCGGTCGCGCTCGAGGACAGCGAGGTGTGCGCGATCCCGTTCGGCGAACTCGAGGAGCTCGCGCGCTCGGTCCCGGCGCTGCAGCGGAACCTCCACCAACTCCTCGCGCGCGAGATCTCGCGCGACCACGGCGTGATGCTCGTGCTCGGCAGCATGCGCGCCGAGGAGCGCCTCGCGAGCTTCCTCCTCAACCTCTCGCGGCGCTACCAGTTGCGCGGCTACTCGTCGACCGAGTTCGTGCTGCGCATGACGCGCGAGGAGATCGGCAGCTACCTCGGCCTCAAGCTCGAAACGGTGAGCCGGCTGTTCTCGCGCTTCCAGGACGAGGGACTCCTCGAGGTCGGCGGCAGGACGGTGAAGATCCTCGACCTCGACGCGCTGCGCAAGCTCGTGGGGCACCGGGAATAGCAACGGTCATCGCGGACCGGGCGCGGTGCCGGACGCCGCGCGACGGTCGAACGGGGAGCGCTCGAGGAACACCGTGAGCGCGGACGACGCCGCGCCGAGCGCCCAGAACGCGAAGAAGCCGATCGTGTAGACCGCCGGCCGGGAGAGACCGACCGGCGCGCCCTGCACCATCAGGTCGGCGGGATCGAATACCGAGAAGAACGCGAACTCCGCCGCGCCGGCGACGAGGAACGCCGGCCACAGCACCCACATGATCCGGTGCGCGAAGTCGCTGTCGAGTTTCATCGTCGTCCCTCCAGACTATCGCGCGCGCAGCTTCAGGCCGGCGAGGGGCGCGCTCCCCTCGACGCCCGGCAGCCGCCAGGTGTCGGTCTCCACGATCACGAGCCAGCGCCCGGCGTCGACCGGCGGCAGGCGGCCCTCGTAGCGCGCGCCTGCCGCGCGCACGAGCATCGCGGCGCGGTCCTCGCCCTCGCGCGTCGGATGCGCGAGCCGCAACCGCAGCGCGGCCGGACGCGCCGCCGCGTTCGCCTCGCCGCCGTCGAGCACCACGACAGCGCGACCATCGGCGGCGACGTCGACCGTCGCCGACACGCCGAGCGCCGCCGCGCGCTCGACGCGTTCGAGCACTTGGTTGATCGCGAGGCCGCGCTTGTAGTAGTCGTCGGCGACGAGTCCGTCGTCGGTGCGGATGGCGATCACCAGCGTCGCGATGCCGGCGATCACGGCGATCGCGGGACCGAGGATCAGGAGCCAGGGCCAGCGGTCGCGATACCAGGGGGCCGCGATCACGGGCGCCGGAGTCGGGGTCGTCATCGGTGGTCCGGCGCGCCGCTCACGGTCGCGGCAGGATGAACGTGGAGCGCTCGTCGCGCTTCAGCCCGGCCTCGTCGACCGACGCGATCTCGATCTCGATCTTGTGCGTGCCGGGCTCCGCCGCGTCGGCGGCCGTCCGCAGGCGCAGCGGGACGTTGCGGACCCCCGAAGCGTCCACTTCGACCGGCTGCTCGACGCCGACGACCTCGAGGCCCGGCAGCCCGCGCGCCCGGATCTCGAAGCGGTGCGGCGTCTCCGAGGTGTTCATGATGTGCAGGCGGTAGACGTTCTCGATGACGCCCGGCGCGGCTTCCCGCGCGAGCGCGCCGCGGTCGCGCAGCACGTCGACCTTGAGCGGGTTGCGCAACGCGAGCGAACCCAACGCGGCGGCCGAGATGGCGATGAACAGCGCCGAATAGGCCGCCGTGCGCGGACGGAACACGCGGCGCCACATCTCGCGTGCGCCGTAGCCTCCGGCGAGCGAGTTCTCCGAAGCGTAGCGGATGAGCCCCCGGGCATACCCCATCTTGTCCATCACCTGGTCGCAGCCGTCGATGCAGGCGGCGCAGCCGATGCACTCCATCTGCAATCCGTTGCGGATGTCGATGCCGGTCGGGCAGACCTGCACGCAGATCTCGCAGTCGACGCAGTCGCCCAGGCCCTTCTCGCGCGGATCGGTCTTCTTCGACCGCGGGCCGCGCGGCTCGCCGCGGCCGGGGTCATAGGCGATGATCATCGTGTCGCGGTCGAACATCACGCCCTGGAAGCGCGCGTACGGGCACATGTAGGTGCACACCTGCTCGCGCATCCAGCCCGCGTTGCCGTAGGTCGCGAACGCGTAGAACAGGATCCAGAACGTCTCCCAGGGGCCGAGATCGAAAGCCAGCACGCGCAGGCCGAGTTCGCGGATCGGCGTGAAGTAGCCGACGAACGTGTAGCCGGTCCACAGCGCGATCGCGATCCATGCGGTGTGCTTCAGCGTCTTCTTGACCCCCTTGTCGAGCGTGAGCGGCCGCCCGTCGAGGCGCATGCGCGCGACGCGATCGCCCTCGATCCTGCGCTCCACCCACAGGAAGATCTCGGTGTAGACGGTCTGCGGGCACGCGTAGCCGCACCACAGCCGGCCGGCGATCGCGGTGAACAGGAACAGCGCGAACGCGGACAGGATCAGGAGCACCGCGAGGTAGATCACGTCCTGCGGCCAGAAGACCAGGCCGAAGATCGTGAACTTGCGCGCGGCGAGGTCGAACAGCACCGCCTGCCGGCCGTTCCAGGAGAACCACGGCAGCCCGTAGTACACGATCTGCGTCGCCCAGACCAGCGCCCAGCGCCAGCCCGCGAACCAGCCGTGCACCGCACGCGGATAGACCTTGCGGCGGATCTCGTAGAGCGCGCCCTCGTCGGGCGCGGCCGGCGCGGGAACGATCGGGATCGTCTTCCTCGTGTCCACGTCCATCGCTTCGATGCGCGGCGGCGCACCGGCGGCGGCCGTGCGCGGGAGGGTTCCGCGCGAACCCGACGCCGGGGAACCGCGCTACTTGTTCGACAGCCCCCAGACGTAGGCGGCGGCGAGCCGGATGCGCGCATCGCCGAGAACGTCCTGGAACGCCGGCATCGCGAGCGTGCCCGGCGAGACGTTGACGTTGCGGCCCTTGTTGATGCCCTCGAGGATCGCCGCCTCGGAACTGCCGTAGAGCCAGATGCCGTCGGTCAGGTTCGGCGCACCGACCGCCTGGTTGCCCTTGCCGTCCGCGCCGTGGCAGGCGGCGCAGTTCTGCACGAAGAGCGGCTTGCCGAGCTGGGCGCGCAGGGAATCGTGCGGCAGACCGGAGAGCGAGCGCACGAACGCCGCGACGTCCTTCGTCCCCTGCTCGCCCAGCGCCGCGCCGAGCGGCGGCATGACGCCGAGCCGGCCGTGGGTGATCGTCTCGACGATCTTGTCGGGCGTCCCGCCGTAGAGCCAGTCGCCGTCGCGCAGGTTCGGGAAGCCGCGCGAGCCCCCGGCGTCCGAGCCGTGGCACTGCGCGCAGTTGTTGAGGAACAGGCGCTCGCCCATCGCGCGTCCTTCCGGATCGGCGGCGATCTTCTCGATCGGCATCGCCGCGAAGCGGTCGAGGAGCGGCTTCACGCGTGCCTCCGCATCGGCGCGTTCGCGCTGGTACTGGCCGGTCGACGTCCAGCCGAGCACGCCGGGAAAGGTTCCGAGCCCCGGATAGAGCACCACGTAGACGATCGCGAAGACGATGGTGATCCAGAACAGGTTGCTCCACCACTTCGGCAGCGGGTTGTTGTACTCGGCGAGGTCCTCGTCCCAGACGTGTCCGGTCGTGCCGACACCCTGCCCGTCGGGCTTGCGCGGCACGCCCTTGCCGGTCGAGAAGAGGAGCCAGGCGCAGAAGGCGATCCCGCCCAGCGTGAAGGCGATCACCCACAGGCTCCAGAAACCGGACGTGAAATCGCTCATCGCGAAGCTCCCTGCGTGGCGCGGTTCGCGGGGGCGTCGAGCGGACCGCCGTCGTCCGGCAGCGCGAACGGCGCGTTGGCCGCGTCCTCGAACTCGCGCTTGCGCCGCCGGCTGTACGCCCAGGCGACGATCGCGACGAAGGTCGAGAACGAGAGCACGGTCGCCGCGCTGCCCAGCACCGAGGTGATGTCCATCGCTACCTCGCGTTCTTCATCGTGATGCCGAGGTTCTGCAGGTACGCGACGACCGCGTCCTCCTCGGTCCTGCCGGCGAGTTCGCCCGCCGCCTTGGCGATGTCCTCGTCGGTGTAGGGCACGCCGAGCGTCCGCAGCGCGCGGAACTTGGCCTCGATGTCGCCGGCGTACGCGGGCGTCTTCGCGAGCCACGGGTAGGCCGGCATGTTCGACTCGGGCACCACGTTGCGCGGATTCTGCAGGTGGACGCGGTGCCATTCGTCGGAGTAGCGCCCGCCGACGCGGTTGAGGTCGGGGCCGGTGCGCTTGCTGCCCCACAGGAACGGGTGGTCGTAGACAAACTCGCCCGCCACCGAGTAGTGGCCGTAGCGCTCGGTCTCCGCGCGGAACGGCCGCACCATCTGCGAATGGCAGTTGTTGCAGCCCTCGCGGATGTAGATGTCGCGGCCGGTGAGTTCGAGCGCCGAATAGGGCTTGAGCCCGGCGACCGGTTCGGTGGTCGACTTCTGGAAGTACAGCGGGACGATCTGCGCGAGCCCGCCTGCGCTCACCGTGAGGACGGTGAGCACGATCATCCACGTGAGGTTGCGCTCGATCGTCTCGTGCGTGAAGGCCATGGCGTCGTCCCCGTCAGGCGTGCGAGGGCGCGAGGGCGGGAATCGGCGCCTCGACCGCGCTCGCCCCGCGCACCGTGCGCCAGGTGTTGTACGCCATCACGACCATGCCGGCGAGGAACAGGAGGCCGCCGACCAGCCGGATCGCGTAGAACGGGTAGGTCGCCTTGACGCTCTCGACGAACGCGTAGGTCAGCGTGCCGTCCGGGTTGGTCGCGCGCCACATGA